>Ga0247763_1000419_pt1 | contig 25181 bp, 13 predicted proteins | sample UWRJL141409B4_FD_179926 | JGI IMG/M metagenome (GOLD analysis project Ga0247763, IMG submission 179926) | Plant litter microbial communities from Arlington Agricultural Research Station in Wisconsin, United States - UWRJ-L141-409B-4 | ecosystem: Environmental > Terrestrial > Plant litter >...
ATAATAAAATAAGTAATAATTTAATAACCCTTACCTTTATTTATATACTAAATTAATATTTTAATTTTAATATTACTAATATAATAATAGCTATTTTACCTTTTATTTTATTTAAAATAAATAATATTATAACTTATATAATAAGTAAACAAACCCTTATTTAGCAAAATAAATTATGTAATTTACTGGTTATATAGCTTACTTAATAGTAAAAATATAATTATAATGCTAATAGTTTACATATTGCTAAACTAAACCCTTATATAAAGAAAATCCTTTTATAATATCGTTTCCGGAATTAATATACCTTGCGTTTATACAATCCTTACCGCACCTTTAAAACCTTCCGCCAATTAAATACTATACCAGCTATTATAACTTACAAAATAACTAATAAATACATATAACGTATTAAATTTATTTATACAAAGCTGCCTTTGTTACCTACCTTCGTACGCTAACGCTTGTAATAACCCTATAACGCGTAATAATACCAATACGCGTAATATTTAAAAAGCTTTTTACATTATATAATATCGCTAAGTACTTATATCGCATCCGCCTACTTACTAATAACCTCCCAATCAACTATATAATTCTGCCCAAATACGCTATATTTATATACTACGTATCCTTCTTTATAACCTATCTTACAAAACGCATAATTATTTTTAAAAAATCGAAATCCTTATATAATATTATTAATCTAAACCTATATTATATAATTATACTAAATCGCCTATTATCATATTACCTATACGTTATAATTAATAGTAATAGCTTACCTATTATCTTCCGCTACTTACTATTATTATACCTCCTATATAACCTCGCAAAGATTATATAACGCCTTATCTTCCCCATACCTTATATAATCGTAAAAGCCGTCTATTACCCGGGATAAAATTAGCTACTAATATAATATTTAGTTATTAACGTATTTTTTAATATTTTCTCCTACCTATTAAACCTAATTACCTTTCCAATTTTCCTTCTTCGTATAACCCTAAATTGTAATTATAACTAACTTAAATCGCAACCTATTCTTCCTAGCACACCTACTTTTTTATATAAAATCCCAAAACATTTTTAGCAAATCTACGTAAATAATAAACCATATATCTAAAATATTAAATCTAACCCTAAGCGCATTAGTTACAATAATTACCCCCCCTTCTTTTTACCAACCTTATACAATTTCATCTTTCTTTTCCTTATCCGCAATATTAGCAAAATAAGCATTATACCCTAACTAGGAACTAATAGCCTTCGTTAACTAGATTTTCCGGCAATATATAATAATCTTCGTATAACCTACCAAGTCTAAAACCTTATAAGCTATTTAAATAACTATACTCGCAATTTTCTAATCATCGCTAATAAATTGGATTAAGTACGTAATATTAGGCCGATTGGTTCGCATTTATATAATTTGGACCCGTTTCACTAATAAACCAATTATTTACTATAACGTAGCCTTATCCCTAAGCGGAAGCGTAGTTATAAGAAAGATAAGTTAAATACTAACTTAGTAAAAAACCTAACTTATAATTATTAACTTAGGCTAATATTTATATAAAGAATCTAAAATTATATAGCACTTATCGAAAATAATAAAATTAAATTACTATTATATAATTAACCAGTTAATAAAATTAGTAAACGCCTTAGTAACAAATAACTCTAGTATAATTAATATAATTATTACAATAACGCTTTCCTTTAACTAAACCTCGTAACTAAACCTAACTATATAAGCCCAGGAAAGAAGATTATACTATAATGTAATAAACGGTACAATAATAATTATAATGCTACCTAGTAACCTGCTACTAAATAAAAACACTAGTAGTATAAATAATATACTCTTCCCGCAGCTAATTACTGTAACCTAAAGTACTGGTATAAAGCCTTATATAATATATTCCAACGCCTTCTACTAATTATTATAAAATACTAATTCTAGGTCCTAGTATATATCCCGCAAACTACCTAGTAAATTAACTTATTATAGCACCCCTAACCATATCTACCAGACCCAGAAAGCCTTACCATTTTTAGGCTGGTTTAAAGCCAAATAAATATAACCATTATCGTACAAATTAAATTATAATAACCGATACTATATTATACTAGCTTACCGGAAAAGTTCATTTTATATAGCTAACCCCCGTACTAATTATTAGAGATCCTAACCGTAAATTATATTAGCTATATATAATAAGTGCCCAGCTTATATATTAATAATATGGTTAATATAACGTGCGTGATAAGCAAGCGCAACAGACAAGCGAGCGCAACACTTTCCACTTCCCCACCACAATTATCCTCAATTACACAACCATAATACTAGGAAATAACTATAACTAAATCGGAAACAGATAAATCAGACAATTCTGCAACCTCTTTACACGTACGTGTATTATAGCCAGGCTTACCGCACACTCCACAGCACCGAATCTTCGTACAAGACCCCCCTATACCACCACCATTTTATCGTATTTCCTGGACCAACTACTCACCTACAGCCTTCTAATCCAGTAGATCCTATACCTCTTGTACAGTAAGTAACCCTTCAAGCCGTATACGTATTTTTTTGGCTCTCCGTCGCTTACTAAACCCCTTATTAGCCTTTCGTAGTATTAAAACCTCCGTACGTAAAAAAACTACCTCGTATATAACAGCTATTATACCTTTAACTAATCGATTCACAACAATTAGCATTAAGGTTAAAAAGCTGCCCTAATAGTTGGAAATTCGAGTTTTAATAAATACTAATTGCGAGGTAGCCTCTCGAGGGTTATATAGCGTTTGGGAGACCCAAGGTAGTACTATACGTAGGTTTAAGGCTGGGGGGGTTGGGGTTCGAATACGGATATCTAACTTAAATATTACCCTTTCTAAATTATACGGTATAAAACCGGCTCCAGCAAAACCCCCTTAAATATTCTTTTTTGTAATTAAAGTAAAAAACGCTTTTCTAAACGCATAGAGAAATTCCAACTTGCTAATATATATAATATTCATCCGTATTAACTACTTAATTTAGCAGCTATACGCCTTCTTTAACGGCCCAAAATAACTAATATTTAATAGCTAAAATAGGTACGAGGAGTACGGAGGTATATAAAGTATAATAATATTATACTCCTAGTAGTAAGTTTCGAATTTTTCGGAGTAGTAGCTATTATAGCCGTTAAGGATAAGTAACCGATATTTGCCCTTCGTACGAGATACTATATAGAAATCAAAGTACCAAATCCAATCCATACCTTTCTTATTAGTAATCTACTCGTTATTGGTTATTACAATATACTAGGAGGCCGGAAGGTTGTACTCTTAATATTAATTAATAAAGTAATACTACCCAGCTAAAATAATAAATAACGGGATAGCCCAACCCAAAACGTTCACCCCTTAAATAACTATTACCCACTCTTAATTTCCAGGCTGGGCCTATTTGGCCCTACTACGGCTGTTAAAGGTAGTAACTACTATAGCGGCGATAATAATACCTATTATAAAGCTAATTTCGTTAAAATTATATAAATCGTCGTTAAGGATACCATACTTAACTTTAACGTTATGTATAAGGGTAAACCACTCGCGAATAATTATTAGATCTTCGCATTTAGCCCTTTAGTAATCGTATTTACGCGTAAAACGCGTCCGGAGTTCTAGTTGGTGTTTAATAAAGTTGTAAGCCCATCGTACGCTAACAGGGGGCGCGTTGTATTTGCGTAGTAATTGGTTAGCCATATCTTTTACATACGAAAGCCGGGGATAAAATACGCGTGCATATAGCTTAATTATATATTAAATAATCGTTTTCTCTTCTAAATCCGTAAATTTGCGTGAGTTGGTTGGAATATCGCGTCGCGTAGGCCGACCGGCGCGTTGGTGGAAAAGAATTGTATAATTAATATCGTAAATCTCAGCTACCTTACGTAAGTTTAGATTTTTATCGTCTTGGAGAGCTTGGAGGACCAGAAGTAATCGTGCTTCGTTTAAACGTGCTGTTATATTGGGTTATGGAGAAAATAAGGGTTGAATGTGGAAATGGTGTAACGCGTGAAAAGTATTGCGCTCGCTTGTCTATTGCGCTCGCTTATCATGCACGTTACTGGTTTGGGCCCAATTTATCCTCCGAATCCTCCTTTTTATTGTATAAGCCACCTCTCCCAAACCCCTGGCCCTAGCCCCGCCCCTACCCCTGCAAAAAGATATTTTAAAAAAACCAATAAGCAATAGTAATAACAATATACCGTTATATAAAAACTGTAATCTTGTAGCCTAAAAACTCGTTACTTTTGGCTTCTAGTATCTGGCGTATTTTATCTAAGCTTTATAATTATACTAAACCATTATTATCCAAATTAAGCCTTTAAGGTTATATAAAGCTTTTTTCCCAGACAAATAGGCTAATTACCTCCCCGCAGCCGGTATTAATCTAAATTTGCTAGCAAAACGGAATAATTAAAACGAAATATTATACGAAGATTTTACCAAGAGCCCTAGGGAGATAATAATTAATAACCTTAATATTACCAATATACTAGTAGCCCTTATGGTATGAATACTACAAGCAAACCATTCCATTCTCGATAAAAACGTTATAAAGATAACTATATGGAGTATTAAAATACTAAATACTAAATATTTCCGTTATATAAACCAACTACCTAACAAGTAAATAAATCGCAAAAAGAAGATGCTCCCGGAACGAATCTACCATATTTAAATACGTTTTATAAGCTGCGGGTTATATAAATATTATTTCCAATTTACACCACCTAGCTTATAACCCTATATTCTAGGCCAGCTTTCGTATAAACCACGTATTAAAATTCTAAAAACACCTATTCCATCAGTCTTAGATAAATAAAAAAGCTACTTAATCGTTGCCTATATTATCGTATAATCCAAGCTAATTAACCTTAGGTTACTATATATTATCCTCCTTAAACGTTAAAAAACGTATTATATAATCTAAGCGTAAGATTATCTTATATAACATCTCTAAAAGCTAGTTAAGCGTAAATAAAATTAGCTATAACGTAACCTTATTATTTTTAGACTACGCAACCTAGGCTTAGGCCGGGGTAGTATAAATAATCCTTAAACCGTATAATCTAGCCCCGAAGATCTAGTCCATTAACTGCAGCCTGGTGGATATACTAGTAATAATTATAAACTTGATTATTTTACATTGTATAATATTAAAAACCCTTTATCTAAAGTATTAGAATCCTTAACCTTAAGATATAATTAATATATAATAAGTATTTATATAATGGTAATAATAACTGAGTAGATTATCGTATACTAATTTAGCGTATACTAACCACTATTTTTTTAAACCCTTATAGCCGCAAGTGCCAAGAGAAGCACGTTATTATAATTTAAACCTTTGAACTTGTAGTCTAGAAGCGTAATTAAAAAGTCTAAGTAAAACCTATTTACGGAATCGTATAATTTACGCTGGCTAATAATATTGATAAATTTGCCTAATGCGTTTTATTATTATATTGTTAGCTTAAACGGGGGTTAATTGTTCTCGTTTAAAACCATTATACGGAAGATATACCTAATGATACGTTTCTAATAGCTAATATATTATATTATCGTCTTGGGCTCCAGCTAGGCATTAAACGGGTAGGTTAGTTTTGGCTTTTGGTAATTTACCTAATTAGTTTTGAAAAGCACCGTCGTCTTAGTATTATTAATTGTATAAAAGCTTTAAATTAATCGTATAATTTTATTAAGGTACTTTTAGGCAACTAAAAGCAACTCGTTTAAGTTAATAAAACTTTTAAATATCGTATAATCCTACTAATACCAACCTTTTTCAGCCTTTATTAAAACTAATAACTAGACCCAATCTACTGGAAAATCCTGTAAATAGGTTACTTACCGTACTTAATTAAGCTATTAGTTTGGTATAATCTTACCCTTAGACTTTTGGATAGTAATTGTATATTACTAGGTATTCTGGAAACTAGTAATAATCTGGGAAGAGAAATTACCTTCCTCCTAAACCGGCAATTTTAATCGTATAGCTTCTGGAATTGGTGTAATTTTAAACCATTAAAAAGCGTACCTTTTTGGAAAAAGCCGTTGGCAAGAAACCCCCCCAGTCTATGGCTTTTTCGGAAGATGTACTAGCTGCTGGTAAGTATTACCTCCTTTCGTATAAGAATTAACCTAATTATGGACCCGATGGCAATACTTTTATATTATTTGTACTTAAGTAGAAGCAATTAGTAATTATATAATACGGGAAATTAATAACGTACCGTATAAATTATAAATTAGTATATATTGTAGCGAAAAGCCCCTATAAATAGGTTTTTTAATTTGGCAATTAGTAGGATGGGCTCCATTAGTATCCTAAGTATACTAAGTGATTATTAATTGTTATATAAATTAGGGTTATAGGCTGCCTTGAAGATGGTTTATCGCTTTGCTAGTGTAAGTTACTAGTATTAGTCCTTAAGATATATTAGGATTTCGTTAATAAGAACGTAATATTTATATACGGTGTAGATAAGTAGCTTATACGATAGTAAGATTTTAAATAGCTCTATTTTGCTTTTTAGTATATATTATAATAATGATTTACTTTTTCTAAGCGAAATTTGCCTGCTGGGGTTAATCCTTTGGCTTGTGCGCAGCCTCCCTTGGGTGCAAGGATTTGATTGGTTAGGTCCGGCCTTGGTATCGCTCTCTACGAAAATAGGTGCAAAACTTCCCTACTATTGCAACTACCTTAGAACTAATTGTATAAGCCTGGGGTTAGATAGGATTATATGCGTGATTGAGAGCTTTTGATCCATGTAGGTTTTGTACGTTTTTACCAGAAAAAAGTCATTAGATCCTACTCCTAAAGGTTACAACGGATCCTACCCCCTGTGGGGCTATGGGGCCATACAAATTTCAACGGATGCTACTAGCATCCGTTGCGGATTAAAGGATAGGGTAAAAAGCTTATTTGCATAGGAGCACCCCAAACCTCCAAACACCCTCACATCTGCGCGGGATTGTACCAAATCAAATCGAACCTTCCTCCAGCACCACGCATTATACAGCAAATTAAAAACGTACGTCTTAATCGCCAGAATCTGGCTATTCGATGCATGTCGGGTTCATTCATTTTGATCAAGTGGCTGAATGTGCATTATACCGACCGTACAGCAAATTCGGACCTTCACACCCAACTTCTTCCCATCCTTATATCTCAACAACTAGATGTTGTACAAGAAATCTGAAGAGACAGAAATTCTTGCCTTCTTTCTGCGATTCGAATGATGCCACTTTTGAAACTGTACACCTTTAGGAACAAATCCGCGTCTACCCCCTATACCTAAATCGAATCTACCCCCCATTTCTTGGAAAAAGTGGGGCAAAAAAAACCGAATCTAGTAGATTTCCGCGTGGACTATTATTAGGTAGTAACGGCAGGCTGGCCGTCGTACCTACCCCACCCTCTTACCCAAATAATCAATTAGTAGGACCTCGAGTATAGCGGGTCCACCAACTTAATTCTGCTAGGTTACCCCGCTTACCGGGACCCACTCAACAGCCCACCATTAGGGTGCAGCTTCTATTGGAATTCTTCTTCTTTTCCTTTTCCTCTTCACCTTTAAATTACGCTTAATAGTACGAAAAAGCTTCAATTCCATAATCGCAATTCCAACGCCGTGACACAAGTTCGGATTTCTTAATATCCCCTCTAAAATATCCAAGAGAACGAATTACGTATTTGTATTAAAGAGGGATTTACTAGTATGGGAGTATTTGCGTACATAGGAGATGAGACGTGGTTACTAGCGGGCAAGGAGGTAAGTCAAGCCACGAAGCACGGCAATGGCGTTATTGATGTGCAAGTCAGTAGCCTGGCAGAAGAAATAGGCCTCCAGCACCTTACACGGAAAACCGAGAACACCAGCCATCATCGCTGCTTAATACAGTATCGTCATTAGAGGAGTATCGCACCGCAGCTCAGACGTCGACTCCTTGGTATCTAGGCACGAGTCACCTTGAACACGGCCATATCGTGCGTGCTAAGCCGATGCGACACTGAAGATCCCCTTCCGGTCTCCCCGCTATACAGCTCTGTCCAATTGAAGTTGCCCGAGCCGAGCCCAGGCACGTCGTCGAAACTGACCGTCAGCGTCTCGGTGCCGTCCGCCGCAACTAGACCAATAACGACACCGTCGGAGAGCAGCCCGGCTCAGTACTTATGCAGCTTGCCCCGTTGCGGTCCGGACTTGCCCTTGGGCGTGAATGTAGTGGCCGTGAATGTAGTGGCCGCTTTGCCGAGAGAGTCTTGGTGGACAGCCAGGATGCCCTGAGTCTCAGGGTCAGCGTCATAGCCCTCTAGCAGTAATGATCAAGCAAGTATTACCTGGTTCTTGATGATGCTTAGCGTGGAAGATTTCAACCTCGTGACGTCCGTGCCCAGGATGATGGGTGACTTCATGATGGCCCATAGACCGAAATGGGCTCGCTCCTCGGCCTCGTTGAGTCCGCCGTTGCCGAGTTCCTGTATCCGTGTGGTAGCCCCTTGCCCAGAAGACCAGGGATACAAAGCTGAGAAACACTCACCATCATATCCAAATTGTTGAAACCACTAGGCGCAGCATACTGGGATAGGGTCGCCGCCTGGGCTGCAATGCTCACAACCGACCCCCAGTTATTCGTGATATCCCCGGGAATGCGCCACGAATTGCCCACGCTAGCGCCCCATTCCCAAACGTTGTCTTGCCCCCATTGACACATGGAAAAGAAGATGGGCTTTCCTGTGCGCTGCAGAGCGTCTCGCATGATGGGTTAGTACTGGGGCGACTTCATTCCCTTGCTTGTATAGACTTCCGTTTTGCAGTTATCGAACTTCCAGTAGTCGACGCCCCAGGCCGCAAGCGTGTCGGCGTCCTTCTGCTCGTTGCCGTACGACCCAGGGAAGCCGGAGCATGTCTGAGTGCCTGCGTCGCCGTACAGACCCAGTTTCAGCCCCAGATTGTGGACGTCACGGCCGCATTGCACCCTCCCTGGTTCTGCAGCGTGTTGATCAGCTCAAGTCCTGGCACCTTGGTGCGATGATTTGAATGAAGAAGGTACCCAGGAGTTCCAACCGAGGGCTGGAGTGCGTCCCACCCCGTTGTTTAGTCGCTTCTCTGGAAGGGTCCGACATGAAACCCCGGAGACGACGACGGGGAGCAATACAAACAGCTGTTTCAACATTTTCCTTGGACAACGCCGTGACTTGATCGGTTGTAAGATTTGAAGACGAAGTATTTAGGCGTGTCTCCTGTTGATTTTGTCATCTTGCCGGGATCAAGGATCCCTATATTCAAGTTTGTGGTCGCGTGGATTTGGTCTCGCTTTGCCTGCCACCGAGGACGGTTGGTGTCTGGGCAGAGTCCCACCAATCAGAAGCGTAGGGACCGGCACTTGGGCTCAGCAATCCAATCGCGTCGTCGAGAAACATCCGTCAATTAGAAACGCAGCAACTAAAACGTTGCAGAGTAAAGCAAACAGTACCTGAATGCTAGCTGAATGAATTACCTCGAACATTTAATCCTCCCCCAAGTAGCAACATTTACCCGCCTCATGCATGGGGCAACAGCCTCCGCCCCTCCTCGGAGACAGGCAACCCGGTATGTCAAATAAACAAGAAGATGAGATGAAGATTGAATTGACTAGTTGGTTTTTGATGGCTGCTGCCAGGACGATTGCTCCGCGCACGGCGAGAGGCGGCATGCTAAAACGGTACTTGTTGCTGCCTAACGGAACATCGCCGCTGGTAAGATGGACGAAGCTCGGAAGAAGCAGCGTGTCACTCGGGTGAAGATAAGCGGTGCCCAGGGTCTCGACCGAAAAAAAGGTGCCGGGTGGGAGGGAGATTGTGAGGGGGTCTCGCGATGAATAATACCAGTATGAGTGTGCCGTTTCGGTGTGTACGAGCGTGGCGGTGCGGCAGATGTTTACGGATACTGCTAGCCCGGTGGTGCCGGTTCAAAGCAGAGGTTCAAGGTAGGGATACTGGGTTGTGCCTTGAATGGTACCAGCTCTCATATGCGCCCGTGCCTCGCCTTCCTCTTGGAGAGACAATTACTAGGCGCCCTTGATAGACGGCGGTCGTCAGTCAATATGAGTGTGAAAGCTTGTGCACAGCAAAAGAGGTCAGTTTTGGTCGCTGTCGTAACGCATAGGCAGTAATATCAGACGGATGACCTCCAATGAGGAGCTGAGTGTGTGATTAAGATATCCAATACGCCTTGCTGACTTTGGGGTTGCAACCAGCTCAAGTCCGTCGCCTTGAAATGAAGAAATCCTTGTGCATTCTCTTCGATTTTCTGCTCGCAACTCCAAAGTGCTCATCACGGTGACCAGCTGGGATTCTGATGTCCCTGCATCGGAGCTCATTGTTAGCTGAAGATTAGTTATAGAAGCTGAGGAACAAACTTGCTATCGACCTTGACAATTCTCAGCGCAGCCGTATTATGTCTCTTGACATCCAACTCAATCTTATTATTATTCTTTAACATCGGCGTGTCCATAGGCGTAACAGCGAGTTATAGATAGTTCGGTTCTGTTTCTGCAGTACGCCACCTATTGTGCAATAGCGCTTGGCTGTCATGGGGGCGCAGACAGGGCGCTGAGAGTGATAACTCGATGCATTTTGGTAGGATATCTTTGAGAAAAGAGAGAGGGAACTTGAGCGAAGTTGAATAGACTTTGTCGTAATTGTTGCTGGCTTGCATGTGTTCATAGCGATTACATTACATTCTTCCCGAGCTGTTAGGACGTGGTCATTCAAGGCTGAGCGACTTGTAAGCGAGCTTGCGAGTGCGGAAGAAGAAGAAGCGAGGGTTTGAGACATGGCCGGCCAACTTCCGTCAAAACCCCTTACGATTGGCTAAACGAACGGTAAACAGTGGAGACGACGGGTAGATGTGCTAGCGTGGCCGAAAGAAGATTTGAGAGGCTGGAGAGACAGTCCTGCTGAGGATTTTGAGGAGTTTTTACGTGTAGCCGTTGTGAACACGGTAGTTATAGGAGTGCTATAGGTAAGAGCCCTCCGTAAGGCGCCCCCCGGAGGACAGCCGGAGGCCGGGGCTCCCAGCGGCTCCACCCCTGACATGTTATAAGCTACGATATCCAGATATGATTGATATTGAAGAGCCAGATACCCCCAGAAGACCAGACGCCAAAGAACCAAGGCAGCAAGCAGCCCACGGCACGATAGGAACAAACGCCGACAGAGAGATAATGTCGGGGTGCATGGCGCCTTGGCGCCCACACTCTGCAGGTGCCAACCAGGGAAGAACCCACATTGGGGGGCAAGCAGGGCGGCCCCAGACCCCTGGAAGAGGGGTTCCTGGCTGGCAGGAGGCTCTGAAACATGTATTTAACTTGGCTCCTCCAGCCCATCTCTTTTGTTCTACGATTAAGGCATTTGATCACACTACAGATTTCTACTTCCAAAGCTCCGCATTACGACAGATAAGAAACAAAGGATAACAAGGAGCTCAGCAAGATAACAAGGAGCCCAGCAGGATAACAAGCCCGCGGTACAGTAATAAAATCAAGGCCGGCGGCGAGTTGCCAAAGCATCAATGAAGGGGGAGCGAACGCTAGCGAGCCTGAGTGGCTACGGCGAGCTTTAGCGAGTCGCTTCTGTCAGCTTTGGCGTTTCTGCCGCTTAGTGCGGCGGTGACTTGCATATGTGCCACTCAGCGGAGCGGCCTCCTCCGCGGTCACTGACTTTCGGTGCCAAGCGCTCTACTTTCTCGGTTAGGCCTTGTAGTATCAGCCACTCAACTGGCCGCCGGTGATAACATAGCCACACGCAATGAAAGATCTTGATTCTTCCTCCGTTCGGAACGATCAGTGCTCCTTCTCATCTAACATTTGCCAGAGACTTTCCGGAAGGCACACATCAAATCCTACAGGCTGTTCGCTCATTTTGAGCATAGTATACATCCGTGAACTGAGCCAATTTGAGGATGGCAAATGAGCTGGGCCTCTCGTTGACCGGGCTTTGGCATGACAACGGTGCTCGGCATACATGGCCGACAGTAGCAGTGACGTATTGGCACAAGCCCACAGATGACCGTGGTTTCGTTCCGATCACGGTCCCCAACGGCCGACGCGGCCGTGAAGCTTCCCGAGTGTGTGGATTGGCAGCTAAAATTCCACCCTGTGTCTCACGTTCTTGAAGTAGGAGCTCCTATTTGATTGCAAACGAGATTGTCCGTTTGATGGGGTGGTTACCTCACCCACTGCCCGTACCAAATAGCTTCTATTCTCTTCATCATGTCCATTTACTTGTCTAGCAGTATCACAGGTAGGTAATGAAGAGGTTCTTGTTCAGTCACGGTGAGGATTTGGCTGGGACTGTGAATAAGGTACTGGATAATACCTACTTGCCACTGTTCACATCTATATGTCTTTCTGGCAAGCGAGAAAGCGATAGATCAGTTCACACAATATCACACACGTTTTGCTGACTGAATTGACTTGAATCCTATTGTTCTCGCGCTTTTGACAGCTCGGCCATACCCCATTTCAACCTGCCATACAATATTACGAAAGCTTACAAACCACCCCATGACCCTAGTAATCGACAACCTTCCCTTCTGCACCCTTACGAGAACTGCTTGAAGAACGTCCAGGTCTCGTCCGGCGTAAATGACTTGCTTGCTCCCCTAAGAGTCGCTGTCGAAGAATGGCCGCCGTCGAAAGTAACCCAGGTAACTGGATAGCCGGCTTTACAGCCTTAAAACTGAGTCCTGACCAGGGAGCCCGAGCCAGGTCTCGCATCTTCAGGCGATTGTTTGATGCATCCATTGGCGGCAACGAAGGTATTGAGTAGCTGTTTCCCAGAGCTGATTGGGAGCACATTGTCGCTCGAGCCGTGTTGACCATAATACGCAATGGGGTCTTTTCCACCACCATCACACCCGGACATTGCGGCCCCCGAGTCGACGGCCACCGCACGGAACTCCTTGGCCCGCGAGCATGCGATAGAGTAGGACATGGAACCACCGTAGCTGAATCCGGTCAAAAAGCGGAGATTTTGGTCGATACAAAAGCTGGCCTCGATTTCTTTGACCATCTGATCAACGAATGCAATGTCCTGACCACCCGTGTTTGCCCATGCGCTATCCAGGCCTTGTGGGGCAACAGAGATAGCGCCGAGGTTGTCTGCGTTGGCGAGAGGAGGAAAACCCATGAATGGGTAAAAGCCACGTTGGCCATTGGCGACTGCAGATGCGCTATCTCCGAGGCCATGGAACATGAAAATCAGCCGATGAGGCTGTGAGTTGTTGTAGTTGGCGGGTACGTTCATGATGTAAGTTCGATCCTTCCCGTTCACCTTTGTCGTGTGAGATATGGTACCGGAACTTCCGCTCTTTCCGCAGCCGGATGATGGTGTAGCGGCCAGAACATCATGCAACGTAGCGAATAGCGCCAGCGAGGCGGTTGCGAGAGTTTTGAACGCCATGAGGGGTACCTAGATGATGTAAAGTAAGATGCGAAATGAGACTGATCTATGGCGGTGCTTGTACTTGATGAGAACAAAGATGGCGATATTTATGTGCGATTAGTTTAGCGAACGTTTAGTGACTAGAAGGCTCTAGTTAACATTCACCAAATGCCGAACTGGTCGTGGTCAAGTTACCCCTCTAAAGAAGCTTATTTGATCCAGGTCGCCCCTTCCCCTCCGCCCTCGCTAATGGGGAAAGATGAACGGAGAATGTTAATCTGCCTAACCCGGTGTACTTATCTCAGTGTCATATTATCCTACCTTCAACCAGTTCATCCGATTCGTGTGTTTGCCTTCTAAGCTCTATCATGCAAGGCAATGAGGTTAGGGATTTACGCCGTCCCTAACCTTTTATGACGAGGTTGGTAAACGTAACAACGGCGATACTTGCTGGACTGGTAAGAGCTCGGCCCAATTTTGGAATGTTGAGATGGAACGGGGCAGTACCTGTTCGCAAAACTCGACGCCAATTGCATTTCCAGACTGTGAAAAAGAGGGCAATCGCACAACTTTGCAACGCCACAGTTCAATGCTGGTGATGAAATTGCGGGCCTTGGCTGTACTAAGCTGCTGCATTACGCCATGCATGTAGTCAGGGACCAGTGGGTTTCCTACCTGGGCCGAGATAGTATGTCGGTGGCAGCACGACAAATCAGCAACCACACGAGCTGGTTCTCTACGGTCTCTGCCGTTTTTCTTGAAACTGCTGTCATGGAGTAAAATTCTGCCCGTCTAAACCAGTGACCAGACGGAATTGACTACAAGGGTGGGAGTGTTCTGGGCACAGGAGGCGAACCGACAGCTTAATATCTCATTATCCGTACCTCAGCCAGATTCTTCTCCCCAGCTCTCAGGGATGTGAGTCTTGAGATGCCCTCGGCAATTGAAGCGATGGTGGGGATCATGTGAGTGGTCCCACGATAACGTCGCGCTGCTGTCCCAATTTGACTTTGGAAAAGCCTAACGGATGAGAAAGAGATTTCTTCCTTGTCGCCGATGTCGGGTGAATTTCACAAACAAATGCCCGGATTGGACCCAAGCCGATGGACTAAAGTGACGAGGAAAGCGCCTTGGGCAGAGCGGTTGATCCGAGCTGGAGCTAGGCTGGGGGCTGGACTTGGCAGCTCCAATAAAGTGAGGCGGACCGTGATCCCCGCTCATCGAGGATCACGCCCCCGATGCTGCGGCTGACAGTAGCGCGAGACTTGGCCGCATCGGTACTTATTCCGAGACCGTGGGCTCAGCCTTCCACTGAAAAAATGAGCTCCAGTTGAGTCCAGACCATGTTCTGCTTGTTCTCGAGCGCTGTTTGTTTTGTTATATATACCCAAGGACACCCGTGAGATCAACTGTGAGCACATGCAGCACTCGCATCAATTAAAATAGTATCACAATGAAGCTATCAGCCATTCTTGGTTTTGCCGCCCTCGAGGCCTCGCTAGTCGCCGCAGGCTACACCGACTTCAAGTTCTACTCCAAGTGTAGCGCATCGAGTTCCTCGGCGCTGTGGAAGTGCGTTATCAATTTAACCGCAAATCATACCGCATAGAAGGTACAAATGCTAACGCACTACACAGGAGCCTCGACGAATGCTCGACTTCGCTGAGGGCCCAGGTCACCAAGACTTGCGATGCGAAGCAGAGTTTCACTTATTGCGCTTGTGACTGGGGCACCAGCTTCATGTCGTATGTTCCTCCCTCTCTCCTCACTCTGCATTCCGGTTCACTGACATGGGTCACATGAATGCAGGACTTGCTTGGCTTTGGTCTGTCCCACCGATGTTGCCTCGTCGTATCTGGCCGCCGACCCGGCCAAGCGAAAGACGGACTGCCCGGCAATTCTGACTGGCGGATCTGGCTTCGGGGGATCAGCTGCCACGGCTACCCCCGGCCCTGGAACGGGTGGGAACACTTCCCCGACGAGTACGGGCGCCGGAGGACCGGCCAAGACGGCCACAGGAGCTGGAGCCCGTCCGGGCATGCCCATCGCTGTAGGAGTTTTGGCGGGCATTGTCGGGGGTGTTGCTGTTTTGTTGTAGGAGACCATAGTTATATGCACGTATTTATACTATCTACATAGATTCCATCAATGCCTCAACAATGGTCTTAGTTGTTGACGAGTAGCTTGATTTCTCTGCGATGCAAACGTGTTCTCTTTAAGAACCCTCGCCGTCCTTTTTGTCTCGCTCAATCCAAACGCTCTCAAACGTCTCCCTTGTAAATGTCGGGGGGGAATACATCACCTCAATCCCTACCTCTCGCCCTTCATCTAGGAGCCTTTCAAGCCTATCCCACGGATACACCCACTGCTTAGCCGAGTTTTTGGATTTCACATCGTTTCTCGGCTCCCAATCAATCTTCACCTGCCGGAGTGCATGTTTTCGCTCTGCCGCGGTGGCGAGCAATCTCCGCAACCAAGTCTCCTGCTCCTCCTGAAATTGATCCAGCGTCATGGAAACACCTCCCCGAGGACTAGCGTCGATGAAACACCACACAAACTTTTGCAATTTTGGAGCGCTGAGTATCTCATCAACGCCATTGGTTGTGGTCATGTTTGTTGAAGGCAACGACAGCTCTTCGAGCGCTTCGTACCCAGAGAGATCAACCCCTTCGAGTCCGGCATTCCCGCTGTACAGAGGGGCGATTTCAATCCTCCGGATGTTTTTTCGCTGGTGGTTCAGAGCGAGAAACATTTTGGGGAGGGTCCAAGCGGCATTGCGGATTCCGTGATAATTTCGCCATTGGAACGAGAAGGCGAACTGTTCAAGGCGCATCGGCCGGCTCAGAAACCATGCTAGGTGTTCGGAACTGTCCTCGAATCGATCGTAAAAGGTGAGGGAGGAAAGCGAAGGAATTTCATCCTGTCACGTGTTAATGTCTGTATAGTCAGAGAGGGATGTAGGAAACACCTTGTCCTCTCCGAGAGATGAAAAGACTTTGCTGTGGAAATAGTTTGCATTTGCGTCCGCCACATTCCTGACCGTCACTGTCATCAAGTTGGGGAGCATTTGCAGCATCTTGTAGAGCGTCGACAGCTTCACCTCTCCAACCTCAAGTTTTTGCAATTCTCGTAGGTGACTGATATGGTCTCTAAAAATGGCGAGCACGCCCGCCTCCTTTATTTTTGTGGTTCCGATCGAGAGCGAAGTCAATTTGGGAAACCAGTCGACAACATTCTTGGCAATCTGCATAGGACTGGCAGTCTCCTTCACAGCGCCACGAGGAGGGATTGCATTCCGTGAATAGAGGTAGAGATGCAACTTTCGACAATGTATTCCCAGAGATGGGTTCAGTTGCAGCGCGCGGTAGGGCATGTCGTATAATATGTCTTCCATGTCAGGATCCATCACGTCAACAAAAGACATGAAGATATTTTTGTAGAGAAAGGGTATGGTAATTCGGTAGAAGCGGCGACAAACCAAGGCCCGTCGAGCCAGCCGGCGCCGATGTTGGTATCTGTCCAAGTTGGTGATTTCTGCGACGAACCAGCGTCGTTTCGGCGGTCGGCGATCCGGATTATGACCCGTGTCGCTGATAATCTCCACCAACACCTCATCGGGAAGTTTGAGAATGTGTGCAGACATGGTCGTGTTGCAATGGCGAGAGTTTGTTTGAGAAGAATGTTTAGAGCGGGGGAAATAGTTTACCGAAATCTGGAAGAGGACCTAGCTTTTTTATGAAACTGGGGATCGAGACGTGTGGATAAAGTTGAGTTGAGTTAAGAAGGATCCGAGCCCGGATTAAGCAATGGTAGGCTGTTGCCTGATTTGTGTCTAGTCGTTTGGACCAACCACCTCGTTTACCGTGGAGGGATCAGTGCGTTTAGTCGCCTAGCATCTCAAGCGTCGCTGTTACATCACCCGCAACCCAGAAACCACACCCATCATTATGAATCAACACCTCACTAACAGGTACAATGTATCAGGTCTCCCCCGCTCTGAACCGTGCTGGCGAGTATCTGGAGGTCAACAAGGAAGTTCCACCACTCAGGTAGGTTCCACCTTGGGAGAATTCGGCACATATACCTCATTTCAACAGTCTCAACGTGGCATGTCCGGACATGAGGCTTCTTTGATGTCTGGTCTCGTAACAAGCTTGACTGTCGAGGGAACTTGGCGGGCCCTGGGCGCGCTTTTCAGATGCAACGACGCTGAATATATCAAGTACACAGAAACAGGACGGAAACCTGGCATCTGCTCTACCTGATCCTACACACCCTGGTTCTCCCAAATCTACCCAAAACCTCCTTCCCAGTGGCGACACTCAACTCCTCCCGCTCCCTTTCCCCCACCTTTCCCTCCGCACGAAACAAAAGGTCCACGACAGGAAACGCCGTCCCTCCTAATCCCATCTCTCTTCCACCACGTGTATCCCACGGCACAAACAACCACACCAAGCTCCCCCAAAGCAAAACCAGGGCCAGCCCTTCCAACGCCGCAAAAATCCACACCAGCACCGGGTCAAACTTGATTTTCACCACCGGCCTGACTACCCCCGCCCTAGTATAGAACTCCCTCGGCAGATCCGGGTTCAGAATCCGTTCCTGAAGTTGCATATTTCCATAATTATTTGCATTGAATAGCCACACTGGAAAAAGCAGCAAACTCCGAAAGGCTTGCAGGATAACACCGTCGGTAAAAGGGTCCTCCAAATTATACCGATTGCTCCAGAATAGTTCGAGGATTGAGGATGGCGCGGGAATTCCTGAGCGTGGGTAATCAAGTAGCCAGGCAAGAATGAAACGATACGCGGTGAGGGAAGACGGTGTAAATGGGAGGGGGCTTGGTGGAGAAAGATCGGAGAGGGAGAGGATGGTAAGGTTGGAGCGGGAAGTAAGCAAGGTGGCGGTGCGAGATGAAAGGGTCAGTGTGGTGGTGAGGTTGGGCTGGGGTGAAGAAGCGACGCAGGTTCCGGAGGAGGTTCTGTTGCATATGAAGAGTCCTGAGAGGAGACAGATTAGCTGCCTATGCACTGACACATGTTCGCGTTTGCGACTCCCAGACTTGCCTGCATGCAGTGACCCATGGCGGGTAATCGCCAAACACAACTCGGCAGCGATGAAGGTATCATTGGATCCGAACACCGCGCAGTCTTCCCTCTTAAAATCTTTTGGTCCCGATCGTCCTTGGAATTCTGCTTGGATGGTGGTGACCTTTGGCATTCTCACCAACGGGTAATCAGCATCGGCTGGCGGAGTCCATGGAGCAACCATACTAAGACCTCCTGATAAGATGTATGACGCGCAGTTTAAGTCTCCTGGTGATAGTTTGCATTGTATTGGCTCTGTGGCAGTAGAGAAAAGGTTGTTGGTGATGAGATTGTAAACCACCGACGAGTAGGTATAAGGCACCGTGATGGTCTTGTCGCTTGTGCTTGTGAGGTTGGTGAGGAATGTGCCAACATAAGATGCATTAAAGGGACCTATCCCGGCGGTGACATCGTATGTAGTTGCCGTGTCGAAAATCGTGATGAGAGATGTGCGTGCTGGGGGCCATTAGCGCTGTGGACTGTCAGCTCAAAAACAAGGACACTTGCCGAAGAGCAGAATCCCTCCCAGCCAAGGGATGGCCGTGAGAAACAATCTGGTCCGAGGCATTAGCAAGACACACTGAGGTAAACTCAATCTAAAGGTAAACATACCGAACCGAGGCCCAGATGCGGGCTTTTCGCCCGGAGTCTGCACTTAGGATTACCCGGACGGTCCCGGAGAAAAGTGTTGTTGGCGACAATGCCATCAAGTCGACAAGCCTGAGTCCTTCCCTTTTCTCCATACCACGCCAATGCAAACGCGTAAAGGCACTGCATATTGCGGCTGTAGCAATTACCGTCAAGAGTCCCTGGAGAACGCGAACAACGAGAATGGTGGTGCCGACATCGACTTTGGCCCACCAACTCAAGTTCTCGTTAGAATCTGACGCGAATTCTGCCCAACTTGTTGCCAAAGTGATGAGAATAATGACGGCGAAGAGGACTGAGGAAACCGCGACCATGGCGGCTTGGACAAACAAGTCCTCGAGGGCCACTCGGGAGAGACGCATCGTTTTTGTTGTGTCGAAACCGACACTGGTGTCAAGCCTTGACGGAAATCAAGCTCAGGGTGGAAAGAACATGGAGGTTGGGCTCTGATATGAACAGCACGAGCTGAATCTGCCTTGGCACGCAGCCTTGCGGAAGCGGACGTAACCAAGGTAAGCAGGCCTCATGCCCTCATGCGCCGAGCGCCTGCATGTCCGCGTCACTAGTCGCTGCACTAAACCCTCCTTTGCTTGGTGGCGTCAGCGGCAGCATGTATTGGGCGCCAACTCAGCGGTTGCGATGAATCAATAAACTGGGCTTTTTGAGTTGCTAGTTCGAATCGAGGTAGCTGGGCGTCCCACGTGGAGAAAGAGTGGTCTGATTCGGATCTCCGAGGGGGTTGGGAAGAGCCTCGCGCGATAAATCATTCTCAGGCAGTCATTCAAAAGCATCCAGGTACCGACTTTTGGTGACTTGATCTCGCCAAATATTTTTGTCTCTGCAGTTACCATGTCGGCGCTCACCACAGCTCCCGGTCCTTGCGCGAGTAGTGCATCTTGCACCATATTAGGCCAAGGAGGAATCCAATACTGGGCTGACAAGGCTTACTCCCAGACGGCAAGGACGGGCACCGTCGTGGTTGTGCAGGTCATCAACACGATCTTAAACACAACTAGGTTCTCTACCGTTGGAAACAACGTTCCATCGGGCTATGTCCCTCCACCCACAAACGCTGCCGGGACCAAGATTGCCACAGTTGCCTACATGCACCAGGGTACTTCATTTACCACTACAGTGTAAGTTGTTCTTTTGACTTTCAGAACCATGTCGTGGCGTGAGGTATCTAACACCGCGGGGCGCGCAGGGCATATCCGACGCCGTTTCTCGAGTTTCCCGATACTTATACTATCGTTGGGAACTACCCGCTTGCAGGTAGTTGTGTGATCAGGGCAAACAAAACCTTCGACATCAAGACAAACCCACAGCCGCCCTGGAGCTTCAACAATGCGAGATGGAACCTGACCTCACTCTTTGACCCGACAGACCCCCTCGGTTGGGGATTTTCATTCAACGACCCAAGCAGCAGTAGCCGGTCCGCGGGCACCCCCATCATCGATATACTTGACCTGCTACCCGACGATATCCCTGAAATGCCGCATTCTGTGGCCAAAAGATGCAAGCCAGGAAGTGCGAAATCACCTTTTGTTGCCAAGGCCGATCCGAACTGGCGCGTCGTTGCCCAGACATCGGTGGTCTACGAAGGCAAGGAGGGATCACGCACTCCAACAGCTAGTGTCCCACATTTATCCAAGGGGACGGCAGTCGGGGGTTCTTCACCAACAACCACCAAGGCTTCGGGCGGGTCTCGCACTCCAGCAATTAACGTCCCGCAGGGGACGCCAGCAGTCGGGGGTTCTTCATCAACAGACGCCAAGGCTTCCGGCGGTGCGGGTCAAAGTGCCGAAACGCCGAGTACATCTATCATTCCGGTTGCTGGTGCACCTATTGTTCCTGAAGCGAGGACGACTATTGGTCCCGTGGCAAGTCAAAGTGCGACTAATACGCAGGGCGCGCTGAAAACATCGCTGGGAAGTATCAAGACAGCTTGGCCGGTGGGGGCGGTACTTTTACTTTTTTCCATTGCTGCGTTGGGCAATTCTTGACCTAGATCTTGGGTTTTTCATCATATACCTAGAGTTCATCAATATTAGATCATATTAGGGTTCTCTCTACGTCTTTGCCCAGCTTGATTACCGTTCGGGTCTTTGTCAAATTGAGTCTCTCTGTGCACTATCGATGGCGCCAGCCTTTGTCTTTCAAGCAATTTAACGGCCAGTCTTTGTGTTTTGCTCGCCGAGGTCATCTTTCTTCCATCTCCCAAGACAAGGCTCGGTATGAAAGAGACGTCACAATGTCATTCCTTCTTGAAAGGCCCGACCTTTATTGATTGATTCGTCTGTTGTCGATCTTCTCGTCGCCCCACCTCCGCCCCACCTCCGCCCCACCTCTCGATCAGGGTACGCAGTCGCTGCAGGGTACGCAGTGTAGTAGATCAATGCAGCTGCGTCCCGCTGCAATCGAGCCCGGCTCTCCGCCAAACCACGCACAGTAGCCTCGCACGATCGACTTCCTCCACCCTGGTTACCCTAAACGCGCCGTACTCCTCTCACTACCCGCGCTTAACGACAGCGGGATCAATTTCGACACGGCGCTAGCAGCCTGCTACCTCATTACCAGCGCCCAGCAACGCAATAATTTCTTCTCGTCGGACCGCGGCGGCGGTACCCTAAACGTAACGCGCCTATATAATAATATCCTACACGAGCCGTAATACTTTTTTCACCTCAGCGGCCCGCTTAACCCTCCCTACCCCGTCGTACCGCGATTCTCGCACTAGCGCTTCCCGTACGGCAACCTACCCCCTTTATAGTGTCAGAAGCACGGCACCTTTTATCTATGTGGTTTTGAACAGGTTGTATTGTGATTGTGATGATTGAGTTTTTATTTTTAATTGTTCTCTGGCTTTCTGGCAGAGCTAGAAAGCTCTCCTTTATAGATCTGTTGCATGAACCAGCTTACGATTTGTACGGTGGCTCAGCAGTTGGATTCCTGGCACAGCCAGGCGTCCTCACACGCTAACTAGATGCCATGGGTTCAACCCCAAGGAAGACCTCTTCCTTTTGACATACAGCAGTAATAAGCAGTTAATACGGTAATAGCGGACTGTCCCCTCGCAGCGGCCCAATGTTATATACTTTTTAATTATAATAACGCCTCAAGATAACACATTTGTTTCCAGGGGCGAAAACGATTAGTAACTTTCTAATTAAATATAATAGTACTTACTAACTGTAATAAGCTACTAAGGTGATCAAGGAAGAGCCCGATGTTATTGCGATACCCAGTTGATTTACTAGTGATGAGTTCATAAAATAGATTCTACTTCGATATAATGACTGATTTTTGCAGAAGGGAAAACCCCCTGCGAGCGCTAGTGCCTATAATGGCTTTTATGTGTGTGCCAACTTATTGCGTTACTGCTGCCCCTGGCGCTGCGCCGACGCTGCGGCGGGGTTTCGCCTGCGTGTCGCCTGGCCTTATTATAATTATCCCCCTTTTTCCGAAAGCTATTCTCAGCTCTAAGGGCTGCTCCAGTTCAATTTTGCTGAGTCCCAGTGTGACGTGATTCCTCTAGTGCTGCCCCACTTTGTTTTGTAAGCGATTTATTACGTAATCTTCGTCGCCCCACTTTCCACCGCCAATCACCCCACTAATAATCCTAAGTCCAATTGCCCTACTAAAATTCCAAGGTTAGATTACCCCGTTTATAATAATTGCTTTCCTCTTTTTTGCGCAATTCTTCTTTCTCTTTCCATTACCACGTTTGCCTTCGTTTTCCTTTTCTTCGTTTCGCTATTTTTTCGCTTACGATTTAGAATAGCAGCTTCCTTTATCGATTTTACTACCTTTAAGGTAAAGCAGGTAGCTGCGAATAACCTGTGTATATACTATATCCGTTCCGTAGCGGCTTGTGGCCAGCCTACTAAAAAATACTTTTCTCCTACCAGCGAGATCTTTTTGCCTAATTATGTTGTTGGCTTATTGAAATCGTTTCGGTATAATAGCTATTAGATTTCGACATATTTTTGTTATATAATACGTATCCCGCCTTATTTGTACGCGTTTCGCTAACGAATCTCATCTAGGTCCCCATTAGTATAAAGGGCGATTTGTTCGACCTTTTAACGCTTATTTAACTTACTAATAAAGTTCTGGGCAAAAAGCCCAAGTCCAAAAAAGCTACCCCGGTCCTTATACCCTTTTCCAAATCTCCTGCCCCCCTTAATGATAATATTAGTGATTTAGGGAATGTAACCGAATTGGAGGAGAGTTGCGACGATATTAAATACTAAGCGGTAGATTTGGGATTTGCGCTTTTTACGGGTAATAATAGGATAATGGTAATGATAGCGTTAATCTTAGTAATTTTATTACCTCCATTGCTAATTTTCTTATAACTATTTTTAAAAATTGTAAAAAGATATATCGCTAAGTATATGGTTTTAATATTAGCGTAAAGGTTACTGGGATAAGTATTATATACTTCTTACCTATTTCTCACCTAATATTTTTTTTAATTTAAAATTATTAATTATTAAACTTTAGTAGAGAAATTAAAAAAAAGCCTAAGTATTTAATAATCCCTATTCTATTATAATTTTACCCCTAAAGGTTAATTCTTAAAATCGTTTTGTAGTTATTTTGGTACTTAATCGTTTATTTAAAAAAGTATTAATTTCCTAACCAAAGTTAAGGTTAAGCATAATAATATTATACGACGTTAAAAGGTTACGTAAAAGGTTTGTTTTTGTTGATTTGTGTGGCCTGACTGGTCTCAGTGAGGTCCAGTACAGGAGGTTACAGGGGGTGAGTCCCCTGTAACGGGCGCAGCGGAAGGCTTTGAGGGTACGATGACTGCCCGGGACGGGGTCAAAAAAAGCTAAAATCAGCAGACCAACCTACTATAACAAGCAGAGATACAGGGGTCTATACCCTGTAACAGGGTAACTACAATAGGCTTTGCACAGAGATCACGAAAATCAAAAGGTTGCCCTAAGGCTATATATAAACTATCTTGCTTAAGGTAGAAGAAAGGAAAAGAATCAAACACCAAAAACACAGAAAGGGAGATGGTTCTTTATAGGGCCCTCAGTAGGTATGGGTCAACCTTACAAGGGGTAAGGGCCCTAAAACACAAAAGGAAAGCCTATACTACAGAGGGAAAAGTGCTTACGTTAGCGCTGGAATCCAAAGGATTCCAGGGCAACAAGTTAGCTATGCTGACGTAACAGTGGTGGTGGGTCTACCCCTGTAGGCCAAACTTACAGGTAGTGGGTCCTCGGAACTCCCCGTCGGTTCTAGTGGGTTTCAGTGGGTCCAGGGGGCTTGGCAGCCCCCCTAAACCACAACACCAACTCCCCGTAGTTGTGGTGACTGCACTTTGCCACAGTGCAGTCAGCAGCACTCCCAGGGCAGTAGATCAACTAGGCTACAGCACCCAAGGGTGCTGTAGCTACAGGGCAACTGGGCTGTAATTTCAACAATAATAGGGTAATATAATAACTTTAAAAAGATTTATTATATCCTTAAAGTTTATTAACATTATAGGTTATTCTCCCCTTTTTCCCTTAATCTTCGCTTCTTCTTCTTCTCTTAATAAAATATAATTTGGAATTTTAAATTAAAGTATAATTATTATTTTTAATCTTACACCGCAGAGGACCTCTGGTCCTCGCCCTAATGGGCAAGCGGTCTCTTTATTTATTTATTTAGGTATTGTAGGTGCTTTTACAGTACAGGTATTGGTACGATATTATATTTAAACCAACTTTACTTCCAGCCTTTTGTCTACTAGTCTGGGTTTTTTCTACCTAGGATGTATAATAAGAGGGGAGTTATTACAATTTGTAAAGAAAGGAAAATGGGGGGTGCCTATATATTGGTTCGAATTCGGATTATACTTGTTCTTTCTTCTTTAGCCCTGGTGCCCCGGCTATATTATTATTGGAAGGTGGGAGGTGGGAGGGGGGGGGGGGGCTTTTTCCTTTTTG
>Ga0247763_1000420_pt1 | contig 25168 bp, 17 predicted proteins | sample UWRJL141409B4_FD_179926 | JGI IMG/M metagenome (GOLD analysis project Ga0247763, IMG submission 179926) | Plant litter microbial communities from Arlington Agricultural Research Station in Wisconsin, United States - UWRJ-L141-409B-4 | ecosystem: Environmental > Terrestrial > Plant litter >...
GGCGCGTCGGGGCGCTTCGACCGGCTCCGCCAGTTCGCGCGGACCTTTGCCTTCCTGGTCCACGTCGACGGGCAGCCCGACGCTCGAGCAAACTGACGCGCTCACCCGGAAGCGGCGCGACGGCCCGGGCGACCCGGCACGAGGCCAGCAGGGCAGGGGACGGCAGGGCAGAGCCCACCGAGCGGTCAAAGGGCCGTCGTTCGCGAGCGCGCATTTACGGCGAAACGAGGGGGTCGAGCCCCCGGCGAGCGCCGATTGCCCGTCGCCTCGGTCCGCCGGGCCGTATTAGGGTTCCGCTCATGTCGCAGCCCGAAATCCCCGTCGAGCCGAGCAACGCCCGCGTGCGCGGGCGCTTTTCGCCGTCACCGGTGGTGCTGGCGGCCGTCGTCTTGCTCCTCGTGGGCACCGCTCTGCGCGTCTGGCTCGCGGTGCAGGGCGTCGAGTCGCCGATGATCGACGAGAACGAAGTCGTCGAGCAGGCCGTGGCGTTCATGGGGGGCGAGCTGAAGATGCACTTTCTCAAGTACGGCCCGCTCACCATGTACGTGCTGGCGGGCATCTACCACGTCGCGGCCTGGTTGGAGGGTCAGTCGAGCCTCGACTACGCCTCGCGAGTGTTCTTCGAGGGCAGCGAGCACTATGCCATCGCGCGCATTTACACGGTGTGCTGGCTGTCCGTGCTCGCGCTGCTCGCGCTGCTGTCTTTTCGCCGGCGCCTCGGCCCGGCGCCGGCGTTGCTCGCCTGCGTGCTGCTCGGCTTTCCCTTCATCGAGACCCTCGGGCAGGGCGCGCGCATCGACTACCAGCAGGCCGCTTGCCAGGGCATCGCGCTGCTGGCGCTGAGCGAGGTCGCCGCCCGGCCGCGCCTCCGCTACTGGCTCGCGGCGGGCGTGTTCGCCGGGTTCGCCATCGCGACCAAGCCGCTGCCGGGGCTGTTACTCGGCCCCTGCTTCCTGGTGGCGAGCTACGCCGCTTCCGGCAAGCGCGCCGACGGCGGGAGCCGTCCGGTGCTCGCGCGGCTCGTCGCAGCGTTCGCGTCGCCCGGCATGTGGCTCGCTGCAGCCCTCGTCGCGGCGTGCGCCGTGCTGGGCAATCCGGCGATGCTGGACATCGAGGGGTTCATCCAGAGCCAGCGCGAAGCGGTCACGCTGCATTCGGGCGATACGCTGCAGGCACACACGAGCATCGGCAGCTCGTTCGCCAGGCTGGAGCTGCCGTACCTGGTCACGTGCGCGATCGCCGTGGTCCTCGTCGCGTGGCGGCGCGACCTCGCGGGGCTGAACCTCGCCCTGTTCATCGCGGTGTATGTTTCGGCCTTCGTCGGCCGCCAGGGGCGCACCTACTTCTTCATCGCCCCAGCGGCGGCCAGTTGCCTGCTCGCGGCCCACGGTTGGGCCGCGTTCGAGGCGCTCGTCGTCCCGCGCCTGCAAAGCCTGGTTACGCGCGGGCAAGGATTGCGTGGGCCATGGTTGCGCGCGCTGCTCGAGCCGGGACGGCTCGTGTGGGCCGCGGCTCTGCTCGCGGTCGTGGCGCTGCAGTCGCCGCTCCGGGCGTTGTGGGTGCAGCGGCAGCAGCCCAGCCCGTCCACCGTCACGGGTAACTGGCTGCTCGAGCACGTGCCGTCCGGCACACCGATCTTCTATGGCGGCATGCGCCCGTCGGGGCCGCGCATCGTGGCCACCGACCGGAAGCTCCAGGCGCGTTGGGGTGATCACTTCGACTACGGGCGCGAGAAGTACCGTTTCCTCGAGCAGGCCTTCCGCCATGCGCACGAGCAGTACCGAAAGAGCGGCAAGCCCATCTACCCCATGGCGGCTTACGACAACATCCCGGGCCGGCGCGGCGCCAAGAAGACGCCGCGCTGGCTCTCCGACAACCTGGTCAACCGGGCACGCAAGGCCAAGCAGCAATACATCGTACTCGCCGGCTATCGCGAGAAGAACGTCCGAGATCTCGATTACAGCTGGTTCGATCAGGTCATCCTCGAGATCGAAGATCGTCGGATCGCCATTTTCCGGGTGCCCGAGCTGCCCCCGCCGACGGCGCCGGCCTCGGACTCCCGCTAAAGCGCGGCGCCGCGCAGCATCGCGCCCCACCCGGGGGCGCTGATCGTTTCAGCATGCAACTCTAGCGTGTCGCCTCGATACGCGCCCCGTGCGCGGGGATGTGGGTGGGAGGGAGAGTCCACGGCGCCTTTGCTGCAAGACAGTGCGCGGCGCTGAAAGGTGAGACGCGCGCGTCGGGTTCGCATGGACGCGAGCGCTTGACGCCGTCATTGTCGACCTGCATCTCCCGGATCGCACCCAGCGCATGACCTCGGGCCGCGCGGAGCCAGACCGCGCGGCCCCATGTCGCGCCAACACCGCGCGGCCTTCTCTCGTCCGGCGCCGCGACGTCACCCCCGCCCGGAAGGCACCGCCATGACAACGATCCGTCGCTGCGTCGCGCTCGTGTGTTCGTCCTTGCCCGCCCTGTCGCTCGCTCTCGGGTACGGCTGCGGTTCAGCCGAGACGGCGCGCGAAGAGCTCGGGTTCCATGTCGAGGCGCGTGCCGACGACGAGGGCGTCGCGATCGACGCCCCGCCCGCGTTCCTCGACGAAGAGGCCGCGCCTCGCGCGCAGGACCCGGAGCTGTGCGCCAGGCAGCGCGTCGTCCTGCGCGAGATTCGGCGGCCGCTCGACGTGATCCTGGTGCTCGACAACTCGGTGAGCATGGCGCTCGAGCTCGAGGCCGTGGAGCGCAGCATCAACCGCAACTTTGGCAGCATCCTCGAGGCGAGCGGCGCCGATTACCGTGTCATCCTGATCTCGCGCCATCGCACCCAGGGCCGCGCGCAGACCGACGCGGCGAAGACGGCCATCTGCGTCACGCAGCCCCTCAGCGCGCTCGGGACGTGCCCCGCTCAGCGCCCGGGCCCGACGGCGCGCTTCTTCCACTACGACGCCGACATCGACAGCACCGACTCGCTGTCGCGCATCGTCGAGACGTTCGACACGCCGGACCGGCTCAATCGCTTCACCGAGCTCGGCTGGCGCGAGTGGCTGCGGGAAGGCTCGCGCAAGGTCTTCCTGGAGTTCACGGACGACAACTCGCTCGACAGCGGCAGCGAGTTCGCCCAGCGGCTGACGGCGCTCGCTCCGGAGCACTTCGGCAGCGACTTCGAGCGTCCCGCCTACGTGTTCCACAGTATCATCGGACTCGCCGAGCGCGTGCCGGCGGGAACCGCGTATGGCCCCGACGAGCCGCTCGTGCACGACCGCTGCGAGAAGAACGGCGGCCTCGCGCCGAGCAGCGGCCAGGCGTACCAGGCGCTCAGCCGCGCGAGCGGCGGGCTGCGCTACCCGCTGTGCGCCCTCGGAGACTATGGTGCGATCTTCGAAGACATCGCGCTCGACGGCATCCGTCGCAGCGGCGTCGCCTGCAGCTTCGGGGTCCCCGCCGCACCTGCAGGCAAGCGCCTCGACACCGAACGCCTTCAGCTCGTGCGCGGCAGCGCGGGCGACGACGGTCGTCCGAGCGACAACGGCACGCCCCTCGCGCGCGTCGATTCCCTCGACGCCTGTCAGGCTGACGCTTTCTATGTCGACGGCGACCAGCTCCAGCTCTGCCCGGCGCTCTGCGAGCAGCTCACCGACTCGCCAGACAGCACCGTCAGCGTCGAGTTCGATTGCAGCAGCTTTCTCGACGTGCGCTGAACCGGGGCGCCCTCCCTGCCGACGCGGGCGCTGACGCCACCCGTCGCCTCGGAGGCGGGCGTCGTCTTCGCGTGCGCGGGGCCCTCGGTTATATCGAGTCGGCGCGCGCAGCGAGCCCGCGACACATCGACGTGTGCGCCGTCATCTGAGGGCGAGCGAGCGCCAGCTCGATCGTTTTCGATGTCCTGGGGGAGACACCATGAACGTTAACGACCCTGAATCGGGGGACCGGCTCCGTTCTGTCTGGAGATGCGAGCTGCGGGAAGAGGCCCTCGCTCGCGGTATCGCCGCGGGCCTCGCCCTCGGCTGGGCGGCGGCGCTCGCGGGCTGCGGGGGCGAGAGCGCCCCCGAGCGGGGCGAGCCGTTCGCTCAGCACGGCGAGGCGCTGTCCGTCGCGCGCGGGCCCTCTGGCGAGCGCTCGTTCGCCGAACCGTTCCCGAACACCAACGGGCGCTCGTGCGCCACCTGCCACGTGCTCGACGACGACACCACGCTGAAGCCCGCTCACGTCGAAGCTCTGCGCGCGCACCGCCCGAGCGACCCCTTGTTCAACCCCATCGACGCCGACGACCCCGAGGCGGCCGAGCCCACCTACGAACACCTCGCCAAGGGTCTGGTGAGGGTCATCTTGCCGCTGGCCGACAACGTCGACGTCATCGACGCGGCCGGCAACGTCATCACCTCGCCCGAGCGTACCATCTCGGTCTGGCGCGGCGTGCCGACCGTCGACAACACGGCCATCACCGCGCCGTATCAATACGACGGGCGCGCGCCAACGCTGCAGGAGCAGGCGCAGGGCGCGATCACGGCGCACAGCCAGGGCGGCCCGGTGTCGGCCCGAGCGCTCGATCGGATCGCCGAGTTCGAAGAGCGCGAGTTCTCGTCCTGGCGCGCTCGCTACGTCTTCGAGCGCCTCGAGGACGGCGACAGCCTCTCGAGCATCCCGATCCCCGAGGCCTGGATGCAGCTCTCCCGCAGGGAACGACGCGGCCGGGACCTCTACGACGCGGCTTGCGCCCCGTGTCACGGGGGCGCCACCACCCGGCAGATCGTCAACGACGAGGTGCACGCGCTCGGCTTCTTCGAGCTCACGCCCGAAGGGTTCCTCGTCTTCGAGGCGCCCGGCGGGGGAGGGCCGCCGGCGCCGGTGCTGGCGCCGCACGCCAACGACGGCTTCCTGGCGGGCTACGGCATCTTGTCGTACCTCGGTCAGGTCGGCGCGTTCCCTGCCTTCAACGCCTCGGTCAGCCTGCCGCGTCTCCGCCTGCGCTTCTACACCGATGCCACGCGCAGCGAAGCGGTCACTGAGCTCCCCGCCGTGTTCCTCACACAGAGCGGAGATCCGGCGGACCCCAACCCCGCCACCGACGAGCGCGGAGCCCCCCTGGTCGGTCCGAGCTTCGTGCCTCAGGCGTTCACCACCGATCCCGGCCGCGCCGCGATCACGGGCGACCCGCTCGACTTCGAAGCCTTCGACATGCCGCAGCTGCGCGGCATCGCGGGCACGGCGCCCTACTTCCACGACAACGCCGCCGAGACCTTGCTCGATGTCGTGGACATCTACAGTCGCTTCGTGCTCCCGCTCCTGCCTCCGCTCGGTCTCCCGCGGAGCCAGCCGCCCGAGGCGCCGGGTCTGCCTCCCGAGTCGCTCAGCCCCGGAGAGAAGCAAGACCTGCTCGCCTTTCTACGCCGGCTCTGAGCGTGCCTGCTGCCCCGTCGTTCGCGAGCGTCGGGGCGCGAGCACCGCGCCGGGCGGGCACGGGATGGCTCAGAACTGGGTGATGAAACTGCAGGCCTCTGGCGGCACCCAGCTCGTGCTTTGCCCCGGGTCTTTCGACGTTGACCGTCTGCAGCAGGGGTGGGCGGGGTCGCCGGGGCGCAACCGTTCAGGCCCGCGAAGAGGCCGACCAGGCCTTGCGGCACGACGAAGATGGTCTGGTCATCCGTCAGGTCGCCCATGCCATAGAAGGGTCGTCTCCAGAAGTAGGTGCGGTTCATGCGCGTCGGGTCAGCCCGTCGTGCCTGCTCGACCATCTCCGGGCGGCGGGAAACGCTGCTTGAACACGAACGCCTCGGGCGTCGGCCCGAGCTTTCGCAGCTGCTCGAGCCGCGCGAGGCCCTCGCTCGTGGTCGGCACATGCCCCGCCGGAATCCACCACATGACCAGATGGGCCTCGGTGGGTCTCTCGAACCACTGCCGGCGGCTCGCCATCACCCCCTGGTGAGCCGAGCGATACACGAAATCGAAGAGCGCGTCGATCGACGTCCAGACCGAGAAGTTGACGAGGAACAGCGGGTCGTCGCCGATCTGGATGTCGGTCGCGTTGCCGCTGTCACCCTTCAAGCGCCAGACGAAGCCCGGCGAGCGCTCCGCGAGCTCGTTGATGGTGTCGAGCTGCGCCATGAACGGCGCCAGCAGCGGGCTGTCCGTCGGGGCGAGCGCGCGCGCGACGTTGAACTGAGCGATGTGCCAGGAGCTATCGGCCATCCACCGAAGGTAGCATCGAAGCGTCGAGTTGCCGCGCCCGCCCGGCGGCGAGTCCGCGCCGTCCGTCGGATGCGCCACGCTGCACGACGGCGATACTGGAGGGCGGGCCCCGCCGTGGCGCGCCGTGTCTGGCAGCGCGCGGGCTCGCTCGGGGCCGGGCAAACCCGCGCGCGTCGCAGACATTGCGCTCTGCGACCGATGGACGCAAGGGCTGCGTCGTTGCGCGCAACCTGCGAACCCGAGCGAGCCAGGCCTGTGCAGCCCGGGGCTCGCGCCAGGGCCGAACGCTCGAGCCTTCCGAAGGCGAAGGCGCCTGCGCGAGCGAGGTAGTGGCATGACGGTTGCTCCGGTCTAGCACCAGCCTTCAGCATCATGAGCCCGATATGAGCAACACCAGAGATGTTCGAGCCAGCCTGCGCCGCCCCGAGATCGCTATAATTCTCGTGGGGCTCTCGCTCCTCGAGTGCCGCCCCAAGGCGATGATCGGTCCAGAGCCCAATGAGCCTTCGACCCAGCCGGAGGCGGCGGGGGCGGCGGAGCATCGAGCCGCCGCCGCTCGCGAAGAGCAGCGCCTCAGTCGGCACGAGGAACTCTACGATCCCGACGCGCGCCAATCGATCCGTCGCTGCGACCCCGCTCGTGCGAACCGCATTCCGCGCGAGCCGATCTGCTGGATCGAGACCATCAACCCCACGGCGGTGCACCTCCAGGAGATCGAGTCACACCGAATGCGCGCGGTCGAGCACCGAAGGTCGGCTCGCGAGCTGCGGGCCGTCGAGGAGCAGGTCTGTGCTGGACTCGCTCCAGATGATCGTGACGTCAGCCCGTTCTCGCATCGCGGTGACATCCTCGGAGTCAGCCCGCTCGAGGACGAGGGGACGACGAAGCCACGACCCCAGCGCCGGGTCGTGGGCGCGACCGTGATGTTTCGATCGGTACCCGGACTGACGGTAACGGAGCTGCAGCAGTTGGTCGACTGCCACCTGGCGCGCAACGCGACCATCGGTTACGAGATGGCGTCCACGGAAATGGGTGGTTGCCTGCTCACCCAGCAGGGCACGCACGCGCACGTTCGCGCTATCGAGAGCGGCTTTGCCGTGGACGTACGAGCCGACGACTCCGCCGCTGGGCTAGAGATCTGGCGGCGCGCGCAGCTTCTCGCGTCGGTGAACTGACCTCGCTCGAGCCGAAGGCGCCCTCCGCGATCACGTTGGCCGCGCGACGACTTCAGCCGCGCGAGTGAGCGACGAGCACAGAGTGTAAGCATCGTGATCGGCATCGGATTTCTGTTTGACCGAGCATCGATCGGAAGCTACGTCTTGGCTTCGCGCGCCTCGTGAGCTGCCGTTGGCTCACGCACGGCCAGCTAGCTTTGGAGGTGGGAAATGTCATATAGGCATGCAGCGCTTTCGTGCGCGCATCGATGGGGTGTGTCGTGCGGTTCGGTGCTGCTCTCGGGCAGCGTGCTGCTGGGCTGCGGCGACCCGGAGACCGAGGTGTCGACGGGTGAAGCCAGGGCCACCGGAACCTTGCAGATGGCGCTGACGGCAGAGCTGGACAGCGAGGTCTACGGGCTTCGAGCGGACGTGGCCATCACCGGGCCGCAGTCGCTGGTGCTGCAAGCTCAGCCCGATGAGCAGTTCCTGGAGGCCGAGCTGACACCCGGAGACTACAGCGTCGCGCTGGAGCCAGGGTTTCAGCTGTTCCTGCTCGTCCCAAACGCGGAGCCCGTGCCCGTCGAGGCCGAGCTCCTGTCGCCGCCCTCGCAGGACGTCACCATCGAGAGCAACGCCACGACGGGCGTCGAGTTCCGCTTCGCGGTCCCGGAGCTCGTGGAGCCAGAGCCGGATCCTGGGTCACTGCAAATCAGCATCGAAATCGAGCGAGCCGGGGCAGACGCCGGCACCTCCCCCGAGCCCGTCGCCGTCAGCTTCGAGCTCGACGTTTGGCCGATCTTTCAGACCAACTGTACCCCTTGCCACACCGAGCTCGGGCGCGGCGGCCACAACGTCGGCAGCCCCACCTTGGCGATCGCGGACGCCGACGCACGCCGCCTCGGCGCGACCCTCATCCAGCGCCTCGACGGCGGAGGTATGCCGCCGGCCTGCACCGGCGTACCGGGGGACCCGAACTGCATCGCCGTCGAGGACTTGGCGACGATACAGTCCTGGCTCGACACCGGCCTCGCGCCATAGTCGCGGCCCGACACCGCGGCGGCAGCTCGGGGGCTCACTCGTCCCCCGATGGCTCCCGCCGCTTCGGGCTGCCCGTGAGCGGCAAGACCATCCGCCGTGCGAACCCGAGCAGCCCGCGGTCCACCTGCTCCACATGCTGCTCCGCCTCGCGCAGCGCGTTCTCCCAGTGCGGAGCGAAGCCCGGCGCGTTCGAGTGCAGCTGATGCAGCGCGTGGTCATACACGTGCAACATGCGCAGCTCGCGCCGGTCTGGCTTCTGCTGCCACACCTTCAGCGTCACGCGCAGGTTCTCGTTCTCGAGCCGTAGCCGCTCGATCTCCTGCTTGCGCTGGTGCGCCCCCTCGTGCGTGATCTCCATCTGGTCGTGCAGGTGCCGGCGCAGCCGCTCGAGCTCCGTCTCGATTTGCCGCCGGCGCCGCCAGCCCGCGATCCCGACCCAGAGGGCCACGGCGAGGCCGAGCAGCGCGCCGTAGCCGAGGAACGTGAGCTGATTCACATCCATGCTTCACGAACCTAGCCGATCGGGCCGCCGCGTTGCTCCCCGATCGCGCGCGGTCTCAGCCGCGCGGGCTCGGTGGACCGTGGTCATTCCATGGAGTGTGCCAGCCCGAGCCACACGCGCTCGCTCAGGTCACCGCGCCGGGCGCGCCGGCGGGCGGCGGGCTCCGCTTGGCCCGCGACTTCGACCACCACCGCCTCAAGATCAGCATGCCGAGGAACGCCACCAGGGCCCCCGCGATGGCCGAGTACAGCTGCATGGACACGAACTTGTCGAGCCCCGCCTCGACGTCGAGCCGGCACGAGAAGCTGCCGCCGAGCGAGCCGAACAGCATCGACGTCATCTGCTTGCCGAACAGGCACCAGATGACGAAGCCGATCATCGCCCCCGTGGTGAGCTCCAGCAGCGTGCGCTTGATCCAGGCCTTCATCAGGCCGCGATAATACGGCCATTTTGCCACAGCGCGCCAGCCCGCAAATTTCCTCCCGGCGTACCTCTGCCGGCGTAGCTCTGCAGACGTATCGGGCGCGATCCAGTGCGCGGGGGCAAAAGACCCGTCGTGGCAAGCGCCAACGCGGGCGGAAGAGCCGTCACCCGAAGGGCGTCACGCCACCCAGCTCTGCGAGCACCTGCCCGGTGATGAAGCTCGAGTCCGCATTCGACGCGAAAAACACATAAGCCGGCGCGATCTCCTCGGGCTGCGCCGGGCGGCCCAGCCCCGTGCGATTGCCGAACTCGGCGACCTTCTCCGGCGGCAAGCCCGGGTCTGCCGGGTTCAACGGCGTCCAGACGGGGCCGGGGGCGACGGCGTTCACGCGAATGCCCTTCGGCAAGAGCTGCTGCGCGAGCGAGCGCGTCAGCGCGTGGATGGCGCCCTTGGTCGCGGAGTAGTCGGGCAAGCGCTCCGAGCCGAAGATGCCCGTCTCCGAGCCGGTGGCGATGATGGCGCCCCCGCTCGTCATGAAGGGCAAGCAGGCCTGCACCATGAAGAAGTATCCGAACACGTTCACCCGGAACGTGCGCTCGAGCTGCTCGCGCGTGAGCGCCTGGACGTCGTCCGTGCGCACCTGCACCGCGGCGTTGCTCACCAGGATGTCGAGCTGCCCGAGCTCGTCGACCACCTGCCGCGCCGCGCGCTGGCAGAACTTCTCGTCCGAGATGTCGCCACGGATCGTCAACGCCCGCCGTCCGGCGCTCTCCACCGCTTGCCGCGACTCTTCCGCGTCGGCGTCGTGCGAGTAGTAGAGAATCGCCACGTCTGCCCCCTCACGCGCGTACGCCACCGCCACGGCGCGGCCGATGCCCGAGTCAGCCCCCGTGATCAACGCGACCTTGCCGGCGAGCTTACCCGCAGGACGATACGCCTTCCCGGTGTAGCGCGGGCGCGGCTCGAGCTCGCTCTCGCGGCCCGTGTCCGTGAGGTGCTGTTCCGGAAACGGAGGCTTCGGCAGCTCCGTCGAGAAGCTCGCCTGGCGCTCTGGTTCGGCCTGTTTAGTGCCACGACTCGGGGTCGCGGGCTGCTCGAGGCTGCTGGCATGAGCGCTCAGGCCTGCGTGGCCATTTAGGCCTGCGTGGCCATTCAGACTACCGTGTCCATGCTGGTTGCCATTCGATCTCGGCATTGTCATTGCGTCACCTCGTCACTTGCGGACACTCGTGAACGCGAGCTCTGGCGGCTCGCCGGTTCGAACCAACGTGCAGGGGTTCACTTCGCGGATTTCTCGTTCCTCTCCTCCTTGCAAGCGGGGTGCCGTTTCCGCGCACGCCGCGAAATCGCCTGAAATTCAACGTGGCCGGGCGTCCGCTGGCGTGGACACCTCCCGCAAAAGCTGACAACCTCCCTCTGACGTGAAGCCGGCACCCCAGCATGAGTGCGGGCTCGGCGGCGAGCTCCCCGCCGGAGGCGGACTCCCCGCCGGAGGCGAACTCATCAGCCGTCAGCGCTCGAGCCAATCGACCGCGAGACTCCAGGCCCTCCCGTCGGACCCCCCTTCGATGCGAGCGCGTGTGGCCCCACGCCACGGGCGGGCCGGGTGAATCCGTCGGCCACCCACCGCGCCATCCACGCCGTCTGGCGCATCGAAGCCCCGCGCCTCATCGCGGGCCTCGCGCGCCTCGTGCGCGACATCGGCATCGCGGAAGAGCTCGCGCAGGACGCGCTCGTCACCGCGCTCGAGCGCTGGCCCGAGTCGGGCGTGCCCGACAACCCCGGCGCCTGGCTCATGGCGACGGCCAAACGCCGCGCCATCGACGAGCTGCGCCGCCGCAAGCGCGTCAGCCGCAAGCACGAAGAGATCGGCGCCGAGCTCACCGAGAAAGAGAACACGGCGCCCGACCTCGACAGCGCGCTCGACGACGACGTCGGCGACGACCTGTTGCGCCTCGTCTTCACCTCCTGCCACCCGCTCCTCTCCACCGAGGCCCGCGTCGCGCTCACCCTGCGTCTGCTCGGCGGCCTCACCACGGAGGAGATCGCGCGCGCCTTCCTCGTGCCCGAGCCCACCGTCGCGCAGCGCATCGTGCGCGCCAAGCGCACCCTCGCCGAGGCCGCCGTGCCGTTCGAGGTGCCCCGCGGTGAAGAGCTCGTCGCCCGCCTCGACTCCGTGCTCGAGGTCGTCTACCTCATCTTCAACGAAGGCTACTCCGCCACCAGCGGCAGCGACTGGCTGCGCCCCGCGCTCTGTGACGAGGCGCTGCGCCTCGGCCGCATCCTGGCCGAGCTCGCGCCGCGCGAGCCCGAGGTGCATGGCCTCGTCTCGCTGATGGAGATCCAGGCGTCGCGCTCGATCGCGCGCGTCGGCCCCTCCGGCGAGCCCGTCCTGCTGCTCGAGCAAGACCGCGCGCGCTGGGACTGGCTCCTCATCCGTCGCGGCATCGCGGCGCTCGAGCGCGCCCTGGCCCTCGGCGGCGTTCCTGGCAAGTACACACTGCAGGCCGCCATCGCCGCGTGCCACGGCCGAGCGCGCACCCCGGAGCAGACCGACTGGTCTCGCATCGCGACGCTCTACCAGGCCCTCTACGAGCTGCAGCCCTCACCGGTGGTCGAGCTCAACCGCGCCGTCGCCGTGTCGATGGCCGAGGGCCCCGCCGCTGGCCTCGTCATCATCGACGCCCTCCGGAACGAGCCGCTGCTCGCCGGCTACCACCTCCTGCCGAGCGTGCGGGGTGACTTCCTCCACAAGCTCGGGCGCTGGTCAGAGGCTCGCGCCGAGTTTCAGCGCGCGGCCTCTCTCACCAAGAACGAACGCGAAAGAAAGCTGCTGAACGAGCGCGCGGCCGCCTGCGCCCGCGCGGCACCCGCGAGCGCCAAGCCCTCGAGCTGACGGTCGGCAGCGAGCCCTGCTCGCCGCGGCGAGCCCCGCTCGCGGCAGCGAGCACTCCCGACTTGCGCTCGCCCCCGCGCGGCACCAGCACTTGCTCCAGAGGCGAGCCAGCCGCCGCGGTGGTCGCGGTCCGCCCGGCCTCCGCCCGAGAGAGGTGCCCTTGAACAAACACGTGAAGAACCCACTCGAAGGCGGTTGCCAGTGCGGCGCCGTCCGTTACGTCGCCACGGGCGCCCCGCTGATGACGGCGCTCTGCCACTGTTCGATGTGTCGGCGCGCCAACGCCGCGCCCGCCGTGGCCTGGGTGCTCTTCGAAGCAACGAACGTGCGCTTCACGACGGGCGAGCCCACCCAGTACGCCTCTTCACCCGAAGCCCAGCGCGGCTTCTGTGGTCGCTGCGGCACCCCGCTCTCGTTCACCGCGAGCTACATCCCCGGCCTCATCGATCTCACGGTGGGCTCGCTCGACCACCCCGAGCGCATCCAGCTCGACTTCCACTACTGGTACTCGAAGCGCCTCAGCTGGCTGCACGTCGAAGACGGGCTGCCGAAGCATCCCGAGTTCCCGCCCACCGGCGGCTGAGTGTCGCCCGTTCATTCAGAGTGCACAGGAAGGACGGAAGAGCGGAAGGATTTCTGGCGGGGTCAAGCGTCGAACTCGATCCCAAACCCTCTAACCCTTCCGCCCTTCCTGTGCCGCCCCGGATTCATCGAGATGGGGGGACGTCTCAGCGCTTCGCGCTGGGAGTAGGTGCCTCGCCCACTCGAGCGGGCGCGCGACTTCGCGTCGCGAGGGGCCATCCCCCCTTTCTTTTCGCTGCGTGGAAATGCTCGAGCCGCGCTGCACAGTCGGTGCGCCCATCCAAACGTGTGTTGCGGTGTTTCCGTTCGGCACTCGGAGAGCTGAGTCGCCATCAAAGGTACGGGAAACTTCATCGCCTGCGACTTCAGAGAGCTCGTGCGCGCTGCTGGCATGACGTATGTCAGGACCTCCACGTACTACCCTCAGTCCAACGGCAAGATTGAACGTTGGCACCGAACCATCGAGACCGACGCAATCTGTCGCGCGCCGAAGTCAGAACGAGTCCCGGCGGTCGCGTTCACTCTGAACCGGAACACCGCAACGGAGTGAGTCTGTCGGATGTTCGAATGTTCCCGAGTGCAGCGAACCGCCGCCGGACTCCGCTCGTCGCGCGCATCGGCTTCGATGCGCGCTGACCCGTGTCGGAATGTCATCCCGGTGGGACGTTTTGATCGCGAGCGTGGGATTTCGCTGGACGGGTTCTGAGCGGCTCGAACGACCGAGACCGGCACCCCTTCGAAAACGGGCCGAGCGAGCCGCGAGAAGGCCCTCTCGGTAGCGGGATGGCGCGTGCGCCGGGTTCGCTCTCGTTCGCCGGGGTGTGGAAGCCTCCTGGGGGCAGCCAGGGGCCGTCGAGATCGCCGTGATAGCGTCGATGCATGCGGACACGGAACGGCGTTTCGGCGCTCTCGGCGAATGATGCGGGCGACTGGAAGCAGGCGCACGCCGTGCTGTCTCGGCTGGCGCGCGAACGAGCGGCGCTCGACGCCGAGGAGGGGCGCTGGCTGCTGCGGACGCTGCGCTCGGCGGCGCACGTTCACCTCGGCTTCGGCGGCTTTCTCGAGTACACCGAGCGGCTCTTCGGATACAGACCGCGCACCACGCAGGAAAGGCTGCGCGTCGCCGAGTCGCTCGAGACGCTCCCCCGCCTGGCACGCGCGCTCGAGACGGGCGCCCTGAGCTGGTGCGCCGTGCGCGAGCTCACGCGCGTGGCAGTGGCCGAGACCGAGCCCGCCTGGCTCGACGCCGCTCGCGGCAAGACCCTGCGCGAGCTCGAGACGCTGGTGGCGAGCAAAGCCCCCGGAGACGAGCCTGATGCGCCTCCGGCTGAACTGCCGCGCCCGCGCGTGCTGCGCTTCGAGGTGGCTGCCGACACGTTCGCGACATTTCGAGAGGCGATGCAAGGACTGAGGCGCCAAGCAGGAGGTAGCCTGGATGACGACGCCGTCTTGCTGGCGATGGCCCGGCATGTGCTCGGCGGTCCTCGCGAGGAGGGGCGGAGCAGCTATCAGATCTCGCTCACGGTCTGCGAGGCGTGCGGCAGCGGCGCGCAGACGACGGCGGGCGAGCTCGTGCCGGTCGACGCCGCGGTCGTCGACATGGCGGAGTGCGATGGCCAGCACCTCGGCGAGCTCTTGCCCTCCGCTGTTCTTTCTACGCGCGGGCGCCCCAACCCACGCGCTGTTCATTCTGCGGGCGGGCGCCCCAACCCACGCGCTGTTCATTCTGCGGGCGGGCGCCCAACCCACGCGCTCCGCTCCGGGCGGCGAATGAGAACGCGAGCCTCGAAGCTGCCCCGACCGCTGGCGCCGACCAACGAACGCACGACGCCCCCGCCGAGCCGAATGGCGGCGAGAGCAGCGCGACCTGCCAGAGCTCAAACCACGCCCACGTGGACGCGGAGAGCCGGCGACAGACCGACTCAGCCGTCGCCCCCGACGCGACCCCGCCGCAGCGAGCCGCGGGCGCCGACGTCCGTCCGTTCCGTGCCAGACAGAGCGTGACGCCGGCGCTGCGGCGCGCCGTGCTCGCGCGCGACCGACACCGCTGCACGGTGCCGGGATGCACCCACTCGACGTTCGTGGACGTTCACCACGTGCAGCCACGCTCCGAAGGCGGTTGCCATGAAGCCTCGAACCTCCTGGTCTTGTGCTCTGCGCACCATCGAGCTGTCCATCGCGGCGAGCTGGTCATCGACCTCGAGCGCGATGGCTCTCTCCGCTTCCGGCACGCCGATGGCGCTGCCTACGGCCACCCGCTCATCCCTCGGCGCATCGACGCCCACGCCAAGGTCTTCTCCGCCCTGCGCCACCTCGGCTTCCGCGAGTCCGAGGTCAAGACGGTGCTCTCCGAGCTGCGCGCCGACGCTGGACTCTGCGGTGCTAGCGTCGAGCACCTGCTCCACGAAGCGCTCCGCAGAATCAGACCGACAGCCCGGTGAAGGCAAGCGGCACGAACCGAGCGTTGGCGCGCGCCAACGCTCACTGTCACTCGGCACGCTCAGCAGATCGCCATCCGCGGCGACCGCGTCACACCCCAGCGCGCCCGCGACGAGAGCCGTCGTCACGAGCCTCCGCCGCGCGACGCCGTCCACCTCGAGCTCTTCTGCTCAGTCATGGGGTTCACTCGTCGCTCCCCAACGCGAGCCACAGCCCCGCGCTGAACTCCACTCCCACCGCTCGAGCGACGCCGTGTCCCCCCAGTCTGACTCGGCCGGCATGAGCGGCACGAGCGCGGTCAGCGCCGCGCTGAAGCCGGACGCGCCGAGGCCGTAGCGTCCCTCGAGGCCGGCGCGTCCGAGCCATCACGAGCCCGAGTCGAGCGGATCGACGATGGGACCTGCAGGGCCGCGATCACCGCGTAGCTTTCGGCGGTGATGGCGCTGCCGCAGCCACCCACGGCATCGTCGAAGTCGACACGTGCGAGGTCGAGCCCCCCCCAGGGCGGACCAGCCCCAGGCCGTCGCGGTCGCCCAGAGCGCGTAGCCGGCACCGAGGGCCGCGTGGATGTCGTGCGCGTGCTGCACGCGGCCACGCTCGATCGGCATCGAGAGGCGGCGCGACGTACCGAAAGCAGCGTCGAGCGCGAGCCGCGGCGTCAGCCAGTGCGCACCCTCAGGTCGGCGCCGAGCGCCGCGCGCTGTCCGAACACGCTCGATGGACGCCCCCACCAGTCCGAGCTCGAAGCCCGCTCTGGGGCGTGCGGGCGGCGGCACCGGACGCCACCTCGAGACCAGCACGATGCCGGCCGCTAGCGCGGGCGCGGTAGACCGGGGGCATTGGGGGTTCGGTCATCGGCTCTCTGAAGATGTAGATTGAGCGCCCTATGGGTCAGGATTCTTCGGGTGCACCGCGCCCCACTCGAGCGACCCGAGGGAAGATCCGCTTCGCGCTGGGAGTAGGTGCCTCGCCCACTCGAGAGGCTCGGAGCCGCGCGCCGCTCTCGTTGCCGCGGGGAAAAAGACGCGGCGCTGTCTTCCTCGCCCGAGTGCTGTAAGGTTTGCGTCATCGGGAGCGTTTAGAGAGCTGGCATGACCGAAAGCACAGCAGGTTGGGGCGTCCGCGAACCCAGAGGTGCCTCGCGTGGGCGAAGGGAAAAAACGCTGTGCGCCGGGATCTTCCCGCTGATCGCCCTCGGGGCGCTCGCTTGTTCCAGCACGCCCCCACCCGCGGCGCCGAGCACCGATATCGCCGCCACCGCGCGCCGCTCCGTCGCGGCCGATCGCGAGCACGTCGCGCTCACGGTATATAACTCGAACTTTGCCCTGGTGCGCGAGGCGCGCCGCCTCTCGCTCGGAACGGGGCGCGTGGCGCTCGCTTATGAAGACGTGTCGGCGCACGTGCAGCCCGCCACGGTGCACCTGCGCTCGCTCGACGCCCCCGACGGCCTGTCGGTGCTCGAGCAAAACTATCGCTACGACCTGCTCACCCCGGAGACGCTGCTCGAAAAATACGTCGGCCGGCGCGTGAAGATCGCGCGCTACAACGAGAAGCTCGGCACCGACGAGGTGAAAGACGCCGAGCTGCTCGGCATGCAGAACGGGCCCGTGCTGCGCATCGACGGCGAGGTCGTCACCGGCAACGCAGGCCGCTTCATCTTCCCCGAGCTGCCCGGGAACCTGCTGGCGCGGCCCACGCTCGTGTGGCTGCTCGAGAGCGCGCGCGAGAACCAGAAGGTCGAGCTCAGCTACCTCACCGCCAACCTCTCGTGGAGCGCCGACTACGTGCTCGTGCTCGACCCGAGCGACACCAAGGCCGACCTGAGCGGCTGGGTCACGCTCGACAACCAGAGCGGCACGAGCTTCACGAACGCTCAGCTCTCGCTGGTCGCCGGCGAGGTGCAGCGGGTCACACCACCTCCGCCACCGCCTCCCATGCCGATGCCCATGGAAGAAGCGGCTCAAGACGCGCGCCAGACCTCCGCCAGCTTCCGCCAGGAGGCGCTGTTCGAGTACCACCTGTACACGCTGCAGCGCCCCGCCGACGTGCTCGACAAGGAGCAGAAGCAGGTCAGCCTGCTCGAGGCCCACGGCATCGACGTGAAGAAGAAGCTCGTGCTCCACAACAACGAGTACGCCTTCCAGAGCCAGTCGCACGGCGATACGAAGAACCAGAAGCTCAGCGCCTACCTGGTGTTCGAGAACAGCGAGCAGAACCGGCTGGGCATGCCGCTGCCCGCGGGCATCGTGCGCGTGTACAAGGCCGACCAGGGCGGCGCCCAGCAGTTCGTCGGGGAAGACCGCATCGAGCACACCCCGCGCGACGAGAAGCTCGAGATCAAGCTGGGCGAGGCCTTCGACGTCGTCGGCGATCGCCGGCAGACGACCTGGCGTTCGCTCGGCAAGTGCTCGGGCGAGAGCGCCTGGCAGGTCGACCTCCGCAACCACAAGGACGCGGCCGCGCGCGTCGAGGTGCTGGAGACGGTGAGCGGCGAGTACCAGGTGGTCGAGTCGAGCCACCCCGTGCTCCGGCCCGACGCGAAGAGCTTCACCTTCGAGGTCGACGTGCCGGCGCGCGGCGCCGTGCAGGTCACCTACCGAGTGAGGGTGCGCTGGTGTTGAGGGACGAGCGCGACGAGGTCGCGTCAGGTGACGCAGGGTCTTGGGCAGCAGGGTTTCAGGCAGCAGGGTTTCGAGGAGTCCAGATGAACGCAAAGAAGAGCCGTCGTTGGGTGAAGAGTTTGAGCGGGCTCGGCCTGTTTGGGCTCGGCCTGTGTGCGCTCGCGGGCCCGCTGTCGCCCGAGGCGGCCGCCGCACCCCCAGCGCCCGCGGGCGCAGCCGCCGCCCCGGCGACGCGCGTGTCCGAGGCGGGCGATCGCAAGGCCGTCAGCATCACCGTCTACAACTCCGACTTCGGCCTCGTGCGCGAGGTGCGCGACATCAAGGGCTTGCCTGGCGGCAAGGTCGCGCTCGAGTTCCGCGACGTCGCCTCCACCATCCAGCCCCAGACGGTCGCCGTCAAGGCGCTCGGCAACCCGAACAGCCTCTCGGTGCTCGAGCAGAACTACCGCTTCGATCTGCTCACGCCGGAGACCCTGCTCGAGAAGTTCGTGGGTCGCAACATCCGCACCTACCGCTACCACGAGTCTACCGGCAAGGAAGAGGCCTCCGACGCCAGGCTCCTCTCCGTCGTCAACGGCCCCATCCTCCAGTTCGGCGACGAGATCACCTTCAACTATCCCGGCCGCCTCGCCTTCTCCGAGCTGCCGCCCAACCTCATCGCCAAGCCCACCCTGGTCTGGCTCGTCGAGAGCCGCGCGCCCGACCAGAGCCTCGAGGTCACCTACCTCGCCCAGTCCATGTCGTGGAGCGCCGACTACGTCCTCGTGCTCGACGAGAAGGAGACCTCGGCAGGCCTCGTCGGCTGGGTCACCCTCGTCAACAACACCGGCACCAGCTACAAGAGCGCCGCCCTCAAGCTCGTCGCGGGCGACGTCAACCGCGTCCAGCCCGAGGTCTACGCCAACGGACGCGTGATGAAGTCCATGCCGATGGCAGTTCAGGCCGCCCCCGCCTTCCGCGAAGAAGGCCTGCTCGAGTACCACCTCTACACCCTCGAGCGCCCCACCGACGTGCTCGACAAGGAGCAGAAGCAGGTCACCTTGCTCGAGGCCGCCGGCGTCGGCGTCCAGAAGAAGCTCATCTTCTACGGCCAGCAGTTCTGGTTCCAGGGGCGCTACGGCGACCTCGTCAAGAACCAGAAGGTCAGCGTCTACCTCGACTTCCAGAACAGCGAACAGAACAAGCTCGGCATGCCCCTGCCCAAGGGCACCGTCCGCATCTACAAGGCAGACAAGAGCGGCGCCAAGCAGTTCGTCGGCGAAGACGCCATCGACCACACCCCCCGCGACGAGCGCGTCAGCATCAAGGCCGGCGAAGCCTTCGATGTCGTCGCCGATCGCAAGCAGATGAGCTGGTCATCCCTCGGCGACTGCAGCGCCGAGAGCGCCTGGCAGATCGAAGTCCGCAACCACAAGGACGAAGACGTTCACGTCGAGGTCCGCGAGCCCGCCGGGGGCGACTGGCAAATCCAGAAGAGCAGCCACCCCGCCCAGAAGGAAGACAACAACAACTTCCACTTCGACGTGCCCGTCCCCAAGCGAGGGAAGACGCAGCTGACGTACACGATTCGCGTCCGGTGGTGTTGAGGGGCGGGTCTCGTCGTCGCGCGCAGTGAGGTCGCGGCCGCGGCCTCCGCGCCCCGCGCGCCACGGCGTCAGGGCTCGCCGTCAGCGTCGGAGCTCTCGGTCGCATACTCGGCGGCGTCGCGCCCGACGCGCCGCTCGATCACCTTGCGGTGCACCCCGAGCATGCGCGCGGCGGCGCTCTTGTTGCGATCGGTGGCGAGCAGGGCCTCGTCCATGAGCACGGTCTGCATCGCGCTGAGCCGATCGGGGATCGGCAGCTGCAGCACCTCGCGCGCCACGCGCCGCAGCACCTCCTCGGCAGAGGCGACCTTGGTGCCGCTCACGCGCGCGAGCTCATCGACGCTGATGGTGTCGCTCTCGGCGAAGACGAGCAGGCGATCGATCAGGTTGCGGAGCTGGCGCACGTTGCCGGGCCAGCGCATGCGCATCATGGCCTCTTGAGCGGCCGCGGTGAATTGCAGCCGCCGCGACTGGCCCCGCAGGAAGTGGGCGACCAAGAGGGGGATATCCTCCGGGTGGTCATCGAGGGGGGGAACGCGCAGCTCGATGACGTTCAGGCGGTAGTACAGGTCTTCCCGGAAGGCGCCTTGGCGGACGCGCTCGGCCAGGTCGCGGTGGGTGGCCGCGACGACCCGCCCGTGGAAAGAGCGTTCGGTGGTCGACCCGACCGGGCGGAACACGCGGGTCTCGAGCACGCGCAAGAGCTTTGCTTGCAACGAGAGCGTGAGCTCCGCCACCTCGTCGAGGAAGAGCGTGCCGCGACCGACCGCCTCGAGATAGCCGTTGGTGCGGCGATCGGCGCCCGTGAAGGAGCCCTTCTCGTGGCCGAAGAGCTGCGACTCCATCAACGCCTCGGGGATGGCGGCGCAGTTCACGTCGAGGAAGAGGGCCTCGGGCGACGCGCCCAGCGCGTGCAGCGCGCGCACCACGGCCTCTTTGCCAGCGCCGGTGGGGCCGGTGACGAGCACCGGGCGGTCAGAGAGGGCGACGAGCCGCAGGTCGGCGCGCAGGCGCTCCATGCTCGCGGAGGAGCCGACGAGCAGCGGCGTATCTCCGGATGCGACACGGGCGCGCAGCGTCTCTACCTCGCGCTCGAGCCGTTGCTTGTCGCGCAGGCCTTGCACGACCGGCACGATGAGCTCGCTGCACAGGTCGTCCTTCAAGATGTAGTCGTACGCGCCGGCGCGCATCGCCTCACGGATCAGGCTCATCTCGCCCGCCGCGGTCAGGCAGATGGATACGGCGTTGCCCGTTCGCTTGATGTCGCGCACCAGCGTGAGCCCGTCGGTGTTGCGCATGTCATCGGAGAGGCGGATGTCGACGAACGCCAGGTCGATGTCGGCTGCTTCGAGCGTGGCGCGCGCCTCGCTCAGGGAGGCGGCCTCGAGCAGGGCGACGTCGGTCTCCTGCTCCAGGATGCGGGTGAGCGCTCGCCGCGCAGACTTCTGATCGTCGACGATGAGGATGTTCATGGCAGCACCTTGGGGATGGTGATGCGGAAAATGGTCTTCTCTTCCTCGCGGTGGTGATCGATGTGCCAGCGCAGGCGCCCGACGAGATCGACGGCGATGTTCAGCCCCAGCCCGGTGCCCTCGCGGCGCGTGGTGAGCCACGGCTTGAACAGATGCGGGAGCAGCGACTCGGGGATCGGCTTGCCCGAGTTCCACACGTCCATCACCACGGCCTCCGCCTCGTCGCGCACCTTGACCCCCACTCGCTCGCCCGGCTCCGAATGCTCGACGCCATTCTTCACCAGATTCGCCAGCAACTGAACCAGGGGATCGGGGTCGGCGACGACTAGAATATCCTCCTCGACGTCGACCTCCAGGGTGATTTCCCCGCTGCTGAGCTGCTCGCGCAGGATATCTGCCACCCGGCGCACGGATGAGCGCAGCTTGAGCGGTCGCAGGTTGAGGGCGGGGCGCTCGAGGCGGCGCAGCGACATCAGCATGCGCCCGAGCCGGTCGAGCTCTTCCCGGGCCGTCAGCACGTCGTCTGGAGAGGGCAGGCGGCCGCGGTCGAGGTCATCGACGAGGCCGCGGAAGTAGTTGATCGGATGCGCGATCTCGTGGGCGATCTGGGCGCCCATCAAGCCCAGGGCGAGCGTCTTCTCCCCCCGCGACAGCTCGACCTCGAGCCGCCGCAGGGCGTCTGCCTGCGCCAGGATTTCGGCGTTGTGCAGCGAGATGGCCGCGAGCGTCGCGATGGTGTCTAACAACGCCAGGTCTTCTTCGGTGAAGAGCGCCCCGCCGCGCTTGGGCGGCACCACGATCGCCCCGCGCAGGGCGCCCATCGAGCGCATCGGAATGATCAGGTTGCGCTGCCGGGCAGGGTGCAGGCTCCAGATCCGCTCGCCGGCGCTCAGGCGAGACGCCGCGTCTGGGGGCGCCAGGTCGATCGAGCCGAGCGCGCCGGGGGCGACCAGGCGGACCGGGCTGGCGGGCAACCAGCGGGCCACGGCGCGTTCGACGGCGCCCTGCACGTCGACCTGAGCGTCGGGGGAGGCGAGCTGATCGGCGAGCTGCTCGATGGTGGGCCGGAAGTGCGCTGCAGCGGGGAACAGCCAGCGCCGGATGCTGGAGCGAGAGACGCGGCTGCCGAGCACGAACGCGGCGCAGGCGACCATCACGGCCAGGGTGCCGTTGGCGAGGTTGAGCGTGAGGTAGCCGAAGGCGAGCCCCACCGTGGCCGCCGCGATCGCCGTGAGCAGGGTGGTCGGCACCGCGAGCAGGCGCCAGGTGAGCACCTCGGACGAGCCCCAGATGTCGTGCCGAACCAAGGCATAGCCGATCGAGAGCGGCACGACGATGAAGAGGAAAGGGGCCGCCAGATGGAAGAACGAGTTGCCCGTCAGCGTCATCACCACGAACAGCAGGCCCATCGTGGCCGGGGCGACCCCGAGCCCGAGCAGCACCGTTCGCAGCTGGTTGCGCTCGGTCGCGAGCGCCGAGCGAAAGCGGAACAGCACCGACAGCAAGAGCAGTACGGAGAACAGGCCGAGCCCGAGCGACGCGGGCCCTTGCAAGGGCGTCGGATCCCACGCGAGCTGCGGCGCGAACCCGATCGCCGCACCGACGCCGAGCAGCGCGAGCGTGAGCAGCGCGAGCGCAGCGAACGTCTTCTGCCCCGCCCAGGCCGGCGCCGCCGGAAACATCAGCGCCAGCCAGAGCAGCGAGGCCTGGAATCCCAGCACACCCAGCGGGAACAGCGCGGCGATGGCGGTGCTCGTGTGGAAGTCGAAGAAGGTGGTGAAGATGACGTGCGCCGAAGCCGTCCAGGCGGCAAAGGCGTAGGCGGCGGCTCGCCACGCGGAGAGCATCAAGACGACGACGCCGGCGCTCAGCAAGAACAGCCCGGTCAGCGCATACACTCCGAAGAAGAACGCCACCGTCGCCCCCGACACGCGCGAGAGCGAACGCTCGATGCGCAACGGTCCGTCCTCCGTGTCGACGTCGAGCACCACCTCGGTCCGTCCCGACTCCGAGGCGCTCCGCAACGCTCGGTAAAAGGCGCGCGAGGGGGCGACCTCGCGCGGGGGGTCGGGGAGCGCGACGCCGTCGACGGCTCGAACGTGGTCTGGATACTTCAGGCCGCTCGGGTCGAGGTGCCAGGAGGGCACCGACACGTCGGAGACTCGACCCCAGGCATCGACGAGCAACCCCGCGAACGGGGTGTCCAGCGTCCGGAGCGCCTGTTCCGTCGCCAGGACAGTGACCGCGAGCGACAGCCCGACCCAGACGGACATGACACGCGCCTGCCCGCGGGGAAACTGTGCCACCCGAGCGTCATACACAACCCGAGCATCCTCGTCTCGTGGGTCGGCCCAGTGGCCAATGTGCGTCGAACGTGTATCGGGCGGGCAGGCCTCCGCGGCGCGAGTCGAGCCGCGCGTCGAACCCCTCCAGGTCGCCACCTCTGTATCAGGCACTGGGCTCTACATCGGGAGAAAACCGGCGCGGACGTCGCGCTTCTCCTACGATCGTGCCGCCTCGCGAAAGTCCGGGCGTGTGAAATCGAGGACGTCTTCGGCGATGGCGGTGGCGAGCGCCACCGATCCCGCCGAGGTCTTTGGCAGGCTCGCGCTCACCGAGTCGCACCAGCGGACCACGGCGCTTTGCTCGCTCTGCGGCGCGCGCGCGGCAGCATCTCTCAGCGCGTCGCTCAGGTGCTCGAGCCGAGCCACCAGCTCGCCATGGTCGGTCTCTCGCTTCCAGGCCCGTGCGCGCGCCCTGCTGCCCAGCACCGCGCCCAGGTGGCGCGCCAGCCAGAGCAGCGACTCGAGCGCGCTCGAGTCGGAGAGCAACACGACGAGCAGCGCGGGCCGCAGCTGGATGTAGCCGCGCCGGAGCGCGTCGAGCCGCTCCGGGAGCTGGGCGCGCTGGCACCAGCTCAGGAAGCTCTGCGCGAGCAGCAGGTGCGGCGATCGCTGGAAGCCGCGCCAGGAGGGCCCTGGAAAGCTGCGCGGGGATGCCAGCACGAAGCCGAGCGTGACCGGGTCGAACGCCATCAGGGCAGCAGCCGTGGCGTTGACCTCGCCATAACCGAGCTTGAAGTTGTGACCGATGCGATCGACGTTATCGTAGGCGCCCGAGCCGAGGCCGAAGGCGGGGTCGATCACGCTCGGCAGCTCGGCGCTCGACGTCAAGAAGCGTCGCACCTCGGAGGCGCGCCACGGCCCGAGCGAGCAAAGGATGGCAGCGACGCCGCCGACCAGCGCGCAAGCGAGCGACGTGTCGTCGATGAGCTGCCCCTCGAACTCGTCGAGGCGCGTGTAGAAACCCGGTGCCGCCAGCGCGAGCGCGGGCCCGAAGCGCCCGATCGGCGACTGCGAGGCGACCGCGTCCTCCACGTAGCGGCGGTACCAGTGGCCGTCTTCGTCGGTGGCGCCGACCGCGAGCACCCACGGCTGCGAGGCGAGCTCGTCGGCACCCAGGGCGGCCGCGTCGGCGTCGGCGTCTTCCGGCGAGGGCGTGAAGTCGGCGTTGCTGAAATCGCCGGTCGAGCACACGATGAGCGCCCCCGCGCGGGCCGCTGCCCGCAGCACGCGCGACAGGTGCTTCGGCATGCCCCAGCGCGCGTAGCTCATCGCGATCACGATCACGTCGGCTCGATGGGTCTCGACGGCCTCGGCGACGGCCCAGGTGAGGCCGATCGGGCCGAGCCAGCGGGGCGCGAGCTCGTCGCTCCCCTCCGGCGAGATCGACAGCAGATCGAGCTGGTGCGGCACGCACCCGAGCGTGTACTTCACCTGAGCCGCGACGAGCGTGCCGTGCTGGGCGCCGCGTCGTCGAGTGAAACGAGGCCTCCGCGTCGAGTCGGCGCGCGGCGCGACGTCGAGCGGCAAGCAGCGCGGCCGGTTCCGCGTGACGCGCTCCCACTCGTCGACCTCGGCGTCGATCACCACCACGCGCACGGCGGCTTCCGCCCGCCGCTCGGGCGTCATCAGCCCGCTGTCGAGCAAGCCGTGCACGCGTTTGATGCCCACCTTCGTGAGCGTGTAATCGAGCGAGCGCGTGTCGACGTCGCCCTTCGCAGACGGCTCGAGCTCGGGCGAGCTGCGGACGGCGGGAGGGCCCGCGGTGCGCACCGAGCCGTCGATGCCCCTCACTTGGGGCAGCGCGCTCGATCGCCGCGTGAGCAGCGGCTCGTCGGAGACGACGTGCGCGCCCGCCGGCGGCGCGCCATCGATCAGATACACGGAGAGATCCGCGATGGTCGCGAGCGGGGTCGCGCCGGCGAT
>Ga0247763_1000421_pt1 | contig 25161 bp, 27 predicted proteins | sample UWRJL141409B4_FD_179926 | JGI IMG/M metagenome (GOLD analysis project Ga0247763, IMG submission 179926) | Plant litter microbial communities from Arlington Agricultural Research Station in Wisconsin, United States - UWRJ-L141-409B-4 | ecosystem: Environmental > Terrestrial > Plant litter >...
ATAAACCCACAAGATTGGTGGCACAGGAAGGTATGTATGTATGTATGTATGTATGTATGTATGTATGTATGTATGTATGTATGTATGTATGTATGTATGTATGTATGTATGTATGTATGTATGTATATTTGCTTTTTTCTGCGCGGGATGACTTGCACTCCCCCCATCCAGAGTGAGACATAACAGAACATTCCCGGATAACGTCCCCCTTGTTTCCCACCTTCGGTAAACCCGTTAGCCTGGGTAGCTACACGGTACGTGTTCCGACACAAGTACCCGGGAAGTGCGGTACGAGATTTAATCTCGAAAATGGTGGCCGGAAATCATGAGAAACTGGGTGAAGCTGCCGACTGACACCGATGTAACAGAACACGGCCGCGACCGGCAGACACCGCCGTCAGCGATAATTTTGCTCACCAAGAAGACCTGTAGCCACGATGGTATTGTTGTTGTTGTTGTTGTTGTTGTTGTTGTTGTTGTTGTTGCTGCTGCTGCTGCTGTTGTTGTCGTTGTTGTTGTTGTTGTTACGAGCATGGTGTCCCTGTCACCCGATTAGGTCGGTCTCTCCACCCACAGCTAAAACCGGGGAAGGTCTCACGTCGTACAGCGCACTCTCTGGTTGGTCCGCCGATGTTCGCATGAGTGTTTTGTTGGGGGTGTCCAGACTGAGAAAAGACGAGAAGGGGGCGCCAAATGCACCACGAAAAAGCTATCGCGACACCGGATGGATTGGGGTTATTAGCTGGGCAACGCAGAATAGTACAAGAGAGGCGGTCAAGAAAAATGGCTGGCGCCTCCTCGGTGTAGCCTGCCGCCCTCCTCCTTTCTGTCTTGTCACATCATCTCGGAAGGTTTCAGATGGAACACAAATCGGAGTAAGGCGGACCATAGTCAAACGGTCCAGAGATTCGAAGAACAAGAATTTGTCTTGTTGGCTGGAGGCATGTCTCGGATTTCCGCGTTCGAGACAGGCAATCTTGCCAGCGCTTGAGGGGACGCGGCTTGCTGGCAGCGTCCGCATCCCAGCCCCTGGAAAACTATTAGTTTAAGACCTTAATAGGGTGGGTATTTCTCTTTAGGATTGTAGAAGCTATTCCAATGATAGAACTGGAAGAAGATGGATCCCGGGACGGATAGGCGTCAAAGTCATCAGAATAATTGCGTCCGACCGGAGAGAGAAGTGGCTGTAACCTATGCATCCTGCATCTTTTGCGCCTATGGCCCACATGACGTGTCGAGCGTCTATGACGCGAATCCAGCTTGCCGCCCATCGGGGGTGCGAGAAGTCGGAAAGTCAAGCTTCGGGAGGCGGGCTGTGGGTTCCAGGTTGGCGTGAGTTAGATCTTGTCCAACACCAGATCGGTGGGTGACAGCAGCGACGGAGACGTGTTGCAACTCTTGTCCCAAACATGCATGTGATCTCGCTCGTGGAAGAAGGCATGCGTACTGTCGTGGGACAAGATGCGAGATCTGCTGCGAAATTATAGGGGAATTGGCAGCAAAGTGTCTTGTTTGCGGCGGGACAGATCACACCTGGGATGCGAGAAGCTGCACCGCATACCGAACCTGCGGGTTGCGTGTCAGCGATCTGAGACATCGGAGGTGATGGGTGCTCCAGAAAGGGGAACAACCCTGTTCCAACGAGGAGAAACCCGATGTGCATGTAGTTAAACCCCAATTCGTCGACCGACGCAAGAGGGCGGGAAGAGAAGTGGCGGAGATATGGCCAGGTGCCTGGAGTTCTGAGAGTTGTGTCCTCGATTAGAGCCAGAAGCAGACACACCCCTCACCGCTTCGAACATCAGATGGGCGAGCCTGGGCGAGTCGAAGCCCATACCCTGTGATGTGCGCCAGAGAGACAGAGCGACAGAGCGACAAGGAAAGAGTCCACTTGAGTGAGACCTTGGAGCACCCAAGTTCGAGGAAGGCGCGCCTCAGCACCACTTGCACGTCAGGTAAGTAAGCATCCACCAATGACGGATTGGATGCACAAAATTGATGTAGATTAGCAGAAAGGAAATATGGTCCTCGTTGTTGGAGATGCAATTAAGGCCAGGACAACGGCTGGGAGAGTTGCTCGAGGCTGCTGGTCCCCGCAGATCATGTTACTTTGTACTACGTAATCAATTTTTGGTAGCATTACATCAAATTAGCACAGCCATCCGGTGTGGTGTAGGGGTTAACATTTCGCGTTTTCACCGCGACGCCCCGGGTTCGATTCCCGGCATCGGAACTTATTCTCTCTTTTTGCTGAGCCCAGCTCAACCTTTTTTTTCTCGCCCAGAGAAAACCAGGTGATCGGTTCCTCAACAAATATTTTTGCCGTATTGGCAGCCATAGTACATCAGGAGGTGGGGCGCTCAGTTCCTGACCACCATTGTGTCGCAGATTTGTGTGAATGGGTCGCCCAGTTGAACTTACGCTTGCACTCCCCTTAATATGATGAGGGCGCATCGAGGTAACTGCAAGGCAAACAAGTCCACTGCCAGTGGCCAGCATTATGGGGGTTCGCAGACCGAACTGATGTGGCCCACACCATCCAACTCTTCTCACGTTGAGATTATCCAGTTCTCCTACCCTTCTCAAAGGCTATCAAATTCTGCTTAACAATCCATCAAGTTCATAGCTCAAAACTCCAAGACAGCGCGATACCTGATCTTATTGCTATCCAGACCATCAAAAACCTCCTGGATCGTCTCGGGCCCTTTGAATTTGTGGACCTGGACGGCAGGCTTGACCTTGTTTCTTGCTGCGAAGTCGAGCATGTCGTCATGCTGTGCCTTGGAGGCCACCAGGCTGGAACGGACATGATAGCCCTCCCAAAACATCTTTCCGGCCCTGTTTGTGAATTAGCAGCTCTCCATGTTGAACATGATTGGAGTACACTTACGGGAGGGTCATAGGCCCTTGAGTTGGCGCGGCGAGAGGAACAACAGTACCATCTCTCGCGAGGACAGTGTTGGTGAGAACCCTATCAGCACTGTCAGTCTCCAGGATCACCATCTCATCCGCAGGAAAACCTACTTGTTCCAGTCGGGATACCTGTTTCCTGTCAAAATCAGGACATTCACCGGCGCGCTGACTTTCTCGGGCTCGTTGAGCAGTACAAACTCGCTCGCTCCAAAGCCCCGAGCCTCGGCCTCTTTGTCGCTGGAGGTGCTGAAGACCACCACCTCGGTGCCCATCTTGGCGGCAAACTGAATCGCCAGGTGGCCCAGTCCCCCAATCCCAACAATACCTACTCTATCCCGCGGCTTCACCGTTGATTCCAACACTGCGTAGACAGTCGCCCCGGCACACTGCAGCGGCGCGGCGTCTTCGCTGGCTAACCCCTCGGGGATCTTGTGTACGTAGCCCTCCTTGCCAAGGTAGTAGGCGCCGAATGTGCCGTTGTTGAAGTCGCCTGCCCCGTAGATGGTCCGCTGGTAACAGTTGATATCCTTCCCCGTCAAACAGTAGTGGCATTTTCCGCAACTGTGTCTGTGAAAACCGCCGCCAGCCCGGTCGCCTGGCTGAAGGGAAGTAACAGCACTGCCAACAGCCTGAACGATGCCGACTCCCTCATGGCCCAGGGCAAGAGGCGCGCCGAGTCGGTGGAATTCGTAGTCGGTGTAGCAGACTCCTGAGTGGGTGACCCGGATGAGAATGTCGTCGGGCCCGAGAGCGGGGATGGTAGCTTGGGCCGAGGTGACTTTGCCACTGAGACTACGGTAGACGGGATACTCTTCGCCAGTGAGGGACGCCATTTATTCTGTGATGTGCGTTGATTATGGGCTAAAAGTGCATGCGTGTTCCAGGTGTGCTCGCTGTTATCATTGTCCATTCAGTGCCGGATTGAGAGGGTGAGAGCAGCGATAGTTTCCTTATATGTCTTCATTTTGAACTGGAGTGGGGTTCAAGGTCGTATGTACTGCTTTGGAGTGACATCTTGTTGGCCAAGATCTTGCTGCCAGAGCGCGAGCTATCTCTGGTAGGAAATCTAATCGTGGTGATTTGTAAGCTCCATCTTTCGATCAGCAAAGCGACAAGTAGTTGTCACGACTGAAGGGCGTAGCTTGGAGTGACTGAGCTCGATTCGCTCAACCCAATTAGCACGATATCTCTAATCATGTTGACAAACATCAACATGCATATGAAAGTCGATAATCAGGCCGAGCTTCGTCTGTATGTGTATCTGGTCACAATGAAGAAGGTGATTGGTGATAATGAGCTCGATTACTGATCAGGAGCGGAACAGAGTGGAATACTGAATGGCCGAACAAAGCTTGCCTCAACGTATTTTTGCTCTCCGGCCCTATGCCACTGAGAATCTCCAAGGTTCGCATATTCGCTTATGAACCCACCTGAATGAGAGCAGAGTGGGAGTGAGATTTGGAATATGTTCGGTACCAGTGAGACGATCTCAGTCCATGCTCCGCATCGTCATTGCGCTCGGATTCTCACGATTTGGATGTCTGATATAGGAAAAAAAAGTTAAATTGAATGCTGAAGTGACACTAGAGTTAGTGGTTTGAAGTACAAGTTAACCAGAAAGATGTGATGACCTGGAAGTCAAAGGGAGGCGGCTAAAAGTGGGACCCTTCATTCTCCTCAAAGGGCCCCACTCAATTTTTCTATCGATAACCCTACGATAAGGAAATCCACGACAGCCATTTTGGCAGAGTTCAACTTTGAATACCTACCTCCATTTGCGCCGGCAATTGAACGACCCCGTTCACATTTCCGTCGCTATCCTGCCGACTTGGCGAGACCAAACTTTGTGGACACCTCCTCGAGAGAAAAGGACCGAGAATGCGTCCCCTCACTGAACCTGAAACCAAAGTTGTGTTCGACAAGCTCGCAAACTACTGCTCCGACCTCAAGAGTTTAATCGCCCCCCTCGACGATGGCGACCGTTACGTTTTTCGATTAAATCACTCTCGAGTCCATCTCTTCTTCCCCTCTTCCAAACAACTTCCGGCTGACAATTTGGATCCCAGGTCTACTACGTCCGCCTCTCCATCGCCAATCTCGCCACCAGCGTCAGCCGCGATGCCCTCCTCAGCCTAGGCACCTGTCTCGGCAAGCTGACAAAGACGGGTAAGTTCCGATTGCACATTACGGCGCTTCCGATCCTGGCCGAGCACGCGCGGTACAAGATTTGGGTGAAGGAAAATGGTGCGCAGCCGTTCTTGTACGGGTCTAATGGTTTGTTTCCCCCCTTCCTCTCTACTTGCCGAAAATCGACCGAGTTGACTGGATGGGATAGTCGCAAAGGCACATGTGGGAAGGTGGTCAGAGGACTGCCCGGAGCATTCGGGCTGCGTGGTCTACAGCATGGCGGATATCCCACTTGGGTTCGGCGTGACGGCGAGGAGTACGGCTGAAGCCCGGCGGTTGGATCCCACAGGTATTGTGTGTTTCCGGCAGGCGGACTGTGGAGAGTATCTCCGTGACGAAGATACACTTTTTGCTGGTTAAAAACAAATGATGGGTTGCATTGCGTATATACATCATCAAAGGCGTTTGGCGTTTTTGTAAGGGATCACAAAAAGAAGTCATTTACATTGTCAACCAGATTATTGGCGGAGGGAAATGCAGAGATACCAGTGCCTAATCCGTGCATGCATTAGTTCCCCTGATATCAGATCAACTGACATCACACTCTACAGGGCCGCGCCACCCTGGCCTTCACCCTCATCAACTCCTAATCCGCTGCCTTGTCCGTCTACATCGTCCGCTCCAGCTTCACCCGGATCTAGCATGGCTTCCCGGCTGGGAGTTACCGGCCTACTCTCTCTCCGGAAGAAGCTGATGGACTCCCGCTGTGCAATGTATTCGCTGTCAGCGTAGCCGATCAATTTCTTGATCTCAGTGCTCTGGTGGCCCATGATCCGCGCAATTTCAAAAGATGCATAGTTGACAAGCGCGCGCCCAACCTCCTCGGCCGGGCCCTCCCAGATCTTGCCACCCTCGCCAGGGGTTGCCTTCCGCTCAACCACACACAACCGCACTGCTTCGTGTTGCGCAAAGGTTCCCTCGACATCGACCACGCCAACGGGGAGAAGCCCAGCCTTCCCCACAAGCGCTTTATGCGCGCCCGCATCGATGTACAAAGTGCCGTGCGGGCGCAGGCCATGAAGAATCCAGAAATACCTGTCCCTAACCGGATGCGGAGAAGGAAGGAAGCGGGTATGGAGGGGAATCTTGGTAGACAGGCTGGTCACTGGTGGAGTCGCTGCATTGAGCTGCTCGTCGGGATGGTTCTCGGCAGCGTTGGCCTGGGTGGCGAGAGACGCCGGAGACCGGCTGGCCTGGATGTGCTTCACGATCTTTATGATGTTACCGGGGTTGGAAGACCGCGTGATGACAGTGGTCACGCCAGCTGATGTGGCCAGACGAGCAGCGACAATCTTGGTAGACATTCCACCCGTGCCGAGAGATGAGCCAGCCTGGGAAACTGGCCGAACATTAGCATTCACCCTGATGCCCGTCGCAGCATTAGAACAAACCATCAGCAACAAGTTGGCTAATATCGTCGACGACCTCAATGGGTTGCGCATCAGGATTGGTCCGTGGGTTTTTGTCATAGAGGCAGTCCACATCCGTCATGAGGAACAGCAAGTCGGCATGGACCATCGCCGCTGTGATGGCTGACAAGGTGTCGTTGTCGCCAAACTTGATTTCAGATACGGCCAGCGTATCGTTCTCATTGACGATGGGGATGACACCCATGTCCAACAGCTCGTGGATGGTGTTCTGGGCATTGAGATACCTCGACCGCTAAGTCGTGTTAACGCTTGCTTAGCAACACAAGATGGCGACTTACATCAGCAATGTCACTTCTTGTCAGGAGAATCTGGCCGATAGGTTGGCGGAGATGGGTAAAGAGGCTGTCCCAAAGGCTCATCAAACGGCACTGTCCAATAGCTGCTAGAGCCTATCGACGACAATGTGAGAAATGCCCTAATTCACAAAGTCCAGCAAGACATACCTGAAGCTGAGCGAGGTGTTTAGGCCTCTTGTCGACATCCATACGCCTGAGGCCAACACCAATGGCTCCCGAAGAGACGATGATGACCTTGTGTCCATCTTTCCTCAGTTTCACTGCTGTCTCCACTATCGACGTCAGGATGAAGAGGAGGGGTTCATGGGTCTTCTCGTCCACGATGGAACTAGTTCCTAAGGGGAAATCAAGCCTGTCAGCTGCCGTTTTCCTTCTTTCTCTTGTCTCCCCTTTCTTCAAACCCCCACTTACCAAGTTTAATGACAACCCCCAGCGATCGAGAACCCCTCATAGCTGCGAGTGGTGCAAGGAAACAAAACTTTTGGTCAGTGCGATGTAACAAACAAATTTTTAAAAATATATCATGGTAATTTTTTTCCCTTTCAAAAAGACAAGGAACGGAAAGGAGAGAGATGATTGCGCATGTTCCGCTTACCCAAGTCACTACTCTCCTCCATTTTCCATTTCGAGTAAGGAGGAAGGAGGAGGGAAAAAAAATCCACCTGATGGCCCAAGGGCGCAAAAGGGCATGATCCGACCCAGCAGCGATGGCGAAAGCTGCTTGGATGGTAACGATCCGATGCAAGTGCAGGGGTTTTGGCTGATGGAAGGTGGGGCTTCCCTTCCGCTTTGCACGAAAAAGTGACGGTATAAGGAAAGCGGTTCAGTTCTTCCGATAGGTAATGGCTATGTGAGTTGGAGGAGGAGCTGGGAGAGGGTTGGGTTGTCCTTAATAATTGGATGAGCCGACATCGGTCTCTCTTATCGAGGGTCCGCGTAATTGCGCCGTAATCCGCTAAACCCTTTCTGGCTCCACACACCACCAATAACCCTTACCCTTGTAATCGGCGTAATCGCCTGCAGGCCGCTGATAAGTTACCGCGGATAAGCGGATTTTCCACTTATCACAGACCGCCTGAAGCCGACCGCTACCGGCCGCTGGAAGCCGACCGCTTCCGGCCACTGGTTCCGCAACCAGATCTGCCACCACCCACTGTAAGGCGCCGTAAGGCCGCCTTACCCCGCCTGGAATCATCACCATCGCCGCCATCACCGCCATCACCACTATCACCGCCATTACCACCAGCCTGTATCCTACTATGGCCGACGGCTTGTATGCGGCTGCTGAAGGGCGCGTTTAGGAGGTACGGAGGGCCGGCCTATAGGCGAAGAAGGACGAATAACCGGCGAATACGACGAGGAGCTACGCCTTAAAGCAACGCGAGTGGAGGACCTAGTGCAGTACGCCGCGCGCGGCGCCGGATGGAACCCTCTATACGTGGCCGGATGGCGAGCTTGTTACGCCTGATAAGCTGGCCGCTTAGCTGAAGGAAGACATCCTCTTACGGCGTGTCAAGGTGCCGAAGAAGCGGCATAACCGCGGCAACGGTTATACGGAGCCACTACTGCCAGTCGATGAGTAAGCCGCCCTCCGGGAGGCCGAAGCCCTCGCTATAACGCTGGGAGTACCGGTTGCCGAGGCGGCTCAGATCCTAACCAACGATTAGGAGGGCTATATACTACCGTTAACTATCGCTACGGTAACGGCCGCCGGCGGTAGCGCTAGTAATGGTAAGGAAGGCAACCTTTTTACTAAAAGTACGGTAGATGCGTATATCGCTACCGTAATCGAGCTCTGGTACTTATAAGTAGCATACGGTAATAAGAATACGGAGAACCTACGTAACGCCACTATACGTAGCTTTTTGGAGCAACGCAGCTGCTAGAGAAACCGCCTTAACCGCGCTAGCTTTAAAGATCGAGGCACCGAAGGTATTTAGGCCGGATATTTTACTGCTAAGTGGTTGGCGATTTAAGAGTATTTACTTTATAGTGTAGCTACCGCTCTATACAACCTCCGTACGCGTATTGATCTTTTATTCAGCTATTATTACCTCCTACGTAGAAAAAACCGCCGGAAGATAGAATTTACCGACTTTTCTCTCCTTAACTACCCCCCTACTAAAGGCCCTACGCAGTATAATTACCTCGTATCGCTTTTATAAAATGGCAAGATAAATAAAACGGTTAAAAAGGAGTTTATAAGATCTTTACGCTATAAGAACCCCCTTTTCTATACGCAGGGCGCCTTAGTATAATTATTCTTCTGGTAATAACACGTAGCTGGCAAGCCTCCGCCTTCCTTTCGCCGCCGCTAGGATTGGTATAGGATTAAGGTTCTTATTAGCTAAAAGCGCGAAGAAGAACTCTTTTACAGCACATAACTATAGGATACCTGGCGTGTTTTCGGCGTAGTTGGCCTATTTATAGTAAAAAAAACATACTTGCCGCGGCGAGTTGGAGTATAAGATGCAGAAACCTACGGCGCCTTACTCGTACAGATCTTACAGGCTAGCCATTGGAATCAAAGCGTTTTATGCCAGGCCTACCTTACGTACTTACTACGCTAATTTATACGTATTGTTACCAGCTTTTCTAAATCGCCAGGGGACTACTTTTTGGCACGCGTAGTATATAATCCTCCTACTGCTTTATAGACCCAAATCTAGCCGTAGATTGAAAAGTAGGAGCCTCGCTTTAAGGCACGCGCGCGCTGCTGCTAGTAGGTATAAGGCGGCTTTGACAAAGACGATCTTGCTAGTAATAGTTTCCTTAAACTTATAAAGCGCCTTCGAATAATACTCCTACAGGATTTAGCCGTCTTATAACCTCAATTTCCATCTCTACCTTTCTTTTCTTACCCTCCCTTCTATAGCGAAAAGTGGGAGACCTTCGCGCGTATAGCGCAGGCTAGTATTACAGATACAACTAAACTACTAAGCCTCCTGTTACAACGCGCCTTGCTAGACCTTTATAGGCTTATAGAGAATACTCGCTTAGCTATCCTACACGCCAGCTAACAAATTGCCAATTAAATAGCCAATTAACTAGCCAACCAACTAGCCGCTTAGGAGGGCAAAATCCTAAATACCCTTTTTTCTGGCAAGGTCCCTCTTACAATTACTAGCTACCTGGGAGCGTTAGCGCCGGCGCCGGCGCCGATTTTAGCGCCTATACCCCCAGAGTTTGCGTTAGAGCCTGCGCCAACTAACCAGTTAACGGACCCCCCTATCGTTACAAGCCTGGCGAAGCTGTTTACGGTTAAGGACGCCTGGTGCGAGTGGAAAGAAGGCTTTGCAGGCTCGCCGGCGATCCAGGTGCTGGAGCGCCAATGGGGAAGCCGTTGGCGCCCTGATAACAATATTAGGGTGCAATTCTGCCGCCGGAAGGTAATCTGGGATGCTATTTCTTCGCGTATATCCAGGGGTAGGAGCGAGGCCGAGGCTATTGCGGAGGTAGAGCAAATACGTGCCGGCAGGAGCCTCAACCAACTTGTAGATCTGCATCGCTGCAGCCGATTACGCGGATTACATCAGCTAAAAGCGCCCACGATAAGTGTATCTTATCAAAAAAGAGCGTCGCCTCTTTTCTCCCTCCTTGGAGCACAGAGCGAGCCAGAGGTGCCTCACCGCCTTGGCGCAGTGTTTCCAGAAGGCTAGAGTGGGGTAGCCCCAAGCCCATTGGCCCCTGTCAGCCGTCGGGGTGGCTGCCCGCCAGGATCAACGCGCGGGGCCTGTAACTCTTTTTTTGACCGCGAACTTTCAGCACTTCAGACCAAGCCCAACCATCCCAAACCTCCCCCCCAACCATCTGTCTCAGACACCAACCTTGCAGTCCAGATTCCGCCTTAGATGCAACTATATCAATCCGATTGGTCACCTGGCAGCTCCTTACCACAACTTTCCCCCCGAGGTCACCGATATCGACGGTCCCGCAACCATGGCGAACACAGAAGAACCAAAGCCCACCACCGCAACACCCACGACCCCCTCCCTTCCCCGATTCCTCCCCAATGATCCCTCCCGCACCGGCTACGATCCCACCGCCAAATGGTGGCTCAACTACTTCCGCATCCTCACCGGCAAAGTAACTCGTGAAGGCATCGAGCACTACCGCGAGGACCGCTACCGCGTCCACGAAGCACGGGACTGCGCGCGCTGCGATGAATACCGTGACTGGCTCTTCGCCCACTCTCCGACGGTGCGGTTCCTGCGAGAAAAAATTGAGGCGCTCAACGGGCAGCTGGACGCAAGCAACGTGGTTTGTAGACGGTGTCCCGGGAGGGTAGCGGAGGATGGGTCGGTTATGCGCCAGTCGGGGGGGTTCAGCCCTGATCATGGCATTCTGTTGTGTGCTAATGAGGTGAGGAATCGGGGCCATTTGGAGGATACGCTGGCGCATGAGATGGTACATGCATGGGATCATTTGAGGTGGAAGGTGGATTGGCTCGGGGGGAAAGATTTGAGGCATTCTGCTTGTACTGAGGTGAGTGTTGGACTTCTTTAGTGGAGGATACTCGCTGACGTTTGACATGACCAGATCCGAGCATCGATGTTGAGCGGCGAGTGCAGGTGGACGAGGGAGTCTTTTACCAGGGGGAACTGGACGTTGACACAGCAGTTCCAAGACTGCGTGCGGAAAAGGGCAGTGCAGTCAGTCATGGCCCGGCCGGCTTGTAAGGATGATGTGCAAGCCGTCAAGGTAGTCAACGAGGTGTGGGATTCATGCTTTTCCGACAGACGGCCATTTGACGAGATATATCGATAAGCTCCAAGTTGGATGGATGGTGTACGTTATGAATCGACCCAAACCATATCACGCTTGTACCATACCATCTGTAGTTACCATGATAATGGACCATTCCCCTCGGACACAAGAAGATAACCACAAGACCAAGCGCACAGACACAGGCCACGAAAGACATTATAAAGTTGTGCCAAGTTTTGCCAATTTTAGCGGATTCTCGTACATAGACAGACTCCGGTAATATGCAACTCGATAATTCGGAAGCAAAACCTAACCCACACCCCGTCATGCCCACATTACGCCATTGAACCAAGCGCACTAAGCAGTACTATTACAAACGCGCAAGTGAGAATTGATATGCGTCGTTAATCATCACATCATTCTAGAGTCTCGTCATTTCGAGCTCTTTTCCCGATTCGCCGCTCTCTCCCCCTTCACGCAGTGCTTGATGATCCAGGGATGAGTTTGGACGTCCTCAAGGGGGAGGCGCTTCTCGGGGTCCAGAACCAAGAGCTGCAAAGTTCTGTTAGTCATACATAGCACCAATAGTGGAGAGGAACAACCAACCTTCTTAATGAGATCCTTGGCTTCTTTGCTCACCCATTCGGGGATAGTCATATCAGCGCGCGCAATGCGCTTATGCGTCATAATGGGCGTGTCCTCGAAGGGGGCCTCGCCGACAAGGAACTCGTACGTCAAGACACCCAGACTCCACAGATCGACCTTCTCGTTATACCAGTTGTCCTTGGAGCCGGGCTTGATCATCTCCGGGGGTAGATAATCGAGAGTGCCACAGAGGGTGGCGCGGCGGTTATTAGGGGCGTGAACGCTCCAGCCGAAGTCGGAAATCTTAATCTCCCCGTGGATTCCCATCAGGATATTCTCAGGCTTGATGTCGCGGTGAATGACGTGCTTGCGGTGCAGGTAGCGTAGGGCCGAGGCCATTTGGGCTATATACTGCGCTGCTTTCCACTCGGGAAAGCGGTTCTCGCGCCGCAGGTGCTTGTAGAGTTCGCCTTTCCCGGCAAACTCGAGGATCAAGAAGATGCGCTTGCTGTCGTGGAAATGTCCGTAGAGCTTGAGGATGTTGGGATGTCGCAGGTTGCTTTGGATCTCAATCTCGCGCCGGACCTGTTTCTCGACCCCAGATCCGTGCTGCAGCTCAGATTTGTAGAGTACCTTGAGCGCGCAGATGAAGCTGCTGTTGCGCTCGCGCGCCAGGTACACGCGCCCGAATTTGCCCTTGCCGAGGGGCCGACCGATTTCGAACATGCCGAGGTGGAAGAGCTTTGGTGTCAGAGGCTGATCGACGTAGTTGCCCGATTTACGTTCGACAACAGCTAGCTCATCCGAGCTGCGCGAAGACGACGATACCTTCTCCTTGTCCTTCTTGCTGGGGGATGAAGGGTTAGAGCCCCGCCATTGCGCTGCTTGCGAGGGAAGGGTTACGGTGGCAGTGGTAACAGTGTTTGTATTTTGCGATTGCAGTGCGACCTTGATCAGGTTCGGTCTCGCCACGCTGTGCGATGATTGATTTGTCCCCACGATTGTCTGGCCTCAATCAGATATTGAAGTCAAAAGAAGAAAAAGTCTTCCTACTGGTGGCGTACCTTTGATTTTTGGTATAACCTAGTCTCGCTAGCATCGTTCTCGTCATTGACCGACAAATGCTCAAATCGAGCCTCCAGAGTTCGGGTCGCCATTGTATCGAGGAAGGGTCTGGAGAGAGATGAGGCAAGAGAGAGAAAGACAAAATGAAGACCTTCAAGGTCTTCGATGTGTCGACAGCAATTGCAAACAAACCTATACTGACCTTGATGGTCGCAATTGGAGAGTGGTTGAAATGCGGTTTCACTGGTGGGGTTATTTACCTGTTGGGCGAGGCCGCGTTGCCTAGCAACCGCTCCGGTTGCACAGACCCATCGACGCTTCAGGGGGGTTCATGACCCACCTAGGCCAGACCTGGAAGAATTGGATTTAGCGACAAACGAAATCCAACCTCAATACGTGCCTTTATTTCCTTGGGGGAAACAGTTTTATCTGGTAATGCCTAAAGTGCAGCCATGACGTGAAGATAGTAGACAACCTAGCTAAGACGGTCCGATCTACTAGTCATGGATGATGGGATGCGATTTTGCGTGTCTGTCTTTGTACCTTTTGCACCTAACTTTCTGGCCGCAGAATTTCTATACTTTAGTACGTTAATATGGTAACAGGCCAGGCGGTGACTGTTCTAGCCTTTCCCCATTGCTAGTCCAGTGCGCTGGGCTAAAACAAGGTCATCTTCACAGTCCAGCCCAGAGTACTACAAAAGTGCACTTAGTCAAGTGGCGAAGACCCTGTCCCCCAAACCTACCCCGCCAAAATTCATCGAGCTCCCCACCCCGCGCAGCTATACCAGACAATCCACCGCCGCGACTCAACGCCATCTAGCCCTCTCCTTCTCTCCAGAAACTGCCCAAAGACGTAATTAATCGCCACCAGAAACAGCCTCGTCGCACAACATTCAAAATGACAGCACACATTTCCTCCCCCAACGCGCCCTACCCCACCCCCGCCGCCGCGACCACCACACACCACCAAGCCAACTTCACCATCTCAACACGTAAGCTACCGATCCTTAAATCCGGCCCCATCGACGCCATGTCTGCCCGCCTCGGTATTCCTATCCCCGAAATGATCTTTGGCGACAACCTAGTCTCCATCACCCACAACCCCTCTGGCTGGAGCATCGACTTCACCGCTGAGGCGGCGCTCGACACCGTGGATAAGACGGGCGAGCGCATGCTGCAGGTAGCCTACGCGGACGAGTGGAGTAGTAGTCGGGAGAAGACCAGTGCGGGCATCTCCGAGGTAGTGAAGCCGTACGACTGGAGCTATAGCACGTCGTACCGGGGGAGGGAGACGGCGCCTTCTACCGACAAGGCTCTGGCAGTGGGAGACAATACCCCCGCGATACCGCTGGAACTGCTAAAGCGGAGGGACCCGATTCTGTTTTCAGATGAGGTGGTTCTGTACGAGAGTGAACTGGATGACAATGGCATCAGTATTGTCAGCGTCAAGGTACGGGTCATGCAGCGGCGGATGCTGCTGCTCTGTCGGATGTTCATGCGGCTGGACAGTGTGGTGGTACGGGTGCGTGATACAAGGGTTTACGTGGATTTTGATACGGATCTAGTCATCCGGGAGTATACGGCGAGGGAGGACGGTTTCTCAAATGTCAAGAGGGTAGGTCTTTCTTGCCTACCTGACAGCTTGATGCTGTGTTCACTAACAAGATGGCACAGAATCTCCTCATGGCGGGCCTGATGCCCGACGCCGTGACGATTGCCCTGCGAGACTCGAATCAGGTTGCGAACCTGTTACCTGTCATCGAGCACGATATCGAGAGTGTTTCCCTTGCTGAAAGCTCATGATACTCACACGGACCTGTCAGCTAAGAGTGGATGTAACACGGATACGGGGCGAGGCGTCAGGCACTGGGATGGGCCTACACTGGTTTACAAAGGCGTTCGAATAGCGATGATTTACTGCATACCCAGGTCAAATGATTAACGTGCGTCATGAATTGCGCAAGCGAAACCAAACGCCTTTGTGTCTTTGCTATACCATCATCCGTGAGAGTAAACACGCCGTCCCACAAGTAGCCGTCCGCAAACAGGTATGCGCCCACACACCTTAGTTTGGATTCCTAGCAGAACCAAGCCAAATAAGTTTCTACTTCCTTCATTGACGTCCGTATCCTAGCCTAAGGCGCCTTACCTCGCATCGCGCATCGGTGAGGAGCTCCCCGTAACCTCCTCAAACGACATCTCCCAGTTATCCACCTCCTTAAACTTCTTTATAGCATTCTTATGCTCCTCTCCTAGCCGTTCCTCAAGCTCCTGGCTGTTCTCATCATTCCTCCACCTCCTAGGTGTGTCATCGCCAGCAACACTTCCCAACTCCACTTCCGCCTCGTCCGACTCCTCACCATCATCGTTCTCCTTGTCGGAGCTTGGCCCTCCGTATGTCCGCACACTCTTCCTTCCCTTACCCTGTTGAGCGCTGCCATTTGCATTGGTCCTCTTGCCTTTGCGAGTCTTCATTCGAGCGCCTCTTCTAGACGCGGCTCGGGAATTAACATATGAGAGCTCATCCTCCCCGTGGACTTCAATCTCATCCTCGCTTTCCATGTCAATGGAATCACTGCTGTCCTCCCTACCCCCTGAACTCTTGGGTCGGCGTTGTGGCATGAGAGATGTCAAGGCCGCCGTTGTCACTTTTTGTGGAGGAGCAGGGACCGCTGGCCTGCGGATTGCCCTTGTTCTCGCAGTTCCATAATTGGGAGAGTGTGTCAAGGAGGGAGGGGACGGAAGTTCAGAATCATCGTCCTCAAACTCGGGGGTCTTGGCGACGCGTGCAGGAACATGCTTCCGGTAGACGCGGTGGGTGAGGATGTCTAGCGATGGCCACGAAATGGGCTGTCCATCTATAGAGGACCCACTGCTCGCTGGAGGCGCCATCTCTGGGTCACATCGATCTGGTGTAGAAGGCTGCTCCTGTGTTGATCGCCGTGTCACGCGGCGGGGCGAAGAAGAGAGAGGAGGTGTGCTGTTGACTTCGATCGATTGGTGAATCACTTCCTCATGACTCTCAACAGCAAGCCTCTTCTCACGACCGTCTTGATCTGCAAGGGATTTCCGCTTTCGCGAAGGCAAGGTCGGCGAGTCTTCCGGGTCACTCTCCGGCTGTCGATATTGCCCCGAATGGCGCGTTGTCTTGTTCAATGGAGTCGGGCCATCGTTTGGCCCATAGTCATCGTCTCCGATGACGCTGCCAAAGTTGGAACCCCGAGACTGGGGACGCTGAGCGCTATCCTTCCGTGCTGTTCCCAAAATGCTCGGTTCGCGCTGGCGCCTCTTGAAACACCCTAGGTTGAGATACGAGCTAAAGCTAGGTGTGGTTGCGCCTCTGCTGCTAGGCCGAATAGGTGCATCATCTCTGCCGACAATGCTCGACTGACGGGGTTTGCGGCGGAACATGGCAATGTTGAATGACGACGTGTCAGTAGAACGGCTGTGATGCGCACTCTGCATATCATCGCCTATATCATGGCTGTCGTCGAGGCTGTCGTCGAGATTTCCAAAGACATCATCATCCAAATCCAAGCCAGACGCGTCGGTAAGCCGCGGCTGTCGCGTCGCCGTCATCGTCATTGAGTCCCTGCGGCTGTACTCGATATTTGGGCTTTCGGTACTGTCATCGGCCGACGAGCCGCTGGCCTGCTTTGAGTTCGACATGATGTTGTCAAGCGGTTTCATTGCTTTGTCCTGTCTTTGCTTCGCGTTTTCGAATGCCTTTGCTTGCTCTGGATTTGGTTCGGCAGTGCGACGCGTGCGGGCCGATAAGCGCGCAGCCCTGCGCTCTTTTTCCTGGTCGCTCACATCATAAATATCGCTGCTCGGTACGGAGGGTAGAGAGACTGCGGTTGGTCGAGTGGCTGGTGGTGGTGTTGCAGAGGACTGTCGATGTTCCGCAGCTACAGGTCGCGAGGGCGCGACTCGCGATCGCTTTGGACGGGGCATTTCGACTCGTAAATTAGACTAATGTTCGGTAGGTTGATAATGTATTCCAGATGCTGGAGAAGATATGTGCAGTTTTGGGGGTAATTGAGGAAATTGGTGGTGGATACTCCAAGTGGTGGATGAAATGGGGAAAAGACGCGTCCAGTCTCACAACATGGAAGCTCGACAGAGATCCCACGCGTCTGGGATCGCGGGGCCGTTGGTCAATGCTCGTCAGAACTCTCTGACTAGGGTTCCTCAAGACACGCTAGCCAATTACGTCACCAAAAAGCCCCCAATCACAACCCCAGACAAAAGCTGCCAACCCTCCCAGCAAATCACATATTCAACGTTAAATACTCCGTACCCAATTCAGCAAAATGGCTGCTTTACCACTCTGTCGCTCAGCCCTTCGTCGCAGCGCCCTTCCCATAGGGGTAGGATTGACTTCTGGGTTTCTATTCCTACACCGGCAGCGGCCGATGCGCTTCGATGCCCTGAACCCGGAACCCATTGGCCGCCGTCAGTTCTCATCTGACCCCAAACACACACAAGGGAAGGAGATTCTCAGCCCTGAAGTCATAAAACAGCTTTCGGGTGGCAGTGTAGCTGGTGGGTACTATGCCAACCGCGGAGTTATTCCGACTGACAGAATAGCTAGGCTTCATTTCTGGTCTTCTTGTCAGCGTATTTTCCAAGACTCTAGTATTGTTTCTTGGCATTGGTCTTGTATTGATTCAGGTACTGAGCAAGCTCGGGCTCGCCTGTTCTTCTTATCACTGCTAACCACCTCAAGGTTGCCACACGCTACGGCGTTAACCTCGTTGAACATTTCAAACTCAAGAAACGGCTCCAATCATCCCCTACCCTAACCGCATTGAGACACAACGCCACCTTCAAGATTGCCTTTGGAGTGACCTTCGCTCTCTCAGCATTCATGTCGTTTTAGACGATCTCTGATGAGGGGTGGTCGATGACCTATACGGACCGTTCGGATAGCTGCGACTCTGCTTAGAATGGCTGGGTCTCTCGAATCAACCACTTGAGAGTGAGCGGGTCATCCCTGAAGTAGTGTTCTGTCTTTGTACGAATCTCGTCGTTGGAGCCGTTGAGCCACTTCTTTTCCTCTGCAGTTAGGAGTGCCTCATCGATGAGTTTCCGGCAATACGGAACCATGGTGACATGCTCGAATCCCAGATACGGCTTGTCACCGAATGAGTACTGCGTCTTGACTTCGCGAATAATGGCCAGATTCTCGATCCGAATGCCATAGGCGCCATCTTCGTAATATCCGGGCTCAATAGAGAGGACGTTTCCTGCTGAAAGAGGCACGTCGATATACTGCTTTCTAGTCCCGATGCCAATCGGACCCTCGTGGACGTTCAAGTAGGAGCCTACGCCATGGCCGGTCCCGTGTCGATAGTCAAGGCCTGATTTCTACGGACATGTTAGTCGAAGCAACCAAGTGATTCGATGTTTGGTCCTACCCAGAGGAATTGACGGGCGAGACTGTCAATGGCAAACCCAGTAGTTCCTTTCGGGAAGACAGCCATATCTAAAGCGATATTTCCCTTCAAAACCAGAGTGTAGGCAGTCTTCTCCGCCTGAGTCGGGGTCCCGAAGTGTAAAGTCCGGGTCGTATCTGTAGTTCCATCGAGATACTGCGCTCCAGAATCGCAAAGGTAAATCGCGTTTGGGTCGATCACAGAGCAGTTTCCCCGTTCCGGCTTGTAATGAATCACAGCGGCACTGTAGCAGCCCGAATCAGCGTTCGTACTCACAAGAGCCTGCAACATTCCAAACTCACTTTGGCCCTGTCGAGGATATAGTATCGAACGAGAGGCCCACAAAATTCTCATGTTTCGAACGGAACTCCTCCAATTTATCGGCAGCGGCCACTTCGTCCAACACAGTGTTCTGGTTAATGAGTTGGTCTTCGAGCCACGCGAAAAACTGCGAAAGAGCCGCTCCGTCTCGGATGTGACAGTTTCTCATGCCGGTCAGCTCCGTCTCGTTCTTCACTGCCTTGACATCCCCAATAGGACTCCGGATCTCTTCAACAAACTTCTCGCCTCCTAGCGCAAGTTTGAGCGCCCATGAGGCCTTAGTGGAGATAGTATACTTCTTGCGGACGGGTGATTCGGTGCTGTTTTCCTCAGCCTGACTGGCTAGTGCCTTAGTATCTACGAAGAGATGATCGTATGGCTTGACGTCGACCTTATTTTGCGCCAGGTAATTTTGGCACTCCGGGCTGAGCTTCGAGCAATCAATGTATAAAGTCGCTGTCTCGGGTGTGACGATAGCATAGGAGAAAAAGACGGGATTGTAAGGGATGTCGCTGCCGCGAAGGTTGAACAGCCACGCGATCTCGTCCAAAAGTGACACAACAAAGCCAATGGATTTCTTTTTCTCGAGGTCTTTGCGGAGGTCGATAAGCTTAGTCGCAGTATCTTTACCAGCAAACTTCTCGGGGAGAAGCACGACAGGTTGGCTCGGGCGTGGTGGTCTCTCGGAACCCCAGACTATATCAACCAGATTTTCAGTGACTGCCTCCAACCCTTTGCCCCCATTCTTTTTGATACTCTCTTCAAGCTTGTCAGCAATCGAGCTGGATATAAGCGTGGGATCGACGCCGACGGTCTTGCCCGCAGCTGCTTCGTCGGCTGTCCATTCTTGCCATGTGGGGACGTCCTGCAAGCCAGTCTTCAAAAGGTACCAGTTCGAGTCCAGCTGCTTCGAAGCCTGGTTGAAGTAGCGGCCATCAGTGGCAAGGGCAGCCTTCTCAAGTGTAACGACGGCGGTTCCAGCTGACCCACTGAAACCAGAGATAAACTCTCGGCGACCATCGCAGGCGGCAATGTACTCGGATGCGTGGCTATCTTCCGATGGGACGACTAGACGAAGACAAAAGGCGGGGTCAGCGATGTGTGTAACAGGGTTGGGACCGATTTAAGGACGGGCAGCGGCAGTACCATAGATGTCGAGGCTGCGTTCCTTCATCAATGACCGCAAGGCAGCCAGTCGGGCAGTGGTATTGACCGTCTCCATGTCTCGGCAGCTGAGCGCAGATCTGGTGATGGGGGTGGTGTGGAATGGTCCGCCAATGAAATTGCTACGGGAATGGATGGCTTTAGGACAACGTGAAATGCAAACTAACAGAGCTTGAATGGGAGAAGGGAAAGGAAATGGGAATGGGCGCATCGGCATTTATGGCGCACTGGAAAGCTGCACGCAGCTTAAACGAGGGGCGTCACAAACAAACTTAAAGAGCTGGACGCCCGGTTTCATTCAACGCGGTCGGCGGCGCGGGTATTCGAGGCAGTTAAGAGCAGGTGCGGAGTGCTTCGGGGAGCATCTTCTAGTATACAGGGGCAGTTGCCCCATACCTAACTAACTAACTAGGTACCTACACGAACAGCGCTCGGTCAATCGGGCAAGTACACCATTCTAGTGTTTTTTTTCCTATGAAAATTAAAAAAAAAATTCTCCCTGACAAGGGCCCTGTTTGATACCTCTAGTGTGATCTTCTTCAAGGATCAAGAAGATAGACGTTGAAAGAACATCAGAAACATTGGCTTGGACAGCAATGTCACCCTCCACATTGCAGATCACATTTGCTTACTCTCTAAAGCTAATATGTAGCACTTATATGCCGTCTTTTGTCTGCTCTCGAGATGTGTCCGGGTAGGTCTTTGCTTATCCCGATGTCGATGCCTAACCGTCGTTAGGGCACTAACTGGGGGTGAAGCGATGACAGGCTGCAACCGCTGAAGTAGTTTACAACCCCACCATGGAACCAGAGGACCGGGCTTCGCGGAACATTACACCAGAACAAACCACAAAGCTTGTTGCAAGACACACAATACATTCCCTTTCAAGGACACGTACCGACCTTTTCATTCCTTCCCTGTAATCTTCCTTTTCTCACTGACTTAGAGAGGGGCTCGTCTCAACGAGAGTAGTCACAGAAGAGGCAGGAACTGCCCCTTCCTGTTCCCCACCATCTCGTTCTCATGGAGCCACTACCGCTACCAACCAGTTTCGCCGAAGTCGAAGGGCTCATTCAGGCGCTTTACCAACAATCGAACCCTCCCAAGACTATAAATGCCATTCAGGAAGTCCTACAGAGGCTGCAAAAGTCGGACCAAGGATGGCAACTTGCAAGAAGTCTCATTTCGCATTCCGATCCCAACATCAAATTCTTTGCAGCCTTGACCCTCATCGTCAAGCTCAATAAGGAAAGGTACTGAAAGCAAGATTACCTCACACTATTACGATGCAAAGGCAGGTTGCTCACATATAACAGCGCAAACCTCTCTGAAGATGACGCAAAGGAGTTGCTCCAGAATGTCCTCGACTGGCTCATCGGGTCGTTGGCTGATGGCACCCCCAACTTTGTCATAAAGAAGCTGTGTTCGGCGCTCGTTACACACTTCATCTACTTCTCCCACGTGTGGCCAAAATGCTTCCGCCAACTTCTTTACTGCATGGACATTGGCCGGGGCGTTTCCGTTGAATCACTGGATGATGCGCTAGAAACCAGCGTTATGGTTGCCAACATAGACGACCGGAAAATATGGCTTGCTATCCAGTTCGCCTTGGCTTTGGTTGAGGAGGTTGGGAAAACAGACATGTCTTCGCAGTATGTGAAACCTTATGGCTGAGAACGGGCCTAGATTCTAATGTGTGTCCAGTATTCAGGTGCACGAGAGGCTGGTCAAAAACGGGTCTGATATCATCTGCCTACTCTCCTGCGCTTTTGACGGTGTGATGCAGTCATCTTATGGCCAGCCCCTGTTGTCCTGTTATCAGGTATGATCGAGTAATCCCACCTAATATTGCTTACAAAGCTAACTCGGTGTAGGCGTGGATTCTGTACGCACAACGCGCCCCTATTACCAGTCAGCAGCATTTGGTTCCGCTACTGAGAAAACTGGTCGAACCGGCGATGAAGTGTTTCATGATCGAGAGCCTGTTCCAGGAAACTACCGGGCTCTTCACCGATATCTTCCAGAACTATTCGGTCTTCTTCACCGATACCCACTACGAATCCATGTTCACGGCATTTGAGAGCCCCTGGGGAACTCAACTCTACGAGCAGGTCAGAAATGAGAGTTCAAATGCGGTGTTGGGCGCCTTCGGTACTATGATGCTTGCGTATGGAGATGCCAGGGTTAGTGATCTGATGGAGAGCGTCGACCCGCGCTCCCAGGGGTTCCTGAATCGTCTTGTGGGTCTACTGGATGCAGAAGGCTACCTTGTGGGCGAGGACACCATATTTGTCCCCGCCCTTGAGTTTTGGTTGACATTTGCAGAAACCATGGTTGACAGCACTTTTTCAAACGAGGGCGAAGTCCCGCCCTGGAGACCATATGCTGATGGCCACCTGAAAAACGTTGTCATAAACAGCTGGAAGAAAATTCGATGGCCTCCAGCCGAGGTCTTCGCAGACTGGGACTTGGACGAACGAGCGGGTTTCAACGACGCCAGGAAAGATGTCGCCGATCTATTGCAGTCAATCTTTACGTTGAGCGGCGTCACTCTCGTCTCTTTTTTCGTCGATCTGTTCCTCCAGTCACTTCAGAATAAATCCTGGCCCGAAGTAGAAGCTTCCTTATTCTGTCTCAGTGCGCTCTCTGACTGCGTCACGGATGAACCAAAATACGATAATGAGCTAGGGAGGATATTCTCGGCATCCTTTTTCGAACTTCTCAGTGAGACACAGGGTCCCATACCGCTACGGCTTCGCCAGACTGGACTCTCATTGGTCGGCAGATGCTGTGAGTACTTTGATCGCCACTCAGAGTATCTCCCGCACGCTCTCAACCTTTTGTTTGCCGCGGTCGGGGATCCTGTTCTTGGCAGCTCTTCGGCGCGATCCATCTCAACCCTATGTTCCTCTTGCAGAACTGTTCTTACCGGCGAGACAGAGGCCTTCATTAGGCAATACCAAACGATCCGCAATGGCCAAACCCTGGATTCGATTGCCGAAGAAAAGATTCTTCACGCCATTGGATCCATAATACAGGCCATCCCAGATGAGGAGCTACGCTTGTCGATGTTTGAAGCCTTGTACAACTTCCTCAAGCAGGATGTTGAACGTGCAACGCGGCTCAAATCGCTGCCTGGAATTCTGAACCTTGCAGATCCTAACTTTTCGAGAGGACTGGATAACTGGAATTCACCGCAGCCTGTCCCTCCTCACGATGAGATTGCTCAGGGAATCGCCTTGAGAGCGCTGAGATGTCTCGCAAGCCTAGCAAAGGGCATGCGAGATACTCGGGGAAAGGTGGTAGAGCTGGAATTAGATAGTGCGTTAAACCCCAGGGAAGGAAGATTGGCCGTCATCCAGGCCGACATCATTGGGTTGATGGCGGGGGCTCAACAAACATTCAGCGCCAGCGGAGAGGTGGTCGAAGCCATTTGCAACATTTTCCGTGCGGGGTTCTCTGAAACAGAACCCGGCCCTTTCGTCTTTCCGGCAGATGCAGTTACAGATTTCTACATGCAGCAGTCTTTAGCCACTCCAAGGTTGGGTACTTTGCTCAGCTCAGTGTGTTCATTTGTTGGGTTTCTCCTACGGGCCCCCCAAGCTCTCGCGCCGGGCTACCTCTCCCGGCTACTGCCCTGGGTAGTCTCAATCCTTCAGGCACTTCCTGGTATGTTTGCTTCGGCCGAGGCAACTTACTCGCTGACAATGAGACAGAACCCGAGAGTGACACAGAAATTACCTTGAACGGGATATCACTTGTTGATAAGATCATGTCGAAACATCCCGCAGTTCTTTTCGAGTTACAGCCACCCCAACTGCTCGAATTTTTCTTCCTCTTCACACTCAAGGTTTTGAATGGAAAGGAGCTTCTTCCAAAGTGCGCAGCGGCAGACTTTTGGGTGAGTAAACTTCTACCGCCACTCGTTGGCCAATCTAAGGAGAAGCTAACTTGTTACTCCCTTCCAGAGCGACTTCATCATCCTCAAGTCTGAAGACCCCAGCATCCAGGTCACCATCTCAACAGCCATGAGTCATCTCGGGCCACTTTTTACCCAAACACTGATTAGGAATATTGGCGGAAATGCTGCACGTAGTGAGATCGATAAGCTGAGTGACCCGCTGAAAAAGCTTGTGGTCCAGCAGCCCAGAGCACAGGCGTGGCTGGAGCATGCGCTCTCTCATGACTTTCCGAGCGCCCGGGTAACAGAAGAGGAGAAGATGCTGTTTCTCAAGAAGATTCTCGGGTATGTGAATCTGCTTGGACCCTATCTATATTGCTAACTTGTCTCCAGGCTTAGGGGCGCGAGACAAACGAACAACGTGGTTCGGGACTTTTGGCTGGCTTGTAGGGGGTCGAACTTTGCATACGCATCGTGATGGGAAAGCATGTCATGTAGATAAAAAACCATGGCCCTGGCGCCGATACTGGTAGGTATGTCACAGAAGAGCAATGTTTTGCGGTGTGTAGTTCGGCCAAGGAGCGTGACTTTGAGGGCAATCACTACTAGAGACTGGGTGTAGGGAAGGGGGGCTCCTCAATACCGGCACAATGCTCTGGCGTGTGTGCCGATACCATGCCCCCCCTTCTCCATCGAACCATCCAGGTAATCTCGACAGAATGCAAGTATGGGCTGTAGTTCTCATGCATTTCTATGTTTAACTTCCCTTTAGTGAAAAACTGGGTTTCTTGTACATGCCCATGTAGAACAGTCTACTCCTCGCTCATATCCTACTTGACTTTGCGAATCAAGAAGCGCCCAGTCCGTTTGTATCCGGCATGATGGTCCAGCTCTGTAAGAGTTGTGTGCTTTATAACGGACAGATCGTGTAGTCCAATGCTATATCATGAAAGAGTGGGTGCGTCACAGCTCTTCTAACCACGCTCTATTCTATACGGTCCGTCAAAACACTAATAACGCATATATACATCCATAGATATTTACAGCCCCAACCCCACCGCCTCCTTTACCAACCTCATCGTCTCCTCCGCACTCCTCGCCGCCTTTATCCTTCCCTCCTCCGCCACCTCATCCAAATACCCATCCCCCCTT
>Ga0247763_1000422_pt1 | contig 25159 bp, 23 predicted proteins | sample UWRJL141409B4_FD_179926 | JGI IMG/M metagenome (GOLD analysis project Ga0247763, IMG submission 179926) | Plant litter microbial communities from Arlington Agricultural Research Station in Wisconsin, United States - UWRJ-L141-409B-4 | ecosystem: Environmental > Terrestrial > Plant litter >...
TGGATGACCCCTCACCACTGCCGTTGTTTGGCGCAGCACCCGCCTTACGTCTGCGCCCCCGAGAGGCTGCTTTCTTCGGGGCCTCGGCCTGTTCAGTCACACCTGATCCGGTAGACGCGGCGAGAGTGAGGTCAACCGCTTCGATCTCAACGTTTGCAGTATTGTCGGGTTGGGAGGCTGGTACGGGGCCTGGTCCGGTCTCTTGGGAAGGCCCTCCACTTGAGGTTCTAGTTCTAGATCTTGCGGAAGGTGACGGCAGGGAAGCTGACTTCGCGTGGACCCCGCGAGTTCTTGGACTCGAGGGAGCCTTGCTCTTCGTCGTGGTAGATGAGACCAGCGGTTCGGATATGGTGGTTGGTATTTCTATAGAAGGTTGGTGGGCAACTACGGACTGCTCAGCACTGGAGGCTGTATCGGTCGACCTAGTCACTGCTGCGTCTTTCACCGCTCCGGGCACTGTGTCTTCTCGGTCGATGGCATCTGCCTGTCTTTTCTGTGCTTCACTAGCAGGGTCATTGCGCGATAGCCGCGGTGACGTAGACGCACTCGGCTCAAATTGTGCTTTTCGTGCCGCCCCAACAACCTGTTGAGGCCCGCTGGATCTTGAAGGAGAGAACGATGTCAATGAAGCGGGCTCAGGAACGGAATTGGCGTCTGAACTAGAGGTTGGATTTGTAATTGAGACAGGAGACGCGGAAGAGGTTGTCGGTACTTGGGAGGAGGAGGTCGGAGCTGGGGTTCTGGATACCCTCTCTGAGCTTAGAGGGACTGACGCGGACGCGGACGCCGAGGTGGAGGCGGGGGCATTGCGACGAGCAACCTTGGGTCTGAAGACTGATTTTACGCTCTTGGCGAGCATCGAACTCATTTTGGCTGCGTGCTCGATGTGCTTGTGCGTAAGCGATCAGCGAATGCACATTTCTCTGTGGAGGTGGGAAAAAGGTCCCGAGGGGCTGCTGCGATCTGCAAGGACCTGCAAGTGGCGCTTCGGAAGGCGTCCGGATGGTGACTTGCAGTTCTTCAGCGGAAACGACCGAGGGGTTGTGAAATACAGTGCAGCTTTCTGCCCGCACCCCACTTTTCACCGCGTCGCTATTGTGGAGACCCCTGTCGTGAAACTGTGAATCGTGCTTCTTCAATGGGATAGACATAAAAGCAGTTTTCCTTCCGCTTTGTTCTGCTCGGAGCTACTAACATGGCTATTGCATACACCCATCGCACAACTTCCAATGCCCCAGAAAACTCATTGACCTCCAGGCGACCCCCGATCGATCATGGCTTACAGACCTGTCACGTGCAGAACGCAGGCCAAGCGAAGGGGGACGGGCAACACAGGCTCCGACTGTCTGCTAGCCACCCAAAGCGGCTTAGCCTCTCTCTTCAATCTCTCGAAATCGACCATCCTTGGCTGCTGGGCTCAACTCTCGCACGCTTCGCAGTGCGGACCCGGTTCTTTTCTCCTCCTTCTTTCCAATCTCCAAATACGCACACTCATTCAACTCTCCCTTTCGCCTGTGCTGTCGTCGCGCGCGTCGATCGGGCAAGGCCTATTATTTCCTCGACCTCGGCTTTTCTTTCTTTGTCTTCTTTTTTTTTAATTTTCTCGACCCTTTCGCTCCCTCGCAGAGGCCATTTTTCTGATGCCGATTGCCACTTCACCGTCCCTGCCCCATCCTGCCACCTTCGCCAAGATGGAGGACAGGAAGAGACCAGCATCAAGCGCGGTCGACGATGGCGCCCCGCCGAGCAAGCGACAGGCAGTAAATGGCGGCAGCAAATCCAAGGAAGATGTGGGTGACTCTAAGGAAGAAACGTGGATTGAGGTGAGTCTCACACGACTATTCTACTCCTCATCACACAACTCGCCGAGCCTCCATCCCCTTCTCATTTTGCCTTTCACTGCGATCGAGCGCGTTTGCCGCGGCCGCCTGCGCACCATCGCAGTCACCATAACCTGCCGCGCTTTTCGCCCCTTCGTCGGCCAACATCAGCATGGCGTTCTCGCTGGGGTGTTCGCCATGACCGTTGCTAATGCGAGGCCTGCTGGTAACAGCACGCCCGGCTTCCAGGCTTTTCACTCTTTTCAATGCCTTCTCAATTTCCACAAACACCTCGCTACCTTTCCGCCGCGCTGTACACAAGCCTTTCCTAGAATGGGTCGTTGAGATGGGATCGCGGCTGACTAAGATTGGGATGTGCAGGAATATCAGAAAGGCGCCATATATCGGCAGATGCTAGAGTACAAGCGGGAAAAGACCAACCTGGAAGCCCGCGTACAAGAACTCGAAAAGAGCAGCATCTACCACGACGATCACATGAGAGTCATGGACTCCTGGGTGCTTCAAGTACGCCGACCGCCCAATACGCCAGGATTCGCTGACAATTCCTCAGCTTCTAGAAGAGATCGAGTTAATGGTTGAAGGCTCTGTAAAATCTCCTTCTTCTTCAGGTAAGATACGGCATGCCACAGCCCGGTTAAGACCGCTCGTCCTGACGACCAGCAGATCCAATATCGAAATCGGCGCTCTCTTTCAAGGACAGCAAGGACTTCCAGCGCCACCTCGGCGAGAAAGCCAAGTCTGTCAAGCAAAAGGCAGAGAATCTTTTCAAGCGATTAGACGATCTCCGAGGCGATGTCAAGCCCGAAATCGCGCAGCTAGAGTCACAGGTCAAGTCACTCCTTGCGAAGCAGAAAGATTTGGGCGCCAAGATTGGCCGACTGGAATCCGAAAACGCGTCACTCTCGGACCAGCTTGATACGGCGACGTTGAAGGTCATTAAAGCTGAGCGAAGATTGGACCGAACAAGGAGTGCCCAAGTCCAAAAATTGGAACAGCAAGCACTAGCTAATGCGACCACCCGCCAAGCGTCGGCCGAAGAGAATGGGACGCCAGCCAACTCGACGAACGGCGACAGCGATGAACTCAAATTGCAATACCAGGAGGCGGTTTCGGCAATGGCCAAGCAAAAAGAACAGCTGGAGGCCGCACTGGCCGAGATCAAGGCCTTACAAGACGAGAACTCGAGTTTCAAGTCAAAGCGGGAGAACCTCTCAGACGAGGACTACACTCGCACAGATGTTTTCAAGCAGTTCAAGCTTCAGAACGAGGATCTCATTAAACGCATCAATCACCTTCAAGCTACCAACAAAGAGTTGCGGGAGGATGCTGAGAAGCTGCGCGCTGAGAGAACTGCTTATCGGGTGCAGTTGGAGGGCGAAGCGCAGGTCGTTACATTGGAGCTGGAAGAGCAGATCCAGCAGAAGGACCAGGATCTGACACGCATCCGTTCCGCCCGGGATGAGTTGACGGCCGAGCTGGCGATGCGGAATGCAAGTGAGGCACAGGAAAAGACGGCGATCACGCATATGAAGGAGCTTGTCGAGGCCAAAGTCGATCGGATAGCGGAGCTGGAATTGGAACTGGAAAGGCTACGACGAAGCGAGGACGTGGCTATGACAGAACGGCGCACCGACCTTGAAAACTTGTCGCCGGATGACATGCAAAAAAAATTCATCAAGTTGGAGAAGGACTTCGAGGCGATTAACAAAGAGCTACCCCTTCTGGAGAAGTCTTACAAGAAAGCTATGGGCTTGGCGAACAAGAAAGTCATGGATTTCCTGGCGTTGGAGGAAAGGGTTGCAATGCTGACGGCGGAAAAGAGTAAGGCTGATCAGAAGTATTTTGCGGCACGAAAGGACATGGACATTCGGACGTCGGAAATTCGGACACTTCGGACGCAGAACAGCAAGAGCTCTGAGATCATATCTCAGCTTAAGGATGTGGAACAACAGAATCGGGCATTGATCAGCGCGCTTGAGAAGCAGATTGCCGATCTGAGGCAGTCCAACTCGTCAGTGATGGTGGAAAGCAAGCGTCTAGAATCGTCAAGTGCGGAAGCTAGCCGAAGAGTTGAGGCGATGAAGACGCAACTGGCCGAGTTGAGCAGCCTGGTGAAATTGAAGGACTCGGCGAATCAGGCCACCAAGGAGAAGCTCATGGACTGCGAGGTCGAGATAGAGAAACTAAAGGTGCGCCTTAAGGGTCTTTCTAAGGATTGCGAGAAGTGGAAACATAAGTCGCAGAGCAACTCGACCGAGGAGGAAGAAGTACTTCGGGTAAGTGACTTTACGCCTCGTCATGTATCTGCGAGGACTTTGCTAATTGATGCTGCAGAATATGGTAGTCTGCTCGATTTGCAGGAGTGGATTCAAGAACACAGTTCTGAAAGGGTGCGGACATGCATTCTGCAACGAATGTGTCGAGAATAGGTTGACAAACCGCATGAGGAAGTGCCCGACCTGCAATAAAGCATTCGACCGCTCCGACGCAATGGCATTCCACCTATAGATACGGCGTATTGTATGGGGGGTCAGTGTTATCAACTCTTCGAGGGGGCGTGGGGTTGCCACTGGCAAAGCGGAAAATGAACCAGGACGATCTCTGGCCCCTGTTCATTTGCTGGGTTTCTACAATAATGTACATTACGTTTGTGAGACTATGTTTTGTCGTGCGTATTGGAGGATGAGGATAAAGTGCCGCGGTATTGCGCACAATGGCACGGCATCTTGGTCTGAGTGACAGGCAGGATAACGGGTGATTCAGCAGCCATATCACCACCGCTGACAGTGTACAAACAGATGTTGTATTGATGAAAGCTGATGAGCTGCTTTTTTAGCGTCGACTTGTTGAACCAAAGCCAGTACTCTCGTGTTGTGTGCCGGAGCCTGATGATCGTGATCCTGATCTCCAACTGCTGCTGTCGCCGTTGCTGCCACTGCCACTTCCCCAGAACCCACCACCTCCGCGGTTGTAGCGTTCCTCCTGCCTATCCCTACGATTTCCGGCCATGTAGCCAGCCGCAGCACCACTCGCAAGTCCCGTCCAGAACCCAGGTCGCCAGGACTCATCAGTGTTGGGCTTCGTTCCAGGATAGGGCGGCGGAGGATCACCTCCTCCTCCAGGCCCCCATCCTCCTCCCCATCCCCCACCGGGACCGCCCCCTCCCCATCGCCGTCTCCCCTGTCCTCCTGGTGCGGCCCTCCGGTTCTCATCAGCCCGCACACAAGCACTATAAACAATCCAGACCACCACCGCAAAGAAAATCACCGCAAAGATATACCCTGCCCAATCCGTCTCCCCATCACCTTCTCCTCCTCCCCATGTCCATCCTGAAGAGGAGCTCGTCCCCGCCAATTCAGGATACCGTCTCTCCCCCTCCTCTGTCAACACCACCCGGTATTCCACCCCGCAACTCCCCCGCAGCACATACTCATCTTCACTCGACGCGTACCCCTCACAAATCACATCCGTACTCCCCAAACGGACCGTGCTCGGCAGGTTCGCGGTGCAAGCCCACTCGACGTCTCCCGCGCGATAGGAGCTACCTTGGTTGACGCAACGCATCGTATCGATTGGGGCGAGGGCGCAGAGGGCGCGCGGGGAGATGCATTTTAGCTGGGGGATGGAGGGTACACGGCGGTGGGTGGTTTGTTTGTTTGTGCGGAGAGTGAGGGATTGCACGGTGGAGAGGAGGATTGCATTCTTGGGTGGGTGGGCAGCATTGACGGTGGCGAGAAAGGAGGGTAGAGAAAGAAGGAGGAGGAGGGGAAGGTAGGTCAAAATGTTGGAGTTGCTGCGCAGGTGCATGGTTTTGTAACGCATTGTCTCGTTCACTTGCTTGTCGGAAAGTTGCTTCGCGGCATTCGACACTTTAAAGTTTGTCGGTCCTTCAATGCCGTTATTTATTGCCGATGCTTCTATTTTGATACTGATCAAGGCGACAAATTGGTCGGCCAGTGGCCACCATCCGATGTTGGATTATCACGCCGCACGGTCGAGCCTAGAGGGTTGCAAAGACTTGGCGGGTTGCTGCGGCTCTCATTAGAAACCCCCGTCTTTTTTGCGGACACCCAAGGTTAAAGAAGAAATGAATTCACCAGTGTGTGAACAGATTGCGACTTTGAAAAACTGGTCACCTTTTTCGCCTCGTGAATCTTAGTAAGAGGAAGTGTGGCGACTTCAACACAAAAACGGCATCAGGACACGTCAACCATAACGCCGTCACCTTTGAGACCCTTAGGCAGCCACATATGATCATCCAGGTGTCTGGGTATGTACAGCCATGTCAATCCAACATGGTAAAAACTACAATATACAAATGTGATCGTTTTGATCAGCCCCTATTCGTATTTGCAACCCCAACGCCAATTTTTGCAATGAGGTATCTTCAACCCAACACAACCCAACACAATCACCCCACCAAACCATTGTTTTTGTTCAATGTTTCTCCAAGCTCTGTAAATTTACAAGCTCCGCATAGCGCCCATTCAACCGCATGAGGTCCGAGTGAGTTCCTTGTTCTACGATGCGACCTTGGTCAAAAACGTAAATTATGTCAGCCTTCTGGATGGTACTCAGCCGGTGAGCGACGGCAATTGTTGTCCTGCCCTTCGCTGCCTTGTCCAAGGCTGCTTGTACTACATGTTCACTTTCCGAGTCCAAGGCGCTTGTGGCCTCGTCAAGCAGTAGGATCTTGGGGTCGCGGATAAGGGCTCGTGCGATGGCGATGCGTTGCTTTTGCCCGCCACTGAGCAGGGCGCCCTTGGAGCCGACGATTGTGTGGAAGCCGTCAGGAAGCGAGAGGATGAAATCATAGATGTTTGCCTCCTGACAGGCAAACACGATTTGGTCATCGGTCACCTCGTGGGGTGCACCCAATAGAATGTTCTCCTTGATGGTGCCTTGGTAAAGCGTTGGCTCCTGCGAAACCAGGGCAATGAAGCTGCGGTATTGGTTGATGTTGAGTGTGCTGATTTCCTTGCCGTCGACGAAAATGCCACCAGCGAGAGGGTCGTAAAAGCGCTCGAGTAGCGCGATCGTTGTCGACTTGCCACAGCCTGAAGCACCGACCAGCGCGACGTATTGACCAGGAGAGATGGTCAGGTTCAGGCCTCGGAGCACAGGTTGTTCCGGGCGAGTAGGATAGCGAAAATGCACATCGCGGAACTCAATACTACCGTCGACTGCCTTCATCTTGTCACCGTCCGGAGACCATGTGTCAATTGTGGGCTTGCGGTCAAAGAGTGTCTTAAGAGAGCGGGATGCTTCCACAGCCTTGCCCATGTCGGGGGCGAAGCTGAACACAGACCCAGCTGACTGGGCACCGAAGATGACGGCCGAGAAGACTACAAAGAACTGGAACATATCATACTCGAGCTTGGCGATCAACGTTCCGCCATACCAGAAGCCAAGGGCGAAGGCGAAGAACATGACCGACTGCGATGCGGCATACAGAGTGCTGGACCTGAGCACCGACTTGAAGCTTGCGCGTTGCTGGGCAGCTAGGGATTCCCTGTATTGACGGATAACCTCGGCCTCCCGTGTCAACGAGGCGACGGTTCGAATGGCGTTGATGGCCTCCGAAGCATAGCTTGCTGATCCAGAGTACGCACGCTTTGCCCGCCGTTGGTAATGAGCAAGCATCCAGAAACGGAAGAATCCACACCCGATGACAATAGGCATAGTGGCAATGCAGACCAGCGCCAACTTCCAGCCGATAGCCAGGGCAAGAGTACATGCCGAGATCAGTGTCGAAAAAACCATGAGCAGTGTACCAAGAGTGGCACCGCTGAGACCGGCCACGTGAGTGGCTTCGGTGCTTAGGAAAGACGTGAGTGCGCCGGCCGAATTCTCGTCGCGGTCAAAGAACTCGACATCTTGACGCAGCATGGACCGGAAGGAGCCGTCGCGAACCCGGTGGATAAGGCGCTCGCTACACTTGGCAAACAGGATGCCCTGGACAGTAAAAGCAATGAACTGCACCCATGCGAGCATAAGGTACATCAGACTCCAAAAAGACGCGTCTGACCGCATCGTAGGGATTGTCTGCGGGGTGATGGGCACTGATCTGTCATACGGTTAGCTCACATGTCTCGAGCTTGGATGGTTGCCAATGACTTACAGAGCTGCAATAAGTTTGGAAAAGAAGACAGCCTGTACAGGGTTGCCAAGGCCGCAAATGATGGAGAAGAACAATCCCAGCACCATCAGCTTCCATTCTTTCTTGTTGAAGCTAGCGATCAACTTGATCAGAGTCCAAAGGCTGTACTTGACCGGTTTACCATCATTTCGCCCGGCAAGCACCAGGGAACTGACGCTCTGTTTCGTTGTGCTGCGGCCCAACTTGGCTCGAATATCGTCTTCGGGGTCGGTGTACCCTTCACTAGGGCGGCCGCTATCGACCTGTTGTTCCTTGTTGTGGCTTGTAGCTTTCCGGATAATCAGTTCCTCTTCCTCTTCGTTCATCGCTTCCTCCTCTTCCGCTGTCATCTCATTAACAGCTGCGATCGCCTGAGCTGTGACAAGCTTGTAATATGCGCCGCGCTTTTCAAGCAAGTCATCATGGGTGCCTTGCTCAACAATACGGCCCTGGGACATGACGACGATATTGTGCGCGTCCTTGATGGTTGACAGTCGGTGCGCAATGGTGATTGTGGTTCGGCCTTCAGACGCAACTTCCAGTGCCGTTTGTACTACGCCCTCAGATTTGGTATCGAGTGCGCTTGTCGCTTCGTCCAAAAGAAGAATCTTGGGATCTGACACAATAGCTCGAGCAATGGCAATGCGCTGCTTTTGGCCACCGCTGAGCAAGAAACCACGCTCGCCAACATGGGTCTCATAGCCGTCCGGAAGTTCGGTGACGAAGTTGTGGGCGTTAGCCTTCTTGGAAGCCCCGTGGATGAGCTCTTCTTGCTTTTCGCGGCTCTCATTCTCCCATTTTGTTCCGATCAGACCATGCCGAATATTTTCGTAAATAGTGGTACTGAAGAGGATAGGTTCCTGTGAGACGAGCGAGATTTGTTGACGCAGCCAGCGGAGGTTCAGTGTCGAGATATCCACATCATCCAAATAGACGGCTCCTTCGATAGGGTTGTAGAATCGCTCAACCAGGCCGACGATTGTGGACTTGCCGCTGCCAGAAGCTCCAACCAACGCGGTAACCTTACCGCTTGGAATGACAAGGCTGACATCCTCCATGACAATTACCTCGGGTCTGCTGGGGTAGATGTGCTTGATGTTCTCCAACCGGATGATACCCTGAAGATTCCCAATAGTTGCTCCTTCGTCGCTGCCTGGGTCGATCGGCGATTGCCGGTCGATGGTGTTGTATATCTTAGCAGCCGCTCCAACCGCGGTAGTAAAGGCCTGCATGTTCGGAGCCACGTTACCGAGATTGAAGGCACCAATCATGACGCTCATCATCACAATCAAGACCTTGCTGAGCGGTACCTCGCCGTCGATAAGGAACCTCGAGCCCATCCAGAATGCCAGGCCGTAGTTCATGTACAAAATCACCATCATACAGGCGATCATGACACCGAGGGCACTCTTCAACCTGAAGCCGAAATATTCTGCCTTGGTCAGATGAATATCGTACTGCTTGGCTAGTCTGTCCTGAGTGCCGAATGCCACGGCGTTACGGACGCTGCTGATGACCTCTTCTGCAACAGATCCACCCTCGGCATAAGAGGCGATGTTCTGCTTCGAGTATTTGACGATGAACCTAGATCCAGCGCCCATACAAAAGAGCAAAGCGAACAGGGTGCTGAGTAGGATGAGCGTCAACTTCCAGAAGCTGACGAAACCAATGACAAAAGCGGCTATGAAGGTTGCTACGGCGGCGAGTGTAATGCCAACCTTCTCCGAGATACCCTCCTGGATCAAGTTGGTATCAGCAGTGATGCGTGTGGTAACCTCGCCGGCACCGAGCTTGTCGAAAAATCCGATGTTCTGCCGCATACAGCTCTCAAGGTAGTGCTCACGGATCTTGGCGCTGATATGCTCACCCGTGTAGATGAAGCTCACGGTCGACACGTATGTGCAGACAAACTCGCCGATTGCGAGGTACACAAAGTAAAGAACTAAGTGCGCCAGCTCCTTCGTGAATTCGTCGTAGGTGACCAAGCCTTGGAAGTACCCCTGGAAAGTGCCTTGGAGATTGCCAAAGATAACTGTCATCAGCGGTAAGGCAGCACCTGAGGCAATGGCGGCCAGTGCAGCCACGGCCATGATGATAAGATCGTTCCGCGAAGCATAGCGATACAGCGTGGCGATGCCAACTTTGACGTCGGGCGTTTGGACCTGATCCTTGATAATTTTGGCTTCCCTTTCCGGCAAATGTTTGTACGGATCTTCATCGCTGGCCTCATTGGCCGGAATAACCTTGCTGTCGGCTTTTTCCATGTCCAGGGAGGCTGTGGCTGGAGCGGCAGCTTTCTGGTTGGATATGCTCCCGGTCGAGTCACCGTTACTCGACAAACGCCCGGAAGTGACGGCTTCAGGAGCCTTCTCTGAAGAGTTGGCAGTCATTTTTCCTTTCCAAAAAAAAACCCGCGACTGCTGTGACCTGCAGTTTTCGGACGGATATATGGGCCCAGGGCCCGCCGTCTCCGTATTGTGTGGATATCAGGTTTGTGGGCACTGTGGGCAGACTTGCTTGTGGGCTCCCGTGTTTCCAAGGCAGGCGCAACCGCAGATGATGGGAGGGTGATTGAGGTCTGATCCCGTGATATATACACACAGGATGACGAAGGTAAAGACAAAGAACCCCAGTATGAACGAGCGTCGTGACTGCAGTGGATGAAGGCCAAGATTACTGGGGAGGGAACAAACTCTACCAGCAGGGCAGGACTTGGTATGTAAGAAGGAAAAATAAAGTGTCAGGAAGGTGATGGAATCAGAGGGAAGACACAGAAGATGAAAAGCAAAGACGGTGACTGGCACTTGATTTCTGCATGCCTCGGCCGTGCCCGCCTGTCCAAAGGGTTCCAAAAACAGTATGAGCGACATCATCAGACGGCTCGCAGTCTTTCGGGGCCCTGCAACTTCCCGCTTGCCACCGATTTTAGACGCGTCTGCGAGGAAGGTTCATTGGAATGGGAAGGACCTGGGCCCGTTATTCGCTAGTGTACGCGAGCCAGGAACAGCGGAACTTTACCGTTTGCAGCCCTGGCTTGCGATACTAGTGTATTGTATGAAGCGGACCAGACCCGCCCACCCCGCAATCTGCTGCAATCTTCTCTGCTTGCGACTCGGCCTTGCTCATTTCATCACCCATCAAACGCGCGAATTGTTTGCCAGGTATTCCTAACTAACATCATTTCTATAAGCAATATGTACGTAACAATCTAGAGCCCGGTCAGCTCGGCCACCGTCTCTCTCACTCAGCATCTCGACATGGAGGAAGTTTCCCGGTTCAACCCAGGCGGGGCACGGAGCCATGGAATTCCGCCAATTGTCCGAAGGCCGTCTGAAACCAGGATAGTCTTCAGTTTTCCACGAGAAACATGATCCTGCCACCTGCATTGGGGCTTCGAGGGCGGTTACACGACTCGTTGGAGCAATAAATTGCCCGTCCCGATGACATGGGCGTGCCGAGCACACCACCTTCATTGACTCAATCGGCCAACGGGGCTCGGACACTTTTACTCCCCGAAGTTTGGGGCCCGAAAAACGCCGTCGCATGTACCCCAACCTAGACGTATTGTGGCATCACCGCTGTGGTTGGCATCCTGATGAGACATGGTAGAGAGCAGTCTTTCGCCGACTACCCCAGTCTCTCTCGGAGAAGGACTTTGATCACATCGAGCCAATAATACATCGTGTCTTACACTGGAGTTTTGCGTATGGCGGGCCGTCAGCACGACTGCCGTGTAACCGGGTCAGAGAACTGGTTGATTAATACCCACCATGGATAAGATTCTGAGTCTGTTAAGATCAGCCTGTAGTAGGGTGCGGCTCAATTGAGCCAATTCTGACAACCTGGTTCAGTGGCGTTTTTTGCATCTCAAATTCTGTCGCGAAATCGCTGGAGCGCGGATCTCTTCCGTGCCACGAGGAAACATGGCTTCTTTGATCCATCCCGATATCTCCACTATACTCAAACAGCGAGCCAACCAGTCAATAATTCTCGAGTCCGAAAATTACTCGTTGGGGCTGTGCAGTGTAGGCTGTCCCGGAGTGCAACTGACTGAACGGTTTTGATACTCGAGTGCTTAATTCCGGGCTGGTCACTGCGGTCGAGGAAATCAAACACCGGTCGGACAGGTTGAGTCGTTTCCGCAATCTGTCGTCCTTGTTTTATCAGCACCTCCTGACCGGAGAGCTCGGGGGGTTTTGTTCTTTGATAGGACGTCATCCCACCACGCTCAGAGAGCAGAACCACTCATTGGGCAACAAACGAACATCTCCCGAGGTTTCCGATATGATGCGTTGAAATTCCTTTGTCCATATCCCCAACAAGGCGCGACTCGACCCTGAAACGTCTTGAATCCGGTACGAGGTGAAGGTACGAAGTATATCATACCGATACGACGGCTACTTGCAGAAGGATCTCAGCGCGGTCTTGGCGACCGGAAACAAAGACAGCAAATCCAGGTGGGGTAAAGCTTGCGGGTTGGGGTTTCCACGCCCACGTCTCCCAGTGACTCCTTCTCTTATCAATCTGGTGGGGTGAGAGACAAGCACACCGCCCAAAAATTGCAGCCGGCAGAAATTTTGGCGCACAGCCCGACATGGGGGATTGATAGCATTGACTTGACTTGAAGCCATCGCAACCGACGTTTACCTTCCTCAGTTCCCGCCCAAGATGCCAAAGTCCAAGCGTGCCCGCGTCTTCCACCTCACCCAGGTGACGAAGAAGACACGCGAGCAAAAGGAGAAGTTGTTTGAAAACATCCGCCAGGCCATCCCGCAGTACAAGCACTGCTTCGTCTTCAGTGTCGAAAATATGCGTAACTCGTACCTTAAGAATGTCCGCCACGAGCTCAAAGACTGCCGGTATGTTCTGGCTCCCAATCATACAGCAAAAGAATTGAGGACTAATTTATTCCATTCTCCAGCATCTTCTTTGGCAAAACCAAACTTACCGCGCGCGCCCTTGGCACCACTCCTGAGGAAGCCCAAGCCGACGGCATCGAGCAGCTGACGCGGTACCTTTCCGGCTCCGTCGGGCTCATCTTTACAAACCGCGACCCTTCCGACATCCAGACCTACTTTGACAGCCTCTCCCAAGTCGATTTCGCCCGCGCCGGCACCACCGCAACCCGCACTTTCACCATCCCCCCCGGGATCGTCTACTCGACAGGCGGTGAAGTCCCCGCCGATCATGATGTTCCTGTGTCCCATACGTTGGAGCCCGAGTTACGACGATTGGGTGTGCCGACGCGCATGGTCAAAGGTAGGGTGGTTTTGGGAACAGAGAGCGGTGAGGGCAGCGAGGGGTACACGGTGTGCGAGGAGGGCAAAGTGCTTGACTCTCGTCAGACGAGACTGCTCAAGCTTTTAAGCGTTTGCATGAGTGAGTTCCGGGTTAAGTTGTTGGCGTATTGGACGGCTGAGACGGGCGCTGTTACGCAACTGGCTGAGCCGATTGCCAAGGCGGAGAATTCGAAGGCGAAGGGCGATGATGATGAGGGTGCTATGAGCGATGATGAGTGAAACATACAAAAGCGAGAGGAATCACTCATTCATATTTGGATCCTTCATGTCTTGTCTTGTCTTCATCCATGAGAGGATACTAGCATAGGGCGGCTTCATGATACCATTTGGTAGCTTTTCTGGGCTGGGTCGGCAAATCGGCGTCTTGAAAATGGGAAAATAATAACAATACTCTTGTTGATCAACGTTTTTGGTCGTCCATATGAAACATAATTACTCGACACTGCCCACAGAAGAAGCACCATCAAGTTGAATTCAAGACAGCATGCCTAGTTGTTGCTGCTGATAGCTCAGACATATTTAACACACTGACGGGCCAGCACACTTCGCATACATATCTCACCTCACCAGCCAGCCAGAAGCAGCGTCATTACAGAATCGAAGAAAAAGAAAAGAGGAAAATCTCCTAGGTCAGCAGGCAACTGGAATAGCTCCTTACCTCTGACCTTACCTCGCTCAATCCTACTTTTGTTTGCCCTTTTGGCTCCCCGTTCGTTCCTCGACCGAGCAGGTCCCGACGAAAAAAGCTCTAACCCTGATATTATTACCTTGAACTTATTTTTGTTGTCGTGATCCAATTTGGCCTGACTCCATCCGCTCTCTTTCCACTTCCCCGGTGCACACGATCGCTCTTGTGACGTGGTAAAATACAACTGACTGAAACGGAACACGATTACCTTCCAGTCCAGGCTCTTTCTTACGCTCGGTTTGCCAAGTGGGATCTCCTCTGAGGGGGCTTCATAACCTGTATGGCTGGATGAAAGAGCCTCAAGCGGATATTGATGGTCCAGGTGATTGTGTTGCGAGCATTAAGGTATGAGAGCGAATAGTCTCGGATTGAGGGGTGTGAGGGCGTAAAGTGTTACCTTGGTCCGGTCGATACTTCAAAATAATGCCGATTTTTGTCCTGTGGGGAGTATACAGGCCCGGCGCCGAGATATGACAGCCGGCTTATTCTCAGTGTCGAAAGGGAGGGAAGGGGAATGCGAGTGAGTCACGAAAATGAGAAGTTTCGATACCCACCACAAGACATTGAGTTGCCTTTGTCTTGCTAGTAGCGTCGCAGCTTCCTGGGATCTTCGTAGCCACCATCGTAGCCGCGCTTCCGCGAGTCATCGTGATCTCTAGGTCTGTCATAGTCCCTGCCGCCGCGGCCACCACCGTCGCCTTGATACCCACCATTCTCTCCACGAGGCCGGATCGGTTCCATGTTGCTGCCAGATTGTCGAGGGTTCCGGTCGCGGTAGCCTCCGCCAGATCTATCGTCATATGAGCGACCGCCTCCCTCACGGCCATAACCGCCCGGTCCAGAGGGGCCTCGTCTGTCGTCGCGGCCGCTGTGACCTCCGTCACGATCACGGCCGCCATCACGCCCACCGTATCCGCCGTCACGACCAACACCGGGCCCATTCGGCGCATTGGAGGGAGCGAATCCGTTAGAACCGCTAAAGTTACGACCACCGCCGCGATCGCCACCAAAGCCACCAGGACGGTCAAAGTTGCCGCTACGGAAGCCTCCTCCGCGGTCACCGAACCCACCGCCACGAGGGAACCCGCGCTCACGTCCTCGAAAACCGCCGCCGAAATTGCCGCGGTAGCCACCCTGGCCTCCGAACCCACCTGGACCCACAGGACGGGCAGGCATTGCCTTGGTATAGCCACGACCGCCAAGACCGCCTCCGAGGCGGCGTGGTCTCCAGCCCTTGACGGTTCGACCGCGCTCAACGTCAACCTTGACACGTCGGTCCTTGATTCGAAGTCCATCACATCCTTCTAGAGCAGCTAGTTGCGCATGCGCCAAATGCGCATTTGTCAGTCAAACCTTACCATGAAATAGATTACCTTGCGGGGAATGAAATTTGAAAGGGGAAAAGAGAAAAACCAGGAATCGCAGGACAGGCAAGCTTGAGGGCCAAAGTCCCGGAGGCGAGCAGCCAAATACACTGGGTGGGATCTGTGGAGCACATGAAATCAAATAGCGTGGCAGTATTACCTCTCATGTCCTTCTCGCGTTCGAATACTACGAAGGCGTAGCCACGATGGGGTTTGCGCTTCTTGTTGCCCTTCTCATCGGCATGACTGTCGCGAATGATGCGGATCTAGGGTGTGTCAGTTGGGTTCGAGTGCAGATTGCGTGCAAGGGAGCAAACTTACGCGCTCAATTGGCCCATACCGCCCAAACTCGCGCTCGAGGTCCTGTTCATCTGCCTTGTAATCGAGCCGAGCCACAATCAAGGTCTTAAAGGCGTCGCCTCTGATATTCGGATCCTCATGCGGGTTGACTAAGAATGTTAGCTTCGGGTCATACAAACTCTGGAAGTGTTCAGTGGTTTCGTACAGTGCTTGGGCGCCTCCTGGACGAGCTTTTCAGCCTGCTCCTTCTTCTCGCGCTTTTTGCGTTCCCGGGCATCCAGCCAGCTCTCGGTGGGGTGGTATTCATATTCGCACTCGTACGAAGCGAGGGCAGGGAGGAAATCGGCAATGCCTGAAATGGCCGCAGTCTTGCGCTGCTCAGGAGGGTTATCGCTAGGCGGAACCCATCGCAAAGGTGGGCGTGGCGCAAAGAGTGCAAGCAGATTTGGCGGTAGCTTGTCCGTCATGGTGGTTGGCGCGTGGTTGTTGTCGTTAATCAGAAACTGCGCGTTGTCAAAAGTTATACGCGATCGAATTTATCAAATCGCCTAGGCTAGGTCTCGTGCATAGGCTGTTTGTGAAAAGGTTGAAAATAGAGGCTCCTGGTACAAAGGAAGGTCAACAAAACGGTATGTGACAGATCGCAGTTTGGCAAAATGGGCAAGTCGCAAAAGTTGCATGGAGATTAGAAAGGCGCTCCTCGACAGAGCGCAAGAGGCTAAAGTGAACCGAAGCTTCCAATCACGTGCTATGGCGTCCGATTTTTGATGCACCTAGCTGGACCGTGCGCCAACTTTTGATGAAGCGCATGCGACACGAGAAGGGAACGGACTTCTTCGTATATCTCACAAGATCATGACCCCGAGACGCCGGCCACAATGACGATTCGAGGAATACCACAAGTTTCTACCGGCCGAGTATATACAATTCCCGATGCAGCAATGGGTTTCATGGTGCATTGGCTAACATAACTCGCTCCAGAACGGGGTTGGCGCCTTCATTTTGCAATGCAAGAGACTGGACTTTCACTACTGTGACTGGGCGGGGAGCTCCAGAGGCATGAAGTAAGTACCAAAATTGACTTCCTGGCCCAATCTATCTATGTTGACACTTCCCCAGTGCCTTCATCAAGTCCCAGCTCCCCAAGTTTGCGGCCGCCCATCCCCAAATCGAAATCAGTGTATCGCCCCGGCCACGGCAACACCCCGTTGTCATCGGACACTACATCAACGGCAAGACCAAGACGGTCGAGGTCAAGAATATGGAACCTCTGCAGGTGCTCCAGAAAGTTAAGGAGCTTCGCGATGCTAGCGGTGAGAAGGAGCGTAGGTTAAGCAAGCCGGTTTCAAGCATCAACGAGAGTGTAAGAGGCGTATGGAGTCCTTACCACGGAAATGGCATGAAGGTATAAAGCATGTTGCCTTGGGTGGGTGTGTGTTGTACAAAAGGGTTGCATTTATGGCGTCTAGGTGGTTGACCGCCCAGCCTGGGGGGCCAGTGCACACTACATACTGGTAGGCAAATGTTATCCACGGATCACACACAACAAACACATGCAGAGAAAAGGATGATTTGACTGAGAAATGTTTCCATGTTTCTATGTTTTCACCATGAATGCCCCTGTTTTTGTTCCCAGAAGCAAGCCCAGTTCAACTCAAATTCGCAACTGTTGTTACGGCATAACGCCACCTTGCTCGGTTTCAGTTAGAGGTTCGAGTTGATGATGTCGACAACTTCACAGCAAGTTAGCCTTTCCTCACAATCAATCGCAGCAAACATGCAGCAACTCACACTCAGGCTTCAAGCTAGCACCACCGACCAAGAAGCCGTCAATGTCCTTCTCCTTAGCAAGATCCTTGCAGTTCTTGCCACTGACACTGCCACCGTAGAGGATGCGGGTCTCATCAGCAACCTTGTCGCTAACGTTGGCCCGGAGCCACTTGCGGACGGCCTCGTGCACCTCCTGGGCCTGCTGAACCGTGGCGACCTTGCCAGTGCCAATGGCCCAGATGGGCTCGTAGGCGATGACAACTTTGGACCAATCATCAACCTTGGCCTTGACCGCAGCAAGCTGCTTCTCGATTACCGCAATAGTCTGGCCGGCTTCACGCTCCTCGAGCGACTCGCCGCAGCACCAGATGACATTGACGCCGCCCTCGGTGGCGAACTTGGTCTTGGAAGCAACTACATCGTCCGTCTCGCCCAGGATGGTCCGCCGCTCAGAGTGACCGAGGATGGTCCAGCTGATGCCGCTGTCCTTGAGCTGCGAGACGCTGATCTCGCCCGTGAAGGCACCGTTGGGCTTGTCAAAGACGTTCTGAGCAGCAACTTCGATGTTGTTCTTGAGATGCTCGCGCACGAGGAGGAGATACAAGGCTGGAGGGGCAATTACAACCTCTGTTCGACGCAGACACTGCGGTTAGCTACCACAGCTACCACATCTCCCACACTGCACGAGGCATACAAACAACATACCGACGTCGGGGTCCAATTGTGCCTCGTTGAGGTTCTTCACGATGGATTTGATGGACTCAATGGTCCCGTTCCTAGAGTTTGGGGAAACAAGAGCTCCCAGTTAGCTTTGCGACATTCAACGCGGGTTATAGCGGGGTAGATGGGAGGGGGGTCGAATTCACATCTTGAAGTTGCCGCCGACGAAGAATTTGCGAGCCATGCTGGGCAGATGGGAAGGCTTGTTAAAGAAATAAGGTCTTATGGGGTATCAGAGGTGTCTATGGGATATTCGGCGACGAAGGGTCGAGGGTGAGGTAAAATCGAGACGGTGGCTTTGAAGAGCGTGCGAGTCTGGCGGTGATCGGTACCCATCGGGTGGGATGCTTGGCTGCGGGACTTTAAATTTGACGCAAGCCCAGCTGCAGAGCTCACACGTGCATCATACCGCGTAGAAAGAACGCCAATTAAGAAATCCACCATCAATATCAGCAGGCGCGAGTTAAGTTTCATATTGCGGTGCCGTTTTGTTCCTTGCGACTCTCTCCATTGGTCCGCGTTTCGGACAATTCCTTTGCCTTTGTGGCAGCCCCCAAAATCACAATGCTCTCGGTGTGCTTTCCGACTGACACAACTCCAACGCCATTACACCCGTGGAAAGAAAGACAGCAGACAGGTAAACCGCGAATATGCTCCGAAATGCGTGACAGGTGCCTCAAAGACCGTACCCAACTGAGTTGTGAGCCCAAAGCCACCTAATGACCAATTGACGACCCCACCCTCATATAAGACAGATTCACGACCCTTGGCTAGCGATTCTTGATCAGGAAACCATGCTTCACCTGAGCAACTCGGCCTCTTTGTTGATACAGATGCTTCATGGTCCGGGCGTTCTTTCTCGCCTTTGGCGCTAAATTTCCGTCTCCACCAGTCGCCACAGTCCGATAGACCGTTCTTCCCACCCTCGTGTCTTTCGGAGCCTTGGCCTCGGCAATCCAAGTTGACCCAGGCGTGTTTAACTTCCGTTTCTTGGCTGACACACTTGTAGTCAAAGTTCTTAGTTGGTCACCCTCATCTTCGGAGTCTGAATCGAGCAGATCATGAGGAAGAACGGCCGGTATCTCTCTTTTCCTCTTTGCGGGGAAAAGGCCAGCTGATTCGGGGGCTTCTGTAGTCAACTTGTTGTCAGCCTCGGCTGCTTTCTCGACTAGCTTTTGTGCCCTCTTCTTCTCTGTTTGTTGCTGCTTGAAGAAAGCGTCACGCTGCTGCCTCTTGCGTTTCTTCTCGGCCTCTTGTCTGCAAATATATCAGTCAACCGCCAATGTGCTCGTATCATCCAAGATCTTACTGTTCAGCGGCCTTCGCAGCAGCCCTGGACGCCTGTGCAATTTGAGCTGCGGCGGCGTGTGAGGAAACAACCTCGGGTGCTTCATCGTCTGAATCCTCTGAGTTGTCCTGCTCCTGCTCGCTTGCATCGTCCTGCATTTCATCTCCTGATTGCGCCCGCTCCTCTACCTGTTTCTGTTCCTCCTCCTGCTTAATCTGGCTCTGGACGGCCTGAGACATAGCAAGGTCGACATCAAGAGAACCACCCATTGGCACCTCCATTGGTGTGACGAATTCCTCATTATCGCTATCGATATGGTTGATGTGCTTCCTTTCCAATGGTGTCTTGAACACCTCTCGCTCCCCTTCACCGTCGCTGTCCGGGATCTCATAAACATCGACGCCCTTGGAGCGGGAGGATGAACTGGGGAGTTGAATCTCTATGCTGACGTGGCGATGCTTCACAGACCCCGTGTCCTTGACCCGCACAGGAAGCTTTGCGCTGGCGGATGACGAGGTCCTCTCGACGATGGGTTGAGTATTTGCTGATTCTGTCGGCACCGGGATTTCTTCCGTGGACAGACTGCTGTACCTGATTCCCTCAACTTTCATCAACGGGTGGGCCTCAGTAGGATCCACGACGACGTTTTCTGGTTTCTTGGGAATCTCGGCGAATTTTTCCTGCGTGACCTCTGGTTCCGAGTCAGATGAGATCTCGACGATCTCGGCAGCAACCTCTGCCGCCTGCCGTACACTTCTTCTCGTCGCCATATTTCAGAAGACTTCTATAATATCCCGGAATGTCGCACAGCTGCTGGCGAGAGTTGGAAAACTGGAAGCAGGAAGGAAAATTTTAGTGGGTCGCTTGAGACTTTCCACCCACCCACCAACCACCGCCAGGCCAGGCCCAGACCAAGCCCCACCTTTGTGCAAGGATGGAATCGCTGTGTGGACGACTACTCCACCATAGCTCTCACTCCTCCCCGACCTTCACGTGCTACCACTCGGAGGGTTTGCTCGTTCCCCACTCGCAGCCAGATCATATATCTTAAGTAAACAAGTATTTCCTCGAGCTATTGAGACCTCTTCTTTTTCCCCAGACATTGAATTTTTCTTGGGCCAGAGCCGTCAAGACTTCCGCGATGAGCTTGCCTAGATACAAGGACAGTGCCAGCCGCGACGAAGCAAACGGCTCCTTGACTGCCTCAGGCACGACTTCCGAGCCAGTCTCCATCGCTCATTGCAACGCGACTGCTCGGTCGTTCTCATAACTCAGATCATCCCATCTACCAGCGAGTCCAAGGTAGGAAAGGGCCTCGCAAACGTTTTGGCAGCTTGTGGGACGGATACCAAGAGTGCGCGTCAATTGGCTGAAACTAATGTGCTATTCATCTTCCTAGACAGTGTCGACATCCTATGCGAGGACTCTAGAAGATGCGATGACATACTCGAGTTCAATAAATTTTCATCTTTCGAGTCGCAGTGATACTAAAGATGGTTGGGTTTATTATAGAGGTAATAGTGACCTTCGGTGACCGCAAGGTGGTCGAGATGTCCACATCCAAGCGCTAAAGATGACATGAGATAGTAGCCCAGTGCGATTTATGCCTGCGGCCAACCGTGCAGTGGTAACTACGTAGGTTAGCAAACGAGTCTGTGTAGAGAGTGGGCAAGGCATCCAACAGGCTCCGGTGCCATATGGGCTGTGGTGAACGCCTCGCAGTTACAGTTAACCCGGGACAGGGGGGGTATCGGATATTTACGAACGAGGCTTTCAGCATGACCGGAACATATTAGTGAGCAGCCGCTCACGCAGCGCGCAAGAACTGACCTTCCGTGAATGTCTTCCCCGTGCCTGGGCCACCGAAGAGGTGGGCATGGAGTCCTCGGCCTTTGCCAATGAGAACTGGATTGGTAGTTGATCGGAACGAGGACACGGCTATGCCCAAGTCCTTCATCTCCTTCTCAGCCTGATAAATGCTTAACATCTGCTTCCAGACCTCGTCGTCGGCTTGGGACTGTTGGGGACTGCTGCAAGGCTGTACGGGAACGGCCTGCCTTGGACAGAACTGTGTCCTGGGAAGACAGCTTACTGGGAGGTGGCCCAAGCTGCCAAGCTTCGCCAAAGCAAGCAAACACTTGAGGGCTTGCGATAGACCCCTGTTATTTCCCAGCTCTCTCTCATACACACTTGATGTTGTGTAGTCGACAGCGACACTATGTGGACACTGGGGCTATCCCGGGTCAGCTGCATGTACCACAATAGGGAAGAAGCTCTATACTGATCTCGGTTACTCACATTTCTGACCGTAGCTGGCCAAGTGTCCCTCTGGGCTGCGTGAGATATCTCCTTTCTCATACTGCCTATTGGGATGTCAGCTGCTGACTACAAGTCCCAAAGAGCATGTGATAGGTACGGATAATTTCCCCTTCTCTTGACTGGCCCCTCTCGGTGGAAACCTGGAGCGGTCCTCTTAAAGTGCCACTGTGGAACGACGTCAAGGCTTTCTATCATCTGCTCGGATGGATAGGAAATAACTTCAAGGGTTTCAAGACCTCGTACCTGCAGTCTACCACCCACATCAATATCAAGATAGTACTCATACGCGCGGATGAGTTCTGAGCTGGGAAATTGGCTGTCTTTGATCCTGGTAACTTTTGTATGTTCTCCATCCACCAGCATCTCGGTGAAACACAGTCTCCCCTAGGGGTAGATAAGTCAGGAGTCCCAGTGCCTCAAAGCGAATGCCGTAGCACCTTGTTCTGGTCAAGTTCAGTAGCTTTCTCTCATCAATATAGCGCTGTGCTCGTTCTTCATAAGGTTTAGCACGCACTGTGCATCTTGGCCAATCTCGTCTTCTCCGAGAGGAAGAACCCAGTGTTTTGTCTGGTCCGAGACTGAGCGTGACAGCGGGGCTGAAGCCTAAGTGATTCCGAGGGTTGGGAGCCCCTCGAGACTTGGCTGACGAGACTATCGCCACCTCTCGCCCAGCATCGCGGGAGTTGTTGCAAAGTTCAAACAACAGGGCATTGTTAGGTGGTATCGAAGCCCAACAACAACACTAACCAGGTATGACATTGCGGTACATAAAAAAAACAAATAAAAAAGGTATCTCTTATAGTCCCCTTGGTAGTTGTTAGGACTTCGATCATCCATGCATTGGCTCGGCAGATGTCATGGTCCAAGCTCTGATTGGACAATTCGTCATGGTGGATCTCTCCGTCCCGGAAGGATCCTCGAAGCTTACCATCGCGAAGCTTCATCCCACCTCATCTTTCGATGGCGGGATCACCTCAAAGCCAGCCACAACTGAAAATCCTCTCCCGCTCTCAGCGCGATTTAGAGATGGCTCCACTTAGCAGGGCACTCCTGCCTAGAATCCCGCCAACATTTCGGTCTCCTCTTTTTGCCACCCTCACAGTCACAAAGCACCTGCTCACTCCGTTGAGAAACCGGGGGGGTATACCGCAATGTCGCCATTATTTCCAGTCTCCAAAAAAGCAAAAAGCCCCAGCGAGAGACCTCATCTTCACGCCTCAAGATGTTCCTCCTTTAGAGAAATGGGAGCAGACTGATATGATCCCTGATGACATCACTCCCAAAGACTGCTACAACACAGCAGGGTGGTTCTGCTCGTTAGCAAATGCCAAGGAGTCGACTTGGAAAGGGAAAATCCTGAGAGGTAGGCGAAATCACCACCACACCGTCAAACCCGTTTTCAAGGCTGAACATGGTGCAACCTGGGCAACCACCCACACAGACTACGGTATAGACCCATATCTGATGCACTGGACCGCATTGCAGCTCCTCCAACAGCCTGTCAAGAACATTCAATTAGCCCTCTATATGCTCAAGACAGCAGCCGAGTTTGACTACGATCCTTCTGTCATTGCCTCGGTCCGCTTCATTCAGCGGTCATTAAGGGAGTCCGGCTCGCAGCGGGCTAGGATCTTTTTTCAACCTGTAACGGAAAAATTCACGAAGCTCGTCAGGGATGGTCAAAATCCTGATGCGCTCACCCTCCAGGCTCTGATCGAGATGTCGAGAGGGAAGAAAGACAAGGCGTTATCCTACCTTGACCGCGCTATCTTTGCTGCTGCCAACAGCAACAACATATTTGCGCCTGCTCCCACCAAAAATGATCACCTGGATTACAGGATGGCTGGCCCTTTGACAGGTTCGCAAAGGGAGCCAAGATGGGGCAGCGAAGCAGAATGCTATTATCACCTCGGGATCATTCAGGCTCACCGAGGCCAGCTCGAAGCCGCTGAGGCCTCCTTCCGCATTGGAGCACTTGAGCTTGATGACGCCCGATCATATCTGGAACTTGCCAAGCTGCTCCCGAAAGATTCTCCGGAGCATCACGCACATCTGATAAAGGCGGCAATATCAGGGAATCGAGATGCCCTGCCCCAACTGTGCGACTATGAGAATCAGAGGTGCGGCAGGAAAAAGGACGGGGATGGGCCACTTTGGGCTCGTGAGTGGGCACTGGTATGGAAGGATGGGCAGGCGGACCTGAATTCGTCGCCTACTCTTTAAGCTGGAGTTCTTCGTTTGTCCTCGCTGGGCGCCACCCCTTATCGGAAGCACGAAATCTTGGGCATGGGAGATGCGACCCAGACGACCAACCAAGTTCTGTATTACAAGACAAGATATTCCAAAGGCATTTCGCACTAGTCGCTGCTGGCCGTTTCTTTTTCCGACCAGCATTGCAGACTGCGTATGCAGCGAGTCCCTCCCTGCAGCCAGCGACAGAGCCTTCATTTCGTCACCTGCAGCCCACCTACATGTGCACAGGCTTTGGGCCAACCAAAGACATTTCCCAACCCCTCCAATGCAGTCGCACTTTTCCATCTGTCCTGTAAGATTGGACAGATGACGCTTTCTTGCGCCTCCGGCCGGATCGTAGTGACCCTCATCACCGCAAGAAGAGCCGAGAGGAAAAACGCCAGACCAACCACCGCAGGCCGGCGAAACACACTGGCCGGAATGACTGGCTGGTCTGTCGCGTCCTGCCTGCCACGAAACTTTTGGCGTCGACAACAAAGATGATGGGGCGAAGAACAAACTTGAAAAAAATCGAGGCTGAGGTTGAGGTCGCCGACCATTTGATCGACAAGATCGGCCCCTCAGTTTCTGTTCACTTTAGTCGGGACTATTCCATCACCCCCATCAGCGCCGTTCAAGTAATATGTCTACCCCCGACCATCGTCTGAGTTTGTTTGCTGTCTTGATGCAGCTTGCCTGCCTAGTTACTGTACACCATCCACCTCCGCCGCCTAACTGCTAGCTGCAGCTTCCGCCGTCCAGTCCCGTTCTCAGAGAGGCAGTGCGGTGATGCGTAGCCATTTTAGTACTTGTGCACACTGCAGCCCACTAGTTGCAGTGTTAGACTGGTCCAGAAGCCAGCCCGTCTGCAGCCACCCAGACGGAGATGGGTAACCCACCCATCCGAAGCTTTTGCGGCCTCGGACGCACGTTTCCGGGGGCCTTAATTGGTTTGGGGAGGCGCGCTTGGAAAAAACAGACAACGCCACCTCGTACGACTTTTTTGCTTCTTGGTGATCATCACTTACCCATTTTCTGGGTTTGGTTAACCGAATGACCAGAGAAGTCCCGGTCTTTGTTATCCCTGGGGTCAGAAAGGCTCTGGAACGGATGGAGGGGGAGGGGGGGTGCTGTTCAAGAACTTTTGCTTCTTTCCGTTTGGAGCGCCGCGCAGGTGGGGCATCCGGGGCCCGGGGCC
>Ga0247763_1000423_pt1 | contig 25156 bp, 24 predicted proteins | sample UWRJL141409B4_FD_179926 | JGI IMG/M metagenome (GOLD analysis project Ga0247763, IMG submission 179926) | Plant litter microbial communities from Arlington Agricultural Research Station in Wisconsin, United States - UWRJ-L141-409B-4 | ecosystem: Environmental > Terrestrial > Plant litter >...
CCGCTTCTGTTACAGCATTTATACAGGTCTCGAGGCTATGAGGCCGATAATCATGCTTCCCGTAACCGGTGAGGTCTTGGCCGGCATCGTGTAGAATACGGCATCCACACCGCCGTCAACAATAGCGGCCCAGGCCCAGACCAATTCGTATTATACTTAGATAAAGTCAAAAGGCAGAGGCCGAATTGATAGGACTGCCAGTCCGTGCCTTGTCTGCCCAGTCGTTTTGGGCAACTACGTGAAACCGATGTGGAGCCGAGAATTGGGACCGGGTTCTTGTGCTCACGCTCAGCACCAATATAGGTGCCGGAACTAAAGTTGCTGGCCTGCCCTGTTGCTTGCTTATCTGCAAGGCTACGTCAAGTTTGTCAGAGCACCGAGCAGCGTGGTCCACTCGCCAGTGCCTTGAACATTAAAGTATGTGGCTAAGTCGGAAAGTTCGAGAGCCGGACCTGTGGCGTCGGGCAGCTTCCAAGTTAGTATACTAGTAAGTTATATAAACTAGTATATTCTACTCCGTATGCTGGTATATTATGTACGGGTATGTTGCGGGCTATTATATCATGTAGTGGTATATTCCAACTGCTAGTATACTGAGTAGTATGCCACATTATGTGCTGGCATATTAGATACTCTCCCAGTTTTGGAGCCAGGATACTATGTACTATACTAAGGATTGAAGTAGACTAGGATGTCATGTACTATCCCACCCATGTACCAGTGTAGACGCCCGTGGGCCCAATTTTGGGTCGCTCGCTAGAATTTGGGCCGTCCATTGGCTTTTGAGTACATAAAACCCAATAACAGGTTGGGTCAGCCCTCAAGACACAGCCAGCTGAAGATGGCTTTGGAGATCGCGAGAGCATTGAGTCGGTACAGTTCAGAATCTGCCTTGGCGCGTTTGCCTGGCTTGGCAGGACCTGTCCAGCCGGATTGTCACCAGCCACTGTCACAAGGGGCCATGTTTTGAGCCAATCCGAGGCGCTCAAGCTCTTTGGTTCGACCGTCGGGCAATTGCTTGGGCATCGATGACAGTTTCGGGGCTGAGCGCGTCGCCGATTCACGACTGTCGGTTCCAGACCGCCCTCAACTTGATTTTGGTGGTGAGTGAGTGAGAATATTTATGGGAATGGGCGACCCCGACCTACTAATTGCATCTGGTTTCGCCCCCCCCCGGAATCTCCTGATCGATCTACTTACGCCCATATATGCCTTCATTTCCCGGGTCGCCTGACTGTGTCGCCCTATGTTTCGACTTGGTGCCCTTTCGCCTTGAACCATGATCATCAGTCGAAGAGCTCGACTGCTTTCTTTTATATTTTTCTTCCTAACTGTCCTTGTATTCGTTACTTTTCGACACTGCTGGCAAAATCTGGACGGAGTTGTGGGCGAACCGCTTGGACACAACGAACAGGGCTTCGCTAGGCACCTTCCCCATCACCATGGCCGTTCGGTCGTGTTGACAACTGGAGAATGTCATGTCGTAGATATCTTCTCATACGGTGTTCTACTTTTTACCGGCCACACAAAGCTTTGTGCAGCCCCGAGCACCTACAGCAACATTCCACTCCTGGCGTCCAGCGACCTCTGCGCCGGTGATTCGGTTGGCAATATCAGCGAAGCGCAATGCAGATCTCGCAGAGATGGACTCCTGCCACCTGGATTTTTAGACTTGAAACGAGACGGCCGGCACGACGATACCGAGGCAAATGGTGATTTGGGCTCGCGTCCATTGCCGTTGGTTACCGGAGGTGGGCTGAATCTTGACTCGCGATTGGCGCGCGAACTGGACTCTGCCACCCTTGATCCTTCAGACGGCATATCCCACAGCGCCAGCCACCTCGGCCTGGCCGAGAACTCGACACTACTCCGGTACTTGAAGGATAACGGGCATATAGACCGTTTGACCTGGGCACTTGATGCCGGCTTCTCAAACTCCAAATCCCCTCGACGTGGCTCACTAGTCCTTGGCGGTATTGATGAATCTACGCATCCATGGCATCAATACACCATCAACGCATCAAGGGCTCAGTTGTCTGGAAAGAAATGCCCACTTTCGGTGGTGGTAGGCGAATTCAGGCTCACAATCAATGGGAGGAGCATGACGCTGCTGGAAGAACCAGTCGAGGCTTGCATTGAGCCGTAAGTCTCCAACCTCTGAGGTAGAAGCAGAGGACTCACTGACCACTTCTTCCTTGCAGTTACGATCATCACTTCAGGTTACCCTCTGCCCACCTTGAGAGCCTGCGGAGCCACATCGAGGATCTGGCGAGTCTAAACTTTCCCCGTTTCCTAGGCACTCCTCACATTCTATTAGCAGAGCATGGACTCGTATACGAGACTTTGAGCGGCATTATTAACGCGTCCTTGGACATCAAACTTGATAATGGGTTTTCCATCAACATTCCAAGTGATGAATTTGAAAAGCCTCTGCGCGGTCTTGACATCAATGGCGCTCCGACTGTCAACCACTCGCTCAGGGAAATCCAAGTCTTTCAGTCACCCGCAGAGGGCAATACGATCGTTTTGGGACGAGCATTCCTATCCCAGGTTTGGTTGAAAACTACTCGCCTTGAAGTAAAAACAAAGGAGTTAACCAAAGGTCGCAGGCCTATCTTTCGGTGGATTACGATACAAGCACTTTCCGTATGGCACGACGTGGGAACCCCGATGGGTATTTGCCTTTTCCAGTCTCTGGTGATATCAAACAAGTCTGGATACCCGCCGAACAAAAAGGGCTCCCCCCGAGATTATAGGGAGAAACTATTTAGGGGACAAGAAACTAACTACCTACGGATGGTATGGGCAGGGTTGCGGCGAGAAGATGGCACTCAACGTTCGCCGAGATCACAAGAGAGGCACGTTGCAACTTGTAAAAGGGTTAGCAAAACCAGACACGGCTGTAACTATTTTAGAGGGAGACATACAGCGTCCACCACCAGAAGCCGCCAAAGACCACGACTTGCCAGACGAGACGAAATCCGTAGGACGGCGACCAAATGGCGCCACGTTAGCTTCCTACATGTACGCTGGCATCCTGGACCAAATATCAGAGAAAACATCAGAGAAGACGGTTGAACATGGGGAGGATTCAGAAACCAAGGCAACAACACCGTCTAGGCGGCCGCAGACCCTACATATCCCGCTCCGTCTGTCCGAAAGGACGGGGATGTCTACCAAGACTAGCTCCGGAGTGAGGCAACTAGAAAGAACGCAGCTAAAGGCGAAATACATTCTCCTCTGCGTAAATCAAGGCACGCAAATCCAATTACGACAGGTCAAGATCCACCCCCTTTGGAACGACGAGGCCTTGTTTCAGATGCTCCACAATGCATATCAAGAAGTTCGAAAAAGTCACAAGTTGGGGAATTGGCTAGTCGGTCCACAGACTATGAGATACGTCAAGGTTCGTTCGTTCGTTGCCTTCAAACTCTCTCATCTCTCATAAAAACAGCCGAAAAAACATACATTTCTGGTTAGGTACCTAATAACCCCACTCACTCACACAATTTGAACTCGTCCAACGACTGTTAGCCGGACAACATGTCGGAAACATAGAGCTAGACGCAATCCCGCCACTCGAACAAGTCGCAGCCGATAAATACGAATATTCACCCTGCCCGCCTCGCATCGGACCCTTTCCGCTTCATCCCCGTCTTTTCATGCATTCATTTTTGCATCCAAAAGACCACCTAGGCTCTCTGGGCTTAACTCGCCTGCCCAAGAAGCTACACTCGCCCCTCGGCTTTCACGACGATGAGCCAGTAGCAGCAGGACAGCAGCCCGAGGGCTGGGGCATCTATATTGTCCAAGGTTATCGATGGTCGTTGTTCAGGTGGCTTGGACTTTGCGCCTCCGTGATATCCACGGTCTTGTCTGTTGTGTGGTGCGTGCTCACGGGAGACGTACAAGGCGGGACAGGGGTGGGGAGCCTTTGCATGGGTTTACTCGCGGTGGTGTTTTGCGTTGTGCTTGGAATTAAGGAGACTGGTCCAGTGGATATATATATGTAAGCAGTGGTGGTGGTGGTGCCCTCAACCTGTGCACCCCCGGTGACAATCTCTAGTATGGGGCAGCCCATTCACCTCAGACATGGCCCCGCAACACCAAGGGTGCCAGCCAGGAGGGGGCAACGCTGAGGTAGTTTACTTTTGCTGGTAGTAAGGGGCATGTCGTCGGGACTGTGACGGCGTCGATAAGCAATTGCATTTGCAACAACAACAACATGGGCAGCAGCAACTTAAAGGGCAGCACAGATTGCCGATCCTGGGATCGCCGTATCCAACGGCGGCCAGTCTACTATATCGACAGAGTCATGCCGCTTATCAGTGCGTGTGGCTTTTACGGGGACGTCTATGCAAGGCTTGCCGTGAGGAGCAACGTAACGGAACGCATCGCGGATCCGGGCATTGAAAAGCGTTGGTGGGTTGAAATCAAGGTTAACGGATACAGCATCACGCGGGCCAACGAGACCGATGCTTCGGTTTACTGTTTGAACGATATTGACGGCACGGTTGTTTATTAGAGTCGGTACATGTACATGTAGGGGGTATATTATATGTTGGAAATGATAGATTGATAGCTTCAACCTACATTACGCTAAAATACAAACAAACAAACAAACAAACAAACAAGCAAACAACAGAATGATGTCTGCGGACTCACAGAAAGGATACAAAAGGGGACGGGGACGACAACGTCTCTCTCTCAGTAACTGGTGTCCTCCATTCACGGTCAAACCTAGGTAGGTAGGTAGGTAGGTACCTTAGGTAGATAGGTACCTAGATATAAATATAAAAAATAACAAAACTCGCGAGATTAAAGTCCTATTTTGCCCCGACTTCATTTGACGAAAAGCTTCTGTGCATGTGGTGGAGTATCATGTCTGGTATCATGGGGGACTAGCTCCAGCCTTCTCTCCATGACAGACAGACAGACAGACAGACAGACAGCATTGAGTCTTTGTGTGTGAAAACAAGTCTTGTTATGACATGTACATGGAGTGGAGCTGCAAGAGAGTCCCAAGTGGGGAGTTGACAAAAGACATTTAGTAGGACAGGCACGCCCTTTGACCACACGCAGGCCCGCGTGGAAATTACTCTGACACTCAGTTTGCACTTTGACTTGATCAAATTATTTCAACTGTGGACATTCCACATGCAGAAAGAGGCAGTGTTGAACGAGGAGATCGTGCATGACATACATAACATGAACTGACTAATCAACCTAATCTACCTACCTACCTACGAATTACATAAAACCACACATGCAACCCCCGGACTGTTTCAGACTGACTTCTAGTCCTGTTCAATCGGTAGCAAAGTTCCAGCATAGCTAGCTACCTTAGCTAGGTAGCTCGAAAGGAAGAACATCATCACCATCACCACCGCTCAAACAACCCAGAATTTCACACTCGGCCCTTCCACAGTAGCAACATGATGCCTCGGTCGCGGAAAATAAATCCTGAATCTGCTCCGCAGAGTAGGCCAAGTCTCCCCCATCCAGCTGGCCCAGGTGATCCAGCTGATCCGAATCCAAGTCTAGATCTAAGTCATGGACAAGACTGCCGCCCCCGGAGTTGATTCCGGTTCCCGTTCTGCTCGATAATTCGTAATGACAACTAGCCATCGGTGATGGTAGTGGTAGCGGTAGTTTCTGGTCTTGTAAATAATCGTCAACTAGCGTAGTTGTCGCTGTCGTTGTCGTCCCAAAATGATGATGATTTGCGAGGGTTTGATTCGAAGAGGGTTCACGTGACATGGCAATGCTGCTATTGCTGCTTCTGCCGCTTCTGCTGTTGATACTGCTGATGCCGCTGATGTTGCTGCTGCTGCTGCTGTTGCTGCTGCTGATGCTGCTGCTGCTGCTGATGCTGCTGCTGCTGCTCCATTCCCTTGCCATTGACTCAGGGGATAACGGTAGTGACAGGGGGGTTTGTAGCTGGTGGGCAGCAAAAGCGCTCCCTCCCAATACCCCTCCTGCCTTGTTGACGGTAGTTGAGACGTTTTCCCAGGTAAGGAATTCCAAAATATCCGAGACGAGATTCCCGCCGGCCGGGCCGAAGCGGATCTGAATCGCGTGGGCGACAAGAGTGAGGAATTCATCCTCGCGACTGAGAATGTAGGGCGATACGTGGCAGGGCATGCCGGGGAACAGAATCGCCCAGATGCGAAACCAGCGGTCGCTCTCATTGAGGTTCCGCGGGGTGTTGTGGAGTTCTTGAAATTGTAACTCGCTGACCCCTTCAAAGACAAAGTCTCTGGGCTCACAATTGACGCTGTAGCAGTAGTGTTCGTCTCGCTCATGGGGCTTCTCGAATATTTGTCCGCACTTGACGCAGTGGATGGGCTGGGAATGATTGCGCCGCAGGTGTTGGACGGTGAAACTTGTCGACCCCAGCTTGTGCAGCAGACAATCTCTATGTCGAATGGGGTCAAGTCGGTAGTAGGGACAGGCCAGTTGTCTTCCTGCTGCTTTTGTAGGCTCGTCGGTGGAATGCCGAACCCGTCGCATCTTGTGTCTTTTCGAAGTCTCGTCACTGTTTGGTCGCCTTTTGGTTCCTCGTGGAGCGATCAGACGTGGAGATGACGCTGTAGAGGAAGGTGAGGATGCAGCAGTGGAGATGGTTGGACTGCGAAGTTGATTGTTGTATACGACCTGGATTTGAAGAGTAAGGCTCGCTGCGAGTAATGGTAAAACATGGGTTGGTTGTTTTTAGAGCGCTGTACTTACCATTGTGTTCTGAAATTGTGCGATGCGATCAAACTTGTCGATTTTGATTTCGCTGTGGGCCAGGTGATGTGAAAAGTGGTGCAGCGTCGAAGTCGACGCCAGAAGGCAACAGAACAAAAAGCGACGGAAATTGACCCACCCACTCCTGAGCAGCGGAAGGCGCAGTTGCGCCAGTTGCTCGTTTCTTGGAGGGCTGTTAGCCCAAACCCTGCTTTCTTGGCTATTTTGGCAGGGTTCCGCTAACAGAATTGCAGGGATTGAGCCGAAATGCGGCGAGGGTTTTGACCAACCACAGCGCACCATGCTCCCGGCAGTGAGACTGACTTGTTTGAAACATGGAATTATATGGCCAGCCTAAGAAACGCGCAATTCCGGCACTACAAAGTACGAGTGCGGTTATCTCTCAGCCACTTGCCGCGACCTGGTCGCTGCATTCTTTCTCCTTTGTTCAAACATCCTCATCAATTGTGAAGTCATTCAGAAAGTGCCGAGTTCTGACCTTGTCGTCTTGTCAGTCCAACTTACACGCGACCACAAGCACTTCAGTAAGAGCACCCCCTTACATTTTTCTTTCCTCTGAACTGCCAATTGACCGAGATTGCAGATATGATGCCCCGACGAACAATCATAAGCAAAAATTTAAAGAGAAAGGCAAAAGATGCAAACTTAAAAGACCACCAAGGTCAGGGCAGGCTGTCCGCGGCCGGCCCCAGTACTGGTGACTCAATCCATGTCGCGGCTCCGAGTTCTGGCTTTTATAGCCAGGATGGCGACAGGCCCGGCCACGATCAGCTCGGCGACAACCAAGTTGGCGACAGCCAAGTCGGCAAACTTGACACCCAGACTACCCAGGCCAACCTTGTTCACGAGCAGGAGGGCGACGGCCAGGGCCGCCTGCTGGCCTGTCCATTCTACAAGTTGAATCCCAGAAAACACAGCGCATGTTCGAAATACAAACTCCGCCGCATCAAGGATGTCAAGGATCACCTCAAGCGACGTCACTTCCCCGACGACGACATCCCCTACTGTCCAAAATGCTTGACCAAGTTCGCCAAGGGCGAGCACCCTGCTGCAGACCGCGACGAACACATTCGGACCTGCAAGCAGTCATCTTCTCAGACTCAGGCGACACAAGAGACGCAGGAAACAGAAGAGACAGAAGAAACAAGGGAACATGAACCCAAGAAGCAGAGCAAATGGGGCCGCGCAGAGCGTGGAGCTGGCCTGGTGGTGCAGTGGAACCATCTCTACACGGTCACCTTCCCTGGAGAGCCACTCCCCTCAAGCCCATTCATGACTGACGTCCGCGAGGAAGCCCGCGATGAGCTGAGGCGGTATTGGGAGAAGAAAGCCCCTGAGATTATTCAGCGCGCGCTGCGTAACGCCGGAGGATTTGTTGATCGGGAATGGGCGAGGAGTTTCGGCGAGCACCTTATGGCCGGAGTTCTCTCCCACGCCATCGCCGTAAGCCCCGACAACCCCGACAACCCCGACATGCTGACCGTCACCGAGGAGGCTGGGGCACGTGATGAGCCTGGCGACCCATACTACGGATTGAAGCCCGTCGCCACTGACACTTATGGTCTCGACACTTCCGTCCCAGGTGTGAGTGATGCTCCCGTACATGTACTGCATGTACCCAACACGGAGCAAGCAACACCTTCGGGTGACACTGCAAGGCCCCCTGACATCCCCACGTTGGCCTCGGACAAGAACATGACCTCATGGCACGGTGACCAGACGGCTCATCAACGCAACGTCCCGGCGTTTTATCCCTTCCAAATGGCCCAAGACAACACCGGGGATGACCGAGCCAATATTCATCAGCCACCTCGCCACGAACTTAACCCCCCCGGCGACACTGCCAACGCGCCGGCGAGAACCTGGCGGCCTCCCCAAGGATTACCCCTGGGTTTTGGCAACATGGAGTTTGACCTGGGACATGAGAGGCAAGTCAATATTGGCAACGACGACGACGACGACGACGACGACGACGACGATAGCAAAGCCAATGTCAACACCACCAACCTCACATTCCACCAATATGAATTCAGCCTCCCAGAGGGAGATTGCACTTCACTCAAGACCGGAAACTGGCCTGCTACATGTTCCCCTCCTTTGGGATCTCCCTCTCTGGTTTTTGAGACGCAGACAACAACGATGACGACGACGATGACGCAGACGACGACAGGAGAAGACACGGCGATCTCTGGGAATGAGCGGTTCCCGACATTTACGGACGTGTTTGACAAGCCGACCATGTCGTTTCAAGAAATGCTGGAACGGCCGAGTCCGTAGTCATCGCCCTTACCTCTACCCCTTTTACCTCCACCCCTTTTTCTCTGGGCTCACTCTCCCGTTTTCCCTCAATTCCACTCTCACTATCGCTCTCACTATTCCGCTTTACTCTCCTCGACATACTCTTACGCTTAACCCTCATCTTCGCCCTCACTCTTACTCTCCTCGACACACTCGACATCACCTCGACATTTCCCCCCTCGACAAACTCGACTTACACGTACTCGGCATGCCTGCCACCTTTTTTTTATAACATTTATTTCCTTTTTGTATAATGATAGACGGACAGATGAAGGATTTTTTTACCATCCTGCTCCTTGCTCCCTGCTTCCTGTCATTGTCAGCATTGAAGCGTTGCATTACATCACATCCCATCGCCTCGCCTCGCATCATCACATCGCAGAGCAAGGAGTCCGGACTGGATAAAATTGGTTTTCCACTAAGCAAGCAAGCATCTCATGTCGGCATGGTGTCTATGACTATGACTAGGACTTGTCATGACTTTGACGTCTCAAAAGGAATGACACGACGAAAGGGATGACAAAGGAAAGACACCACACATACAAGGTGTACCTTACAAGGTATACCTCACAGGGCATACCTCACAGAGTATACCACATGGGTATACCACACGGGGTATACTATACACGTTGAGGTGTACCACACACAAGATGAAGGTGCACCTCACAAGAGGTGATATTGCGGGTTTTGTTTTTGCAAATACCACTTTTTGGGGGTCTGGTAATTACAGATACGTTAGTGTGATTACTCCGTTTTTTTTTTCACTCCCGCAATATACCATACTACACCGATTTTATCTCTATTTCTTCTTGTTCTGTGTGTTAGAGAGTTTTTATCTCTCTTCGCGTCCGTGTACGCACCGTCTATTTTCACATTCGCGTAGGCTCCTCTTCATTACGCATCGTCTTTTTCACATCATGCAGATAGATGTGTTTTCTTCAACGTTTAAAGTCAGCTCATCACACGCGTGCTGCCGCAAAGGAGTATTGGCTCTCCTCCTTCTCAACAACACAAAACTTGTTCCCATCGGGATCGGCCAACACCACGTAATCCCCCTCTCTCATTGTCCACCACCCCACAATTGTCGCCCCCAGGGAGATCAGCCGGTACGTTTCCCTCCCCAGGTTGGAAGTGTGCAGCTCAAGATGGTGACGCTGAGGACTGCGTGCATCGAATGTCCGTGTGGATCTGGTTGATGGCTATCCGCGGGCCTCTGCCACCATTATTTTGGAGTGAGATTTGCCCCTTGAATCGGATGCCGACTCGCCGAGGGGTTCGTAGTCGAGAACTTTGCACCAGAACTTAACAGCGAGCGGCACATGTTTGACGCCCCAGACGATGTTTCCGACAGTCAACATGGTGAACTGTGGTCAGTGTCAGTACCTCCTACCTAACCAGACATTTGGAAAATATTGATATGGGACTGGAACCCACTGCCGCAAGATTGCTTAATGGCAGATAATGTCATACAGACTTGTAAGTACACATGCTCGCAGTGATTCGGTTATGGATGGTGAGCATTCGGCTGGGAACCGAGCGTCGGGTTTCAGCATTACGCACCGTTGTGGGGTAGGTGAGGTCGGTTCGCACATTTTTCAGAGAGCAAATGCTCTCGTTGCAGACCTACCCAACGCACTTGCCGATTCTGTGCCTGGTTGCGGAAAGTGGACGAGTCGAAGCACGGGAACTGGAAGGAGCGAGTGGAGGAAGTCTGCGCCTTCCCCAAGTGCAAGCAAGCAAGTAAACTCTGCACCCCGCAATCCTCAACCTGACATCCATGCCAGAAAAAAAGAGCGTGCAGGCCTGCTCGGCAGTTTCCGACCAGCTAGATGCAACAAAACTCATTTTTGAAGAACAGGGAAAAACAGCCTGATTTGGACCGATTGATTGGGGAAATCTTGATGATAAATGACAGCTGAACTTCCCAAATGTAGTCCACACCACCGCGTAATATCTCATTGCGAAACCGCTGCGTTGCCTCGAAAGTGTACAAAAACACGCCATGGACTGGTCGCGTGTCTATTATACACTTTTCTTTCAAAATAAATTGTCAAATATGTTGCTGCCATCAGTTTTGTACATGCTGAGCCTCCTAGGGGGTACCTCGAGATTTGTCGGAGCCACCACGGTGCCCTTTGTTGATCCCAGGCCAACGGGATATTACACGGTCACGTCATTGGTTCAGCCGTCGGACGTTATCCTCACCTACGTGGTAACATACACGGCATGGCTCAGCACTGTGACAGTACGGACCACCGAGCCCTGCGTCAGTCTGGTGGAGGTTTCGCCTGGCGTCACAGGCTGGATAATCATGACATCCTATCAGCTCACATCGTATCCAGTCACACGTTCAACACCTATTGTTTTTACGTCTAGCGAATATGAGATAGCATGGACGACAATTTCCTCAACGACAACTACCACCACCAGACTATGTTCCGCTACCCTCGTCGTGTCGAGTGTCCTGGCAACAACAACCATCCTAGAGACGGTCGGGACAGCTGTTGGGTTTCTCGCCTACACCACAGTTCCAGGGCTGTGCACGTACACTTCCCAGCGACCTGTAACCACGTCGACAACACGGGCGTTACCTCCAGGTGAAGGGACTGTCTTCACAACCACGGAGCTTTACACATCCACGTACACATCATACGTCTCCTTCATTTCATTTTCGACGATAACCAACACGCAGACACGATGCATTAACCCTACCGTTACCATCACCACCCCCAGCACTGTCACCACATCAACCTGGCCAGCCGGGACCACCACCATGACAAGTTTTTTCCGCTGCCGGGTTCGGGGGACCCGAGTTCCTCCAATTCAACGGGGGATTGGCCCGATTTTCCGATGGGGAGGTCCTCCCATCCCGGGATTGTGGCCACCATTTCCGATACCGGGTCTTTTGCCAACCTCTACTACTGCAACAACGCGTGACCCGGACGTGCCGGAGATAACGCAGACGTATACCCGGACGGAACGCAATATTGTTATGACAGTGACACGGGCACCGGTGGAGAAGTCGACGGCTTGGAGGACGGCGTGTGCGGAGACAAGTTTGACTAGTAGTGCCAGTGCCGTCAGTACCACCAGTACCAGCAGTGTCCCAAATCCCACGAGCTAAAAAGGCATGGAAAGAAATGGCAATATATCAATGTTTTGTCAGATCTAGCAATGTCCAATAGCTACCTACCTAGGTACCTACCTATCAAATTCTGTCGTGAATGGCCTTGATGTGTGCACAGATGTGGTTCCACCGCGTGCGTCATAAAAAAGTTCACGCCCAGCAGCCTAGGGCAGGACCGGTATATGATTGACAGTAAACAGACGTACAATCAGCTTTGTGGCGCAGCGGAAGCGCGCCGGGCTCATAACCCGGAGGTCACTCGATCGAAACGAGTCAAAGCTAAGCTAGAAGAAAATATCATTGTCGTTTATTTTTGTTGGGTGCCACGCAGATCTGGAACTGTCTTTTTTGCTTTGCAAGGTTACATGGAGCAAAAATCGGGGTTTACCACAGCGACTTATACCTCCACTGTGGGTCTAATAGAATATTGCAATCGCATTACTCGCAAAACCTCACACCTGACAGCTGCATTGAAATGAAATTTTTGTTTCCGGGACAAGGCTAACTGACGAAGAGATGGATTCATTGGATTCTCGGTGTGTTGGATCAATGTTCCACCAGGGTGCCGGCGTAGGTAAACAAGGATGGATTCTGGAAGTGTCAAGATTTTTCATCAAAAAAAAAAAATTTCTTACTGCGGCAGACGGGCCCAGCCGTTTGGCACTGTCTTTATACAGGGAGGGTGGACGGGTGGTTGCTGTAAGGTACCCAGGGTACCTAGGTAGTCATAAAGATCGTCCCGGCAGTAACCACCCGAGCTATCTACAGTTAAGAGAGAAATAAAAAGAGACAAAAAACATACAACACCAGGGGATTCGCTGGTCGTCACCGACCCAACTACTAGTCTGGCCCCTCACTGACTTATCTATGGGAGAGCGGACGGGATCCCGAGTTTTCCAGTGGCTATGGTCGTATGTGATAGTCATGGCTGCATGGGCAGGTGCAAGTGTAAGTAGGATTGAATGCAACGAATATCGAGGAGGCAATGTTGATTGGATATCACTCAATGACATAGAGAGACAAGATTCGGCGCAGTTTACAGGCCCTATTCTGAGCTGGGGCACCGGAAGCTTTGGTACGGAATATTTGTTAAGCCAGACGCCCTTCTGGGAGGGAGGCAGAGTGGGGAGCCGAAGGGGACGGCTGGTTCTGGAAGCGGTCCTGGAGCGGTTCGGGGAGGCTGCTCGTCTCGATGTGGTTGCTAGCTGTTTATGTTGGGGTGAGCTCATTGCATTGATGGAAGGTTTCTGAGAATGGTTTTGGATTTTGTTTATCCTTGTTTTGTATCAGGTGTTGCGGGATAAATTAGAGGGTCGTGGCGTTGTACAGTAGGTACTGTTAGCTCTCTTTATCTTGTTTTACCCTCAGGTTGCCACGTAAGATTTAGTTAGACATGTCGAATTGCATAGCTGAAAGGGCGTCGATATCACGTCGGGCCCTGAAATAATATGAAAGACCATTCATGCGTGTAATAGCCCCAGACCGATGAAAAGGGCTTGAACGTACTTGGTTGCGGTTAGGAGACCCGGATCAGATAAGTTTCCTTGAGAGGGAGCGCAAGACAGTTCAGAGACATCTGATCGGGCATTCAGGTCTGGAAGACTACTCTGCAGGACCTGCCGCGTCTTGAACCGCTTGATGCATCTAGTCGAGTCTTCCCTGCATAGTATCAGACCATGATCGATGGGCCAGACGCGTATTACAAGTTCATCTTAGCGTTTGGTTGTCATGAAGGCCTTTCACACGGAGCACATAGCCATTCGACTACCTAGGTAACTTTTGATTCAAGGTAGCCATATAGAGCCCCCGCTTTCAGGTTTGTTTGCCTATGCTCAGGTATACATCGCTGCTTATGAGCCACATGTACTGCGCTATATCTGTCCGTCTAACCCGTTGTTCTTGTTCAGAAAATAGAATGCATGATCCCAGTCTCCATCACCAATCTGCGTGGCTTCGTTCATTTGTCTATCATACAGAGTTGTGCTGGGAACCTCGCCCATACTCATGTCCCCCGCCCAATCAAGTATCTCACCCCGTGTTAGAAAGTATGGGAATCCTTCTGTTGCGCCCTCGCTTAACAATGCCGACAAGAACGTTGAAGGATAGTCTTCGGCGGACGGTTGTTGGTTATCGGGGGTGATCGCTGGTGTTGGATGTGCATCCCTTCCTGGTCCTTGTTGGCTATAGGTAGCGGCCGCTGGAGTTTGGAAACCATCGCCCACAGTGACCGTTGGGTTGCGGAGCTGCAAAGTTTGCCAGTGTATTGAGCGGCGAATGATGTCCGGACTTCTCTCCCATTTGTCTTGGCAACCCCGCGGAGCATTAGGCGGTAATCTCGCAACCCAACAAAATTCACCATGTCGTGAGCCGGTCTGTTTCCTCACCAAAGCACTGCGCACAGCACATTATCTGTGAACGAGACAACAACGACCAAGACGGAGACAACAACTTTCACTCCGGACCCCATCACGACGTTCATCCTAACAACCATCACCGCGGATCCGGTCACACTGACCAACACACTCGCCAACACCATCACGAGCACCGCCCGACAACCACCACTCCAAGTCATAGAGACATATTCATCCGACGCGCACGGTAGCGGAGATACGCAATCATGCCCCCAAGCCAGGATGCGACGATGCCTCGCGGCGTGGAAGCAGCAGGCAATCAAGCTATCCAGACCCTGGAGGCACCCGCACCTGGGAATGCCTGTGCGGGAACGGATTCCCTTCAGGTACGATCCTCTTTCCATATTCCACACGATCCTCCTTCCATACTCCCGGTAGCCCCCCCCGGAATTGGCGCTGATGAAAAAACTCCAAGAGTTGGTATCGAGATGCCCCTCTGCTGGAGCCCGGCCAGATTCGCTTGCTTCGTCTTATGCCTCACGAGCGGGAGGACGCCGCCATTGAGTGTCAGCTCTTCAACTACCAGCTGCGCGATTCCAGCGAAGGCGCCAATCTGTACGAAGCCCTCTCGTACGTCTGGGGCGACAAGAGCACCCGCCGATCCATCTCCATCAACAAATGCGACGTGCAGGTGACGGCAAACCTGCATGCGGCCTTTCTGCATCTTCGAGATCGCTTCTTGGAGCGAGTCCTCTGGGTCGATGCCATTTGCATCAACCAGCAGGATGCTGACGAGAAGGGGCGGCAGGTGAATTCCATGGCCAACATTTACGCCAAAGCAGGTCGTGTCCTTGTCTGGCTCGGCGAGGCAGCCGAGGACAGCAATCAGGCCATCGAAGACATACGCGCTGCCGGTTCCCAGGAATGGTATGAACTCTTGCCCGCCAAAACGAGACAAGACGCCATCTTTTCCCTGCTTCGGCGAACGTGGTTTGAGCGTGTCTGGGTAAGCACACTATATCCCCACAACGTACCGCTGGGCAAACACTAATCTTGCTGTCGATTCTAGGTCCTTCAGGAGGTGGCCGCAGCTCGCCAAGTGCTTATCAAGTGCGGTTCGGCCGAAATGGACGGGTATGCCTTCTGCTCAGGGCTCAGCGCCTTGAAGCTTCCCTACGAGTCGTGTCCGGGTCTGCAATCTATCGTCTACACCGCAACCTACCTTATCAGGGGTGCCCTTTTCCGACCCAGGCGCAGACCTAGCCAGTCCGGTACATTCTCCCTACAGATACGTCCCCTAAGCGAGCTGGTCGAGATGTACCACACTCGTAAAGCTACCGAGAATCACGATAAGGTTTACGCTTTGCTGGGAATGGCCTCAGATGGCAACGCCAACGGGAAACTATTGGCCGACTACAACATCTCTTGGCAACAACTTTTTACGCAGCTGATCCACAGTTTTCTCTCCAAGGAACACTCTGTGGCTACCTGGCATGGTAGGGAAGTCGCCATCATCAGGGGCAAGGGCTACCTTCTTGGTGAGGTCTCTTCGGTTGCAGCGGATTCTACTTGGGAGGATAAGCAAATTGTCCACATCACTTGGCGAAACGAGTGGAGCGGCCACAGCGCAAAGCACGAAAGAACTTCGCCCTGGCGCATCCAGTCCGGGGCAAAAGCCATCCAAGAAGGAGATCTGATCTGCCTGCTCCAAGGCGCAGCGAAACCTACCATCCTCAGGTTGCTGGATGACCACATAGCCATCATAAGGATTGCAGCTCAATCCGATGGCGAGGAATTCGACCGAAATGTCACAGGGCCAAAAACCTCTCTACTTGATTTTCCCCTCGTTTGGGACTGGGAGAACAGCCCGAAAGCTGGAGGATACGACAAGCTCTTTATCGCCAGCCAAGTGCCCGAGCCCTCTAAACTTGATAAGCATCTCGAAAAAACAGCCAGGCTCGAGAGCGTGCGGCTCGTATTTCAAAGCACAAAGAGATACGACGCGTTAGCCGAGAACCTCCGAACAACTATTAAGGTATTCGAAAGGGCATTTGAGACTGTGGACAAGGCAGCCGTCCCGTGGTGCATCCACCCTGACAAGTCAGAAGACGGACGTGTCAGCAAGATGCTCGCCTCAGTCGACCGGTTTATTAGGTGCAATGGCGTATGGGAAACGATATGCATAGCAGCAACAGAAGGCCACAATTATGTCATCAAATTGCTGCTCTATGCTGGCATGGTTGACCTGGACCGCGAGAAACACCTAAGAGCGCCCCTGTGGCTGGCGACACAACACAAACGCGACGACGTCTCCAACCTTTTGTTAAAGGCTGGAGCAGCGAATTGGAACTTGGAGGGGCAGACGGCGCTGTTCCAGGCGGTGGAGAATGGGAATGGAATGGTTGTCAAGCTCCTGCTCGATTCTGGAATTGACCAAGATTCTGAGAGTATGGATGGATGGCGGCCAGTGCAACTAGCAGCAAAATGCGGTAATGAAGTAGCCATCCACTGGCTCCTCAATAAGGGGGGCAACTTGAAATCTAACGACAAACAAGGCAACACACTACTTGGGCAGGCGGCACAGCATGGCAACAAAGCAGTTGTAGAACTATTACTTCAAAAGGGGGCCAACTTGGAATCTACTACCAAAGCTGGTAATACACCACTTGGGCAGGCGGCATACCAAGGCCACAAAGCAGTTATGGAGCTATTACTTCAAAAGGGGGCCAACTTGGAATCTACCGGCAATAATGGTTATACGCCACTTGGGCTAGCAGCATGCTACGGTCACGAAGCAGTAGTAGAGTTATTACTTCAAAAGGGGGCCAACTTGGAATCTACCAACAATGATGGTCATACACCACTTGGGCTAGCAGCATGGTACGGCCACGAAGCAGTAGTAGAGTTATTACTTCAAAGGGGGGCCAACTTGGAACCTACCAACAATAATGGTCATACACCACTTGGGCGGGCGGCATGCCAAGGCCACGAAGCAGTAGTAAAGCTATTTCTTCAAAAGGGGGCCAAGTTGGAATCTACTACCAAAGCTGGTAATACACCACTTGGGCTAGCAGCATACCAAGGCTACGAAGCAGTTGTAGAGTTATTACTTCAAAAGGGGGCCAACTTGGAATCTACCAACCAAAATGGCACTACACCAATTGGGCGGGCGGCATACCAAGGCCACAAAGCAGTTGTAGAGCTATTACTTCAAAAGGGAGCCAACTTGGAATCTACCGACAATCATAATTATACACCACTCGGGCACGCGACATGCCAAGGCCACAAAGCAGTTGTGGAGCTATTACTTCAAAAGGGCGCCAACTTGGAATCTATAAATAATCAGGGTGAAACACCACTTTTACTAGCGGCATGGTACGGCCACAAAGCAGTTATGGAGCTATTAGTTCAAAAGGGGGCCAACTTGGAATCTACCAACGATAATGGTCATACACCACTTAGGTTGGCGGAACTGAGAGGCCACAAAGCAGTTGTGGAGATGCTAAGGGCTTGGGGCCAGAGTTAGGTGACGGTGTTTAGGTGGAAGCAGCCTGTCCCCCGTCCATCACGATACTAGGAACAGTAAAGTTGTTACTTAGTTTCTCAAATAAACATATTGGCAGGAGCTGTGCTGTAGTTACGTTAAGTGATAAATGGGACGAGAGGAAGTCTGTTGTTGTAAGCTGCGGGAGGGGCAGTCGAGCGGCTCGCGGGGTAGTTCAGAAGCGAGACAGTTGTAGAGTATATGAGAAAGTATGCGGTCAATTGTAGCCGAGCCGTCCAGCATTGTGTGTATTGCTTTGACAAGAAATTGAAACCTCATCAGCTTCGAGTGCCGAGACCATGTGAAAGAGTTTTTAGCCCAATAGTTCATTGATCCTTGTCTTCACATAAAGTCGACAGACTCGCACCCTTTGTTTGTCAAAAAGACGTTGTTTGCCCACGATTCTCTTTCGATTTCGGGTTGATACGATGCAGCGGTTAAATGATGGAGCCGCTGCAGAGCATTTGGCTGGCTTTCTCTGCAGCGCAGCCATTGAAAGGCTGCTTGCTCGGTTCGTCGAAAACGTTTGAGGCTGAGAGGCTATATCGCTCCCAATGAGTCTTGGTCGATCGGAACCTGTTCTCCGTTTGGTAGATATTCCGGCTCTCGCGAGTGTCGTTGATTTCCGACAAGGGGAGTGCCCGAAGAGTTTGATTTAATTTGCTTGCCGCTATGTTGCGAAGTTTATTGCTGAACGCACTTTCCAATAATCCATAGTAGAGGAGGATCAAACATCTAGCATTCCCGCGACCAGTCCCTCAATGAAGCGCTCCACATTGGCAACACACTCGAAGTCAAGGCGGCCCCTCGTGATGTATGCGTTTGGGACAGTCGGGTTTCATTGGTAGTTTGTACGGGCAGGCGAGTCGTGTGGTGTCCCTTGGCGCCTGTCAACACCAACTAGGTGGCTTCGGAATGTGCATGTAAAGTAGGCATCTTGTAAGAAGGGTAGGTAGGTATAGAGACAGGCACCCGATCTGGATACAAATCTTCGGTCACATCTGTACTTGTACATCGCCTCACAATCGTTGCCGGAAATATAGGTGTATATAATCTTCCATTCGAAACGAGTCTGGGGAATCCCGCGGCCCGAGAGAGGTTCCTCCGAGCTGGGCTGCGCAGGCCGCCTATGGGAGGGTCTTCCATGTTGGGTAGCGGAAGTAAAATAGAAGTGATGAATGTTGAAATTGTCAGCTACGCCTTGATCCAGAACAAAGTCGTCACAGACAATCGTGTCTCTCTCTCTAGAAACTCGTCCTGACACGAATCTACGTCCCACAGCCACGTCTTCGCTAAAGGAAACTGCCACTGTAGCAGCTGCCTTCCCAACTCAACCTCCAACCTCTCCCCCGCTGTCGCGCTTCCCCAACACACACTCGAAACTCGTGAAATCCAACACCATCGCCCTGCAATAATTCCAAACCCGCCTCACGCGCCCACACAGGCACCATCACACCTGGCCGGATGCACTTAAACTCCGACTCCATCCCAACTAGCAGCTCTGATTCAAAACGGCTTTGAAAATGTCGTCCAGAAATATCTCGACTAGATCCATGGATATCTTTCATCTCCTCCGAGCAAAGTTCTGCTTTGATGTGCCAGTACTCCATGAGATGACGGGTTAGTTCGACTCTCGTCCCTAAAGCTGGGCCCGAGGTTGTACACTCGCTCATGGGCATGGGCAGCGGCTTCAAGATAGAATCCAGCTCACTGAGATAGAAACAGGGACTTTGTCGTCTTCAGATTCGAAATGTGAATGGCTGAACTCGGCTTGTAAAGTATGGGGGGAGTGATCAAGGGTGCACTAGTCTCAATGAACTGATGGGCCTTGAACCACTCGTGCACAGCTGAAAAACATTGAGATCGGCATAGGTTGAGCGCTAGGATCAAGGGATTCCGGAGGTAGAGATGCCTATGCGAGAGTAGAACATCGGTATTCTGCGATGTAAAGATGTTTAGGCCGGCGTGCCGAATATCGGGATGGAGCATACCAGTGGCCTTGGAGATGATACCGACGCCGCGGTTGACAATGTCAAAGGCCACATCACGGCCGGGTGCAAGAGATCCATGCACCATTAGACTTGACTCCGGCTTCAAAGCTTTGAGTTTAGACCAGCAAGGCACTCCGGATGACTCAACAACGACCTGGATGGTACCTGTGCTATCGCCTACGGAAAGGAAGAGCACGCCACCATGGTAAACGAGGACGGCTGACCAGCCAGCAGAGAATGCGCACCTCTCGTCCAGGTGGTCTACGATGGAAGTGGCTGACAAACTCGTGTTTGAAACCCTGGATATCGGTGAATTGTTTACTTGACGACAGCCCGAAAGATTTCTCGGGACTTGGAAAACGCGCCACATTCCCAGAAATCATTTAGTGCTACCCCTTGGCAGACTTTGATCGGAGGGCCGTACCAATGTGATCGTGGATTGCAGCAGCCGCTTCGCTGGAAGTCAACTGCGTGACGTCTAGCTCCAGTTCATATTCATCTTGGAAACGGAATATGTCCTCTCTTTCCCTGATACTGCGCAAGATGTCCAGGTCGGTGAGCTTGGTATTTGATCCCTTGCCTCTGTCCTCGCCCGTGGCCCTCTTCAAGTTCTCTTCCAGCTGGCAATGCAGGATTATGGAGATGAAGAGCGAGCCGCGGACACTGGCGGCGTTCTGATGTTCTCTGGCAGAGGAGCTTCCGAGATTGCTCGAAGACTGCTGGTCTGTAAAGATCCAGGTAACGTCTCGCGTCGACCTGGCGGTTGCAATAGATGTTAAGACTTCCCTGCGCTGCACCTGATGTTAGGAGACTCGCTCGAAGGACAGACAGGTGGTGCTTACCAAGACCTGGCGAAGAGGCTGGTACTCTTCCGCAGTTCTGTCAAAAAGAGCTGCTGCGAGGTCGATGAGGATGTGATTGCTGAGAATTTTTGCATTTGGGAGCAGTTTGCTTTCCGAGGTGTGTCAGTAGCTTTTGTAGGATTTCGCAGACAGGCCGCAGCAGGATAGAGACACACATCAGCTCTTTGGCCACAGTAAGCTTGCCCACCCCGGGATATCCGTTAATGTAGATGAATGGCGCCATCGTTTGTAACCGAGCAGAATATTATTCGTAACTGATACGTTGACGCTGAAATGACGAGAACTCTAAGTTGAGCAAAGCAGATGGATAGAGTTCGCACACATTTGAGAGAGCTGCACACCTTAGAAGTGGTAGCACGAGCCAAGGTGAAACCCCGCCATAGCATTCAGGTAGTATGAAAATAGTAGTAACGTAATAAATAAGTATACGTATAAAAGCTATTATAAGTAGTTGGCTTGTAAGGGGTTTTTCCCTTTTACAAGAATTAATCACTATATCAAAATAAAATCTAATTTATCAATACATTGCTAATAAATCACCTACATATTGTAATAGTATCGGGCTCTTCCTTAATCACCCTAGTAGCTTATTATATATATCTCACATAGTAAATAATTAATTTGTATTTGTTAGTTATTTATGTTATAACAAAGGTTATATAAGTTGTTAGCTCCTGCGCATGTTGCACGGGTTTTCCAGAGCTCTAGGCGCTTGACCTATAACTAAATGTCAGATAACACAGATGAATTAGGTTACTTTGAGATAGTATTATACAGAGTTGTCCGCTGTCACGGTACGCTACCTGCCTGTGGTGGTAGATGTATAAGGACTACGGTGCAGTACCCGACTGCCTAACGTTCCACTTTTTGTGGTGTTTACGCATTTCGTCCTTTGGTGCCGTGACATCCGCGTACTGGATAGGAGGTAAGCAGCGTTGTAATTACTGCTAGAGCGATCAAAAAAGATAATGGTTGTAATTAGGTATTTGTTTTTTATATTTTTTTTTTGACTCTCTGGCGAAGCCAGAGGGCCATCTTTTTGTTGTGTGGTTCTATGTGTACGAACTAGATCGCCAGTTTGTCGCTACAACTACAGCCACGGCCACGATCCACTTCGGGATCGTACCCCCCTTTTCGACGGTGGCACCAGACTTTTGACCCCGCACTTTAATAAGCATGCACTGCACGGTGTGTAGCCCCCACATGCGCAACCAGATGCACTGATAACAGTGGACTGATGATCACAGCTATGGTCAGCCTAGGAGCGGTCTATAAGAATGAGGTTCCAGCCCTGGCGGCCGTGGGAGAGGAGGGGAAGATAGACTACAAATCTTGCTTTGACCGAAAGAACTCGAGTTCAGTATGCCGTACTATCTAACGGGGTCGAGGGGGCGCCTAACACGCAAGGCTCTAGGCTGCCGCGCGAATGCTGAAGCCACTTGTTCGGTTGTAGGTGGTGTGGGGGCCTGCATAGTGTTTTTATCTTGCTAAAGGTGGGTGTGCTGTATAAGTGGGTTTTCTCAAACTCGGTTCGCTTGAGAAAGTTGCGTTTCTCGATAGCTCGATGGTTTCCGACAGCGAAAAAGACGTATCAATCGTTGGCTCTGAATTTCACGATTCCAGAACAGTTGGGAGGAGAAAAATTGGATGAGGGTTGGTATTGTTGTCGTTCTTGAGAAAAGCTAAGGTGGGGAGGCTCTTCCAAATGCAGTCGGGAAGGCAGGGTGGCCGGAAACACAGGGAATTACGTTATTCTTACGCAAGCTAGCTTAGGATACAGGGCCAACACTAGTCTAAAAGTGGTTAGCACATGAGATTAGGCTCCAGCTCGTCCGACAAATAGGCGTAGAAGCCAGGCCAGTTGGATGGCTGTCCCGCTTGCGTTCAGCGAAAGTGCCCATCGATAAAGCCAAGAACGGTGGATGTCGAGCTATTTTGTTCTTTCCCGACAAAATATCCCCTCCCAGTTTCGGTACAAGTCTCACCAGTTTCGCCGGGAAGTTTGGATTAATTCTCAAAAACACGAATTTCCGCATAGCCACCATGTATCTTCTGAATACCAAGACGCTGAAGATTGAACTCTTTCCTGGCGGAAGCCCTCCACCGTACGCCATACTATCGCACACCTGGCAAAAGGAAGAGATCCTATTCCGGGACATTCAGACGGACGAGTGGCGATCCGAGCCTCGAAAGCAGGGGGCTGACAAGGTTGAAAATGCTTGCCGGCAGGCTAGGTCAGCGCGCTCACCAAACCAAACGAACGCCACGATAAACCCGGCAAACCCGGCAAACGGCCAGGCAAATTCGCAAAAAAAGAGTCAAACTCCAGGCAAATCCCTCCTTTTTATATTTGTATTTATTTGCCTGGATTTGGCAATATTTGACTAATAGGGTTAGATTTTGTTAATCGGGCAGGGCCCTAAACAGCGCCTTACCCCTTCTGTAAGACCCCCCCCCCAAGCCACTAAAAAGATTTTCTCCGGTGCTAAAAGTGCATTTCCCCGTTACTTTTGCAACTGTTCTTTGCTAACCTATTTTACCAAGGTTGCTTTACCTTTTTGCTACAAATAGCTACCAGTCTTGCATACCACCCCCTATTTAATAGCTACTAAATTAAGCCTACTTACTACTATAACCTTTGAAATAAGTAACTTTACCCCTATAGGGAACCTAAAAACAGCTATTTCCCGCCCTTAATCGTCAGACTCGGACCTTTACGTTATCTTATTAAATACTAACTCCGCAAAAGTTCACAGCACCGTACCAAACTAACCCGTCGCTCCAATTTTCAACAAAAACCGCCCGCAATAAGCCGCCAGTATAGGGTAATAGTACCATATATTGGCATCTTTGGATCCAGCCCAACTAGCACGCAAAGTGGAAGATTAGCCCATAATAGAGTTTAAAGGTATTACCTACATATTAGAAAATTAATTCGCAAAACACTTTAAACGTACATTTTGGGTCAAAGAGTATAGCTGTTTTTAGCAGTCTTAAAAAGCAATAAGGTTACAAATTACTAGTAATTTTACTTTTAGAATAATAACCGCTGCAATAAATCCTACTCCGCCAATTTTACCAGTAACGCCATAAACCACCTTACGAAAGATCACAAGATTTCCGCGCCACCTAAGGTTATTAAATACGTAATGAAGCGAAAAAAGACTTATTATACGTAATAATAATATTATAACGTATTGGAAAGCCTTAAAAACAATATGCAAAGTAAGCTGTTAATTACCTTGTTAGTAGTAATAATTTAGTAGGCCGCAATTAACTGGGTCCTTAATGCCAACGTCCTGTTTAAGATATTAACCAATAAATACTTTCAGAGGGTAATAGAGTTAGTTTCTAATAATAGCCCAACTTTATTACTAACCTTTAGTAATACCATTCGCAAATAGATCTACGCGTGGTACGAAAAAGCTTTTAAGGATGTAAAGGCCGAGATAGCTATAGCAACTACCCTTATCCATCTTTTTTTTAATAACTGGTTTTCGCCCTTTCGGTTTGCCTTTATCGTTATTATTAGCTACTACCTTAATATATTATTATAGCAAAAAACACATCTTCTACGCCTAAAATACCTTTGTAACTGGTATTATAGCGCCCAGAAACTTACGCCTAAAATCCTTAATATAATTGACTTGTTATAATTTAAGTTAAAAGTCGGTTACTTTATTACTAATAATAATACCTTAAATAATACCTACGTTGTCGAATTAATCGAAAACCTTTTCCTAAACCTTTTAGCACGGTATTAAGTAAAAAAGAAAAACCTCCGCCAGTTACGCTACCTTAGTTATGTCATTAACTTAATAATAAAAGTAATACTTTCTGGTGAAAATAAGGTAATGTTAATTTGTGTGGCCTGACTGGTCTCAGTGAGGTCCAGTACAGGAGGTTACAGGGGGTGAGTCCCCTGTAACGGGCGCAGCGGAAGGCTTTGAGGGTACGATGACTGCCCGAGACGGGGTCAAAGGAAGCTAAGATCAGCAGACCAACCTGCTGTAACAAGCAGAGATACAGGGGTCTATGCCCTGTAACAGGGTGACTACAGTGGGCTTTGCACAGAGATCACGAAGGTCAAAAGGTTGCCCTGAGGCTATATATAAACTATCTTGCTTAAGGTAGAAGAAAGGAAAAGAATCAGACACCAGAAACACAGGAGGGGAGATGGTTCTTTATAGGGCCCTCAGTGGGTGTGGGTCAACCTTACAGGGGGTGAG
>Ga0247763_1000426_pt1 | contig 25089 bp, 21 predicted proteins | sample UWRJL141409B4_FD_179926 | JGI IMG/M metagenome (GOLD analysis project Ga0247763, IMG submission 179926) | Plant litter microbial communities from Arlington Agricultural Research Station in Wisconsin, United States - UWRJ-L141-409B-4 | ecosystem: Environmental > Terrestrial > Plant litter >...
GGGGTGCTGGTGGGGGTGGGTGGGGGGGGGGGGGGATAACGTTTTTAAACTCAGTAACACTCGTTCTAGTTCTATCCCTTCAAGTTTGAATTTCAAAATTTTTGACCGCGAGCGTCGGGCAAGTTTCTGTCTCCTTCAAATACTTTACCTCTCCTTTTTTTATTGTTTGTTATCATCGCTCCTGCACTTCAATTCATCATTCAATTCCAGCGCCCAAAATACCATGTCCGCTGTAACCAGACCCATGACTGGTCTTGGCAAATATTGACCTCCAGCCTGGAAGCTGGATGCCGGGCCATGGCACCTCAGGTAGCTAGCTGCCTTATGTATCATTCCTGTGTACGATCCCGATCACGATACTCATGTTATCGCGCCTTTGAAGAAAAAAGGAAGAGGGGGGGGACGAAAAAGAAAAAAGAGGAAAAGAAGTATTCCAGTCTAGCAAGGCCTTTCCGACACATTGGATACCTAGGCAGTGAGTATCCCATTACCACGTACGCGATCGATCGATCGGGTTACCAGACGGACGGGGTGACTGGACCTCATTCAGTCGGAGCAGTTACGAAATTCGAGACCGCCCCCCCCTCTCTTCTCCCTTTTCCCAGGAGATCCGGTCCGGTCCGGCCCGTCCCCATTTGATACTGGCGAGATCGATCGCATCGTGGGAAGGATCGATGAAAATGGCCTCCACGTTCAATGCGCTCTCATATCCCAGTTTTCTATTGACTTCTCTACATGTAGGTAGGTACATGTCAACAGTTACATGTGGGTAGTCACGCTGGTTCGTAGCACTGGCTGGGGACTGGATGTAGTTTGCTTGGTCGTCTGGTTGCTGGCGGCCAGACATTATTTTAATTAGGGACCTCGATCCGATCCGATGACCAAGGAAATGTTCTGCTCCCTTTTTCTCGTCGGTTGGCCATGTTCTAGCCAACATTTGCGAGATAGCATTATTCTGTATTGATTTGATAGTGAAACTTTAATGAAGCAGAATGCCAGGCTCAGACTTCGACTTTGATATAATAATGTGATGATCACATTGAGGAGAAACACAAAGCAAATCAAAGAGGGGAACATGTGACCTGCATGCACCGCAATAAAAAGATCACGAGGAAAAACATGCAACAGTATCATTGTGGGTGGGGGCCAGGAATATCCGCCACAAAAAAAAAAAAAATCATATACATCACCTCGACCGGAATCGAGCCGGTGACCTTCGGGTAAAGAAATATTTCCCAATTACAGCCCGAACGTGATAGCCAACTACTACACCACAAGGGGGTTTGGTTTGTATATTCAGAATAGATAAATTCCACTCTTGACGCCAGAAAACTGTGGCAGCAGCCCGCGTTCACCCTTGTGCTAGGTAGCCCTCTGCGGCTCATTCCAATATGGCTGGTCAGCATCTTGATGCACATCCCTATCACTACCTCCAGATCGGCGATAGAGTATCGGAAATCGTCATTCCTTTCTGTGACGTGGGTCCCGGGGAAAGAGAAGAGAGCCAATGTGACCATTGAATTATGCAGCGCCACCCACCATGATAGCAGAGCCTTGAAGAGGTGGTGGCGCGCCATGTGACCTCGGACCTGCAGCTTGCAGCCAAAGAGCGGAGATAAATTCTGGTCTCGTCGGGAAGGAACGACTAGATGAACGGTAAGCCGAGCCGATCACAAGGTAATTATGGTAATGAAATTGCATTTCCATTGGTGGACTGGTTGATCGTTTGGAAGATACGGGAAGGCAATGATGGGCGTGCACCCGATATACAGTAGGTACCAATACTTGATGTCTCCCAACTCTTCTCAGACGGTACTCTCGGATATCAAAAACGGCCGAGTGAGCACGTCAACACCGAGCCATCGGCGGACGCCTTGCCGTAACCGCCATGGGCCTCGCCTAGGGTCGACCAACTGACCATTGCCTCATGCACCCATACTGTTTTTTAATGTCCAATAGATGAGATAAATGACTGTATGGATCCCACCAATAGGTCACGGCGGCCCACGGACCGACCGATGGACGACGCCACTTATCTCGAGCCATGAGAACACGGCCCAATAATCTCGGTGGCAATGTAGGTACCTTGAAAGCTGGGAAGCGAGACCGATGGAGTGGGTCGAAGGAATTGGCTCAAGGTTTCACAAGCACATGGGATGCAAGGATGGGGTCAAATGTTTTTCCCTACTTTGTCAGTTTCTTCTCATTTGAAAGTGAGAATGGTGGCAAACATTGACTTTTCCATTCCAAAATGGCGCCACGGCGCGAAATACGAAACCGGAAACTGCAACCGTTGGAGCGTCTAGACAGGTCCATTGCATGTCTCGGACGCGAATCAGAGACAGGAGGTCTGTCAAGGCGAGTGACTTGGTTGAGAAGCGGTGAAGGTGGCTAGCTCCGTAGGCCAAACAGTTTGCCCTGGCCCCCAGTTTGACGGCGGGGCTGGCCTTGTGTTGACGAATGGCATTGTTTTCGTTCTCGGAATACCGTGCATGCTAGCCTTGACCGCCGAGCTACACACTGTGCCACAGTGTCGTGTCGGGATGAATAATGTATGTATTGTGCTTATTCTTCCTGACCTAGTCCTGGTATCTCACAGGCGAACACCAACCGATTCGGCCTTGCTTCGAGCTGCAGGCCTGTCTCTTTGGCGGGATGTATATGCACGTCTGCGTGTCGTTCTGTGTGCGTGCTGATCCGACTTGAGGTTGACACTCGCTGCTTTGCGCTTGCTGCATCTTCTCAGACACAAAGCCTCTGACGTGATATAATTCACTCCACCCAGGCATTGGTGTATTTGTATGCGCACTGTACATGTATTAGGTTTGGTCTCCCCGAAGGGGTCCCCCACGGCAGCCCTGTCTGATGGGTATCACAAGCTCCCGTCTGGAAGGGACCGACTCTAATCCCTCAGAGAAAATGGTAAATTATTGCAGTTATAAAGGTGAAAAGAGAGATGACGTGTGGCGGGGGATGATGAACGCAAAATCGGAGATGCGCGGTTGCGATACCGCCTAGTACAGTGCCTCTCATGCAGGGTCGGCCCGCATGCGCGCAGCTCCCCGAGTCCCTATCGGCGCCGCTCCCCTTCGAAAATAGACTCCGAAAGAGACAAGTGAGCTTGAGAGACAAGGCCGGGAAAAAAACGTTTAGCTATCCGGAGAGCTAGCAGGTTGTGGCCCGTCATCTGTGTCTGGGTTTCCCATACGTATCTACTGATGGTGTGAGGCGTGGGCACTGGGCTTGGTGTTACCCCGTGAACTGCCTGGGAAATTGTCCCTGCCAGGGAGGCTTCAGTCCCCTGGCCTCTACTCGTGTACCCTCACACGCGCAGCCCCCTCAGTAGGTCAAGGATTGCTCCTTCCTCGCTGGCCTTGGGGAGGTGGGTACGGGTACCACAACGAGCCCAGAAGGAAGTCGCGGCGTATCTCGAGCCTATCATTGCAGGGTATTGCCTATCGACGTGGAGCTTCTGAGACACTCACAATTCCTGTTTGCATGACATTCCGTGACACTTTTCCCACACGGAGATGGGCCGAGTCGGGCTCCCGAGCCTCTGAACCAGAGAGGAGTTTCGCTCGAGATACCGAGTAAAAGCGCCAAGCGATGTCTTTCGGGCGGGAGCGTGCAGCTCGTCAGGTAATGACAGCAGGACAGGCCTTTAGCGTGGCCCAATTCTCATGTGGACCTCCGGTTCCTTGGCCGATGCCCGGAATTGCGCCATGGGATGACCCCAACTCGTGCATCCAGACCCAGCGCCTCCAGGCAATCCCAGCCTCGACTTACCTGCAAGCACCTCGCCAGTGCCGGCTGCGAAATACTTTAGCTGCATACCCGTGAACTGGCAGTCATACGGCATGGATCCCAGTTTCCCAACATAGCGGTTAGCGTCTAAAGAGGCACGCGACTAGTTCCACAGCGAAAAGCTGCGCTGCTCGGGAGGACCCTCATCCAGTGAGTCTGTTTTTCTCCTCTCTGCTACAGTAGCGCTGTTACGGTTCCCCTTTTTGTCTAGATCCAGCAACCAGCAATGCATTGTAACGTCTATTGACGTGACTCTTCTCAACATTGTGTGAGCGCCAATCAGTTGTAACAACATGAAGCAGGAGTCGAGTTCAACGCCAACTTTTCTCACATCATGCTCGGCCAGGGATCGAAACCGACACAGGCTTAGAGGTTTCATGGTAATTGTTTAGATTTTCGCGAGGGGCGAAATGGCATGTTGGGAATAAGGGCTAGAGGGCCGGTGAGAGTCCAATGCTGTGGCTGAAACAAATGACCGGTGAGCAAGAACTGACAGGTCTTCACTTAGGCATTGTACCTTGATCCCTGTCTACGAACTGGTGAGAAAAGTACTATCAGGACATGCAGATGACAGCACAGGGATGAAGCAAGGTCTGCAAATGCTCATGTGGGCCACAGTCTATGTCCATTAAACGACTGGACTGGACGTCCCTCTCTCTTCGGCAATTGGAAACCGACTGCAGGTCAATCCGATCGGTTCTTGGCTGTACCAGCTGAGTAGTCAGCCGAAATGCCATTCTATAATCAAGCTCGAGGGACAGAAAGAAGCAACATTGACGCCCAGTTAGGGGTACACTGCATGTCACTGTACTTCGTATCAGTACATCGATCAATCAACCTTTGACCCCTTTTCCCCGGCTAAGGTATCCCGTCCGAGATGTTTGGCTTTCGCCCGGCTGTGCTGACGGCTCTCCTCATATGGGCGACGAGCTAGTCTGAGACATTGAACTGCAAGACAAGCTTAGATTGCGATCCAGCCGTCTTGACCATTAGATGGCCACCTCTCACTTGTCGATGCAGCTATGACTTCATGCCTGCAGACGATAAGGGGGCAAGTGGCGAGAGTTTGGCTGTTCTGTCGGGGAAGGGGCCGTTGAAGGGGAATTCGGCCGAGTCCCATGCAGGCCTCGTATGTTTGGTTCTATTGGCCAAGAACGGCGTATAGGTTTGGGGATTTGTATAAAGACCTGCCCCTTCGACCCGGTTTCAATGCTCTCCCTTCTCTTTCTCATCATCATCACCAACCCTGCTCGATAGAGTTACATTCTCAGTTCGAAGGCTCCATCTTCAAAGAGAGCTCAACCTCAAATCGCAATCAACCCAATCCACATTCAACCCAATCAGCAACCAACCCAACATGCCTGATCAGACCTCCAGTGGTTCCAGTAATTTCCCTTTCTACCCCTCCGTGTTTGAAATAGCGGCCAGCTAACCCTTCCTACAGAGGGATCCAGCAGCGGCTCCGGGTCCTCTGGCACGGGCAGCGCACCTGCACCGCCCGTCACTTCGCCAGCCATGGACCGCTTCCTCAAAGACAAGGACGGCTCGTGGACTCCCTTCACACCCAAGTAAACTAGTCCGGGAAGATTGAGTCTCTCCGATTGAGTCGATCAGCTTTGGTCTGACCTAGGAGAGTCTACAGTGTTTGGAAATGGGCTTACAAGATGTGCGCAATGTGGGATGAATGCAGTTTCGCGGTGTTATGAACTGGTGGCTAGCTAGCTAGCTAGGTGGCAATCTGCTTTAATCTGACGTCAGATTTCATTTTATCTGCTCTTGTTTTTTATGTTGTTGTTGTTGTTTTCTTTCTTTTGAAAAAAAAAAAAAGATTTGATATTTGTGTCCCAACCTCATGATCCCATTGGAGAGGGGACGTTCTCTTCCAACTCATGTATAAGACATGGATACAATGACAGCTACCGCAATGCAAGTTTTTCAGTCCCGGGCAATATCTCATGTTCAACGTGACTTGACATAAACAGTCTGGGCTTCGTAATGCAGATCACAGTTAACTGTCCCTTTGTATCGGGGCTTAAATGTGAAACATACAAGGGTTTCGAGTGGAACTGTTACTGTCAAGACTGCAACCCATAATATCAAGTGTAACCAAGGGAGTCTTTGGGGCAAACCTCTATACTTTGTCATTATTCGGCCAACTTGAAGACATAAGCGGATGACACAACGTGCCCAGCACTAGGTAGACAGCAACTTGCTTTCCCACTGATAAAAAGGATCGAAACCCCTCAAAAAGAAAGCTTTGGAACAAGTTGACACGCTCAACTCAATCGATCGAACTGGGACTCGAACCCAGAACCTTTACCAGCTAGCGAAGAACCGGAAAGTAACGCGCTACCATTGCGCCATCCGACCAATGATTATTGATCCCGTGGAGTATTGCATCCCAAGTTCCACTCCAGCACAAAGTCTGTTTGTTGACCTATCACCGACCATAGATAGATAGGGTCATCATGCGGTGCTCTTAACCAGCGCTTCTCTCTTGAAAAAGATGTTTTCACACAAGGCGAATACCTAAATGAGACGAGATTTTAAAAGCCCAAACCAGACATCATAGATGGAAATGGCGTTGTTGGTGTCTCGTTGCAACACACACTAACTGCGGATGGCTACTGCTCATCGAGGTCGAATCTGGGTCGATGCAGAGACTGCATATGGCATGCTGCACGTTTCCAGATGGCACCCGCCTCCAACAGACTCTGGGTTCATCAATATTGGATAACCCGAACTGGATCTGCACGTAAAATGTCTCAATATTTCTCCACCAAGGTGAGAGGAAGCACGTCGTTCTATCACCGGCAGCGACTAGACCTCTGGACGCCAGGCAGAGTTGGCCATGAGGAAATGTGGAGTCTGTAACTAGGATCCTTTGCGGTATACATGAATGAAGTGACCTTTACCTGGAATTCCGCACCTGCGTAAATGCTCAGTCGAGAAGTGACCAGAAATCCATAAGCAAAAGAGATCAAGTCCGTCGTGCAAAGCGCCCCTCCAAACCTGTTGGTGTAACAATGTCTTGGCAGGAGTTCTGGGCCTGCCAAGACTTTTAGCGTCGTCATAGGGCGAAGAGGGCCTTGTCTTTGATGCAAAAGAACACAGAACACCGGGGACGTTCACAAGAGAGTAGTACCTCAAGACGTACACAAAGCCAGGGATTCAAAGATTTCCCCGAGCTCAAGATACCTTTATCTTTTTCTTCGCGAGGACAGCTGTCAAGGAAGCAGGCCTCTGAGTGATTTTCTTGTTGGAATGCAGCCTTAGGCCACAATTACGCCAACGACCAGGGATCGGGGGCCATCTGCCGCGCCTCAACTTGCATATCTGGCAGGTCGCTAAAAATGTAAAACTGGTCCCCTTGAAACTCTGTTCTGTTCTGCCCTTTTTTTTTTCTTTTCCTTTTTGCGCCAAACCACCTCGTTGTCCACGCACATGGGATAATGCAATCATGAGGATCTCTGCGTTATCTTTTGGCCTACTGGCCATCCTTACGCCGCTTACGGCGGCTTGGACCAAGGAAGGCAAGTAAAATTATGCGCTGGAAGATACGTCGCATACCAGCAGCCGCAGAGGGGAAAAAAAAAAAAAAGACAGCGGTGCGAAGAGGGAACAACAGTTCATCCTAGCTAACACATAACCTTTCCAAACAGATCGTGAAATCTTCCGCGTTCGCGACGAGCTCATTGCCCACGAAGGCCCCGATGTGACGTTTTACCAGTTTCTGGGCGTCAGGCCCTCTGCGAATCAGGAGGAAATCAACAAGGCCTACAAGAAGCGCTCCAAGTTACTACATCCGGACAAGGTGAGGCAGCAGCTGGCGAATGAGCGGGTCAAGGCTGCGAAGGAAAAGGCCAAGAAGAAGGGCGGCAAACCCGGCGTGCAAGTGACCAAGCCGCCGACTGCCGCCGAGATCAAGGCGGCCGTCAAGCGTGCCGAGCAGCGTCAGGCCCGCCTATCCATCGTCAACGACATCCTCAAGGGACCGGGCCGTGACCGCTACGATCACTTCCTCGCCAACGGCTTCCCCACGTGGAAGGGCACCGAGTACTACTACAGCCGCTACCGCCCCGGTCTCGGCACCGCCATGTTCGGCGTTTTCCTCTTCGCCGGTGGTGCCGCCCACTACATCGCCCTGTACATGAGCTGGAAGCGCCAGCGCGAGTTCGTCGAGCGCTACATCAAGTTTGCCCGACACGCTGCTTGGGGCGACAACCTGGGCGTCAACGTCCCTGGTGTCGACACCACCCCCGTTGCCGCTCCGCCTCCGCCACCACCCCAACAGGTCTACCAGGATGAGGACGGCAACCCGATCGCCATGAATCGAAAGATGCGCCGCATGCAAGAGCGCGACGCCAAGAAGGAGGCTGCAAAGGAGGCCCAACAGAGCGGTCGCAAGGGACGCCGCGGAAACCGCGAGCAGGCACCGGCCTCGGGATCGGTGACTCCGCAGCCTGTAACGCAAAACCAGGGTCCCTCTGGCACCAAGAAGCGCGTTGTGGCCGAAAATGGAAAGGTTCTCGTCGTTGACTCGGTCGGCGAGGTTTATCTTGAGCAAGAGGACGAGGACGGCAATGTTGCCGAGTATCTCCTTGATGTTAGTTCCCCCTCTCCCTACATCCCCGTGAAATACACAACTAACGCATGCCAAATCCAGCCCAACGAGATCCCCTGCCCCACCTTCAAAGACACCGCCGTCATCCGCCTCCCCCTCTGGGCCTTTCAGATAACTCTAGGACGCTTCCTCCCTAGCCGCGCCATCGGAGACGATGAGACCGAAGAGGAGCTCCTCGCCGAAGAGGAGGACGAAGCGGATTCTGAGCCTGGAAAGGCCACGCCCAGCACCGATTCGGCTGAGGATTTCGAGATGCTGGAGAAATCGGTCGATGACCTCGGCCAGGCCAAGGCAACGGGGAGCCAGAAGCAGGGCAACAAGGCTGGCAAGAGGAAGAATAAGAAGAGGTAACAAGATGGTCGTTGGTTGATCAGGGTGGAGCCCCTTGGCGTAGGTTATAGAAGGTACCAATAACAGGCCGAGTATCACTTGGATTCTGCGGTGAGGGACTCGGATGGTTTGTAGGAAGATCGGACTGGCGTGAGTCAGTGTAGGTAAAAGGGATCACGCCTGATTGTTCGGCGCGAAACATTCATCGTCATGGGGCATAGAATACGACATAGAGGACAGGCTAGTGTGTAAGGTCAATGTACAGTCTAACCCCTAAAATATTGTTCGCGTGGTACTTCACGGCTTGGCTATAGGCTAACCTACCCCGGCGTTCTTTCTATTTTGGAGAATTTGAAGATGGAAACAAAATCGAGGCCTTAACGAGGAGATTCAGGGCTTTCACGAGCAAATTTCCAGGCCTTAATGAACAATGTTGGAATTAAGGCCGGAATATTCCACGTTGACTCGTTGTAAAACAGCTTCCCAGCTGTTGTTCATGTATTGTACAAACCCCTAGTCGATACTCACCAAGTCCCACATCAACAATCTTTTAGGGGCTAGATGGTAAGATGCCCTTAGGGAGTACCACACGGAGATATTTTTTTAAAACCTAGGGGTATAAACCTCTCGGTGTTGAATTGCTGTGGGCCCTGATAGATTAGGTTCTCAAAGATGGACTATTAACATTTTCAAGGTGCCAAAATGTTTACTCTTACAGATTACCGAGTAGACTCGCATAAGGGTCATAACGAAAAGGCATACACACATAAAAGGGGGGAGGGGGCCCGTAGAAAGGAAATAGCACTGCGACCAAGAAACTTAACGATAGCAACGAAACGGAAAACGGCGCCACTAGAAAAACTTAAGAGAAAAGAATCACGTAAAACTAACACCGCTATACCCTACCTAGTGACATTCCGATTTACCGACAAAAGAGCTTCGCCCATCCTGAACTTATCAACCCCCCAACCAGTCTAAAACTCCCAAGCCAGATAGCCCAACCCTTCCATCCTACCTCGCACAAACATAAAGTCATAAAGAAACGCTCAAATACCTACGGCATGGCTGAATACCTTCGCCGCCAACTGGCTAAGCAGCCTTGCCCTGTCGTCCTGGGGGAGTTCCTTTCACACAAACTTGTCTCAATCTCCATCCTTGATAAACACCACACCGGACGCACTCACCTGAAAAACGGCATAAACACTCTTGCCCTTAGCATCGCGAATCGCCCCCAGGCGATTGCCGGCCACCGCACCCGCCACGAGCCCGGGAACATTCGCGACAATGAACCCTAGCGCGCCGCCGCTCAGCCCACCCAGAAGCCCCCAGAATTTTCCCGTCGGACGCCCCGTGCCGGGCTCTGCCATGCCCTCCTCGCGAAGCATCTCCTCAAATACATCGGCGAACTGCTCGTTCTCAGCCTGCGCACGACCTTGCTCCTGCTGCGCATTTGAGTTGGTATTGGCATTGGCATTGCCATTAGCCTGGTTGGTGAAGAAATTCCACGCCCACGAGAAGCCACTGGGGCCCCCTGTAGTGTTGGCGCCATCGTCGGCGTCTGCAAAGGGGTCGGCATTGTTGTTGGTAGCGCCGAAGTCGCCTGGCATTTGCTGGCCAGCGGTGCTCGGGCGCGGGGCATTCCCCGCGAAGAGCTTGCGCTGGGCATCGTACTCGCGTCGTCGTGATGGGTCGGAGAGGGTGTAGTAAGCGTCGTTGACGAGTTGGAAGCGGCGGGTGCGCTCGGGTCGTTCGGGGGAGTCGGCGGGGACTCGGTCGGGGTGGGTCTTTAGGGCGGCGCTGGGGAGGACAGTGTGTTAGTGAAAAGATTGGATCGTTGGATTTTGCTGGGAAGAAAAGTGAGGGATGACACACCGTTTATAGGCATCGCGGATCTGGGTGGTGGCTACGGTCTCGGAAATCTCGAGGATCGCATCTGTGTGGGTTGCGGTTTGAGCTTCTGCCTGGGGGACAGATGATATTGGTACCTACAGTAATTCGGAGGGCGCCCTGCGTTCGGCATCTTGATTGTTCAGGGGGAGACTATATAGATACTCTTTGGGTGAACTGTTCTATTGGGGCTGGAGGAAAAAGATGAACGGGAAATGGGCTGAATCCAGTTCTTTACCATGGCTCAGCCAGTCGGACGCATCGCAGCCTCGCTGCTCGAGGCCTCATCAGGCCAAAGCCCAGAACACAAAACCTGGTGGAACCAACAACGTCATCTGAGGCAAGATATGGCTTGTGCCGGGTTTGTCCCCCACTTGGTCCCAATGCAGCAGGGTACCCCTGTCTGTCATCCCAAGATCCCTTCCTGCGGGCCCCCTCCATCTGCGGGTCCAATTCTAGGGTCCGCAGTGCTCACTTTGAAGCAGGCAGTTGCACATCAGAGTCTTGCCTTTCACGGAGACCGCTTCACCTTTCATTCTTGAGGGACCGTGGCCTCAGAACCCGGGCCAGTCCCAACAAGATTCACCGGGATTCAACAATATTGGGCCGGCGCATCTCGTGTCGCCGCGTTATTGGGGGGGTGACTCGTTGACAGCCGCTTTAGGCCCGTTTCAGGTCGTCTGCCCTGTGACCGCATGACTGCTCTAGGGAAGGCCTTACTGTGTGACTGCCCAACTTTGTCCAACTCAGCGGAGGCTTCCACTTCTTTTGGAGCCTGACAGTCCATCCGATACACCCTTGCCGCCCGCTGCATTGCCTACCACTGGACTGGACCTGTGTGCTTTCCTTGTTGGCGTCTCCGACCACTGATCGCTGTCTTTTTTCTGCGGTGATGCCTGTTTAAACCCCCGGAGCGGGCCCCTCCTCATTTCCTCGAATCGGACAACATCACAGCTCATCTCCCGGTGCATGGCGCCTGTGTGTGTTATTAAAAATACCGAGCTGCCTCTCCCACCTCACACCTCTTGCTCTTCTTGACACCAGCCGCGACCGCATCGACCTCACGCACCGTTGCCGCAAACTTCGCTCCCGCCCTCTTCGCCTAGGACTCGGAGGAGCCAACCATTTACTGATAATCCCGCACCTCCCCCCTTTTTGTCGAGACGATTTGGCACGTTGTCACCCCGCCATTGTCGGACCCGATCCTTTCTCTTTGAAGAAAAGTCCTCGACGACACAATCCCCTAGTCCCTCCTCATCCCTTCTAATCCCTCCCGGATCCCCATCTCTTCTCTTATTTTATCTCCTACTCGTCGTCAAAGAAGTCAGGACCCATTCGGCTCTTTCACAGTACATAGCATAGCCAATATAAAACGAGTTGTTGCACCCGTCGCTCAACGTCGAGCACAAGCGTTCCCGCCCCTGCTTGGTTGCCCCGCTCCCCGCTGACACGCCGACACCACGATCCGCCCATTTCAACTTGGCACGCAGAGGCATTGGTTGAGGATCTTTCTGCTAGACAGGACTTGTCGGAGGATATTAACCCAGATCTGCGGTTTGCCCGTCGCTAAAGGTTGGCACCTAGAGCTTCACTCGCTACTCGTGTCCAGGTACATACAGTTCACTGACCATGGCATCACAGTCGCCCAACTACAACTATTTCAGCATGGCTGTGGTTCACCCCAACATGCAGCAAGATGAGCTGGCCGCTCTGTTCTCGCGGAATCTGACGCTAGAGCAGCCAGCTCCGATGCCGACACCAGTCGTTTCAGTTGAGGAGTCCAAGGAGCAGAAGATTGTCTACATCTCACAACACTACAACCACTCAGCTCACATGGTCCGGCAAGACGCGCAACAGGCCCAACTGTCACCTCGGCCTGCGTCGGAGCCCCCGCAGCCCGAGCACTCTGCCGTCGAGAGGGTGCTGAGGAATCATGGCGTGGATCCGTCCTGTTTGTCCTCGGCACAGCTCCAGCTGTTCAAGACAGTGGATGACCCCCAGAGGCTGAGACTTATGGAGCTGTGGCGTGTCTGCCCTCCGACAAACAGCATTGACAACCCGACGCTCGCCTGGAGCATGACGTCGGTGAACCAGGAGGAGATCTTGGCCAAGATGAGATATGAGCAAAAACAGCGGGCAGAGCAGGAGACCGTCATGAGCCTTGACGGGACGCCTCTGACGCCGATTCAAGCCGGTGATGGTCGCTGGGTCTCGAACATGTACGAGTACATGGAGCCCTACATGGCTTCGGGTTATGAGGAGATGGCGCGACGTGAGTATGAAGAGTCCGCCAGACAGGCACTTGCTGAGTCGATGCAACCTCCAAAGGACATTGTCAACCCGTTCACCGCTGTGGGCGCCGTCCCGACATATAATCCGGCCCACTCGGATCCGGTTTATAATAATTCAATGAGCGCCGTCGAGTTTAGGCGACAGGAGGCCATGGCCGATCAGTATGGCCGAATGATGGCCATGAGGAGCTTTGACGAGGACATGCTCTGAGTTGAGATGGATTACCACATAGTATCGCTCCAGCCACACATACATATTGACACAGCAGTTGGAAGGGTAGGTAGACTGTCAGGTGCTCATGCATGGATTGCTTGCATTTAGTATCGCCAGCACAAGGGACTGTAAAGACTCACATTTTGGACCAAGGCGCATTGCTCTTTTTGGGTTTCTAGTTGTTAGTTCCATGGACCGATTGACGGAAGGAGATTGTGATTTTTGAACACTTAGAATATGAAGTTGAACGCTGGAGCCAGAGGTCAAGTGTGCTTGCTTAGATTCGCGGAACTAACAGGGACTACGAGCTTGCAGGAAAGCAACTGGGCAGTCAGGTACGTGATAGGTAGGTAATGAAACCCAAGTTTATGAAGAGAATGTCTGCCTTTCGTTTTCGAGTTCAGCAACAAGGGAAATGCTTGACGTTGTGGCTAGTGATCAGGTCCGGTGTGGCTGATGCCCCGCACGCCACAGCGCCAAGACCCCGAGCTCTAGACCTCGCCAGAGAAGGCAACGCGCAGCTCCCAGGCTGCCTGACGAAGCTCAGTCAATCCAGCTCCAGCAGCACCAAACAAGCCAGCCTCACCATTCCCAACCCACCAAGGAAGCCCCCGACAAGCGATTCTGCGTCTGTTCTCGAAATCGCCATATTTCAACGCTATAATTCTGACAAATAATTTTGCAGAGCCAAATCGCAATCCACAATGGTATGTTTTGAGGGTTCCTGCTTCTGCCAGCTCAGCAGACCAGTGCAGGGGAGCAGGCAAGCTGGCTAGCTAGATATTGATGACTTTATTTCTGAGGGCAATAATCCTTACACTGACTGACTGACCGAACGCAGACGTCGATAGGCACAGGCTACGATCTCGCCAACTCCATCTTCTCCCCCGATGGCCGCAACTTCCAGGTCGAGTACGCCGTCAAGGCGGTTGAGAATGGTGGCACCTCGATCGGTATCCGGTGCAAAGACGGTGTCGTTCTAGCGGTTGAGAAGGTGGTGACGTCAAAGCTGCTCAAGCCGGGTGCCAACAAGCGTATTGCGACGGTTGATAGGCATATGGGTGTGGTGAGTTTACGCCCTTGACAGACACTTGAACACAGTGGTTAATTGCTTGAGGTGAATCTAGGTGTATTCGGGCATGGTCCCCGACGGCCGACACTTTGTTGAGCGCGCGCGCGACGAGGCCCGCGCCTGGCGCGACACCTTCAAGACGCCCATTCCCTCGGCCGACCTGGCAAGCCGCATGGGCGGATACATGCAAGCGTACACGCTGTACCAGTCCGTACGACCGTTTGGCATCACGGCGATTGTCGGCGGCTTTGACAGCGAGTTAGAGGCGCCCGTTGACGGTGAGGTCGGGCACGGCCCATCCAAGGGGGCGGGCGGCAAGGTAGCGGGTAAGAAGCACGGTGGGCCCTTCCTCTACATGATTGAGCCGTCGGGCCTATACTGGGGCTACTACGGCGCCGCCACGGGAAAGGGGCGACAGGCGGCTAAGGCCGAGCTCGAGAAGCTGGACCTGGCCGGAGACGGCTCGAGCTCGCTGACGCTGGAGCAGGCGGTCAAGGAGGCGGCACGTATCATCTATGTTGCTCACGACGACAGCAAGGACAAGGAGTTTGAACTCGAGATGAGCTGGATCAGTGGTGCCAATGGCCCGACCAAGGGGTTGCATCAGGAGGTGCCCAAGGCGTTGCGTGAGGAGGCAGAGCGGTTGGCCAAGAAGGCACTCCAAGGCGATAGTGATGACGAGGAGGATGAAAAGAAGGAGGACGATAAGATGGAGGAGTAGACGAGATCTCGTATATGAGGGCGTTTGGCAGGGATGGAAAGTGAGACATGTAATTGTACAAAAAAAGACAAACCTTAGCGGTCAGGTGGAAAGGAAGGTAGACTTTGATTCCATCATCCATCATGCATTGAACAAGACTTGCTTCTGCGGTGACTGAAAGGAAACCAGGTTTTTTGAGGTGGCGTTCATTAGCGCGCTTAACACGAGTATCAAATCGTTGTATTTGTTTTCCCTTCAAAAAAGAGACTTTGAAGACCCAAACCCGGGAGATTCTGACATGTAAGGCATCTTCACACACACAAAAAAGGAGCAAACTTATGACGCCTGTGCGGCGGCCACGCTCGCATGACCCTGACACCAGTTTAACCAGTCAAGGAAAAACGCCTGCTGGATCTTGACCTTTGCCTCGTAGCACTTCATCTGCGTCTGGGCATACAGCTGGAACACATCAGACCGCTTCTCGTCGGTGGCGCACAGGACCGAGGCTACGGCCAAGCTAGCTGTTGAAGCGGCCTTTGCAAACGCATGTGCGGGGTTTTTGGATGCCTCATCGTGGATTTCCCCCAACAGTGTCATCAGCCTGTCGGCGTCAATGTTATTGCTCTCAACACGGCTGCTCCGGGCCTTCTTGAGCGCCTTGGAGAGGCTGAGGATCGCTTCGCAGGCCTTGTTACCCAAGGCTTTGGTGGAAGTAGTGCGAACAAGGCGGAGGAGCGGGAGGAGGCTCTCAAAGACGAGGGGGTTCATCAGAGCGGCTTCCTTCTTGACGAAGATGGTGAGAAGGTCGAGGATGCGGTGCTTGAAGTTGATAACCGTCTCCTTTGCATCCTTCCGCTCCTTTTTCTTGTTGGTCATCTTGGCGCGCTGCTTGAAGATCTCGGCGAGCTTCGCGTCCATCTCCATCATCTCCGAGTCAGTCATGTCAGACTCATCGCCAGATTCGGCTTCGGCGTCCTTGTCTAGCCGGTGGCTGCCAAGGGCCTCGGCGAGGGCGTTGTCTAGTGCGTCAAGAGCTTCCTGGTTCTTGTCTTCAGCTTCCTCATTTTCATTTTCATCGTCATCCTCTTCGGCATCCGAGTCCGTGACGCTATCCTCGACGTCCGATCCCGCCTCCTCGAGGTTGACAATCTCAACATCAGAGTCAAGATCTTCTTCATCGCTGCCATCCTCGTCAGCGGCAGCGGCATCGGCCATGTCCTCATCCTCCGTGCTGAAGAGGGCTTGCTGGCCCTTTGCGCTTTCATCAGCAGCCAGAGGGTCGGTTAGGAGATTGAGAGCCTCAGCAGACATCAGGCTAGTGAAAGCCTCAAATACCTGCTGTGAAACCTGGCGCATGAGAGATGACGGCCGGGCGACCATGGCAAGAAGAATCTCAACCATGAACTCCGAGACGCCCTCGTCTTCTTCGGCATCATCCACAGCAACTTTATTATAGAACTCTTCAAGTTCGTCCAACAGATCAATAGCATCTGGGTCTTCATTATGGAACTGCAGGATGCCAACAGCATGCAGTAGGGCCAGCGCCTGCCGTTGGGTCTTTGTTCTTTCCGAACCCTTGGCGGGGTCGAGCAGCTCCCTAAGCCTCTCGTAGGCGCGAGACAGGGCAGACCAGGCATTCTCATCCTGGTCGCCATCTGCTTCAATTTCGATGGACAGAATGGCACCGCAAAGGTGGCCAAAGTCCTCTGGCCGCCTTGCTAGTTTGGCAAACGCCGAGGTGCACTTAGTTCGAAGCTGTTCTTTCAGCTTCGCGGGCACTAACTTGTTGGAGTAGGCAAGCTCTGCCAACAACTCCATCGCAGTGCCAGCCACTGATCTGCTTGACTCCCCGTCGCCCGCCTCGGAGGTGCTGGCTAGCCTGAACAGATAACTCCCAAGTGCCTGATAGTACTTGTCCTCGTCCAGCCCGCTCTTGATCGGGTTTTTCAGTTTGAGGAGCTTGATCACGGCCTTGACGGTCTGAGGGTTTGTGTTCTGGAGTAGCTTGTCCACAGTCTTGGTGTTTGTCCGCTGGTCAAAGTTGTAAACGCCATGCTCGCTGAGGAGCTGTCGCAGAACAGTAGGGAGCAGTTCCTTGTGCTTCTCAACTGCGCCTTCGATAGCCTTTAGAGCCTTGAGAGCAGCGCGGTGGAGATACCGGTCTTCTCTGGCGGCTTGGTTCATCAAGCAACCCATGAAATTCTGGCTAAAGAGCGCCGTAACCATATCGGGGGAGCCCGCGATGCCCTCGAGCATCTTTTGGAATATGACAAACCCCGAAAACTTTTGATGTTCAGAGCATGTCTTGGAGAAGAATCCCTCTGGCGAATGGTTAGCCAGGCCGGACAGAGCAAGTCAGCGGGATGAAGACATACCATCAACAACTCGTTTCCAGAACTGCTTGAACTGCTCTGCAGCATCTGGCTCCCTTGCAGCAATCTTGACGAAGCGCGCCAGAATAAGATCCCACACAAAGTGAAGCTGAGCAGACCAGCCCCCTTGCTTGATCTTGCTCCCATTCGCCTCGCTCTGTTGTTCTCTACCACTTTCCTTGAGCACAGCAGGCAGGGAAGAGAGCGAGGCAGCCGCTAGCGGGTTTTGCCACGGCTGGGGAGGAGCTAGGATGTCCGGGAACTGATCAAGCGCAGCGATCCATATGCCCACACCCTCAGGGGTCTTGGCGAAGCCCTCCTCCGCCAGCTTCTCCAATGTCTTTTCCGCCAGCTTCTTCTTCATCTGGGAGATAGCCTGCACAACAATGTACCCGCATTGCGACCTGAGCCACATCTTCTTCTGCGCCAGGTTCAGCACCAGGTCCAGAACCGCCATCCACCTCCTCTTGTCCGAGAATAGGATACCCGAGCGAACAAAACACTCAATCCCAAAGAGCTGACCAAAATAACAGTCCCTCTCTTCCTGTCCCGACACATTGCCGCCCGCTTGCGTCTTGTCAACCAGCATGCCCAGGACCTTGTCAAAGCTCAAGCCGGGGTATTTTTCGCCGGCCAAATCCTTCTCCCCAAAAAGCTGGCTGATGATCTCGGTGATGACGAGGCTGAACCCCAAGCGCGAAGCGTTCCTCCCGCTGGCAAGGCCGCGGAAAAGGCGCTTCTCCAGGTGGCGCTCGAGAACGGGCTGAGCGACGCCATCCCCGCCGAGCAGCCCAGACACTATCGCGTCAGCGGCTGTGATGCGCTCGGATCCATCCTCGTTGCCTAGGAGCTCATAGAGCTCAAGCTCTCTTTTGCGATCCTGGATTGTCGGTTTTTCGGTGAAGGGCGACTTATCGAGGGCTTTGACCTTGGATTTTGGCTTAGTCGTGCCTTTGGATGCTCCGTCCTCGGACGCCATTTTGGATCGTTTTTTGGACGGCTGGGCGTCAGTGGAGATGGGCTCCTTGGCCATGCGCTTGCGTTTGCTGCCCATTTCTTCTTTCCGTGAGGAACGAACGTTGCGACAAGAATTGGGTGGTTGATGACCGCAAAGCTTCGAGACGGTGGACTCCAGCGCAGGAGGGCTTTGGAAATTTTAGCGGGGCTGATTTTACTGCCATGTCCACCGCCTTCGGGCTCCCCACATGGAGGTCCTGGGTGAGGGTCCCTGGTCGGGATAGCTGCATGCCAAGGCTATCACCTCGGTATACATTATACGAGTATACCCCGCTTGCGAGATATCGATGGATATCCCTGAAGCAAATAAACAAACAGGGAGAAGAAAACATCACCAAGTTCAGGAATGGTCATCCTTACTGTCTTGAGTCCAGGGAATCCAAGAGAAGATTATCTAATAGCCCACCAGCGCCAATTGTGTTACGAAAGCGAATTTTCTAGCGTGGGGAGAATCAACGGTCACGAGTAAGTCATTGATCCAAGTTAACCAGCCAACAAGAGCTTTCCAAACGATTCAACAAATATCAGATAAGGAAAAGGCCACTACTTCCGGAATCTAGATGCGTCTGGCGGTGCAGTAGCTCTACTGCCAATGCAGCAGCAGTCTTGCATGGGTGGCCATGATAGACACAAATCACACAGTGAAAGAGGTTCCGTTGGGTTCCCAAATCTTGAAGCTGAGACCCAGCTGGAGGAAAAACTTGACATCACATCCCCACGTCCAATACGTAATTGAGCACAGGAGAGTTGTTAACAAGTATTTGGCCACGGACAGAATTTTAACTCAGCGCAAGCGCCGGCATTTTTTACTTTGGCTGTAGGTCTAACGAACAATAAATAAATAAATAAATAAAAATGGGGTTGAAGTTGCTCCATGTTTTCCGCCTGACAAAACATGGACAACAAGATGATGCCGATATCCAGAAGTGGACTGAATATCCCCAGGAGGCTATTACGCAATGCAAAGGGCATCATGACATGGGCACATCTCGTCAGCTCAACATCATATGTCCGGGAAACAAAAGTGGCCGGGAATACCATGAGAAACAAAAAAATGAACAGGTCAAAAAACGGTCCATTCCGCTTCACCGGTGTGCCGGTTGAAGAAGCAACAGAGAATGTTTACCGCGCAATGTCAAAAAGATCGGACGAAGAAACAAACCCAATGGACTTTTATCAGGGATTTGCCCGCAGCGCATCTCAGCTCTGACGACAGCTGGGAACCCCATGCTAACACAACGACGGGCTTTTCCGAGATCAAACTCGGGGATCAGTTCGACAGGGAGTGAGTGAGAGAGATGATACCCATTCTGGAAGCCGCCAAATTTGGCAAGTCGTACTGTTGTCGTTACGCAGCTGACTGCCGGTCCGCGTGTACCGGCAGAGAGGACTTTCTCTCCGGATACCGTGGGGTTTGAGATTGACAGTTTCCCATTCAATACCTCTCTGCCTGGAAGAGATTCAAATAGAAGGTAGTTTAGGTCGCTGGACAAAATCACAGTGTATTACTAGAAAGTGCGGTCATCCCAGCCACGAATGCAAGTTTCTGCTGCCCCAGCCCTCCTCAATCTCTGCCTCAATATGTAGCGATGCACATGTGCTTCTCAACTCAGAGCAGATGCTGACCGAATATCCTGTCGTGATGAACTTGGAATGGCAACCAATCTTTGTTGATCTTTGATGCTGAAGGTCACCCGCGAATGAAAGAGCAGGGCGCTGACCGGAGGCCGAAATTAAGCCCGTATCCCTTGTGCAGGGAGGAAGGCTTACCATTGTCCTCGACGGGGCTTGCTATTGTCCTCGAGATATTTATACAGTACCGATGCAAAATTCTCCCTTCGTTGCCGTTTGTGTTTTCTTCCCCGTTAGTGTCCGGCCCAGCAATATCACCGAATTCCACGGACACGCGGCCTGGATTCTGGAGCCTGTCGTGTCTTGGAGCATAGCTGAGGCTCGATTGCCAAATGCTGTCTCAAGAAGCAAAAAATGCGCGCGAGTCACGGACTGGACAGGATTCACTGGTTTCACCCGCTGGAATGCTGACATCCTGGCCCCCTTCAGTGGTCCTTCGAGAGAATAGGGGTCCCGGCCCGGTTTGTCATCCCGGACCCTCGAGGCCGCTTCCGTGAACTCCGTACTCCCCACTGCCCCCGTGCCGAGCCGCTCTTATCTCAGCCACACGGGCCAGGGTGCCGTTCTCTCATTGACATTTTTGGAGCCTTGCGCAATTGGGAACCTCCCCAAAGTTCCCTATCTAGGGCTGGGTCCAAAAGTGAGCTGAAGCTGCAATTGAGCGGCGGGCAATCTGATAACCACGAGTTGATGACAAGTCATTTTAAAAAGGGTTTGCCGCGCGGGATTTTGAGCGATAAAATTATCTCCCTCTGTCGAGAAATCGTACCGTACTTGGACCCAATCAGCTCTTGCCGCCGCTCCAGGCTCACCTCACCTGAGACTAGATTCGGCGTGTCGGGAAGCTTCGGTAAGCGCTTCTGGCTGGCTGGGGCGCAGCGGCCCCCACACATCATGTGATCGCGTGTTTCTTCCTCAGAGCTCTCCTCCCTCCACAGGGAAGGTAGCTACCCCGCGCTGCACCCCAATTCCTGCCGGCCGTGTTTACAGCAAAGCTCCAAACCGCGTCGCGTCATTTGTTTACTTTTTGGGAACCTCACTGAGCCCAGCGTCGCATCTTCACCAGCTAAGCGGCATTTTCCCCTTGCTGCACTCCGCATCGGCCGGATCCCGTGCAGAACCTCAAACGGAGGACTGTGCAATGCCTTATCGTGGAGGGCTTCTTCCAAACTGGCTAGTCGTCATCGGCCCCGCTCTAGGGGGGCAGTGAGGTGAGGGGGAGGGCTCGGAGGGGGGATTTCGGGAGTCCGGAGGATTCCATTTCGCGGCATAAATCATTCTCTCCCTAAATCCGCTTCTGGACCAAGGCTGGCTTGACGTGAGCTGGGCCAAGATCCAACCTAGCGCAGCAAACTAGACGATGTTCCGTTTCGAATCTGGCGCCTGACAATTGACGGGCGGCTTCGAACCTGCGTCGAGACCCAATTGTACATCGTCATTGGGCCGTTTCGCGATGGGCTATGGCTACAGTGTTTTGCTGACAGCTGGATCTGGTCATGCGGATCATATCATCTAACTGCTTGTTACAGCTTGCAGCTTGCAGGATGCAGTTTGGTGAGGCGGTGAAGCGTCCCACGCGGAGCGGCGACACCAGCGGGGTAGGTCTCAGTCCCAAGTAAACAAACAGCCTCTCCCTTCAACTTGGAGGGAGCAAACTTTTGGTCCCTCACTGGTCGCGAGGTATCACAGACCCTTGTGGTATACATTAATGCCCAACGCTAGAAAACGCGATTCCCGATCATGATTGGCAGGTCCCGGTTTATGACGAGATGACAGGTTGCCATCTCAGTGAGATCCCAATCAGGCTGGCCTCGACGCGTTCGCGGAAAATGACGTCTTGATCCTTGATGGGCTCTGGGAGCCCGAATTGGCCCAGTTTGACGCTTTAGTCGATTGAGCTGGCCGGCTCTTGGCCAGACTGAACCCATTTTCTTCTTTTGTCATCCTAATCGCTGAAACGATTCCTCTCGTCTTTCAGCCTGGTCCGTTTACAACAAGTGTCAGAAATGCCGAGTATCCAGCTTCATATTCTCCGATCCATATGCCGTGTTTGACAGGTAATATCTGCTGGGCTTTAACTCCTCAGACTGAGGGGAGCCGTCTAGTGTCTGCACGGATGTTCATGCTCGGCACCGAAACCGCCGTCCCTCTGACACCACGTCCTTCATCAACTTTGGTTGTGCTATGCCCCGCACAATGAAAACATTTTGCCGAAGGCCAGTGATTGCGCCCGAACACATGTCAATATCGCCAAGGGGGTCGATAATAGCCAATGGCTGCCGAGAAGGTAGCGGCACGGAAGCGACGAAGTGGTCGCCTCACGCGAGACCGGGGCACGGAGTGTGGGACAGGCCAGGAACCCCCGCTCCATAAACTGGTTGTTATTCGTAGTTGCCAGGGATTTTGCAAAGTCTTTGAACCGGTTTCCGCTGGATTGTGATGCAATCGACTTCCAGAATCTTGGAATTGGCGACGACTTGGTGCTATCGGCCTCTTGTCGCGGCACCATCCACCGTCGATACGATCGGTCATGCGGTCGTGTTTCGATCTCCCCGGCCGGAGACCCTCTCCGTTGAGCCGGAGGCGGTCATCATCATCTGCCTAGGGCACGGACAAGACCCCAGCAGAGCCGTTTGCTGGTTTTGCCGCAAGTTTATTGAACTCCCGCTCCCTGTCTGTGTTCAATGGAACTTCAACTGGTTGCGCTCGTCCACTGCTGCTCAGGATTGTAACGGTGCCGTAGTTAGCAGCATCCTCGCTCACAAGGGTCTCAGACCTAATCAGCCGCCGAGCGTGGTGCAGTGAGGGTCGACACGTGGACCAAGCATTGGGCTCGAGGACTAATTAACTAGATTCCAGAGCATTTTCAAATTGGAGAGTCGGCGATGGCACTGCCATTCTACGCTGCTCAGTGGAGGGCGAATCTTCGCTGTCATTTCGCGGTTACAGCTGTCGGATCGCCCGAAAAAGTTCCATTCAAGGGTATGCATGAGCGCTAAAACCAACAACCGCAGCGCCTGGGCGACCCTCTGTCAGCACTGTTGGTGCAACCCCGAGTGGACGCTTTCCCTGTCCGAGGCAACCATTCGTTGCCAACCCCGATTTCGAAACAGAGCCGGCCGGGCCCCCTGCTTGCAAGGCCATCCGTCTCAGCCGCTTGCTCGCAAGGCTGGTTGAAGTGAGCTCCCCACCGCGGGTTGCCGTGGGGAGAGAGCTCCGGGGAGCACAGGGAGTTGGCTGGCTGATCGCGGCCGATTTCTTTTTTTGCTGTTCGAACTGCCATCTCGAATTCCAATCGAGCTTGGGACGGCGGTTAAAATCGTGTTGGAACAAGAGTTGCAACTTGCCGGTCTGAAATGCCCTTCCGATAAGGTTTTTACCCAGGGATATCCGGTCCTTCCAATGGGCTTTTCCACCTGCTGGGTAGGCCCAGTGTCGAGTTCCAGCGTTCTAACATCAGTGCTCATCCGAAGGCCGAAGCTGAGCTCCAGTGCCCCGCCAATGATCCAATCCTCCCTCGTGCAGTGGGACAGATGTCAGGCCCGGTGCAAAGAATGGCATGACGAGATACCTGACTATGGAAGTATTTGGGGCCGGTGCTCATCGACTGCTCCACGATACAAGGCAATCTCGAGTGTCTTGAATGTCTCCATATCATTTCAATGTCTTGTGTGGTCTCCCTGCTGTGACCTGGCAACCAGGAATCGTCCGGCGGCAGCCGCGATGGAGCAAGCATGCAGCTTGCAAGCTGAGGAGCGGCACGTTACTCCACTTTGCAGTCACTGGCTGGAGCAGGCTCGGGTAGGCGAGTACTTCAACCTGGAACGTGCGCGTTAGTCTGTACTTGGATCTCCCCTTCTCGCTGATGCAGGGTGATGTAACTTCATCCGAACGGTCCCTGGCTTTGAGTCCCACGCCAGGGCAGCGCTTAGCCATGCGCCTCTGAAGTGGTCTTGCGTCCAAAAAGGTGTGGGACAGGGAAGGCGCTCCAGCGCTCCACCGTGCCCGAAAACGAATTGCATCTCTCAACGCAGCAGCGGGGGGGCCTGCAGCGGCCGGCAGCATCTCTTGCGTCCAAGCAACTGCCCCAGCGAATCGCCCCTGACAACCCGTAAGGAAAAAACCGACTACTCGTTTGGGCTTCCCTGCCGATGCCGTGCACCACGCCGAGTATGCGTGAAAGAAAAATCCTTCTTAACCTCCATGTGTTCGCACCAGTGAAACCTCTCTGTCTCTCACGACAGGCCGTTCGCTGAGTCTCGCCTTCGGATCCGTAAGTATCCTGACCATCCGCCGCTTTCTTCGGCCATCGAGCTCTGCTTCCGGGAAACTGGGGCACTCCACTGGACGCCAACAGCAAGCACTTCGGTCCGACACGCGTTAACGTTAGACACGCCGCAACTTACACCACCAAGGTCAGGAGCACCTCTGGCAACCAGCAACCACCCGACCCTCTCTGCACAGCATCGCATGCGAGGAAAGCGGCACGTCATTGAAAACCGCATAGTTTGGATTGTCAAGACCTGTGACCTTGCACGTTTTGGCGCTTTGCATCCCGTCCCGACTTTTTGTCGCCAGAGCCCCGCCATCACGGCCCTTGAGCCCTGTCTTGGTCCTGCCGCTACAGCTGCACCAGGAGCTGACCGCCCGCGTTGCACCGGACGACCAAAAACCGGGGCCTTCCCACTCCCGCCGTAGCAACCACCGTGTGCATCTCCCTCCGGATTTTTTCTCGACCAAGGTCAATCGCAGGAGGTCACCTTGGGCCATTGACGACTGATGCAAGGACTGATCGCTAGGTCATCGCCGTGTTGCAGCATTAAGTTACTGTGACGGCAGTCCGCGATCGTAGCAACTCCCGCCTCGGTCGTCGATCCCACGTCCTTCTCTGCTCCTCTGAATCGCAACCCTCCTTCCCGCTCCTCTCCGATAGCATCATACATGCAACAGCTTCGTGCTCAGTAACACCGCAACACACACCAATTATGGAGACCTCTTCACCTCTTGCGGCCCTCCGGCCAGCTCCTCCCCCGTTCGGCCAGCGCGACCTCTTCGGCTCTAGGGCAGCACACCTGGCACCGTCCGCTTTCGGGGCAGGTTCCCTGACCTTGCGCGAACAGTTCAACTTCCAACGGCCGAGTGCAGA
>Ga0247763_1000427_pt1 | contig 25087 bp, 14 predicted proteins | sample UWRJL141409B4_FD_179926 | JGI IMG/M metagenome (GOLD analysis project Ga0247763, IMG submission 179926) | Plant litter microbial communities from Arlington Agricultural Research Station in Wisconsin, United States - UWRJ-L141-409B-4 | ecosystem: Environmental > Terrestrial > Plant litter >...
CGCCACCTGGATGTAATCTTGCTCCTCCCGTGTGTTGTTGCTCACCGCTGCCGGCCCGCAAGCCCACCCGCCCCCAAACCTTCTCTGTGTGGGTGTGGTAAAAACTCAAGCAATGCCAACCAGTTGTTGAAACGTCAAAGGAAACCCGACCCTGGATACCTTCCGTTCTCGGAATACTCGTCCTCCTGCATATCCGGCTCTGATCCGGCTTTCCTCTGGTGCCGGTTCGGCCGGGTCTTGATCCAACCTGTCATTTCAGGAAAGGGAAGCACAAATGGAGGATAAATCGTGCTTGGATCCGGGCTGACGCAAGCTGAAAGACGGGCACACCCACGCCACATGCCACTACTATCACGATTTCTAAGCATTTGAGGTGAAATTATGTCGCTTGTCTCCTGCCTGCTTGGTACCTTCTCACCGACTTTGTTTCCACCCTTATTGGTCTTGCCTAATCTCTCCCAGTTCTGGCTCTCATGCCGTGCACATGCCCCATCCATGCTCGCTGATATGATATCCCAATGGCCGTAATGTTCGTCAATCCCTACCTCAACACTGCCCGCTGTACTCCCTCCCTAACGACTTCAGAAAAACAAAGCATGAGTAAAAACGTAGCACAAACTTTTCCCATTGGTTTCTCGAACCCCCCTCGCAGGTCCCCAGTTATCTCCTTGCCATTAGCTCGAGAGCCACCCTTTCCAAGTGGGAATAGTAACACAATGACGTGACACAATGCAGCCGCCCATGACATAGACGTAGAGGGAAATGAGAACATCGAACCTATGAGACTGAGAGGGTTCCGTGTCAGAGTAGAGCCCTCACGAAGAACACAAGACTTTCAACTGCAAGACCGAGTTCTGTTGTGCAACCAATACAGACCGCTCGTTGTTCTTCTGCTCGTTACAAGCAGTGCTGTGTGAAAACAGTCGATGAAAAGAGGAGGTATTGGATTTGGTATTGGTATTATTATGATTCCGAATTTTGTTTTCCGCCCAAGACCTGTAGGAATGCTGTTTGGTCAAGCCCGCCGTCCGAAACCGAGGCCTTGGCACCGCCTGCGTGCGAAGACTGATCCGCACCCCTCTGCTTTTCCGTTCTGTCCCATTCCGCCTTGGCATTTTCATAAATCCAGTTGTTCATACACTGCCTCTTTTCTTAGGACCGCCTCGAAATAGTGCTGGCGAATCAAACTCGTCGGCTTCTGGTTTGTATTCCTCGGGCTGGAAATTGGGGTTATTGTAGTGAGCCACGTTGAAGTGTGAATTCTTGAATGTGGCCGTCGTGAACGAGGGCTCCCTCCAGGTGTTGTTATCCGTGTATTCCCGGAGCTGGCAGTACTCGGAGAATCTGAGTGGATGCCGCTGCAGAGCTGCAGCCGATGCCGGTGTAGCGACTACAATGGGAGCATGTACCGAAGCGGTTGGTGGTGGCTGCTGCTGTACAGGCTCAGCATAAGGCGTCGGCATCCATGGGGATGCCGGGCTGGCGGCGAAGGGAGAGATAGGTGAGGGTGTTGTCAAACCGAGGACGGTGTTGAGACTTGATGGTGTGGGCGCGGGTGGAAGGAGCGCAAGAAGATTGGCTTGCAGATCGTCCGCATATCCCGTGTGGAGAGGCGTGCTTGTAATGTTGTATCCCTCCGAGAAGTTTACCCGGTTGACTTGCAACTCTATGGGCGCCTGTGGTGGCGGCGGCTGGGTTGGGTAGAGGATATCGTAGTGATCGGGGCGGAACAAGAGATGAATGACCGGTCCCAATTCGGATGGGTGTCTGGCATTCGCTTCCTCAGGAAAGCGGTACGTGTTGACTTCGGAGCCGGGACTGCGGTCGAGATATGCAACCTCTAGCACAAAATCAACAGGTTTCAGGAGAACATTGACCAGGAGGACAATGCCGAGATTATCAATCTCAATATTCGGGCGCTCGATCGTGGCGTCGCTGTACCCAGTTACACCAAGGTCTGATGTGATAAACGCAGCAAAGGAATCGGAGTGGCCCTTGAACCAGGCGCCGGCCAGAAGGCGAAAATGGTAGATAATAGACACGGCAATTTCAGGGTTGTTGAACGAGTTCAACAGCTCAGTCATGGCAGCATCGCGGTTCCCTATCAATGCTGAGAGCCGCTGGAATAGAGCTATCGTCTCCTCAGCCATGGGCTGGTAGATATAGTCCGGGTGGCCACCAGCTGTCTCGATAAAGGAATTGAGGTTCTCGAGTCGTCGGCCCTCTGCATCGAGCTTAGCTTTATCTCCAAGCTCGACCAAAGTCTCAAAATAACCAAAGACGATTGCTGCAAACAAACAAGAGTCAACCTCGGCTCAAATGATTCGTTGGAGAGAAGCGACCTACCCCGCCAACCGCAGTTCCCGTCGCCTTGAATTCGGCGGTAGTGGGAATATAATTGAGGGAGGTGCTAGTGCCATGTTAGTATGTTGAAGGGTTGTATCGTGCCTCGCAGAAGAGAGGTGCGTACCATTGTTTTCTCCACGTAGACGGGATCGGCCTTTGCATATTCTTCGGTGATGGCCGTGCTCGGTACCTTTTCGCCAACGAGGGGCCCCTAGAGACAGCAACACGGGTTAGCGGGGTGCGCTGGTGCGAGACAGGGAAAGTGGAAAAGTGAAGGAGGGGGCGGGGTCAACCAGCTTGAGTTGAGGGAGAACTAACCTGGAGGTTTGGCTGGTATTCCCGCGCTGCAGCCTCCTGGGCGTGGAGATCGTGGTCCGGCTCCATCTTGATCGACGATGACGACGAGTTTGGCGAGGATTGCTGGCGGTGGTCGTGGAGGTGGTGCGGGTGGTTATGGTGAATGTGGTGGTGGCTCAGTACCGAAGAAGCTGGGGAAGGCGTGTTGGCGCTGGAGCTGCTTGAGTGGAACTGGTGGAAGGTGCCAGGTGCGGGGCCGACAGCGGGGCTAGGGGCGTTGAAGATTGGCGTTGTGTAAATCACACTGCCTCCACCACCAGCACCCGCTGCCCCGGGGCTAGCACCGTACCCACTCCCTCCGCTGCCCAGTGCTAGGGGCGTTTGCTGAAACGTGTACTCGGGAAGACTGTGAGGAATGCCGTATCCGGCCGGCGAGATCCCGATGAATGCGGTCGGTTCTGGTGGTTGGAACATGCCGAAGCGAAAGGGAGGAGATTATCAGGAACTTTTTTTTTGGTTTCTCGGATCAGAGGTCGTCCGGTGGTGGATTGCTTTTCGGGCCGGGACGCATGTGTGCTTCTGCTGCTACCACTGATGCCGCCGCTCCCAGGGTTCTGCGGGCGTGGAATTGGTATTCGGGACGTCTCTGCGCGAGCGGCAGGTGCAGATTTTCGGGTGTGAGGTCGAACTTTGCTGCTGGGTTTGGTGGACAGAAACGGTAAATTGGAGATGTTGTTGGCAGCATCGAACGCAGGCAAGAGTCGGGAAGCAGTAAACGGGCGATTGGCCTCAGGTGTCTTTTATGTGTCTTGTATTTGTGTGGATTTGTACCGTTGTGCGTATCCAGGTGTGCTGTGTCGAGTGTGGTTGGCGCTGCCAGGCAGGCCGGGAGCCAAGCGACGGGAGTGCGATATGTATCTTACCGGCGCGGGAGCCACAGGATCCGCGGCGACACACAAACGCGCAGCACGGGGCAGACGAGACAGTGTGTTTGGCTACGGAAGACGGCGAGCAAGAGAGGGGGCGTGAACGACTGGATCTCACAATCGAGAACGAGAGAGGGAGTTCAAAAACGAAATGGAAACAAAACTGGTGGCAGGAGGCCACACGCAAACACACGCACACGCAAGGCCCGGGGCCGTCAACTCCACCACAGAGATATATTGTCTGGGTAGCAGTATCCGGGGAAAGGCAGGGCAGGTCGGTCGAGAGAAGAGGGGGGAGCAGAATCCGGGAATGGCCCGTCAAATAAAAGGCGACAAGAGGTGAAGGAGCAGTGGATCAGATTTTTCTGAACAAGTGAGGGCGAGACGAAGGATGTGGTAGTATTCCAAGTCGTCGGGTGGAGACCGTGGTATTGCCTGCCAGCCGTCCAGACCCCAATTGCTCCTAGGTCTTTACGGAATATTTGCTTCTCTTCCCTGCGCTGGGCTGCGTGTGGGCTGCAGGCTGGCTCTCAGTGGCCTTGGTTTACCCAGGCATGTCACTCAACACGCTGGATGCTCCTGTGCGGCACGCTCCCCCCTCGGTAAGAAGAAGGGAAAAAAAATTAACTAATTGACAATCCTAGACCCGGGCGCACTGGCCCAGTGTACAGCAGCGTGCCAGCGACAGCAACATCGGGCTGCACGCTTGGCAACCCCATGCGCTCTGCACGATGTGATGAGGCTTGCTGGGGTCTCCCGGCTGCCGTTGTCGAGACAGGGGCAATGCGGTCTGAGCTCCCCCTCCAGGGCTAGCAGGGGCAGCAAGGGCCAGGTCTCGTCAGCGTGATGAGCTGTCCTGCCTTTGCATCCGCCCCCTTTGATCCCTGGACACTGCTGGGGATGCTGGTGCTGGGGGCGCTGACACTGGGGATGACGGCGTCCGCTGCGCGACACCGCCAGGGCCTGGTGGAAGCTCACTTGTTGAAGAGCCGGGGGAACGGCAGGGGTTACCGCCTGCAGCGGCCTCCACCAACACCACTAACGATACCACCGCACCACCACCACCACCACCACCACTAAACAGACCTTCCCACCAACCTACGCACACTCACTCAACGCGCACACATACCACACACAAGCCCACACCCCCCTCCAATAATTTTGCTCGTTCGCCCATCTCCCCTCCTTCACTTGTGAACAGCCAGTCAGTAGCTTGCAGGGCTCGATGAGCAGACGGTCTGCCCTCTCTATCGATGCAGCACCCCTCCTAGCGTCTGTCGACATTGGCTAGAGAGGGTTACATCTGGCCACACCCGGCAGCGTTCCCCTTTGGTCTCTCACAGCCTCTCATCTCCACGACCCACCAAACAGGCTCTCTGCGCCTGGGGTGTCTCTATAACGTTAGTGTAGTACTGTGTGGGCCTTTTTCGCCTCGGCGCTGCTACTCCTCCGAGACTTCTGACGGGTCCTTGCACCGCGATAGGGCGCCGCCTTGGCCGGAGCAAGGCCGCTTTCACGCCGTAACTACGCAGACTTGATGATACGAAAGATGTGTTTAACGGAGCTTATCGTCAGGGTTGTCAATTATCACTGATTGACACCCTAGTGGTCTGATGAGGCCACCGCAACTTCAGAACCCATCCCACGACGCGGTGGAGAGGTTCAACCATACGGCGTCTATCTAGTCCGGCATCCCATTATCAAACAGACGACCCCACTGACTGTCCTAATCACCCGAAACTAACGCACCGCACCGCGCCGTAGTCTCGACACTCTTTATTTAGCGCCTCACCGCGCGTTGGATGTCATGACTGGACCTTTGGCGGCTGGCATACAAATCCTGGAGCCGCTCCGGTACTCCCCCAAATTTTCGTGGGAAAGGGTACCTGGTTTGGAGGCAGCGTCGTGTACACTATTATTAACAGCACAACTCCCGGTGCCGCACCAGTTGTGCTTGCCCAGCAGCTTGCCCCGCCCCAACAGCTCGCGGTAGTCGGCTCGATATGCGAGGCTTGTGCCGATTGATTGCTGAGGGGGTTCCGGTTCGATACGACTGGGAGAATTCCCACACAGCAACAAATAAATCGGCAATTGCTACCTGATCTTCTTGATCCGCACTGTCTCAGGTCAGGAGGTGGCACCGTGACCCGGACCTGGGGCCTGCCGACAAAACACAACACTAGCTACTCCGGGATAAAAACGAATCTGGTACAAAGTTGATGGACATCGCCATGCGAACCTCAATACATGTGGGGGATGGCTCAGGGACGACGACTTTAGCTCCGGCAGTTCAACGGATTCGGTCAATGGAGATGGCGACGAATGAAATGACACAGACGGTACTCTGAAGGATGTATCGGTGGATATCCAAGGGCCCTTGTTTGCCGGCAGCGTCGAGCAACTCCAAGCTAGCGTAGCTCTACGCTAGCTTCAAAAGAAGCGGTCTTTCTCTTTCGCTCCTCACTCGCAAGATGCCTGTCCTGTGCAATGCAACTAGTGTATCGTCACGCATATTGGTGACATGATGGGGGCATCGCGGGACGCGGCAGGTCACCTTGGTCGTCTCCTCCACTCACGATCAAGCATGTGTGTCATTGACAATGCAAGTTGACACGGAGGGCGTTGCCGATCGTCCCCCGTCAGAGTGTAACTGTCGACAGATGGATCCTGACGTCTGTCTTGCTGGAACCCCCGCGAGGAATTGTTTTGGCGCGTGGTATTGAAACACCAGTCCGGGGGAGACTGGGGTGAGAGTGTTCAGCCGGAAAAATGGGTGTCGATGGCGCGCCGCCTGCCCGCCAAGTCCTGCCATCCATTGCCATAATAATACGGACCCTTGGAGGCGCGAAAACGACTTTGGTCATGTTCCTAGCTCCTACTGTAAGTTGGACGAGATTGGGAGGATCAAGAACTGCTGCGCTTTGATTGGTCTTGCTTTCTTTCGGTCCCAGGCTTACGGAACATGATGGTGGGGTTGGTACACAACCACAACCTGGACACCAAATGGTGGCGACGCAGACCTCCAGGCTTCGTTTTCGCGCAAGTACAACGCTGCTACCGCTGTGCCGCTTCGCGCATACCCACATGCTCTGAAGTTCTGTGCGGGCGTACTGCGTACAGACTTCGCTCCATTCCTGGTTTATGCGACACAGCTTGGAGGGTGAGATAGAGTGATCTACCGTCCATCAGATCTCAGGACCTTCAGGGCGAACCCGGCGCGATTTGAAGAGTGGGGACCAGACCCGTCTTGGATGCGACGGGGTCGCGGATTGCATCTGGTCCGTCCTCTACGGCGACGTTGCCGTCCACAACTCCACTCCGTTCGCTCCGCCCAAAAGCGGCAAGCACTGGCCACCGCCAGGGAGAGGTCGCTGAGTGGTTCGCAATATCTTCTGCGTAACTAGCGACTGCCTCGGCCATGTCCCCGACCTCGTGCATGTTTCGTTTCAACAGCACCGTCGTCTTGGGGAAGTTGACTGGCTGCAAGTGGGAAGTCCGATGCACCAGCAGGCCGAGCGAACGCAGCCCAAGAATACGACGACAGGACGACATCGGCGCAATCAGTGCAGACGGCAAATCATGACCGACGTTGCGGCGTGCTGCAAGCACGACAGGAGTATGCCGTTTGTTGTTGGTAGACGTCGACAAAGTGGCCTCGGAGAGAAGCGAAAGAGCATTGTGGATGGTCCAGTGGGATGCGCGATGTGGATGTCCCCGTCTCCGTTGTGTGATCCGATTTGCGCAAGAAACGGACATGGAACATCGTTGCCGCTGGTCGCCGGGAGGACGACAGAGGTGGAACGGAGGGATGCACCGTGGAGTGGAAACCTTTGAAGGCGGAGGGTGTGCAGCTACGGGAGGGAAGAGGGATGCTTGTGGAGGGGGTGGGATCGATATCGATGCATGATCAGGAAAGGAAAACAGGTAACAGTGCTTCGTAACATGTGGGGCCTACAGCGATTTTGCTGCGAGCCCCCTCTCGCCGACAGCCGACATTGTGAGGTTGCTAGAGCGGTGGCAGCCAAGTTCGTTTTCTATTTTCTTTTCCCTTCCATGCTTTGGTACGAACGCATGATACGTGTGTGCCAGGAGGGGTGTTGAGTCGAAGCAACAGTTGGGAAGGTCACAGGGGTGTGGGAAGAGTGGTGGGCATCACGAAATTCAAGCCGCTCCTTCCCCAAGCACCAACCTCACGCATTTTATTTCGCCGCGAAACCTCCAGCTTCCACGTCCAGCCCGAAAAACCAGCAAGGATACTATTACATACCCTATCCTGGCCTCACCCGTCTGCGCAGGCCAAGTACGCAGACGGGCAGGCATACTGCGGTGCAAATCATCATGCAGAAGGTCTTCCCGATATTCTTTGGCCTCCCGTGTCGTTCCAACTTCCAACGCCCGGGCTTTCGCTGATTCTGGGGGCTCCGTTTGTTCGACTGCGTCGGATTTATGCTGAAGAGGGTTAAGCTTACGTTCTCAGATGCCGCTACTCGATAAGCCCGTCTTCCCCTCTCCTCGTCGGCGGGCTTTATTTCAGCGCGGTATAGCAAACGTTGGCGGCATATACCAGCCCCCGGCTCCGATATTACGCAGGCTCCCCGACTGCACCTTGACGCTCGGTAGCTCCGTACAACGCTCGGGTTCTCTTCCGGCAGCCGTCATCTCGACCACTCACTCGTGTCCTTGTTGCTCAGTTCTCAAATTCAAGGTCCATCCTGCACACGCTGCGAGAGGCGGGCAGCGATGCACGAGCCCGCAGTACCCGCACTGCCCGCAGCGATAATATATCGAGCATTGCCAGCAGCGGCATCCTGCAGCAATACCTTCAGATTCTGCCGTTGAGGAGCAAGTCTCCCGACTGACCGACGTCACCACAGAACGATACCGATAGTGGATTGGCACGCTGTGTACTCCGTGTTCCCGCGCTCGCAAAGCTGTTTACTCCTGGCCAGACCCGCCCCTCACCCCTGCGAGACGGCTCAGAGTATGTTTGAATGCAGAGTGTCTCCAAACTGCGGCCGGGGATATCCAACCTAGGTACCCACCCCACGCACTCGAGGGATAGCATTGGCCGAGGGAAGATGGGCGTGCTTCCGGACCGCAAGTTCCAACATTCATGAATGGGTGGTAATGCCCTCAACTCGCTGCGCACGTATTCAACAACAGCCTTCCCTGTCAAGGTAGCCTGCATTCTACTCTTCCCGATGGTGGACTGAAAGAGAGATGAAGCTCTTCTCGGTTATATTTTTCTAAACGTTTCGGCATATCATGGCCTCAGAGTTGTATCCTATGTTCCCACTGCAGGAGTGGTACTACTCACACCTCGCCCTCTCTCTCACTCAAACACGTCGTTCATCGCGCCTATCACTTGGGGCGGAATGCCCAGAATGTTGTGGATGGCCAAACCCCCGCGCTGGCCTTGATGGCGCAGAATCGATGTTCCTTTGTTGGACTTTGATCGGTTCATAGATACAGATATGTAAGTCGTTCAACTGTACCCATGGCAAAGTGCACGTGGGCCAGCCGATAAGCCGCTCAGGAGTATATTTTCCCACGTCTCCTAGGCTTTCCTCGGGCTTGAGATCCCAGGACATACGGCGACACGACTGCAATGGACAGAGCCATTGGGAGTCAGCAGGCCCCGACTTCTTGCAATGGACGGCGTAATAGAGGCCGAATGCCAGCTATCATTGATCCTCTTGAGGAATCCAATTGACTACCAATTGAAATCAGAGCACCGAAAACGGCATCTAGAATCCCTGCCAAGTCTGCATCGAATTCGCTGCAGACCGAAAGTCATGGTCCGATCCCCCGAAGTCTTGCATAGAACCCTAACTACGCCTAGGGCATACTTGCTACCAGGCCATCATTTGCTATTCTACTCTCTTCTCCCGCTCTAGCATGACAACTTTGACTGACCAATTGTTGTCTCCATTCCTTCCGATGCCAACTGGAAATAGCGTTGTTAGACCCGAGCTGCTCCCCTTGGCGGACACTGTTGTGTTGAATTGGGTATTGTAGAGCCGACGGCAATAATATTTTATTTGATAGGTACAGTACCCGTGACCAGTACTAATAAGCATGGATTTCATTGAAGTATCTGGGTAGAGGATGGCAACAGATCCCAGTATTTACCAACCTCCCGTTCCAGCCAGCCAGTCTAGACTTACTCTCGCAGCGCTCTGCAGAAGAATTCTGCAAAGAAGCCTGCCCGCCGGTGGCAGAGCCCCCCCTTCCCTCCCCCCATCTGACCTGTGCCACATAGTCGCTCGCCCCCGCGAGCCACGCTAACGCTTTTTTTCACTTGTGAAGGAAGCCCCCGACATAGGCCCGTGGAGGTCGGTCACGCCCCAAGTGGTGATAATTGAATATTGTGACATGTCATTCTAGTCCCATCCATCCATCCATATGTTCTCGGGCCCGCATAGGGTAACTTGGAAATATATGCTCTGTTCGCTTTTAGAGAGAGCAAACTTGAACGAAAAGCCTACGTGTATATACCGAGCGAGCACTTGCCCTCCCTGCCTACCTACCTAATCAAATTCATCAAGGACTCCTGGAAAAAAAAATTCCCAAGAGTAAACTGGCTAGCAGCCTACTGGGTTGCAAATTGAATGCATGTGTGCGGCACGCACTACTTGCTCCGAGCTACATAACACATGAAAATATAAAACGGACTAATACGTAAGTGTGATGTGTCATTGCACGCTGCACGCTGCACGCCCGCAAAGGTGACTTAACCTAACTATACACACACACACACACATACACACGATGGCTCATGGACTAGGCTTATTCTGTTAATTCGTGTCCAATTTATGGTCTCGAAACACAGCTCCGACTCCTAGCATGTGTTCTCGATACAGCTCATAACTGTATACTATGGGCCTGGAAACGAACAAGGTTAGTGGGAAATATGTCTCCTTGCCAGGTTATATTCCCACCGGTACGGTCTAGCTAAGTGCTTACGGGATTGGCGCTCGAGAAATATCACCAGATGAAGAAACTCGCAATCGTCTCTCTGGGATTGTAGTCATTCAACGCCAAGGCGTCGGGTCTTGCTTATCTTGTGGCTGGATGCATCTCCCTAGGCTGTAGGGCTGATTGTTGTCCCTCAAGGGAGTTTCAGGAATTTATTTCCAAGTTAGACTGTCCGACTGTCCGACTGCCGACATGATAGGATTTAGTTCTCCGGCCGCCCAGGCTGAGTTTATGCTGCTGTCTGATCCATACCTCTCTCTAGTGGCTAACCCGGCCTCTCGACCTTCTAGAATTATCTATACACAGACCAACTGCGTAATTCTCTCTCACTAGCTGTTGTCACGGACTTCGTGGCCGCAGGGAACACGCTGCTGGATCCTGACCCGTCCATCACTACTAGGCCATATTCAAATCAAGGGGCTGCTCCTGTGTTCGCCCAGCCCTTCCCTCGGCGGGCCCTACCCCTTGTGCTCACTGGTCGCAGGTTCTCTCCGAACGGCAGGTCAAATTGATCGGGTACACCTCCAGTGCCTTCGTTAGCTGGCGGACGATACCCGTCAAAATCCTTTAAAGTTGCCGAATACAGCTCGGTTGCGGCATCAATTATACCCTGAATGGCCTTGACGCGTTGGGCATCTCGCTCGGGGCGAATCTTGAGCATACCGGTCCACTCATCAATTTTGCCTTGGATGCGGCCATCAACAATGAGGAAGCTGACGATGTCTCGGACTTCGTTCTCTCCAATGCGGAGACGATCAGCGATCCAACTGAGACGCAGATTGGTGTATGGAGCCACTAGTTTGGTCACGGCCTTGGTCCGCATGTTTCGGGTAACCTCATCAATATTTTCGGCGATGAAGGGGTCGGTCAGGAGATCGCCATTCTTCTGCAGTACCTCCTCGTACTTGTAAATGTCGTCTCGTTGGTAAGCATCTACCAGGTCTGTCATGGCGGCAATGCGAGGGTCGTTCTTATAGGGTTTCGTCTCCTGGCTGTCAAATGGGTTGATGTCGGACTTCATCAACATCGTCGTCAGGAGCAGATACTTGAGTACCTGGATTCGTCGCAGGTCGCCGGCTTCATCGTAATTACGGAAAGACTCGAAGAAATCACTCTGTGCTTCCTTCCAATTTTCTTCACTCATATGCATCTTGCCGCCGCATTCCCGGATGATGCCCTGAATTTTGGGATGTGGAACGGCCGAGCGCACTTTGAGCGCCTTCTGGTACAAAAGCTTGAGCTGGTTGTTATTCCTCGTCTCCGAATACATTTGTATCTCAAGAGCGTAGATCTCTAGCGAGTAGGTACCCTTGCTTGGGTCATCGGTGCCGTCCTCGCGCTGGCACGCGCGGTGAAGATCTCGGAGCTTGCGAGCGACGGCGTGGTAGTCTTTGCGGTCAAGGAGGAGGCGGGCCAGCTTGATGTTGGTCTTCAGCCACAGACGTTCGTTGTTGGTACTCTGGAAGCATTGAAGGGTGACGGAGTAGAATTGCTCAATACACTCGCCTGCCGCGGGGTCATCTGAGCCCTTCTCGACGTAGTTCAGCATATTGTCTATCGACTTCTCTGAGTAGTTTCTGGTGACAGCCGACTTGACGTAGGTGAGCAGCTCCTTATAGTGCTCGATAGCCTATAATTCTGGTTGGTCAGATCATCTACGGAAGCCATTGTCAAATTGCAGCTCGGACCTACCTTGCTATATTGCCGCAGCTTGAATTCGAGTTTGATGGCCTGCTTGAGGCCCTTGAAGCCCCATTCTCCCTTTTCTTGCTCTAACGGCGGTATAGCAAGAAACTCTTCGATGGCCTCTTCGGGATCCGTCGCTTTGGTCTGTTTCGCATTGTAGTATTTGTTCTCGACGTCGACATCGCCAGTGTCTTCTTCCTCTTCGTCCTCATATTCGAAATCATACTCTTCGTCCGAGGCCTGCATAAAATCGTCGTCCGACATGATGATTAACGTCTGAGGGTGCAGCGCTCTAGAATGGGCAGCGTGTGGTTTGGCAGGAAAGCGCAGAGTGTTTGGCAAAGCTTCAGGTCTGGGCAGGCTGTTGGAGAGTGGAATGTGGGGTAAAAGCTTATCTATTGGCTAGATGAGGACCCACTTTGAATGACAATGCCAAGCCGCCAAATTCAGCGGCGACTTGGCGAGAGAGAGACGCCATCGAAATACGTTCATTCCCCGTCACCCACAATTTACAACTTCAGGTCTTTTGCATTGCGAGCGTCGATTTTCTGCGCGCACACTATCGCGTTTACTTTCGCTCGGTTAGGCGCCTCCTATCTTTTCCATACGGATCGTACGGATATCTCGACTCGGTCTCGTGAACCATCACCGAGTGACTTGCCAAAGTTTATGGTCGCCGAGCGACAACACCGCCAAGATGGGTTCCGGAGACCTTAACATGAAAAAGAGTTGGCATCCCCAGCGATCCGGGAATGTCGCCGCCACCCAGAAAGCTGAGGCCGAAGCGATCGCCGAACGGAAGAAACTTCAACAACGTCTTCAGGAGATTGAAGAGGAGCGCAAGAAAGAGGAGATCCAGAAAGCGCTCGAGGCAGCAGGCGGCAAGCGCAGGGTAGATCGGGTCGAGTGGATGTACTCAGGTCCGACGGATGGACAAGGGACCGACGCCGTAGGTAGCGAAGCCTACCTACTAGGCAAGCGACGCATCGACCAGCTGTTACAAGATAACGAGGCAAAGAAACTAGCAAAGCAACCAAGCCAGGATGCCGTCGGCGCTATCCCGGCTATCAACAACCCCAGAGATATTGCCACGAAAATTCGAGAGGATCCCCTGTTGGCTATTAAAAGACAAGAGCAGCAGGCATATGAGGCTATGATGAACGACCCGATCAAACGGAGGCGGCTTCTCGCTTCGATGGGCATCGAAGACCCTCAAGATAAGCGCGGCGAGGAGAAGCGTGACAGACACCGTCATCGCCACCGATCAGACCGCCAACACCGAGATGACCGCTACAGCGACAGACACTCGCGCCGTCACAAATCAGACTCCACAGATCGCTCGAGAAGTCCAAAAAGGCACAGATCCAGAAGCCCAAGGAGACATCGCGATCGCTCTGTGACTCCTCGTAGAGACAGGTCCAGAAGCCCTCGAAGGTCCACTGCTGACGATGGCCGCAAGAGACGGATGACGGCCTCACCACAGGGTAATAGATACAGGTCATCCTCGCCCGAGAACCGGGTCAAGCGGAGCAGAAGGAACTCTTCTCGGGAGAAACGATACGGATCCCCTTCTCCAGACGACCTAGACAGGAAAGACCAAAGGGATTCGCCTCTGGGAAAGCGCTATAGATCACCCTCTCCTGTTACCCATGAAAGGAGAGATGAATACGACCTGCCTCACAGAAAGCGATACAGGTCAGAATCACCAGATGACCGTGGCCGGAAAAACCAGCGACGTGAGCGAAGTAAGCCGAGAACGCGTCGATCGAAGTGGCGTGACAGTGACAAGGAAATGTCTCACTCACCTCCGCTCTCTCGCCACAGGCGGGATCGCTCAGTTGACAGTGACCGCCCCCCTCGGCAATCCCACGGCGCTCGTGACAACGGTCACAACAGAAGTGGTGGCTCACGTTCGTACCAACCTCGGAGCAGTTACAACAGAGATGACAGATCACGACAAGGCGCCCAAGCATCTGAAGAGGAGCAGCGCGAGCGCGAACGTGCTAAGAAGTTGGCTGCCATGCAAGAGGCAGCAACGGATCTCGATAAGGACCGCGAGCGGCGCCTAGCAGCTATTGAGGAAGCTGAAAGGGCGCGGCAGGAGGCTGATGACCGCATTCGCCAGCAGAACAAACGGTTTGGTGGAAACGCGACATTCACCAGCTCGCTCCATAGCAGGGCTGCAGATATGAAGGTGGCTGATCGTGTGCGCGCTCGCTAGAAGCGGTAATCGCGTCACAGCACAGTTGTCTAATTTGGAGAAAGTTTGGGGAACCAAGATGTAGACGAGACGAATAAGATTTTCCTGAGCAGGGTTGTCGCAAGGTTGCTAGAGCAATGGCGGGCGGCGGGTTGGTCGTATGCTTGACCAAGTTGAGGAAAAAAATCATGACAATGGAATTTGTAGGATGCCCAATGGAGGTGCACATGTGGGAGTAACTCCAATGAAGGTGCAGATGGATTCGTATTTCCCGGAATGTATGGTTAGGGACCTAGATAGGTAGATCATTAATTGCCTGAAACAGGTCCCCCCTGATAGGTTGAGATGGAAAGAACCAATAGTTGAGAGTAAAATCCCAGTGAACCTCTGCCGCCAATTGTAAACACATCATTTCCCCCCGTTTTCCTCCCCGGCCTGCCTCCTAGAAACTCTCCAGTAACACCCGGACCCCCTTGGTGCCCCGCCACGGAATCGGAATGAAGTAATCAGCCGCCATTCGCACATCCCTCGCCGTTGTCCCGAAAAGCTTCATTGCGCCAACATCGCCCGCACGCCTGTCCCCTTGGGCTCCCCACACCCGCCACAGCTTCGCCAGCGTGAGTGTTATCTCGGCCTGCGCCAGCCACATGCCCAGACAGGCGCGGGCGCCGCCGCTGAAGACGGTGAGGTACCGGTCTAGACGAGCTAGCTGGTCCGCGTCGCGAGTGAGCCAGCGGTCTGGGTTGAAGGCGTAGGGGTCTGGGTAGATGGCGGGGTTGGTGATGGTTTGATACGTGGTCATGGAAATGGTCACGCCGGGGGGGAGGGTGTACTTCTTGGGTGGGGAGACGGTGCAGTCGGTGAAGTGGAGCGTTTCGTCGGGACACGTTCGCGGGGAGCGCCCTGCGGCGCCGACAGAGTGGCGGAGAGTCTCCTTCACGATGGCGCGGAGGAACGGGAGTTGCTCAAAGGTGGCGAGGGGTACGATGGCATGTGGGTCGGGGATGTGGGTGGTCAGTTCGTCGCGGAGACGGCGTAGGAGGGTTGCTTTTCAGAAAAAGGGGGGTGGTTAGGTATGTGGTTTCCAGTTGAAAAAGAGGGAGGGCTACGTTAGGTAGAGGAAAACGGGAGGAGAGAGTTACGCTGATCAAGTAGGTGAAAAGTTGCAATGGCGAGTGCCCATGACGCGGTCAAGGTGCCGGCTTGGACGAGGACTTGGCCCTCCTCGGCGAGGCGGCGTGTGGACTTCTCGGTTGGTGGGAGGACTTTGGATGAAAGTAGCTCGTGGAAGATGGTGGGATGGGACACGTCGAGCTGCCAGCGGGCGGTACCCTGGGTCTTTTGGATCTGGGCAATCTGGCTGTAGATGTCACGCTTCATCTTGAGGAAGCCGCGCCACCCGGGCACAAGGGCGGCCGAGAGGAACTCAGGCAGGGCGTTGATAGTGTCGAGAATGATGGAGGCATGCTGGACAGCCTTGCCGTAGTGGGTGCCAGTGAGGAGGTAGTCAGTGACATCGGCGCCGTATGTGGGATCCTCGCAGAGATGGTCACATTTGGCGAAGGCATACTCGTTGATAATGTCGTTAGTCATGGCAGAGAGCGGGTATAGAATGTTGACGGGCGGAGCGGGAACTCGAGCACCGTCAGAACACAGCCGGGCAAGGAGGGCATCCACGCGCTCCTCAATGACGGGCTGCAGGTTGCGGACGCTCTGGTTCGAGAAGAAGGGGTTAACGGCGGAGCGTCTAAGGCGATGCAGCTCGTGGTCGCCCGTGCCGACGCCGCTGCCGGGGGCGCCAAACTGCTTGGTGAAGAACAGCCATCGGTCTCGTCGCCGGTTCGAATTGGGATAAAGCTGCGGGAAGAAGTCCGCGTCGCCAATGTGCACCTCGTAGGGGTTGATTCGCACGATCGGTCCGTACTGCTTGTGCAACTCGATGATCTTGAAGACGTACTGTCCTCCAAGCACAATGTCGTAGTAGAATTCGTACCACCATGTCAACGCTGCCAGCCGCGGTCCAGGCACCTGGGCGAGAGGGCTAAGGTACAGACGCCAAATCGCTCCATATAGGCCATAAACTGCCAGCAAACCACCCGCTGTTGTCAGTAGAGGAAGGTAGGTCCCTGGATTGAGCAAATCAGCCACCGCCATTGCATCTGGCAAGTCCGTAGCCGAAGAGGTGGGATAAATACAGGCGACAGGAGAGATGACAGAGGCGGATGGAGAGAGGTGGACATGATGCCTTCTCCAATATGCCGCAGACTGGACGTGTTTTTTCCCCCTCCTCCCCCCCGGTCATAGTCGGTAACGTGTGACGAGAACCACCGAGCCAGTAACACAGTGAAGCAGAAGCCGCGAGAGCTGCGCGTGTCAACGCCATTCCCCCATTCCCCCATTCGGCGATGTGCTTTTAGAAATCTGCAGTAAGCTTTCAGCCCTCGTCACCATAAAAAAAGGCCCTCATTCGTCGTCCGGGGAATCAGATAACACGCAGTTGGGTAGCTTCGACTGATGTGGGAACTCGTACAGCATTTTTGTGATTCGGGATTTCGGGCGGCTTGCGTCTGGCCAAGCGAAGCGGCTCCGATGTTGCCAATTGTTCCTTCGATCATTCCTTCGGGCCCACGGCTCCGGGTCGCATCCAAGATACACGCTGCGCTTACATCAGGTCATTCGGCTAAAACCCATAAAGCGAGGCAGCGGGCCGGATACCATCGAGATATTATATTAGAGCAGCGCCAGACAGCGCCACTATGTTCTATGTTCCTCATACAGCCATCATTGCAGTTCAGTTACAAAAACGAGTGCAGAAAATATATGCAATGTAGCGAATCCCTCTCCAACATGACAAAGGAAACAAACAAGGATAAATACGTACAGTATAACGACAGAATGAAGGTGTTGGTGCTCGAAAGACTTTCCGCCCCCATTAAATCAGCCAGGCCCATGGCTACAGGGAGCTGAAGTAGAAAAAAAAATCGCAACTGTGCTTCAGAAGGGGGTATCATTCTAGTCTCAGGTCCAATCTTGGTGCAATGTGCCAGCATAAAAGAAAAGGCACCCAGAATGATGACGCTGCATGTCGTCAGGGTTGCTCATGGTGGTCCGGGCATTGGTGCGAGGTCTTCATGACTGTCATGTTCCTTCTCACACGGGAAACAAAGAAATTTGACAAAGAAAACTAGTATAGCCTTGCTTCTCATCCTCCTTCGCTTTCCTGCGCATGGCCCGACGTCAACCCGCGACATCTTCGCTTCCTTGCCCGCGCTGAGCCTAATCGTCGAAGAAACCCGCGTCATCAAAGTCCTCGGCCGCCTGCGCATCTGAGTCGTACGCGCTAGGCCGCATCATAGGCGGCGTCATTGGCGCTGCCCGTCTAGGGGGCGTGTCTCGAATCGGCATTTTCCCTTCTTGCCTCGAAGATGTCGATGTTGACGACATTCCCCTTGGTCGGCTGGCAAGGTCTTCCGAGGGAAATCTTCTGCCGGTGCTGGAGAAAGCCGTCGGTTGCTTGGCTGACGCAGTTTGAGGTGTCTGCCGCATGCCTGATGCCGGTGGCGTCAGAAGGCCGCCAAGGAAGGTGTTTGGAACCGGACTGCTCTTAGAGGGCGTCGAATTTCTTCCACTGATAGGGGCGGGTGACGACAAGACGCTGCCGAGGCTACCAAACGATGCCGGGTCTCTTGCCTTCCTCCAATTTCCCCACGCTGCTGCCAACGGACCGACAGCTTGCGCGACGCGCGGCGTAGCAGCATCCCGAATGGTAGCGGCAATATTGGGAAGATTGATAGCGGAGCCGCCATTCATGGCCCTCTCGCGCTCCTGCTCTTCCATCTGGAGATTGGCCTTCAAGCGGATAGCCGCATCCTTGACTGCGCTCCGGTCGTAATCGTCCCGCTGTAGGGCAAGAATGATGTCCTGGAGGTCGGAGTGTCTGACTGCGAGCAGCTCACGCAGCCATATGATTTCATCGTCACGCTTCGAAATTTTGACATCGGCTTCAGGATCGGCCTGAGCGACTGCATGTTCGAGCTCCTCGATCCTCTGCTCTCGCTCCTGGAGTTGCTCTTGCAACACCATGATAGATTCACGGAGAGCTTGAGGCGAGATCTTTTCAGGCATTTCTGAGACACGAGACATGGCTCTAGCTCGGGCAGATGGCTCAGGGTTGCTAGCAGTCAACTTTGCGGCCTGAGCGGCGGCGCGGGCTGCTTCTTTAGCAATCTCGAGTTTTTCCTCGAGATGAACCACCCGATCCTGAAGGTGTTCCGACTTGGAAGTAGAGATGCTGAGGCGCTCAAGGAGATTCTGCTCGGCGCGCTGAGCATCTTCAGTTGTATTGTTGAGCTTGCGCTCGTAACGGGCCTGAATGTCCTCAAGCTCGTTCTGATGTCTGCGATCCAGCTCCTCGAGCTCAAGACGCCTGGCACTGATCGCATGCTCGAGCTCGGCTTTCTTGGACGTTTGGGCCTCTTCCAGCAACATCTCGTAGCGGGCCTTGGAGGTGTCGGCATCCATCTTAACTTGGTCAAGCTGTGACCTGAGTCTGGCGGCCTGATCCTCAAGCTCTCCCCGAACAACATTGACTTGGTGGTTGGCACTCTCAAGCTCCGACTGCATTGCTTCACGAGTCCGCTGGACTTCGCGGGCGCCGGATTCTCTGGCCTCCTGGAATTCAGCCTGGAAACGGAGTGCGGTGTGGTGAAGCTTGCTATTCTCAGTTCGCAGCTCGGCGAGAAGACCTTCAAGGCGTTTACACTCTGCGACAGCACGCATACCCTGGCGTTCGCCCATCTCAAGGCGTTCAAGTTCGGTCTCGATACGCTCCCTGGTGCGGGCCTCGGCCTGGAGCCTAGCATCGAGGACTTCCTGGCGAGCGAGCAGCTCCTGTTCCCTCTTGGTGCGGCGAGCGTCGTTCTCAGCAACATGGCGCGCTGCCCTTGCCTGCTCCTCTTGGAGCAACATGAACTTTGCTCGCCAGCTCTCGCGGACACGCTCGTTCTCGTGTAGCTGGGTGCCAAGAGTATCGATAAGTTTGTGGAGCGCTTTGTTTTCACCCCGTGCCTCGTTCAGATCATCATCGAATCGCTTGGCCATTTCAGCGTACTTGTCTGCCTCGGTACGCCAGTGGCGAACTTCGGCCCGGGCCTCGCGCAAGTCGGCTTCGAGCATGTTGATGCGGTTCTGCGATTCGCTCTGAGACTGCTGAGCATTCGACTGGCTGGCGTCGAGAAGAGCAAGGCGCATCGAGTTCTTTGCTTGAGTCGATTCGAGGGACTTGATCCTCTGATCCCTCTCATCAACCGCCTCTCTCAGACGGACTTCTTCTTCGGAAGACATACGGAGCAAGCGCTGGACCTCAGAGAGCCTATCTTCCGCGGCCCTTCTGCCTTGAACCTCTTCTTCAACCTGCTTCTCGAAATGGTGCGTGCGATCCTCAAGATCCGCAATGCGCTGGTTGAGCGCGCTCTTATTCATCATCTCAACCTCAATCTTAGTGGCAGCAGATTCGAGTTCACGGTTGAGCTCCGCAGTCCGATCCTCAGCAGCGCGTCGTGATGAAACTTCGGCTTCGGTAGTGGCCTTCTGCTGTTGGAGTTTCTCCTCCAGTTCGAGAAGGCGAGCTTCGAGGGCACTAATTTTGTCGTCTTTTCCATCAGAAACTGGCTGTGGAGTGGGTGGCATCCTACTTTCCACAGCCTCCTCAACAATGTTCCTGAGATCCTCACCGCGGAAGTCGAGATGCAAGCTCTGACTGAATTGCTCTCTCATGTCTTCTAAAGCCTTCAGAACCAGGGAATTATCTACTGCAGCGGGCGCCGGAGCGGGTGAGGCCTCCGTGGGCATGTTGCGCTGCTGTACGGCCAAGGCGTCAAGGACGGCAGCACGAATCTGCTCCAGTTTGCGGTCCCGACGAGGACTCATAGAGCGCCTAGGCACTGGCATTTCGTCATCCTCATCGTCGGCATCGCTCTCCTTGATCTCAGCAGACACGCTGCGCCTCTCTCGTCGGCTGGAGGGCGTGCCCCTGGACACTCCTGTCAAGCCGTGCTTGATTGTTTCGAGGGTCTGCTCAAGAGGCGCAAGGCGGGCTGCAAGGAGACTATCGACGAGATTATTCACGCGACCATCAAAGAAGTTGACGCGAGACTCCAGTTTCGCCTGCTCGTCCTCGCTGAAAGCACCCTCCCAGTCACTTGCAGGTAAGCTCTCACTGCCATTGAGACGATGTACAGCGCCGTCAAAGATTTGCCCCGTGTAAGGGGGATCAAGGAAGGGATCCTCGAGTTCAGTTGAGAGAATTGGTTGTGAGGGCTCGGGAGGAAGGTTAGCATACCGACGCGGGCTAGGGCTAAGGCTGGGACCCTCGCTGCGGGGGTCGTGCTGTGGGGGCAAGTGCAAAGGCGAGGTGCTGGTAACAGCGGCCAAATCGAGATGGCGGGTGGGACTCGGTGCAAATATGGGTTGAGAGCTGATAGTCTTCTTGACGCCCATATCAGGATTCTTTCCGAGGTGAAGCATGATAGCATCAATGTCAGCCATGCTCGGTTCCGGGTTGAAAGACTCCGCTGTTGCTGAGAACTGAGAGTGGCTGATCGGCTCCTCTGCTTGATCAGTGAGAGGCGACAGGTTCTCTGCTGGAAGAGGAAGGACTGACTCCATTTCGTCGGTCTCCAGAGGCGAAACGATCGACTCCTTGGCTGTTAGTTCTGGCGATGCAGTAGCGAAGCGAGACGCCGCGAGTCCTTTAGGCTTCAGCGGCGGCGAGGCAAATCGAGACGTAGCCAATCCACCGCGTGGAGGAGCTGACATCGAAACTGGGGGGGGCGTGGGCGCCTTGGTTAACTCCTCGACAATCTCTTCGACGTGCTCGATTATGATTTCATCGGCTTCCTCCTGGGTCTCAGGTTCTAGAGTTTGGTGCGGCACTGAATCCTCCATAGGTTCAATATCCCGAGGCTCCACGGACTCGGCAACTTCACCAGCATCTTGTTCATCTTGAATTTCTTTGTCCATTGGCGTTTCGTCCTCGGTCTTGGCGTCCCAGAATGCCGTCCCAGGAACGAAGGGATTTGCAGTTGCTGAGAGTGACTTCTTGTGTCCGGGTTTAAAATTGTCTTCTCCAAATGGCCTGGCATCGTTGAAGGCCTGCAAGTCAATATTGCTACTAAACTCGAAAGGACTCCAATTCATGACGGGTTGATCCAGAGATGTCTCGGTGGGGCTGGTCGCCTTGGTGTCCGCAACCTCCGAGGCCAGTGTCGATGACATAGTCATATCACCCTGCCCGAAATTCGATTCGTCAAATGACTTCTCTTCCACGGGGATAGCCTCATCCTCAGATTGCTTTTCAAGATTCGACTCGGGGATCGGTGTCGACTCTTCGGTGGGTTCTGCAAACTGGGCTTCCGAGTCTCCATCGTCATGACTCGCGCGCACACGCTTGAAACGGCTCTCATTGGTAAGGCGTCCATGTTCGTCTTCGCGGATGCCGTCGTATTGAGACTGTTTGCTATCCGGCCGGACAATCGGAATGGCCTTAGATTTCTTGGCTGGCTTGACAACATCGGCGCCACTGAGATCAATATTGCCAAAGATAGAGCTGTCTCGGTTGCTCCCACTCTCGGCGCCAGACATAATGGGGCTGGTAATAGAGTTGGAGAGCGAGTGCGGAGTGAAGGACGGCGCATCTGGACGGAACTTAGGCCCCGAGCTTGAGAAGCTGAATTCACTTTGGCGTGGCGAGAAAACAGAAGCAGTGGGGTTGATCTTCGAGGAGACTGTGGTGGGGAAACTGAACTGGCTAGAGTTGGCGGATTCCAACCCAGCGTTGAAGACAGTAGGCTGCTGGAAACTGTTGCTGGAGAAGACAAACTGTCCAGGCTTGAAGGTGCTCGTCGGGTTGAACTTGAACTCAGGTGCCTCCACATTAAACTTGGACAACGAAGGTTTACTTCCATGGCTGGTCCGACGTTGGTGAGAGCCATTAACTGACTTGCCAGATTCGTTGTCAGTCCAAGGATTGCTGGCGGTGGAGAACGACCGTTGGTGCAACTTTGAGAAGTCAAAAGCTTGAATGGGTGTTCCCAAGTTGCTGGGGTTAGTCTCGATCTCCGACTCCTCACCAGGGTGAGTATTGAGACCCTGCAAAGTAGGTCGGAATCCGCCGTGGCCAAAATCATCCTCTGTGAAGTATTTCTTGGACAGAGAATGTCCACGGCTGTGAGGTCTAGGATGATGCAGAACTAGGCTATTGGCATCGCTGCCGAAGCGAGGAGGCTGAGGTGCGAATTGCACCGATGGTTCGCGAACATGTGCTGGTGCAGAAGGAGCAGGAACTTCAGCAGCATCATTTCCGTTATGAGGACTGTAATCTTTGTCGTTCTCAAGCTGTGAACGCATCTGCTCCTCGAGGTGGTATTGTTCCTCCTCCAGTTGATACTCTGCCTCGTCAATCTCTTTTTGGAGACTGTTGCTGGGGTTGTGGCGAACAAAGCTGGGCTCAGGGGTTTTTGAAGGGCTCTTACTCGGAGCTTCTTCCTCGACTTCGCGCAAGTCTTGCAGACGTGGTGACGCTCTTGCGGGAGCCTGGAATTGATACGGCAACAGCGGGTACTGCAGCGATTGGTGTCGCTGGTGTCCAAGTGGCCCGTTCAATCCATCGACGGAGAAAGGCGACACTGGTGACATCATCGCTGCGAGATTAGCGAGCGATGGCGAGCCACCGCGGTGTCCAGGGGGTAGCATCATCTGAGTGGACCATGTGTGAGGAGAAGGGATAGAAATCGACGCTCGTGGGTTAAATTTGCCAACGAACGACGCAGGAGAAGCACTGGCAGGAATTCCAGGGCTCCCAGCGGCTGTGAACGGGGCAGGGAACGGAAAGCCTGGCATCGCCTGTGCGCTTGAAGCCGACGAGGTAGGCAACGGTGGAGAGAAAGGAAGGGGAGGATAGTGCGTGACCGAGGCTTGCCGACTCAGCGTGGAGGCTGGCGAAATAGACGGCGCAGGCGGCTCGTCATTACCAATGGAAACCCCGAGAGCGCGCAACTTGGCCTCCTGCAGCTCTGTAACGTACTCCTTCCACTTGTTGAGGTCAGGGAGCAGGACCTTCCAGCTGCCTTGTTTCCGTTCTCGAATCATGTCATCAAAGTCAGGCCATGGTCCCCTGCTCTGAGATTGCTCTTCGGGACTGTATGTTTCAACTGGACGACCCAGATCAAATCCTTGGACACTATAACCAAGTTGTTCCCAGCTTCGTAGCATTCCGTTGATAGCGGACTGGTTCAGAGGGAGCGGCGCCTTTCCTGGCTGCCCACGTCCTTCATCTCTAGGCAATGAAACCATGACAGTTTTGCCCTTCCACGGTAGTTTCTTCCGGAGACGCGGTGTCGTGCTCACCGTGGCGCGTTTTGCCATCGTCCTCGACGGCGTGAGAGGTACATCATTGTTTGCTTTGGGTGTCCCAGCTGCATCCTCCGTAGGAGCCCTCGTCGGCGTGCTGGGCCTCTCAATTGTAGATCCCAGTTCGCCGTCAGGCGATGTCCTCTCGTCGGAAAAAACCATCTTCGTTTCCCTGCTTTCTTCTTTGAGCAAGGCTTTCAAGGTCTCGCTGCTTGACTGCTTTCTCGGACGACTTTTCGAGACTTTGCGGTCTCCCTTATTCTGACGGCTAGCTCTGGGCGTTTGTGTGTCGCCAAATCCCATCCAAGCCGCGTCCTCACCGGAAAATGAGCCGCTCAATGAAGAGTTCTCACTATCACCGGTGCCGTCACTGAGCCAGTGTCGCTTTTCCAAATCGCTACCGCCAGCCGTATGTTGTCGAATCCAGTCCTCAGTAATACCGTGCGGAGTACGCCGTGCGCGATTTGCCAGCACAGCCGCAGCTGCGCTGATGGAGGATGATGGATGTCCTGGCTGCGATTCTTGGACAAGGGGCGCAGGCCGAAGAAATGGTGTGTGTAGCTCTAACTGATGAATTGGCGATTCCTCAGAGGTATCGCTGCTCAAACTCTCGTCGCGAAGATGCAAGGGGTACGGCGAACCCCAATGCGAGGCGTCGTTTTGCGCTGTCCCGTCCCTGGCGGAGTTTGACGGTGGGGTCCTCAGCAGACCAAGAACACGGTCAGGGAGTCTCGGTGCGGGTAAGGGAGGGAGCTCAGGGGACGCCTCGCCGTCGGCGGTGGAAGCGCTTGAGAGGGCAGGTGATGCAGTCGGAGAGTCGTGTCTGGACCGAGTGGGTTTCGTGCCGTCCTGTGCAGATGCACGAGGAGGAGTTTGTGGAGACAACGACTTGAGGGGAGACGTCTTCAATGAAGCTTGGGAAACTAAGCGTCAGCAATTTTTCCTTCACGTCACACCCCGGCCGGACGAGGTGTGCGGATAAAAATCCATGTATCGTGTCGTGGTCTTTGGCGGTGCTCAGGCGGGACTGGACTCACAGACCGAGATCAGTGCAGACGAAGTTTAAACTCGTCTGCAGCCGATCCGCGGATTTTACGCGTCGCCAACAGCGTCCCGGTCGTCTTCAGATTCAAGATTATCTGAAGGAGGACAAAAGAAGACAATGTCGTCGGGCGGACCTGGGTGCGACGCGTTCTCGGCAAAAATGGGGATCGTGTGGTGAATCGAAACAGGCAGGAGAATTAAA
>Ga0247763_1000429_pt1 | contig 25070 bp, 16 predicted proteins | sample UWRJL141409B4_FD_179926 | JGI IMG/M metagenome (GOLD analysis project Ga0247763, IMG submission 179926) | Plant litter microbial communities from Arlington Agricultural Research Station in Wisconsin, United States - UWRJ-L141-409B-4 | ecosystem: Environmental > Terrestrial > Plant litter >...
CGCTCGGCGGCCACGTCCCAACCATGATGACCCTCCCCCTCCCTAACCCAAATCCAAGGCCCGCGAATCACACCTAGGCCACTTGACACGTAGTGCCGCCTCATACTCGGATGGGGGGTGGGCATCTCGAACCGCGACGCTGGCTGCGTCGAGCGACACGGGCGAAGTCGCCCCCCGGAGGGCCGCTACCTCCGCTACCAGGTCAACGCGAAGTCGGCGCTCTGCGGGTCCATGTTCTGCCACTTGTCGACGTAGAGCGCGCCGGTCGTGGTGTTGGCGGTGGGGTCGAAGGTGGAGAGGAAGTCGACGCTGCCGTATTCGCCGCTGCCGAAGCTGACGCCCTGGATGCCCGTGACCTCTTCGAACTGGTCGACGGGGATCCAGCGGCGCGGCCAGCTGCGACCGTCGACGGGCGTGTCGCCGGGGAGAAAGGTGAAGCGGGCGGTGTGCTCCAGCGCGACACTGCCGTCGGCGGTCTCGAGCCGGATGGGAACGTTTATGGTGATGGCGCCGAAGGAGAGCTGGCCGATGCCTTGGCACGCCTGGGCCTCGGCAGCTGCGCTGAGTTGCACGCTGGTGTCGCTGGCGCCGGCGCGCTGAGCAGCGATGGGGCCTTGCCCCCAGAGAGCCAGCGCGCGCTCGAGCAGGGCGCGCGGCGTCGCCGCGGCGAAGCCAGTGACGGGTGCGTCGAGGTCGAGAGGGCGGCCGCCGGAGAAGGCGCAGCCATCATCGGGGAAGGCACCCTCGATGGGCGTCCAGCCAGCGAGGGAGTCTTCGCCGGTCCCCGGCGAAAGAAACGTGCTGATCTTGCCGAGGACGGAGCTGCCGTCGAACGCCAGCTGGGCGCTGAACTGCCGGCGCGCCTGCTGCTGGAGATCGACGCCGTAGGCGAGTGAACCGGAGAAGTCGTCGAGCGACGGCTGTGTGTAGGGCGGGATTGGAAAGGTGGAGAGCGGCTCACCGAGCTCGGGGGCGGCGCCCGGCGCGGTGCCGACACGATGGCGGAATGTTCCCTGGAGCGCCCCGTCTGCCGTGGCGAGCGCGATCTCGAGCTCGAGGTGCAGTGAGCGGCGCCCTTGCCCGCAGTACTCGTCGAGCTCGACGGCGTGGGCCTCGAGGGCCGTGACGTCGAGCGCGACCCGGGTCTCTTCTTCGAAGCCAGTGATGTCATCGCTCAGGAACTGTCGCTGCCAGGTGAAGCTGAGCTCGTGGTGGCCTTCGACCATCGCCACCCAGGGCGCCAAGTCTTCAGCGTCGAGGTCGAGCGGGGTCGTCGAGGCAGGCTCGCAGTAGATGCCCTCGCCACCGAACTCGGAGGTCTCGCCGCCGGCGATCGCGTCACCCGAGGTGTCATCCAGGGGGTTGCCGTTCGGCGGCTTGGGGTTCGACCCGCCACAAGCCGCCAAGATGAGCCATCCGACGCATGCGTAACGAGGGGAGGTCGCTGTCGTCATCGAAGCTAGGAATGACACCCGCGAGGGCTCGTCACAAGGTCGAGTGACGCACGCTGCGCACATTCCTGTTGCCGAGTCGCGATTGCAGGTGCGAATCGCGCAAAGGTGGTAGGCTGAGCGCATGGCGGCGACGAGGGTCGGTGTGCAGAAGGGCGCCGTGAAGAAGCGGGCCTCGAGGGCGGGCTCCGAACCCCCCGCGCAGGCACAGGGGTTGGATTTTGAAGCCATTTCCAGCGAGTGGATCCGCGCGCTGCGCGGCAAGCGCTCTCAGGCGAGCTTCAGCCGGCGCCTCGGTTATGCGAGCAGCGTCGTGCACCGCTGGGAGTCGGGCGCGGCGTGGCCCACGGCGGCGCGGTTCCTCGAGGCGTGCGAGCGCAGCGGCAAGAACCTGGCGGCTGCGTATGCGACGTTCTTCTGGCGAGCGCCCTCCTGGCTGCGGGCGCATGCCCCGAGCTCGCCCGAGGCGGTGGCGGCGCTGCTGCGGCAGCTGCGCGGCAAGACGAAGAACAACGTGCTGGCAGAAGCGAGCGGCTACAGCCGCTACAGCATCGCGCGCTGGATGAAGGGCGAGGCCGAGCCGCGCTTGCCGGAATTTCTGCGGCTGATCGAGGCGACCAGTCGCCGCGCCCTCGACTTCATCGCGACGCTGCAGGACCCGGCGAGCCTGCCCTCGGCGGAGGAAAAATGGACGCGCCTCGCGCGCATGCGCCAGGCCGCCTATGAAGAGAGCTGGTCGCACGCCGTGCTGCGCGCGCTCGAGCTCGATGAGTACGCCGACGTCGGCGACGGCAACGCCTGGCTCGCCAGCGTGCTCGGCATCGGCGCGGCCCAGCTCGAGCCCGCGCTCGCCGCTCTGGAGCGCAGCGGGCAGATCGCGCGCATCGGCACGAAGTGGGCGCCGCTCTCCAGCGCCGCCGTCACCACCGGCGGCGACCCGACGACACGCGGCCTGCTCACGCGGGCCTGGATGCACGTCGCCGACGAGCGCATCCAGAAGGGTGCTCCCGGACACTTCGGTTACAGTCTATTCGCTGCCAGCCGGGCTGACCTGCGGCGCCTGCGCGAGCTGCACATGGCGTACGTGCGGGAGATGCAGTCGATCATCGCTCGGTCGAGCCCCAACGAGTGCGTCGGGCTGTTGTGTCTGCAGCTGCTCGATCTGAGCGCGCGCGACGACAACGCGCTCGCGAGCGACTGAGCGAGCCCCTCCTCGGCGCCTGCTCGGGGTCACCACCGGTTGCCTGATTCTCCAGCGGCGCGTAGGATCGCCCGGTGCCATCGAACGCTGCGCGCCGCGCGAGCGACGCCCTGCTCCGGGAAGACGCGAGCCGCCTGGCCGCGCGGGCGGAGCGGTTGATCCCCGTCGCCCGGGCTCGTGCACCGCAGCTCGTGACACCTCGACGAGGCCTCTATCTGCTGCGCCACCACGTGCCGACCGCGTTCGAGGCGACCGTCTACGATCCGATGCTCTGCCTGATTCTACAGGGTCGCAAGGAGATGGCGTTCGGTGACCGCACGCTTCGCATCGGAGCTGGCGAGTGCGCGCTGATCAGCCACGACCTCCCGATCGCCTCTCGCGTGCGGGAGGCGCCCTACCTCGTGCTATTGCTCGCGATCGACCTCGAGGTGCTTCGGGGCCTCCGAGAAGACGTCGGCGAGCTGCCGATGGCGGGCGACGCCCGGGCGCTCGAGGTGCATCGGGCCGACTCGCAGCTGCTCGACGCCATGGGTCGCTACCTCGCGCTCGCCGATTCAGAGCGGGATGCGCGGGTGCTCGGGCCGCTGCTGCTCGAGGAGATCCACTATCGCCTGCTGGTGGCGCCTTTTGGCCAGATGCTGCGCCGCCTGCTCCGCGGAGACAGCCACGCGAGCTCGATCGCGCGCGCCATCGCCACGCTGCGGCGGGACTTCCGCTCGCCCATGGTGGTGGAGGAGCTCGCGCGGGCGGTGGGGATGAGCGTCTCTTCCTTTCACAAGCACTTCAAGGAGGTCACCGCCTCGTCGCCGCTCCAGTATCAAAAAGGCCTGCGCTTGCTCGAGGCGCGCAGGTTGCTGGTCGCGGGCACTGCCTCGGTGACCAGCGCCGCGTTCGAGGTCGGCTACGAGAGCCTCACGCAGTTCAGCCGGGAGTATGCTCGCAAGTTCGGGGTGTCGCCGCGGCATGACCTGCGGAGGGTGGGGCGCGCCTCGTGAGGGGCTGGTGGCCGGCGAGGACTGTCGGAGGGGAGCTGGGGCGCCAGGCTCAGGGGGCCCGGAGCGCGAGCGCGACGGTCAGGACCGCGGGCTCCGGCGCCGCTCCGAACTTCAGTTTCCAGAGCACGTTGCCGATGCACCATTTCAGCTTCGGGTATTGAGCGGGCATCGCACCGATCACGACGTCGCTGATGCGCCCGTCGGGCGCCACCTCGAGCTGCGCCACGACGCGCAGCTCGCTCGTGAGCGCGCGCTCTTCCGAGGGGAGCCAGCAGCCCTGCGTGACCTGGGCGTTCGCCTCGGTCACGGCGCGCTCGATCGCGTCGACGTCGCGATGCTGGTAGAGGCCTCCGGCATCGCCCGCATCGCCCGCGGGCTGCGGCCCGGCCGCTGCGGGTAATGCAACGGGAGCCTGCGCCGACGCGCAGCCGGCGGGCGCGAGGTGCGCCACGAGCCAGGCGGCGACCAGGAGAGAGCTCGCTCGCGAGGGGTGACGGCGACTCGGACGGGCGCGCGCGGCTCGCATCCCGAAAGGATATCCGTTCGCGGCCGACGCGCCATGCGCGGGGTGCGCGGTCGACGCGGCGGGCCCTGCGCCGAGTCGCTCGATGTCGCGGACGGGATGGGCCTCCAAAACGCCTCGGCCCCGAGAAATGTCTGCGCGGCCACCGATGGACTGAAGAACTCGCGCTCTCGCGACTCTAACCCTCGAGAAGGAGAGCACATGGGACGATCGATCCGGATGCCGAGGTTTCTCGGGGGCGCGGCGCTGACGTTGTGGGTGATGGGTTGCTCGGCGACGAACGGCGGCGAGCTCGGCGAAGAACGGGATGTCGAGCTGGAGTCGGCGGCGCTGGCGCTTCGAGGCGAAGACCGGCTGGCGGCTTGTGAGCAGGACCCGCGCGTGCTGAGCGGGCTGGTCTCTCGCGAGGTGTGCGCGGGAGCGGCCATCTTCTTCGAGGAGACGTTCGAGGGGAACGGGCGCACGTGCGGCAGCTGCCATCCGGCGGCGAACAACACGACGCTGGACGTGGCGTTCATCGAGGAGCTGCATCAGGCCAACCCGCGCGACCCGCTGTTCGTCTCGGAGTTCGTGCCGGAGCTGAGCGAGCTCGAGACCTCTGATCTGCGAGACGACGCGGCGATCCTCGAGAACGTGGACGGCTTCGGCTTCTCGGACCGCTTCGTCTCTCGGGGCGTGAACCACGTGCTCTCGCTCAGCACCAGCCTGGCGCGCGACCCGGGTGACCCGAACACGACGAACCCACCCGCCGAGCGCACGGGCTGGGCCGGCGATGGCTCGCCCGACGGGACGCTGCGAGGCTTTCTGCGCGGCGCCATCGAGCAGCACTTCCCGAAGACGCTGGACCGAGTGGCGGGCAGCGATTTTCGCCTGCCCGAGCCCCTCGAGGAGGAGCTGGTCGAGAGCTTTCAGCTGAGCCTGGGGCGCCGCAACGAGCTCGACCTGCAGCAGGTGCGCCTCACTGACGAGCAAGCGGAGAGCGGGCGCCAGCTGTTCCTCGACGACGTGAACGGCCGCTGCAACGTGTGCCACACGAACGCCGGCGCCAACTTCAAAGGGTCGAGGCTGAACCGCAACTTCGACACGAACACTCGCAGCGGCAACTCGAGCGTGACTCGACCCCCGCTCGGCGAGTTCACCGTCCTGCTCGACGCGGGCTTCGGCGGCCGCGATCTGCCCGAGTCGAACTTCCCGGATGGCAACGGCGGCTTCAACGGCTTCGGCAACGGGAGCTTCAACCCGCCGCCGCTGATCGAGGCGGCCGACACCGCGCCGTTCTTTCACAATAACCTGCGAACCGTCGGCAGCTTCCCGGACAACATCAGCGGCGCGGTCCTGTTCTACACGCTGCTGGGCTCGTTCCTGAGCTCGCCCGCCGCGCAGGAGCTGGACGAGACGCTCGGACCGCTCGACCTCGACGGCGGCGAAGCGGCGAACCTCGCGCGCTTCTTGCGGGTGCTCAACGCCGCGCTGAACATCGACATCGCGCGCCAGCGCGCCAGCGCCGTCGCGGTGCTGCTCGACAGCCCGGCGGAGGACGCCGCGATCCAGGCGACGCTGCTCGGCCTGGCGCGCAACGAGGTGGACGATGCCCTCGACGTGCTGATCGAGGGCAATCGCGAGACGGCGCCCAACCCGATCGCGCTCGATCACCTCGAGGTGGTGCGCAGCGAGCTCACCCGGGCGATCGACGTCCCCGCCGAGCGCGCCGCGCGCACGGCGACGGCGCTCGACGAGCTCGGCGCCGCCCGGGGCGACCTCGGCACCAACATCGACTTCGTGCTGGGCGCGGGGAACCTGATGTTCTGAACCGGGGCGCGTGGGGGGGCCGCAGCTACGGGGCGCGAACGCCGCCGCGCTCGGCCCTGCTCGCGAGCAGCGCCCCGTCGTAGGCGGCCTGCAGGTCGTGCTCGGTGCCGAAGCGGCGGAGCACGTGCTCACCGAGCGCCAGCGCGGCGACGGTGACGCCCATGGTGACCAGCTTCGCCCGAGTGCCGATGTTGATCTGTGCCAGCCTGGAACGGCGCAGCGACCACTCCGTGAGCTGGGTGCGGCTCTGCGAGTCGTAACCGGTCATCAGGAACCAGTCGTGAAAGCCGAGCACGCGCCCGCCCTCGAACAGGGGGTCGACGTAGTCGATGATGTGGCGCGCCAGACCGATGGATAGGTAACCGGCGACGCGGGTCGAGTAGATGCGCAGGCCCGGCTGCCGCCAGATGCGCAGCGTGCCGCCATCGCCGCGGTGCTCTTCGAGGCGCACCGCGGCGGCCTCACCCAGGCTCGCCCCGACCGCCGCGTGCCGCTTCGCCTCCCCCATTCCGCAGCCCAGCGTAGCAAAAACCGGGGGTGGGTGCCGCTGGGCGAGGACGGTTCCCCGCCCGCGGGGCCCGCTGGCGATGCGCCCGCAGGCGATGCTTCGGCCTGCGTGGGCGCCCCAAACCCGCGCTGTCCCGGGCTCGAGCACGGATGGGGGGTGGGCATCATTTCTTTGTGACGGGGAGTGAGATCGGGGAGTGAGATCGCGCAGCGGCGGTTCCCAGTGGGTCAGAGCAGCTGGATGCCGACGCTGAGCTCGGGCTTGACGAACTGATCCGACGGGCCGCGCGTGCGGAAGTGGTGGCGAAGCCCGCCGCCTGCGAACAGGCCGAACGCACGCGTCACTTGCAAGCCGGCGAGCAGGCGGTAGCGCAGATCGATGGCGCTCTCGCCGTAGTCTCTGCCGGTGGAGCGGTTCGAGTAGTGCACGTCGGCGTCGAGGAAGCCGCGGCTGATGTTCAGCCGGTGGCCAAAGGCGAGACCGGGGGCGTAGTCGCCGTTGATCGGATCGATGAGGTTCGCTTCGCTGCGTGGGTCGTAGCTCATCGTGGGCATCACGTAGAGCGGACCCGTGTGGAAGCGCACGCCGAGGTTGATCGGCATGCTGGTGGCGGCCCAGACGACGCCCTGGGTGCGGCCGCGTTCGCTGTAGGGCACGTACGCGAGCGAGACGCCGTCGACCTCGCGCGCCACGTTGACCAGGCCGAGTTGCAGGCCCTCGACGTCGCGGGCCACGTTGACGAGGCCGATCTGGGCGCCGTCGACGTCGCCGCCGACGTTGACCAGGCTGATCTGCACTCCGCTCAGCTGCCGCGCGATGTTGGCGCCGTAGCTCAGCTGAACGCCCTCGACGTCGCCGCGCGCCCAGTTTGCCAGGCCACCGATCTGCACGCCGTCCACGTCGTGCGAGAGGTTGGCCCCGACGCCGAGCTGCGCCCCCTCGAGCGCGCGTGCCAGGTTGAAGAGGCCGCTGGCCTGCACGCCGTCGACGTCACCCTCGGCGACGTTGACCAGCGTCGACAGCTGAAGCCCGCTCACGTCGCCGCGCTCGACGGTGGTGAGGCCAGCGATGCTCGCCCCCTCCAGCCCGTTGCCGCCGACACCGAACAGCGTCGCGGCGCGGAGGCCCCGCGCAGGGCCACCGTGCCAGTAACCGATCCCGCTCAGCACGACGCCATCCACGGGCCCGAGCACGTGCGTGACACCCCAGACCTCGAGGGCGACGCCCGAGAGCGCGCCGATGCGGCCGTAGAGCACGCCGAGTTCGAGCGCGAAGCGGCGCTCGTCGGTGCGCTCGCGCAACGTCAGCGGATAGACGAGCGATACGTTCACGCTGTCGAGGGGCAGCAGCGGCGGCAGCTCGGCGGGTGGGCTCGCTGGGGTCGATGCGGGGGCGGGCGCTGTCGATGGAGCTTTGTCGGGCGCCGTGTCTCGAGACGAGCGTTCGGTGGTCGCCAGGGGCGTTCGCCGCAGGCGCGCGAGCAGCCCGCTGGCTTCGTCCCGCGCCAGATTGCCGACCAGGAGCGCCGTGACCTCGGGCACCTCGTCCATGCGCGCGGGCGTGGCCACGCTGCGCGACAGATGGTGGCCGGAGCCCGAGTGTATCGTCACCGTCAGCTCGCCCCCGGGCACCACGCGCAAGGCGATCTCGACCGGAGCGGTGTCGATGGGGGGCGCGTCGATCGCAGCCGGGTCGGCCGGCGCCGAGGCATCGGCGTCGAGCCGGAGCTCTTGCCAGATGGCTCGCCGTACCGAGCGCTCGTTCACGGCCAGGCCCGCCGCGTCGATGCTCAGCCGAATCGGGGCATCGACGGGCGCTTCGGCCATCGCGACGGCCCGCTGCGGAGGCGCGAGACCCCCGGCTTCGGAGTCAGCGCTGGCCCGACCGACGCAGAGACTGCCCGCCAGCGCCGTAACCAACCCAAAAGAAAGAGAAAGACGCTTCTGCACAGTCGTGGTTCCCGGCCGAGGCCAAAGCGTTCAATTCGGTTTGTGAATTTTCGCCGGGTGCCCGGCAGCGAGCTCGGGATGACCCGCTAGCTGGGCGTCGAGCTCTGGCGTGGAACTGCCAACCGCGGATGTCCCATTCAGCTGTCTGATGGTGGAGCCGCGCTGGCTGCTTCAATACGCCGTTCAGGCTGCCACGCGCTCCCTGCCGTCGACCACGAGGCAGGGGCAGGTCGGATCGCCGAGCTCCCAGCGAATGCGCTCCGCCGTGCCCGCGGCGCGAATGCGACCGCCGTGCACGCCGAACAGATGGCACCAGGTGCACACCGCCGTCACGTTCTCGTCTTCGTCACTGCCTCCCGCCGAGCGGAACTGCAGGTGATGGGGCGTTACATCTCTCCGGGTGCACACTGGGCTGCTGCACTGGTAACGGTCGCGGATGTAGATGTGGCCGTATGCGACGCTGGCGCCCAGAAGATGGCGCCAGGCCTTCCAGAGCGATAGACACAGGAACCTCAGCCAGCTCGTGCCGCTCGATAGCCAGCGGTGCGCCTGCGCTTCGAGGCCGCGCCACCAGGCGTAGTTGGCGCGCGACATTCGCAAGCGGAGCTCGATACGCCCCTTCGATGCAGTCTTCCCCGAGCTCGAGACGTGGGCCTGGGCGCTTGCCGCAGACATCTGGAGCCCGCTCTCGAGCCACGCGGCGAGGCTGCTCAGCATCACGCGCCACACGCGCCGCGACGCCGCCGGTGGCTCCGCCGGACGGGCGGCACCGGCGGGCCGTGCGCCATCGATCGGCGCATCATTGGCGGGTTGTGGTTGAAAGATCCGTCCACTCACCACGGCCTGCTCCAGCTCGTGAAAGGCGGCCATCTCCGCGTCCACCGGCGGCGGACAGTCCGCTTGGCCCGAGCAGCGCACCGCGACGAGACCCGCCCCTACTTCTTCGCGCAGGTGTTTGATCGTTCGTCGTTGGGCCCGCTCGACCCAGGCGGCCTCGGTGCTCGGCGTCGCCACACGAACGACCTGCACGGCTGCCTCGACGCCGATCTGCCCTGCCCCCAGCGCCTCCGCCACGCGCGGCAGCTTCTCGAGGCGGAGAGCCAGCGCCCGCCGTGCCATGAACGAGGAGCGCGACATGCCGAGCCGTTCGATCGTGTATTGCGCTTCGTTTGCGTAGCCGAGCTGGCGCCAGCCGTTCGCGCGGTGAAACTGCAAGGCGAGCTGCGACAGCTCGAGCTCGTAGCGGGCGAGCGATCGGGCCAGCTCGCGCAACTCGGCGTCGAGCTCGTGACCGCTCAGGCGCTCGAGCGGGGCAAGACCGAGCGCCGCCGCATGCGCCACGCTGTCGCGAACGGGATCGGGCTGGTTCGGATCGCGGGGCTCGCCGTTTTCAGACAGCGTATACCGAAAGTGCTTCTCGCACAGCGCCTCTGCGTGCTCGCGACAGTGGCTCAGCTCGCGCAACCAGCTTCGCTGCGCCGTGTCCACCCGTTCCAGCCGCTCGAGATCGAGCCAGCCCGCTGGCAGCGCTGCCAGCAAAGCCCCTTGCCCCTCGGCGAGGAGCGCCTCGACCTGCGCATCAGCGCCGTGCACGCCGAGCTGCACGAGCAACGTTCGCGTCGCCTCGTAGAGCCAGGCTTCTTCGCGATCGACGGTGCAGGTCAGCGTGCACATCTCGTCGCTGGGCGTGGCCTCCAGGCTGTCGATGGGTAGCGCTTCGGAATCATCCGACACGACGCCGGTAGCGTTTGCCTCGCCCACGGACGGGCGCACCCCGCGCTCGCCCGCGGCGATGGCGTCAACCACCAGCAGTCGCATTTGCCGCACCGTTCGGCCTTCTGCCGCTTTTATCCACCGCGCCTCGTCTTCAGGCTGGGCCACGCGGGCCAGGAGCTCTCCCATGCTCCAGGACATGCTTCCGAAGGCCATCGCCCGGCGTAGCGCTGGCAGTTCCTCGAGCCTTCGAGCGAGGCTGCGTGCGGCCTCCACCCAGCGCGCGCTTCGGCCACAACGCTCGAGCGCGTAGGCCGCGAGCGATGAAAACCCGAGTTCGAAGTGCGGGCCGCGACCCAACACCTCCAGCACCTGTCCGAGCCGCAAGCTCGAGCCAGCTTGCGCCCGCACCAGAGAGGCCAAGGCTGAATCCAGCTGCTCCCCCGCCCCGTGACAGCGCATGAGAGGACCATGACGCAGCACTGTTCATGTGTCCAGCAATTCGTCGATCGCAGCTGAATTGAGCGGTGAATCAAACCTGGTGGGACGGGCCGAGGTCACGCTGCTCCGGCCCCTCACCTCATCATCACGCACACGGCCTCGCCGACGGATGATGTGAAGCGCTCACGGCGATTCCGCAGCTGAAGTTCGTTCGCGACGTGCGGCTCGCCTGACTCGAAGCCGCTCCGTGCGGATTGAGCGCCTCGCAGCTGGGGACAACCTGTTGACAACAAGCCGCGTCGCTCTTGCCGAGGACTGACACGCTTCGCAGCCGGCAGTTGCTGCGCCCGTTGCACGGGCACACGTCGCAGGCAATGGGCAGGAGGTAAAGGCGAAGCGCGACGAGGTGCGGCGTGCAAGAGGCGCGGGCGCTACCGACCACGCAGAGGGCGCTCGTGCGCTGGGGCCCCCGCTGGGCCGTGTTGGAGCAGGGCGGCGCGAGGATGAGGCAGCGGCCGGGAGGGATTTCCTTCATCATCAGCCGACGCTTGGGCGACCTCGACGTGGCAACGCGTGATGCAGCTCGTCGCCAATGCTGACCCGCTGCGACCCGCAGAGCTGCTGCTCGCGCGTCCGTCGTCTTCCACGCGATCGCCCCTGCGCTCTCGCTCGGCTCCGAGCCTCATCGCGACTTCGTTCCCGGGCGGTTCGGCGCGCCCTGCGGTGTTGCGCGAGGCGCCGCTCTGCCGACGCGAGCGCAGTGCGTGCATCGCGCCGAGCTGAGTTCGATGACGCTCGAACTCGACCCATTGCGGCGACCGCATCGCGCGCATCGACCTCGATGTGCTTCTCTTCTCGGGCACCGGCTGAGCGGATTGAGGCCGGCATCGCGATTCGGGGGCAAACACGCTTGTGGGTGGCGGCAGTGGGCCTCTACGCTGGTCGACGTGGCTGGCGACGCCTCTGAGCTCGACGATGTTTGGGACGGTGACGACGACGATGATGAGCCGTCGGTCAGGCTGGCATACCCTGTCGGTCGCTCGCTCCCGCATCCGGCGGCGCTGGGTCTATCGTCTGATGAGGCCAGGCGGCATCGGGTCCATGAGTTGCCTTTTCTGATCGAGCCTGAAGAGGGGCCTCGCGCGCCGTCCGAGTTCGTGCGCTGGGCGGAGGAGCGAGGCCTTTCGGACGTGCTTTCGAAGCCGGCGAGCGAGCTGTCGGACTGGCTGGGGCCGGGTGCCTCGGCGCCGTGGTTCGCGCAGGTGACGGTGCAACAGTGTCTGCTCGGCAAGCTCGCGGGGCTGCCCAGGGCATTGCAACGGCAGGTGGCGGAGGATCTGCAGCAGGCGGCGCGAAGCCATGTGTGTTACAGCGCGCACCGGGCTCGCCTCGCGGAGCGGCGCCGATCGAGCTGGGCGCGTGCCCTGCGTTCGCCGCTCGACGGGCTGGCGAAAGCGCTGCTGGGCTTGTATGAAATGTTTGGTGCTCACCCCAGGTGCTGGGGCCCGGTGCCGAGCGCCGGGTGTGGTGTGGCGATCGGAGACGACCCTCCGCGGGCGTTGGCGCTCTTTCCGAACACGTGGGAAGCGCACCGAGGGGCCGCAGCACAGATCGGGTTCGCCGGTTATGCGGAAGACCGGCTCACGACGTCGTGCACGTGCCGACAGAAGCCGTTGTGTGGGCATCTGCGGGTGCTCCTGGAGACGCTTCTGGACGCCCTGTACGGCGACACGGCGCTCGGCGCGGAGGCCGCCGAGGTCACCGCCGTGCCGACCTGGCAGCGACTGCTCGAGGCGCTCGGAAAGGCGCAGGCGAGCGGCGCTGAGCCTGGAAACGCTGGGGCGGGGAGCTCGGCGCAGCGGGAGCGGCTGGCATGGCGGCTCGGTGCCGGACCGGATGGGCTGCTCGTGCAACCCGTGGTGCAACAGCAGAACGCGCGTGGCAACTGGTCTCCCGGGCGCAAGCTCGGCGTGGAGGCGGCTCCTCAGTACCGCCGGCAGGCGTCCCCGCAGGACCGAGCGGCGCTGGACGCGTTCGCCGCTGGCAACTACCTGCGCCACACCTGCGGCCCTGCCGCGGCGCAGCTGCGGATCCTGGAGGCGCTGGTCGACCACCCGCGCCTGTCGTCGCTGGAGCCGCCGCATGAGCCGCTGCGGCTCGACAAGGTGCACCCCAGCATCGCGGTGACGATCGACGGCGGTCAGCTCGTGATCGGGCTATCTGTCGCCGGGCGCCGCGTCTCGGTCGAGCAGCTCGAACCGCTGTTGCTCGACGAACGCTGCGGCGTGCTGTTTCAGCCGGGACGGGTCTCTGTGTTCGAGCTGCCGGCGAGCGCATCGGGCGTGCTGTTCGCGTTCGCGCGCTACGGCATGTCCTTGCCGCCGGAGGCGCACGAGCGCACCGCCGAGCTGCTGTCGTCGCTCTCGGCGCAGATCCCGATCGACCTGCCCGAGGCGCTGCGCGGTCGGGCGGTGCCGGCAGAGTCGACGCTGATCCTCCGGCTTTCGCCGCAGGGCGAGCGGCGCCTGCGGGCGGAGTTGCGCGTGCAGCCGCTCGCGGTGGCCGCCACCGAGCTGGCTCGAGCAGAGCGGCTCGGGCCCGATCAGGCCCCCGGTGAAGGGCCGCTCGAAGTGTTTGGGAGCTTGGGGCAGGAGCGCGTGTGGGCCCGACGCGAGCTCGCGCGGGAAGTAGAGCGCGCCCGAGCCGTCGCGGAGCAGCTGGGGTTAGCCGCGGCACGCAGCCCGCGCTGGCAGCTGGAGGGAGACGCGGCGCTCGAGCTGGTGCACCGAGCGCGCGAGCTCGCGGCGGCGCCGGAGCAGGAGCTCGTGGTGGAGTGGCCCGCGGGCGAGCCCTGGCAAACGCGCAGTGTCTCGCCCAGCCACTTGCGGGTGAAGGTCGATCGACTGGGGCAGTGGTTCGAGATCGGCGGCGACATCGAGGTGGACGGGCTCGACGCCTCGCTCGCCCTTTGGCTCGAGGCCGTGCGCGCGAAGCAGCGCTTCGTGGAGCTGAAGCCGGGGCGCTTCGCGCGCATCGAGGAGGAGCTCGCGACCGCGCTGCGGCGCATCGACGAGCTCTCGTACGCGCATGGCAAGCATCGGGTGATGGGTCCGGCGGCGGTGCCGGCGATCGAGGCGCTCGCGCTGCCGCACCTGGACTGCGGCGCGGAGTGGCTGGCCCTGTGGGCGCGCATCGCTGCCGCGAGCAAGCTGCAGCCGGAACCCCCGAGCCTGCTGCAGGCACAGCTGCGCCCTTACCAGCGCGACGGCTATCGCTGGCTCGCTCGCCTCTCTGCCTGGGACGCGGGCGCCTGCCTGGCGGACGACATGGGCCTCGGCAAGACGGTGCAGTGCCTCGCGGTGCTGCTGAGCCGCCCGGGGCCGCACCTGGTGGTCGCGCCGACCTCGGTCGGACCGAACTGGCTGCGCGAGGCGCAGGCGTTTGCGCCCTCGCTCCGGGCTCGGCTGTATCGCGGCGCCGACCGGGCCGCGCTCCTGGCCGATCTGGCGCCCGGCGATCTGCTCGTGTTCAGCTATGACCTGCTGGCCATCGACATCGAGGCGCTGCGCGAGATCGAGTTCGACACGCTGGTGCTCGACGAGGCGCAGGCCGTGAAGAACGCCCGCACGCAGCGGGCGCAGGCTGCACGTGCGGTTCGGGCGCGCTTCAAGCTGGCCCTCACGGGTACGCCGGTGGAGAACCACCTGGGCGAGCTGTGGAGCATATTCTCCATCGTCTCGCCGGGCCTGCTCGGGCCGTGGGAGCACTTTCGTGATCGCTTCGCCACGCCCATCGAGCGAGACGGTGATGCAGCGCGGCTGCAGGCCCTGTCTCGGCTGGTTCGTCCCTTCATGCTGCGCCGGACGAAGGCTGTCGTCGCTCCTGAGCTGCCCGCCCGCACCCAGGTCATCGAGCCCGTGGAGCTGTCGTCTTCGGAGCGCGCGCTGTACGAGCTCGAACGCCGCAAGGCGCTCTCCGAGCTGAGCGAGCTGACGCGAGATGAGCGCGGCCGGATTCAGATCCTGGCGACGTTGACGCGGCTGCGGCGGCTCGCCTGCCATCCGCAACTCGTCGTCAGCGACTATCGCGGGCGTGGCGCCAAGCTCGACACCCTCCTGCGCCTCGTCGAAGACCTGCGCGAGAGCGGGCAGCGCGCGCTCGTCTTCAGCCAGTTCACGAGCTTTCTGGCGCTCGTACGCCAGGCGCTGGACGAACGGCGCATCCCGCATCTGTACCTCGATGGGCAGACGCCCCTCGCCGAGCGGAGCGCCAGCGTCGACGCCTGGCAAAAGGGCGCCCCCGCCTTCTTCCTGCTCTCGCTCAAGGCGGGCGGCAGCGGCCTCAACCTGGTCGGCGCCGATGCGGTCATCCATCTCGACCCGTGGTGGAACCCGGCCGTCGAGGACCAGGCGACAGACCGCACCCACCGCATCGGTCAGCAGCGCCCCGTGACGGCGATTCGACTCATCACTCAGGGCACGATCGAAGAAGCCGTCATCGCGCTCCACGAAGGCAAACGCGCCCTCGCCGACGGTGTGCTCGAAGGCACGGAAGCTGCCGCCCGGCTTTCCTCTGCCGATCTGGTGGAGCTGATTCGCTTCGGGGAAGGCGCGGCAGGGATGGATGTTGATGTCGTGGAAGAGGGCGCTTCGAACGCATCACCTCTCCCGGCGGCGACATCGGCGGCGACATCGACGGCGACATCGGCATCGACGCGCGAAGCCAAACGCGCGAAGAAGGTGAAGGGTCGAACGCTTCCGCGGCGGTGACTCGTGCTCGCGGCGGCGTGGGAACATCCGCTGCCCCCACGTGAAAAGCTCCCGCGAAGAACGTGCCCCGCCGCTCCGGGACCGCAGGGCGCCGTCGGGCTTCCGCACCGACGCGAGCATCGAACCCGCAGTGGCGCTCAGAACTCGCCCGAAAGCCCGACGCTTCCGAGGCCAAGCCACGCCCGCGCCCGTACGGACGCAGCGGTCTTCTCGGCGCCCGACGGCGCCTCCGCCGTGAAGTAGAGAAACGTTCCGAGCCCGACGGCGGCACCCGCCACGATGAACGAGACGGTCGCCGCAGTGCCGACGCCGCGCGCCGACTCGAGGCGATCGCGGGAGCTCGCGGGACAGATATTGTCCGGGCAGTCTTCTTCCAGATCGCCCTTGCGAGCGAACGCCATCACTCCGAGCACCGATCCCGCGGCCACCGCGACGCCGCCGGCTCCCCACGCGAGGTACGCCGCCGTGTGGTCCGGCTCTCCCAGGGAGCGATCGCTGTCGGCCTGCACGTCGGCGGAGGCGCGCTCGTCGTTGTCTGCGGGGATGAGACCGGGCGAGCTCACCGCGCCTTGGCTTTGCGGGGCGCTCGTCGGCACGCGTGAGGCTGGCTCGGGCAAGGGCGCGCGAGGATCGGGCACGAGCTCGAGGACCACGCGCTGCCGGCTGCCGACGCCCACGGTCACGTGGGACGAGGCGGACGAAAAGCCCGGCGCGACGGCTTCGATCCGGTGCTCGCCGGGATCGGTGGGTCGATCGACCTCGAGCAACGCGACGTTCATGGGTTGCCCGTCGACCGTCACGCTCACCTGAGCCGTGTCGTCGGGACCTTGCACCACGATATTTAACGCTCCGATCTTGCTCTTCGTTCTGTCGAGCACGCCTTGGGCGCGTTCGCGGGCCGCGACTACCACTTCGGGAGGGCTGGGTGGCAAGGGCTCGCGCAGCATCTTCCGCAGCGTCTCGGTTCCTTCGACGAGGCGGCCGCGCGCGATCTGGCACTCTCCGAGCCGACCCAGCACCACCGGCGCATGGCGCAGCCGGTCGGCTCGCGCCAGCCGCTCGATGGCCTCGTCGCAGCGCCCCGCGTCGGCGAGCTTGATGCCCTCGAGCGCGAGCGCCCGCGCCGCGGCCGTTTCCTCGGCGCTCGGCTCCTCCTGAGCGAGGGCGACCATCGGCAGCGAAGCCGACAGCGCCGCTGCGGCGGCTCGAAGCGCCCATCGAATCTTTTGCGATGCCCTCCGCTGACCGTACTGCCCCGCTGCCTCGAACATTCGTCGCCCCTCTACGTCATGCAGACGCGCTCGCTCTCCCCCTCGAAACGGCAACCCTCGAGCCTCGGTAAGGGCGCCCTGGTGGCTCTGTTGAGCGGATTCGGCGGCCTCGGCTGCAATTCCGTCGTGGGACTGGACGACCTGCGGATCCAGTCGAATTTGCCAGGGGAATTAGCCTGCAGCGATCCGACCGGCTTCGATGGTCGCGGTTGCTTCAGCTGCAGCCCGACGAACGCCAGCGAGCTGCTCAATGCCTGCACCGCCACGGACTGCACGCCCTTCGACAACGAAACGCGCATCCCTGGCTTCGCCGCGATCGGCGCTCGACCCGAACCGACCGCGGTCGAGATGGAGGAGGCGCCCGCCGTGCCGGCAGCGAGCGGCGACGAGGAGGAGGTGCCGGATCCGAGCTTGCCGAATTGCGCGGAGCTCTCACCGCGCCCCGTCTATCTGTACGGCTCGAGCGCCCTCAACCTGGCGCTGCGGACGCTGGCGCAAGCCATCTCGAACACGGCCACGCTCGTCTACCAGAACAACACGTCTTGCCTCGGTCTCGACGCCATTCTGACCGGCCTGACCCGCTTGAAGGGCACGGCGCAATACTGGGCGGCAAATCAGAATGAGCCGCTGGCGTGCCGGGTCGAGGGCGAGCAGCCCGCCGACATCGGATTGTGCGATGTCTCGCCCGAGAGCTGCAGCCCCGGCTTCGCGGGAAGCAACAACCTCGTCGACGACCTCGGTCCGGCGCAGATCTTCATGTTCACCGTCCCCAACGGCTCCACTCAGACGGCGATCAGCGCGGAAGCCGCCTACGCCGTCTACGCCTATGACGATGGCGAGGTCGAGCCGTGGGTCGATCCGACGAGCCTGCTGCGGCGAGGCGAGGGCTCGGGCGTGCAGCTGACGATCGCGGCGAGCCTGGGCCTGCCGCCTCGCTTCTGGCGCGGCGTGATCAAGGAGCGATCGAGCGAGGTGAAGCCCGCGCTGCTGACGCTGCCGGACCCCCGGCGCGCGCTCGGCATCACCTCGGCAGACGTCGCCGACGAGATGGACGCTCGCGCCAACCTGCGCACGCTGGCCTATCAGCACTTCGATCAAAGCTGCGCGTTCACGCCGGATTCTTCGGTGGGGAGCTCCGACAAGCGCAACGTGCGCGATGGCCACTATGAGCTCTGGGCGCCCTTTCATTTCTACACGCGCGGCCCGAATGGTCGGACGCTCGATCCGTTCGTGGCCGAGATCGTCAGCTACCTGACGGGCGCTCGCTCTCTGCCGAACCGGAACACGGACTTCATCACCACGCTCAAGCAGGGCGGGCTCGTTCCACCGTGCGCGATGCGGGTCACACGCAGCCGTGAAGGGGCGCGCATCGAGCCCTACGAGCCGATGGCGTCGTGCAGCTGCTATTTCGATGCGTCGCCGCCAGGCGGAATCGTGCGCGAAGATTGCACCGCGTGCGACACCAGCGCGGAGTGCCCGAGCACTGCTCCCAATTGCAGCTTCGGCTATTGCGAGCAGTGATATCGGTGGAGGTGCGCGCGGCGCGCCAGCTTCGCACACCTTAGGAGTCTCCGCGCACCGACGTTACACCGTCGAGCGCCCGAGGGAGCGCGGCCACCCCCACACCCAAACGAGGTCCATGGCCCACCGCCACGAGCCAGTCGTGAGCCCCGCCTTCGAGAGCGCGCGGCCATTCTCGATGCCCTTTGTTGCAGGGCAAGTCATCAACGAGAAGTACGAGGTGGTCGACCTCATCGGCGTCGGAGGTCTGGGCTTCGTGGTCGCAGCCGTCCACCTGGAGCTGGGTGAGAACGTTGCGTTGAAGTTCCTGCGCCCCGAGGCGCTCGCCAACGCGGAGGCCGTGGGCCGCTTCGCACGAGAGGCGCGAGCATCGGCCAAGATCCAGAGCGAGCACGTCGCGCGGGTGTTCGACGTCGGCGCCCTGCCGGACGGTTCGCCCTTCATCGTGATGGAGTATCTCGAGGGGAGCGACCTGAGTGTGTTGATCCATCAGCGTGGAGCGCTGCCCGTTCCCGTCGCGATCGAGTATGTGCTGCAGACCTGCGAAGCTCTGGCGGCAGCGCACGCGCGCGGCATCGTTCACCGTGACATCAAGCCGGACAACCTGTTCCTCAATCGCCCCGCGCCCGGGGTCGAGGTCATCAAGGTGCTCGATTTCGGCATCTCCAAGCTGCCGCTCGCGCGCTCCGCGTTCGACGCCCGGCATCCGCTGGTCGAGACGACGAGCGCGATGGGCTCTCCGATCTACATGTCGCCCGAGCAGATTCGCGCCTCGAAGAACATCGACGCGCGCACCGACATCTGGTCGCTCGGCTGTGTTCTCTACGAGCTGCTGACGAATCACCTGGCGTTCGAGGCCCCGTCAGTGACGGAGGTGACCGCCATGATCCTGGAGAGCCCGGGCCCATCTCTGCGCTCGACGCGCCCCGAGGTGCCCGAGGAGCTCGAGCGGATCATCCAGCGCTGCCTGCAGAAGCAGCCCGACCAGCGCTTTCAGGACGTGGCCGAGCTCGCCGTGGCGCTCGCGCCCTTCGCTTCGCCCCGCGGTCGCGTCGCCATCGACCGCTGCTGCATCATCCTGCAGAACGCGGACATCCCGCGCGCCGGCTCGGGGCGGCCGCCGGCGTCTGGCGCGAGCCTGCCCGAGCTGCTCTCGCCCGATGCGAACATGCCAGCGCCGTCGACGACGGCGCTGGAGACGCCGGCTCGGAGCAGCCGCACGCCGACGCGGAAATGGCCGTGGTCTGTCGCGGCGCTGCTCGTCACGTCGAGCGCCGCTGGCGTGTTCGTCAGCCAGCGGCAGCTCACCTCGGACGCCGCCGATGCGGGGCGGCCGCTCGCGGCGCCGGAGGAGGCGGCGGCTCCGACGGCCTCGACGGACGGTAGACTGGCTTCGCCCGCGGAGGCGGCGCCGAGCGGGGGCTCGGGAGTGGCTCGGGGGGACGCGCCGCGTCCCGGCGCGATGCCGGGCGGGGGCGGCTCTCCGGGGTTGCCCGAGGCGGCAGGGTTGCCTGAAGGTGCAGTGCTGCCTGAAGCTGCGCGGCCCGAGGCCGCGGCGCCGTTTGACCCCAGCACCACGACGCCAGCGCAGGAGCTAGGCCAGGACGGTTCGGCACCCCTCGCGGGGGACAGACCCGACGCGCTGGTGTCGCGGGGCGAAGCGGTGAAGCCCAGATCGGTCTCATCGACTCCGCCTTCGCCGAGGCGGCGTGGCAGCGCAACGGCAAACCGGCCACGGCCAGCGCCCGCTACCCGAGTGCCGGTGCAGCAGGAGGAGCCTGACGTCGGGTTCTGATCGGTGCGCGCAGCGTCGATGGACACGCAAACGAACGTCAGAACGATCGCCGCTCAACCTTCGGGGTGGGTAGCGCGCGCGCCGAGCAGCTTGGCGTTCAGAGCTCCGCCCTCGAAGAGGAGCTCGCGCAGCGCGCTGTCGAGATCGATGGCGGTCAGTGTGTGCGCGTCGGGGTCGCGCTCGAAGGCGAACTGCGCTCCTCGCCGCAGGAGCTCCTTGATGAAGGCTGCGCTCACGCCTTCGGTGCGCGGAACCAGCGCCGCTCGCACGCTCTCGGGAAGATCGAGGCCGCGCCGGTACAGCTCGATGAGCCGGTGGCGACCTTCCTCGTCGGGCAGCGGAAACTCGATGGCCTGGTCGATGCGGCCGGGACGCCCCGCCAGCGCGGCCTCGAGCGCCTCGGGGCGATTGGTGGTGAGGATGAACAGCACCTCGCTGTTGTCGCGCAGGCCGTCCATCTCGTTCAGCAGGCGATTGAGCAGGCTCTCCTGTTCCGGCGTGTCGAGCTCGCTGCGATCGCGCGCGATGAGGTCGACGTCTTCGATGACCACCACGCAAGGGCTGAGCAAGCGGGCCAGCGCCATGTACGTGCCGATCGCCGCGACCTGCTCCGCCGTGATGAGCAACGTGGTGTGCTCTGGCAGGCGCGCGAGGTAACGAATGGTGTGCGTCTTGCCGGTGCCCGGGGGGCCGTAGAACAGCAGGCCCTTCTTCACGGGCATGCCGTGGGCGCGCAGGCGTTCGCGCTGTGCGATGAAGCGGAACACGTTGCGTTCGAGCAGCGCCAGCGTCTTCTCGGGCAGGATGATGCTACCTCGCTCGACGGGAGCCAGGCGGTGCACGATGACCGCGCCCGCGCTCATGCCGTTGTAGTGCGGCTCACACTCCAGCGAGAGCACCTTGCCGCGATAGGATGCCGACGCCTCGATCGCGGCTTGCAGCGTCGCGAAGTGACGCCGCACCAGGGCCGCCCCGGCAGCGCCCGCTGGCACGCACAGCTCCACGTGCCAGCCCCGGTCTCGGCCGTGCTCGGTCGCGGGCGAGAGCACCAGCGCGTAGCGCAACCCGGCGTCCGTCTCCGCGAGCCACAGCGCCGAGCGCAAGCAGCGCACGGGCTCGTCCTCGCCCACGTCGACCTCATCGTACGACAGCGGTGCGATCTGGACCGGATCGTTGTCCTGCGATCCGAGCGCCGCGTAGGTCAACGTGTGAAGCCGATAGCGGGTGTGCAGCCCCACGCTGCGCGCTCGGTCAGCGGGGAGCAGCGCGTCCAGCGCGCGCTGCAGGTCGGCGCGCAGGTGCGCAGAGAAGGTGCGGCTCGTGGTCACCACATCCGTCCCGCCCAGTCCTTCGAAATGCTGCTCCAGCAGGGAGGCCACGTCCTTGTCGGCTTCCGAGGAGGCAGCGATGAGGCGGCGGCGGCGAGCGAGCTCAGTGGACTGGGTCAGCAGCGCATAGGCCTCGGCCAGGCACCTGCTGCACGCGCTCACGCCGTCATTCTCGGGTGCGTGCAGGGAGGCCGGCGGCGTCGGCTTCTCGCAGAGCGAACAACTGCGGAACGCGCGCGACACGGTTTGCCCGTCGCGTGCGCGGGCTGTGCTGGCGAGGCTCGCCGCCAGGCCTGCGCTCACGCAATTGCGGCACAGGGCCAGCTTGGCGCCGCGCGCCAGATCCTCGGGACTCGCTTCGGTGCCGCAGAGGTCGCAGCGGGTGGTCGTATTGGTCGGTCTCTCGCGGTGATGGTCTGCGCCGTTGGACACGGCAGGTAGGAACGGTCGTGAGGGCGACTCCTTGACCTCGCGGTGCGCACATGTGGGCTGGCACGAGTGGTTTCCTGATCGCTGCCGTGTCTTGCCTCGCCTCCGTTTGGAACACCCGGGCTCTCGAGCTCGACGCCTGGGACGATTCACCAGGGCCTGTTGCGTACCGGCGGCGCCGCGGCGAGACTGGCGCTGCAATGCTCGGCACGCTGCGAAGGCTCGCGCTGGCCCTGGTGCTCGGCATCGGCTGCGACGGTCCCCCGCCGCCGGATTCGAGCGTCGCGCCCCGTTCGGCGCCTTCGCCCGAAGCCCGAGCCCAGAAGGCGCTCGACGCGCCCGAGTGCCCGAGCGCGGTTCCGCCGCTCTTAGGCCGCGTCAACGACCTGGCCAGTGTGCTCACGGCGGCCGAGGAGGCGAGCCTCAGGGAGCTTTACGCTTCTCTCGAGCGGGACGTCGGCAGTCAGGTCGCCTTGCTCACCATCGAGTCGCTCGAGGGCGCGAGCATCGAATGCTATTCGTTGACGACTGTAGAGGCCTGGCGCCTCGGGCGGCGCGGCGTCGACGACGGCGTGCTGATCACGGTCGCGCTCCGTGAGAGGCAGGTGCGCATCGAGGTTGGCAATGGTCTCGAGGTGGTGCTCCCCGACGAGCTCACCAGGCGCATCATCGTAGAGGTGATGGCGCCGGGGTTTCGCGAGGGCAATGTATTCAGCGCGCTCTCGAGAGGATCCCGCGCGGTGGTCGACACCATCGCGTCGAAGGCGCACCTCGTGGGGCAGCGTAGGCGGTGATGCTTTCGCGCGAGCCAGCGCGCGCGGCGCGCAGCCCATGCTGCGAATTCGAGTGTGCCACGCCGACAGCCGTTGGCACACCGAGGGCTTCGCTTCGATACGAGAGGCGCCGGAATCGAGGGGTTTCTGCGAATGGCACGCTCATTGCTGGGTCTGTGACCATGCGCCACTCGGGGTCCTCGCGATCGGTCCGTGCGTTCTCCATCGTCGGCTTCCTGCTCGCCGCGGCGTGCTCGTCGTCGGAGCCGGCGCCGGGGGCCTCGACGGAGCTCGACCCCGGGCAGCGCCCGGTGGAGGGCGTGGTGCCGGGAGACGAGGCGAGCCGCGCTCGATTTGCGCAGCTCTCGGGGCAAGTCGATCGCCTGCGCGACCTGAGCGCCGACGCGCTGTCGAGCGAGTACCCGATGCAACACGCTGCGCAGCTCGGTTATGCCCCGCTCGACGCCGAGCGGCTGGACCTGATCCAGGCCTCGGCGCTGTCGCTGAACGACGCGGAGCTCGGCCTGCTCGGGCAAAACGGCTTCGTCATCTCGAGCCGCCAGCAGTTCCCGACGTTCCTGCGCGGCTATGCCGCCATCTACTCGGAAGACCTGCCAGTGTTCGTGTCGGCAGACGCGCTGCTCGAGGCCGTGCACCGCTCCTACGACACCATCCTGTTTGATCTCGAGGTGCGGCTCCTGGCCGGGTCGCTCGGGCAGCTGCTCAGCCGCATGCACTCGCGCATCGAGGGGATCCAGGCCTCGGAGCAGACCAAGCTCGACCTCGAGATGTACCTCGAGGTGGCGCTCGGCTTGCTCGACCCGAGCCGCCCGCCGCCCGCGAGCGAGCCAGCGCGCTCGTTCATCGCCAAGGCGAAGGCGGCAGACGGCATCGAGACGGTGCGCCTGTTCGGCGTCGAGCGCCTGGAAGACTTCTCGCAGTTCGAGCCGCGGGGCCACTACATCGACTCGCCGCTCGCCGAGTACTTTCGCGCGATGATGTGGCTGGGGCGAGTCGACTTTCGCCTGCTCGAGACGCTGCCGGACGGGACCATCACCTTCCGCCGCGAGCAGTATGACGCGATGCTGGCCCTGCACCAGACGATCGACGAGCCGGCGCTCGCGCTCTGGAAGACCGTCGACGACGTCGTGCGCGCGTTCGTGGGCGAGAGCGACTCGATGACGGTGCCCGAGGTCGCTTCGCTGGTGACCGATCTCGGCGGGCTCGGCGCGGCGCTCGCCGCCGACGACGAGAGCGCCACCCTCGCCATCAACGCGGGCGGCTATGGCCAGCAACAGATCGCGAGCTACCTGATGCTCAACGACGGCACGGTGAAGACGCTGCCGCTCAACCGCAGCTTTCTGCTCTTCGGGCAGCGCTATGTGGCCGATTCCCACGTGCTGAGCGAGCTGGTGTATGATCGCATCCAGAATCGCCTGATGCCGAGCCCGCTCGACGCGGCCTTCGCGGCCTTCGGCAACAACCAGGCGCTCGCGCTCGAGAGGGGCGAACTCGATGCGTACCCGGAGCTGCCGGGTGCCGCGGCGGCGATGCGCTTTCTGGTCGATAGCCACGACCGGAGCTTCTGGGAAGCGAACCTGTACAACCTGTGGAGCGACTCGCTGCGCGAGCTGTCGCCCGCTCCGGACTCGAGATCTCCCGCGGCGGCGGGGCTGCCGAGCGTCAGCGGGACCGAGGCCTGGGGGCGGCGCTTGCTCAACACGCAGCTCGGCTCCTGGGCGCAGCTGCGCCATGACACGCTGCTCTACGCCAAGCCGTCGTACACCGGCATTCCCTCGTGCGAGTTCCCTGACGCCTACGTCGAGCCGAACCCGGGGTTCTTCAACGCGCTCGTGCGCTTCGCCGAGCGCGGCGCGGCGCTGGTCGAGAGCCTGCCCGCGCAACCCGAGGTCGCCGGCCCGATCCTGCAATACTTCGCGCGGCTCGCGACCAGCGCCACACTGCTCGGGCAGATGGCGGAGCAGCAGAGAGCGGGAACGCCCTTCAACGAGGCGCAGCTCGCGTTCATCAACGACGCCGTGCGGGTCAACGCCGAAGACATCGTCTGCACGACCGTCGACGTCCCCGACGGCTGGTATGCGGATCTGTTTTATCAGCGCGAGAAGTCGATCGAGCAAGACCTGACCATCGCCGACGTGCACACGCAGCCCGCCGAGCTGGATGGGAGCATCGTCGGGAAGGTGTTGCACGTCGGCACGGGCTTTCCTCGACTCATGGCGCTCAGCGTGGACACCTGCACGGGGCCGCGCGCTTACGTGGGCATGGCGTACGCCTACCATGAGCGGGTCACACGCGATTTCGAGCGCCTCACCGACGAAGAGTGGACCGAGAGCGTGGAAGCCGCCCCGCCGCCAGAGGTGCCGTGGATGGAGGGCATCGTCGCGCGTTGAAGTCGTCGCGCGTTGAAGTCGTCGCGCGTTGAAGTCGTCGCGCGTTGAATCGTCGCGCGTTGAAGTCGTCGCGCGTTGAATCGTCGCGCGTTGAAGTCGTCGCGCGTTGAAGTCGTCGCGCGTTGAAGTCGTCGCGCGTTGAAGTCGTCGCGCGTTGAATCGTCGCGCGTTGAATCGTCGCGC
>Ga0247763_1000430_pt1 | contig 25069 bp, 19 predicted proteins | sample UWRJL141409B4_FD_179926 | JGI IMG/M metagenome (GOLD analysis project Ga0247763, IMG submission 179926) | Plant litter microbial communities from Arlington Agricultural Research Station in Wisconsin, United States - UWRJ-L141-409B-4 | ecosystem: Environmental > Terrestrial > Plant litter >...
ATGCCGTTCGGTGACGCCGTCACGGCCCCGCAGTACCTGCTCGGCAAGGCCGCGCGCGAGGCGGGGCTGGCGGTCGTGTTCAACGGCGAGGGCGGCGATCAGTTCTTCGGGGGCTGGACGTCGAAGCCGATGCTCGCCGCCGCCGTGTACGCCGGCATGTTCGGGGACGAGACGCCGGAGGAGCAATACCTGCGCTCTTATCACCGCTTCTACGGCCTGGAAGATCAGCTCTACACGCCCGAGCTTCGCGAGCGCGTGGGTGGCCCTGGCCAGCGCCGCGCGCTGCTCGCGCCCTACCTGTCGGGCGACGCCACGCACAGCTTCCTCAACCGCGTGCGCCTCGCCGACGTGGCGCTCAAGGGCTCGCACAACATCCTGCCGCGCGCCGAGCAGATCGCGAGCGGGCTCGGGCTCGAGCTGCGCATGCCGCTGTTCGACCGCGCGCTCGCCGAGCTCTCCTTCCGCATCCCGCCCGAGCTGAAGCTGCACGGCGCCTGCGAGAAGTATGTGTTGAAGCTGGCGCTGCAGCGAGATTTGCCCCACGACATCATCTGGCGACGCAAGTTCGGCATGAGCGTTCCGATGACGGACTGGTTGCTCGGCGAGAGAGGCCATCCGCATCACACCGAGCTCCGGCCCGTGCTCGAAGACCTGCTCGGTCCCGAGGCGCTGAAGCGCCGCGGCCTGTTCCAGCCCGACTACGTGCGCCACCTGCTCGCCGGCGAAGATCAGCCGGTGGAGACGCGGCGGCGCCGCGTGGGCGAGAAGCTCTGGGCGCTCTTGATGCTGGAGCAGTGGCTACGCTGCTTCGTCGACCGGCGAGGCCAGCGGCCGTGAAGTGCGTACGCTGCCGCAAGGACTGCCGCCGGCGGGACGTGCGCGACAACCGCTGCCCGGGCTGCGGGCAGGCGTTCGCGCTCGCCAACCACACCGAGACGCCGATCCGCGACTACCTGCTCCACCTCGCGATCGAGCGCGTCTCGAGCCGGGGGTCGGTGTTCTTCGGGCGCGACAACCTGTATCACGAGGTGCGGCGGCGGCTCGGCAAGCGCCAGAGCGATCCGCTGTCGCTCGCCCTCGGTTTTGTCGGCGTGGTGCTCATCGTGGTCGTCGTCGCCACCCGGCACATCGACTGGGCGATCTTGATCCTTCCGACCGCCGTCGGTTTTGTGTACGCGCGGCTCCGGCAGCGGTATTTCGACGGCCTGTCGCGTCCGGCGTTCGAGCGCGCGCTCGGCCTTTACCTGAAGGCGCACGGCGCGCCCCCCAAGCTGCTCGAGCCGGCCAGCGCGGCGCGACAGGTGGCCCCTTTCGATCCGCGCGCCGAGCAGGAGCTGGCTCACTACTCGTTCGACCGCGCCGTCATTTGCGATCGGTCCGAGACGGTCGATCTGCTCATCGCCAACCAGTTCCACTTCGAGAACAACTGCGCCGTGCTCGGCATCGACGGCTATCCGCCCCAGGGCTTCGCGCTCGTGCGGCGCATGCTGCGCAACAACCCGCGCATCCTCGTGCTCGTGCTCCACGACGCGACGGAGGACGGCTGCCAGCTCGCCCAACGCTTGCGCGAAGACCCGGATTGGTTCCGCGATCAGGGAACGGTGGTCGACGTCGGCCTGCGCCCGGCGCACGCGAAGTACTTTCCGAAGCTGCAGGAGGGCGCCATCGGCGGACGCGTCGAGCCGGGCAGAGCCATCAGCCCGAGCGAGGCGGAGTGGCTGTCGAAGTTCGCGCTCTCGCTCGGCGTGATCCCGCCGGAGCAGATCATCAAGCGCCTGTTCCGCGCCATTCACTCGAGCGAGCAGGCCGTCGCCGCCGGCGTCGCTGGCGCGGTCGGAGGCGACGTGGGCGGCGATGGCGGCGGCGTCATCCTGTTCGGTACGCACGCCGACGCGAGCGACGGAGGCGGTGACAGCTTTGGCTGAGCGCCTGCCGGGCTCAGACGAGCGCTCGCTCGAGGAGTCGATCGACGGCGCGCTCGCCCGGAGACCAAGCGACTCCGCGGAGCGCACGCGCCGCGCCGGTCGCATCTACGGCATCTGGTCGCCCGGGCGCGGCGTCTGGAATGCCGCCGACCCCGCGTGCGCCCGCGCCCTCACGGCGATGGCGCGCGCCCTCGGCCCCCAGGCTCGCGCGCTCTCACCGGGCCGTATCGTCGCCGACGCCGACGCTTGCTGGCTCGATGGGGCGCCCGTCCGCGACTTCACGCTCGCTCGCGAGCGGCTGAGCACGCTGATCGGCGCCTTCGCGCTGGCATGGACCACGAGCGACGGCGCTCTGCACCTCGCGAGCGACCCGGTCGGACACCGCTCGCTGTATCACGCGCCGATCGCGGACGGCGGCGTGGTGTTCGCGTCGTCGCTCGACGGCGTGCTCGCGTCGGGCCTGGTGCGTCGCTCGCTCGACGCGCACGCCGTGCCGATCTACCTGACGTTTGCCTACGTGCCCGGTCCGCGCACGCTAATCGAAAACGTGCGCGTGCTGCCCGCGGGCCACACGCTGGTCCTGAGCGCGGCGGGGCAGGCGCTCGAGTGCTACGCGCCGCTGCCGGTCGAGCCCGCCGAGTCCGCCAGCGGCGCCGGCGAAACGAGCGACGACGAGCGCCGCCGTGCCCTGCGCCGCGAGCTCGAGGGTGCCGTGGCGCGCGCCCTGCCCGGCTCGAGCTCCGAGCCGCTCGGCGCCACACTCTCCGGCGGAATCGACTCGAGCCTGGTGCTCGCGCTCGCGCGCCGCCAGCACCGAGGCCCGCTGCACGCCTATTCGGTCTCCTTCGGCGCCGGCCATGCCAACGAGCTCGAGTGGAGCAGCCTCGTGGCGAGACATGTCGGCGTCCAGCAACACGTGATCGAGATCACGCCCGAGCGGATCGAGCGCGAGCTCGATGCCACCGTCGCCGCGCTCTCCGAGCCCAACGGCGACCCGCTCACCGTGCCCAACTCGCTGCTCTTTCGCTGCGCCGCCGCCGACACCCGGGTGGTGCTCAACGGCGAAGGCGGCGATCCGTGCTTCGGCGGCCCCAAGAACGCCCCGATGTTGCTGGCCGAGCTGCTCGGTGACGGCGCCGCCGCGCCCGATCGCTACGCGCGGGCGCGCCGCTATCTCAGGGCGCACCAGAAGTGCTACGACGACCTACCCGAGCTGCTCGCGCCGGCGCTGCAGCGCGAGCTCGCCGCCGGCGCGCTCGAGGAGCTCGTGGCGGGCTGGCTCGACGACGCGCGGCGGCCGAGCCTGCTCGATCGCCTGCTGGCGCTCAATATCGCGTTCAAGGGCGCGCATCACATCCTGCCCAAGGTCGAGAGCCTGAGCCTGGTGGCGGGCGTGTGCCCGCGTTCGCCGCTGTTCGACTTCGGTCTGGTCTGGCACTCGTTCTCGATCCCGGCGCGGCTCAAGCGCGCGGGCGCGGTGGAGAAGTACCTGCTCAAGGAGTCGGTGCGCGACCTGTTGCCCGCCGCCATCCTCGATCGCCCGAAGAGCGGGATGCTGGTGCCGGTGGAGGCCTGGTTCAAGGGGCCGCTGCTCCCGTTCGCGCGCACGCGCCTGCTCGACGGGCTCGACCGCTTCGGCCTGTGCGAGCGACGCTGGCTCGAGGCCCTGCTCGATGGGCGAGCGCCGGGGCTGCGGCCGCGGCGGGGCGTGAAGATCTGGCTGCTCTTGACCCTCGAGTCATGGCTGCGTCAGAAGCTCGATGGGCGCGATCGGGGCCCCGCATGAGCGCCGAGTTCTTCACGTTCCGCTTGGGCGCCGGCGAGCTCCTTTCGCTGCCGGATGCGGGCGTGCGCGTGTGGGGCCTCGGCAGCGAGCCGCTCCGGCTCGCTGCCGGCAGCACCTACTGGGCGCTCATCACGGGCGGGCCGGTGCGCTGCGCGCTCGGCGAAGAGCGCTTCACGCTCGGCGGCGCCTGCTACGTCGTGGCGTCGGAGGCGGGCCTGCTCGAGGGCGGCAGCGGCATGGTCATTCAGCTGGAGGGCTACCGCGGGCTCCGGCAGCTCGGTGGGCCCCTCGAGAGCACGGGTCGCCTGCGCTACGTCGACGGCTGCAGCGACACGTTGCTGGTTTGCCCGCCGCGGCTCGGCGAGCCGTGCCTCAACCACCTGCACCTGCCCGCAGGAACCGACCAGAGCTTCCACACGCACGACACGCTGCGGCTCGGGGTGATCGCGCGCGGCGCGGGCGAGTGTCGTACGGCGGCTGGCAGCACGCCGCTGACGGCCGGGCTCGGCTGGTGGATCCCGGCGGGCCTGCGCCATGCCTTCCGCACGGCGCAGAGCCCGCTCGATGTGTTCGCGTGGCACCCCGACAGCGATTTTGGCCCCACCGACGGCGATCATCCGATGATCAACCGCACGCTGCTGTCTGGATCGTGAGCGCTCGCCGGGCTGCGTGAGCGCGTCACCACTTCTTGTAGGGCAGGAACTTCCCGTTCATCGTGACGATGACGCGGTCACCCTTCGGATCCTCCTGCTTCTGAATGTCCATCGTAAAGTCGATGGCGCTCATGATGCCGTCGCCACACTTCTCCTGGATCAGCTCCTTCAAGGTCAAGCCGTACACCTGGATGATCTCGTAGAAGCGATAGATCAGCGGATCGGTCGGGACGGACTGCTGCAGGGTCTGTCCCTTGAGCGGAAACTCCACCAGCGCGTCCTTCACTCCATCGGGCAACCCGAGCGCTGCGCACAGCTTCGACGCGAACGGCTCGGGCATCGAGTTCTCGCCGTAGATCGCTGACGTCACCCACACCTCGTGGCCGCCGACGCGCTCGGCGAGCGCCGCAAACGTCACGCCCGCCTTCTTCTTGGCGGCGAGGATCGCTGCCGTCATCTCTGCTTTCGTCATGGTCTCTCCTTGCTTTCTGGGATCTTCAGGCGCCCGCGGGGGCGTCACGTTCGGTCAGCGCGGGCGAGGGCGCGGGGCTCGAGAGCGGCGCCGGCGCCAGCTCGTGGCGGTGGTCTGCCAGGAACTCGAGCACGCTGCGGCGCAGCTCGAGGTAGCGCGGGCTGTCGGCCAGCTCGGCGCGCCGGCGCGGGCGGGGCAGCTCGACCGCGAGGTCGTGCGCGATGCTCGCGCGCGGGCCGGGCGTCATCAGCAGGATGCGATCGGACAGGTAGATCGCCTCGTCGACGTCGTGCGTGATCATGAACACGGTCTGCCCCGCCCTGGCGCACATCTCCACCAGCTGGTCTTGCAGGCTGCCGCGAGTGAGCGCGTCGAGCGCCCCGAACGGCTCGTCCATCAGCAAGATCTGCGGCTCGATCGCGAAGGCGCGTGCGATGCCGACGCGCTGGCGCATGCCGCCGGAGAGCTGCGCGGGACGCCGATCGACCGCGCCCTCGAGCCCGACGCGCTTCAGGTAGTCGAGGCTGTGGGCACGCACCCGATCGCGCTTCCACTCGGGGTAGCGGGCGCGCACCGAGAACTCCACGTTGCCGAGCGCCGTCTTCCACGGAAGGAGGCTGTGGTTCTGGAAGATCACCCCGCGGCCGAGGCCGGGCCTGGTCACCTCGCGACCCGCGACGAACACGTAGCCCGAGGTCGCCCGCGTCAGGCCGGCGATGACACCGAGCACGGTGCTCTTGCCGCAGCCGGAGTGACCGATGACGCTCACGAACTCGCCCTTCTGCATTCCGAACGTCAGCTCTTCGAAGACGAGGAGGGGCTCGCCGCGCGGGCGCGGCGCGGGGTAGCTCATGCCGAGCCGCTCGACGTGGAGGAAAGGTCGCGCTGTCATGCCTGTTCTTTCAGGATTCGTAGCTGACGCGGCGCGCGGCGCCGGCGATCAGGCTGTCGAGGCCGAGCCCGACCACGCCGATGACGAGGATCGAGAAGATCACCGACGCGAGGTCGAGGTTGTTCCACTCGTTCCACACGTAGTAGCCGATGCCCGTACCGCCCACGAGCATCTCGGCGGCGACGATCACCAGCCAGGAGACGCCGATCGAGATGCGCATGCCGGTGAGGATCGTCGGCAACGCCGCCGGCAGGATCACGCGCAGCGCCGTGTCCACGCGGGAGAGCTCGAGCGTCTGCGCCACGTTGATGTAGTCGCGGTGCACCCGGCTCACGCCGAAGGCCGTGTTGATCAGCACCGGCCACACCGAGCAGATGAAGATGACGAACACCGCCGACGCCGCCGAGTCTTTGATCACGAACAGCGCGATCGGCATCCAGGCCAGCGGCGAGATCGGGCGCAGCAGCTGGATGAACGGGTTGAGCACCTCGAGCAATAGCGGCGACATGCCGATCAAAAACCCGATCGGGATCGCCACGGCGAGCGCGAGCCCGTACCCGGTTGCCACGCGCCCGAGCGAATGCAAGAGCTGGATGCCGATGCCCTTGTCGTTCGGGCCGTGATCGTAGAAAGGATCGGACAGCTGCGCGAACGCCAGCCGGAACACGGCGGAGGGGGGCGGCAAGCGCGCCGTCTCCGCGTCGCTGGCGACCAGGGCCGCGTACGCGCCCGCCTCGCTCGAGGCGGCAGGCGGGCGCGCACCGATCTCCCAGAAGCCGAGCGCGAGCACGAGCAGGCCGAGCGACAGCAGGCCAGCCTTCCAGCGAGCGACGGGCATCTCCGTCATCCTTTCCGGATCGCGAAGCTCGCCAGGTAGGCCTCGGGCGCCGCTGGGTCGAACTCCTTGTTCATGATGGTGTACTTGCGATAGCTCTGCTCGGGCGGGGTCTGCCCGAGCTCGCGCATCACCTTCGAGCAATCCGCCGCGCGGTACACCTGCTCGGCGATGCGGGTGTAGTCGATGTCGCCCTGCACATAGCCCCAGCGCTTCATCTGGGTCAGAATCCATACGGCCATCGAGTGCCAGGGGAAGGCGTCGAACTGGATGCGATCGGGCACCGTCTCGATCTTGCCGAGGCCGTCGGCGAAGGTGCCGGTGAGCACCTGCTCCACCACCGTGACCGGCTGGTTCAGGTAGTTCTTGGGCGCGATCGCATCGGCGATGGCCTTGCGGTTCTCGGGCTTCGCGGCATACGCGGTGGCGTCGACGATCGCGCGCAGCAGCGCGCCGTAAGTGTTCGGCATCTGCTCCGCGACCTCGGCGCGCGCGGCGAACGCACAGCACGGATGCCCGTCCCAGATCTGCTTCGACAGCAGGTGGATGAAGCCCACCTTCTCGAACACCGCCCGCTGATTGAACGGGTCCGGCGCGAGGTAGCCGTCGACGTTGCCCGCCTTCAGGTTGGCGACCATCTCGGGCGGCGGCAGCACCCGGATCTGGATGTCGCGATCGGGATCGAGCCCGTGCTCTGCCACGTAGTAGCGCAGCAGGAGGTTGTGCATCGAGAACTCGAACGGCACCGCGAAGATCAGGCCCTTCCACTGCTTCGGGTCGCGCCGCTCGGCGTGCTTCAGGTGCAGCGTGATGGCCTGCCCGTTCAGGTTCTCCACGGCGGGCATCACGAAGGGCATCGCCCCCGAGCCGACGCCGAGCGTCAGCGCCAGCGGCATCGGCGTCAGCATGTGCGAGGCGTCGTACTCGCGGCTCAGCGACTTGTCGCGCGCGACGGCCCAGCCCGCCGTCTTGATCAACTCCACCTCTAGCCCGTATTTCGCGTAGAAGCCGAGCGGGCTCGCCATGATGATGGGGGTGGCGCAGGTTATCGGCACGAAGCCGACCTGGAGGTTCGTCTTCTCCAGCGGGCTCTTGGCGCTGTCTTTCTGGAGCGCGGACGTCGCCTGCGCGATCTCTTCTTTTGCCGCGCTCTTGCAGGCGGCGAGCGGCACCACGCTGGCGAGCGCCGCCGAGAAGGCGCCGCGCCCGACGGTCTGCAGGAACGCCCTCCGAAGCATCTCGCGCCCTCCGAACAAGGCGCGCTCGATCGACTCTTCGATCGCGGCGTCGAAGAACGCATCGGCATCGGGCGCGACGCGAGCGCTGGGCTCGTCGGGCCGCTCGACGTGCGACTCAGGCCGCTCGATGGCATCCGCCCTCTCGGCGCCGGACAAACCGTTGCTGTCGTCTCGCATGCTCGAACCTTTCACGCGCGCGGCACGCCGCGCCGCTGCTCACTGCCTGGGAACCGGAACTCGATCCTCAGATCCGCAGATCTTCGCGGCCGCTGCAATGTCAGCCCATCTCAGCAACCCGCGTGCCACCAGCGAACCCCGCGAGATCAGGCGCGCTCGATGTGGAGGCAAGCCATGGCTCGTGCAAGCCACCAAATATGGTGACTACTGCCCTCCACGGTGAGCACCCGAGGTGACATCGAACGAAGTAGTATAGAAACCTCTGCGACACTCACCCCGGTAGCAGACCGCGCGCGGCGCGCGCCCCGCGCACGGATACGCGCCCCGCGAGGCGCTCGTCCGAACCTCGCCTTCTTCCGAGGGCGCGCAGCGCCCCGCTCTCAGCGCTGAATGCGCAGCTTCTTCATGCGATGCCGCAGCGTATTGGGATGCATCCCCAGCAGCACGCCCGCGCCTTCGGGCCCGGCCAGCCTCCATCGCGTCGCCTCCAGCGCGCGCAGGATGTGCTCGCGCTCGACGTCTGCCAGGGTCGACACGGCCTTGTCGCTGCGCGGGCCCGCGCTCGCTCCCCCCAGCCCGCGTGAAGCATACGGCCCGCTCGATTCACCGGGCACGCTCGATGACCGTGCCGCGCTCGAACGGCTCGGCGCGAGCTCGGCACGCTCGGTGAGCGGCGCGACGTTTGCTGGCCGCTCGCCCACGTCGGCGTCGGGCCCGAACGCGAGCAGCTCGTCTGGCACGTCGATGTCAGGGCCGTCGCAGAGCAGCGCCGCGCGCTCGATCACGTTCGAGAGCTCGCGCACGTTGCCGGGCCAGTCGTAGGTCATGAGGCGTGCCAGCGCCCGCTCGCTCAGGCGCCCGAGCCGCCGCCCCCAGCGCTGCTCGAGCTGGCGTAGGAACTGCTCGCAGAGCGCGGGAATGTCGGCGCGCCGCTCGGCGAGCCGCGGCACCGACAGCGGCACGACGTGCAGGCGGAAGTAGAGATCGCCGCGGAAGGTGCCCTGGCGCACCATGGCCCGCAGATCGCGGTTGGTTGCGGCGATCAGCCGCGCGTCGACGCTCAGCGTCGTGTTGCCGCCCACGCGCTCGAGCTCCCTCTCCTGCAGCACGCGCAGCAGCTTGGCCTGCGTCTCCAGCGGCAGCTCGCTCACCTCGTCGAGGAACAGCGTGCCGCCGTGAGCCTGCTCGAAGCGCCCGGCGCGCTGCTGCGAGGCGCCGGTGAACGCGCCCTTCTCGTGCCCGAACAGCTCACTCTCGACCAGCTGCGGTGACAGCGCCGCGCAGTTCACCTTCACGAGCGGCCCGTCGCGGCGCGGCCCGAGCCGGTGGATGGCGCGCGCGATCAGCTCCTTGCCGGTGCCCGTCTCCCCCTGGATCAGCACGGTGCTCTGCGTGGCCGCCACGCGCTCGACCATCCGCATCGTCTCGCGCAGCCCGCCGTTCAGCCCGACCAGCTGGGACAGCTCGCGTGTGCTCTCGATCTGCTGACGCAGGCTCTCGTTCTCGATGCGCAGCCGCGCTTCGAGCCTTTGCACGTCGTGCAAGGCCGAGCGCAGCCGCTCTTCCGTGCGGCGGCGCAGGCTGATGTCACGAAACACCACCACCGCGCCGACCAGCACCGAGCCCTGATAGATCGGCGTGCTGGTGTACTCGACGGGGAACGACGTGCCGTCCTTGCGCCAGAAGACGTCGTCGCAGGCGTTGCGGATCATGCCGTCCTTGAAGGCGGCGTAGATGGGGCACTCGTGGTTCGGGTACTGCGAGCCGTCTTCGTGCGAGTGGTGCACGACGTCATGCATGCGCTGGCCGATCAGCTCGTCGATCGAGTGGCCCGTGAGGCGCGCGGCGGCGGGGTTCACGAAGGTGCTCCGGCCCTCGATGTCGAGCCCGTAGATGCCCTCACCGGCCGCGTCCAGGATCAGCCTGCCATGCGTCTTCCAGAACTCGGCGTCGCGCGCTGGTTCGCCGGTATCGCCCCCGACGAGCCGGGGATAGCCGTCGACATCGAAGCGGCGCGGCGGTCGTGCCGAGGTGGTCATCTGCGCAAACTCCCGGGCGGCGAGCTTGCCCGCGGATCGGCGTCGGGAAGGTTTCGTCGGACCGCGGCGCTCCGATGCTCAGCGCCCACGCTGGGCAACGCTCAGATACGAACCAACAGGCTCTTCAAGAGCTGCAGCCCGAGCAGCACCACCATGGGCGAGAAATCGAAGCCGCCCGCCGCCGGCAAGATCTGCCGCACGCGCGACAGCACCGGCTCCGTCAGCTGGCGGATGACGCGCACGATGGCATTGTCGGGATCCGGTCGCACCCAGGACAGGATCACCGATCCGAACAGGATGAGCGAATAGAGGTCGATCAGGGCAATCAGCATGTCTGGGTCGGTTGGGGTTGGACGTTCTCGTCGGTCATGGCACCCCCGGCGCCGGGCGAGGAGCTCGAGCTTCCAGCACCAGCTCGGTGATCTCGGCGGGGCTGCCGAGCCGCATCGGGGGCCCCCAGTAGCCGGTGCCGTTGCTCACGTAGATGAGGGAGCGACCGAAGCGCGCGAGCCCGGAGGTCACCGGCTGCTGCAGGCGCACCAGGAAGTTGAAGGGCCAGATCTGCCCGCCGTGGGTGTGGCCGGAGATCGTGAGGCCCACGCCGGCGCGCTCTGCCTCCACCACCGCCCGGGGCTGATGCGCGAGCAGCACCACCTCGCGCGACTCGTCGCGCCCGGCCAGCGCCCGCGCGATGTCGGCGCCGTGGCCGCGGCCGAAATGACGGCCCGCGAAATCATCCACGCCCGCGAGATCGTAGCTCTCGCCGTCTGTCCCGATGCGTACTCGCTCGTTGCGCAGCACGCGCACGCCGAGCTCGGCGAGGTGCGCGCACCACTCTTCCGCGCCGGAGTAGTACTCGTGGTTGCCGGTCACGAAGTAGACGCCGTGCCGCGCGCGCAGGCGCCCGAGCGGCGCCACGTGGGGCGCGAGCCGCGGCACGGAGCCGTCTACCAGATCACCCGTGATGGCGATCACGTCGGGGTCGAGCGCGTTCACCGTCTCGACCACGCGCTCGAGGAAGCGCTTGCCGATGGTGGGGCCGACGTGCACGTCGCTGAGCTGCACGATGGTGGTGCCGTCCATGCCGGGCGGCAGTTTGACCAGCGGCACCGGCACGCGCCGGACCACCACGCGGCGCCCGAACCACAGCGCGCTCAGCACCAGCGTGCCTCCGAGCAAGCCGGCAGCCAGCGCCCAGCGCCGCGCCAGTTCCAGGTCGTCGCCCGCCAGCGGGCTCGCGGCGCCCAGCAGCCAGGTCGCGAGCCCCGTCAGGGCGCGTAGCAGATCGACCGCGCCGACCGACACGAGCACCAAGAACGACGAGCCGAGCCAGGCGTAGCCCGGCCACGCCACGACCGCGGCCCAGGGCGGCTGCAGGCGCCGCCCCCAGCTCAGGGTGAACGGGATGCTGGCCCAGGCCAGGAAGAAAAATGCGCTGCCCAGCTCGAACCACGGCGAAGGCCACGCCGGCGCATGCACCAGCCGCGCCCAGATGTAGACGTGGGCCGCGCCCACGATGCTCATCGCGACCAGCAGGAACCGCACGCGCTTCAGGCCCGATTCTGGGCGTTCTGAGTGGATATGGTGCGCGCCGCAGCGGCCGGCAATGGCGTGACCATCAGCTCGGCGTCGGCGCCGAGGCGCAAGTGCTCGACGATGCCCGCGGGCAAGCGCACCCCATCGGGCTCCAGCCAGCTGTATTCGCTCTGCACGCTCACGACATAGGGCGCCTGGGGCAGATACTGCAAGACCACCGCTCGCGCCGGCGGCGCTAGCGCGACGCTTCCCGAGCTGCCCCCTCCCGGGATGGCCCCTGGCGAGCTACCGGCTTCGGGGTCGCTCGCCGCGGGCAGGGCGCCCCGAAAGCGCACGCGCCGCGCGCTCTGCACCAGGCTGACGTCGTCGGTGCGCGCCACGAAATGCGGGCCGCCATCGAACGGATCGACGCGGCGCGCATAGCGGAAGCCGGCGGCGACCAGCATGCGCTCGACCCCGAGCGTCTGCGCGCCCACCCGCCCGATCACGTCCCGCGCGCGGTCATCGAACAGGCTCGTGTGGATCTCGCCCAGCGGGAACAGGTCGCGGATGAACTCCTTGTCGCGGCTGCTCAGCAGATCGGCCTCGGCGTACGTCATGCCCGTGAAGCGGCGCCCGAGCGCTTCCCACAGGTGGCTCGTGCCGTCGGGCTCGAGCGGCGGCAAGAGCTCGGCGAGCAGCTGATCCTTGAACGCCTCTCGCCGCCCGGCAATGTACGCGAAGCGGGCGTATGAAACGAAGCGCCCGAGCCGCTCGGGCGAGCCGCGCTCCGAGGGCGCCACCACCAGTCCCCCGAGCTCGGTCGGGCCCTTGTAGGAGAAGCCGAGGCGCAGCACCGTGTGGTGGAAGTGCTTGTCGAGCGACTTCGAGTAGCGCTCTTCGTCGATCACGTCGAAGTAGATGTACGGGGCGTCGCGCCGTCCGAGCTGAGCGATGATGCTGCTCGAGCCGATCGCGGTGCCCTTCTCGATATCCCAGAGCAGGAAGACATACTTGCGCTTGGCGCTCGTGATGCTGCCGTCGAAGCTATGCTCGGCGTGTGAGAGCAGCTCGCGCACCGAGGCGCGATCGTTCGGCAGGTTCACGGTGTTCAGGTGCGCGGCGAGCGCGAGCAAGGCGTCTTCGTCGGCGCGTGTGGCGCCCCGGATCTCGTAACGCGGCTTGGGATGATTCACGGCTCTTCGCTTCTACGGGGTCAGCCCGAGGGGACCAATGGGCGCCGCCGCATGATAGTTGAACGACCGCTTGCCGGCCTGGGCAGAGCCACCCCCGTTGGAAAAATATGGACAGCGCAGCATGCTCGGTCTCTGAGCCTGCTCGCAGCAAAAATCGAAAATAGCGACGCCCGGCCGCCACCCGATCGCACTCTCACGGCACTATCGCCGCACTCGCGCAACGCGAGCGGCGCCGCCGCCCGTCTCGGCGCGCTCGCTTCCGAGCAGGTTCGCGTGCAGAAGCGCGCTCTTTCTCTCACGAACCACTCCGACCGGAACGGAGCAAGGAGCTGGGAAGAGAGCAGGGCACAGTCGCTGGTAGCTGCAAAGTGACTATGCTTTAATGCCGAAGTGAACACTCGCTGTCTGACTCACCACCGCCTCATTGCTGCCGTCATCGCGGGCGCCGCGAGCATGGGAGCATGGGCCTGCAGCAACGAGCCGGTGAAGGTCGAGGTCGACGACAGCGACAACGGCTTTATCGATCTCACCGACGACGGGCCCTCGCCGGGCGCAGGCGGGCGTTCGGGCTCGACTCAGTCGAACACGCTGCCGCTGCTCGATGACGCGTGCGTGTCACAGACGTCGGCCGCCGAGCAACGCAAGGTCGCCCTGAACGTGATGCTCGACAGCTCGGGCTCGATGGAAGAGCCGACGGGCTCGGGCGCCACCAAGTGGCAGTCGGTGCAGCGCGCCATCCGCAGCTTCCTGCTGGAGACGCGCGACAGCGATCTCTCGATCGGGCTGCAGTTCTTCCCGTTGCTCAAGCCGGGGGTCATCGACTTCACCTGCGAAAGCCACGCGGATTGCGGGCCCGACGGCGGCCCCTGCTTCCTGTCGACCTGCCTCCAGGGGGAGACGATCACCCTGTGCCAGAGCCAGTCTGACTGCCCCGGGTCGGCGCTCGACAACCCCTGCGTCGACTTCGGGCTGTGCGCGAACTCCGATCCGGTGAGCCCCACGGCGTGCGTGCTGCCCAGCACCTGCGGCGCGGGCCTCGGCCGCTGCGAGGATTTCGAGCGCACCTGCACCAATGCCACGCAGTGCGACGTCTCGTTCTACGCCACCCCCGCGGTCGAGATCGGGCTCGTCGCCGATGCGCTCGGCGCCATCGATCTGGCCCTCAACCAGCAGCCGCCCCAGGGCCTCACGCCCACCGTTCCCGCGCTCCAGGGCGCCATCCAGCACGCGCGCGACTGGAGCGTGAGCCACCCCGAGCAGACGGTGGTCACCGTGCTCGCCACCGACGGCCTGCCCACCGAGTGCGGTCCCAACGTGAACGGTGCTCCCGCCCCCATCGAGCAGGTGCTCGACATCGCGCGCGAGGCCCTCGACGACGATCTCCCGATCCGCACCTTCGTGATCGGCGTCTTCCCGCCTGGCGACGCGGCGAGCCTCAACAACGTCAACGCCATCGCGGCCGCGGGCGGCACCGAGCAGGCGGTCGCCATCGACGCGGAGGGCGCCGTGGAGGACGAGTTCCTCGAGGCGCTGCGGCAGATCCGGAGCGGCTCGCTCGCGTGCCAGTTCCAGATCCCCGCGACCGAAGAGCTGCTCGACTACTTCAGCGTCAACCTCCAGTTCGACAGCGGCACCGAGCGCCAGCAGCTCGGTTTCGTCTCGAACGAAGCGGGCTGCGCGAACAGTCCCAACAGCTGGCACTACGACGTGGACCCGAACGTCTCGCGGCCTAACGCCATCCAGGTCTGCCCCGCCGTCTGCGACCAGTTCCAGGCCGCCTCGACCGGCAGCATCACGCTGCAGCTCGGCTGCCAGACGCTTCTGCGCTGATTTACTCGAGAGCGCGGGCGCTTTGTAGCTGCCCCAACCGGTCTCGCCAGGCTCGCCCACCTTCCCCCGATCGGCGCCCGCGGCGCAGCGCCGCGACCGCCGATGGGGAAGGTAGCGCCGTTACCCGGCGCCGCCGAACCCACGACGGGCGCCTCTCGGAGCCGTTCCGCACGCGAGCTGGCGTTTCGGTGGCGGCCGCCATTTCCTCGCCAGGGCCAGCGAGCTCCCGCGCGCCGCGGCCCTCGCGCGACGCTGCAGGCACGCGCCGTGCTCTTGGCCCCTCACTCCTCGGCGCCGGTCGTCGGCGTGCGTGCGGGTCCAGGCGCCAGCGCCTCGAAGGAAGGGCATCCAGCAATGTCGATTCGAAATCTCGGGTGGTTCGTGGGCTCGATCGCGCTCGTCGCCGCGCCGGCTTGTGGTGAGCTGCCGCCGCCGCCGATCGGGCAGCTGCAGCTCGGTCTGTCGAGCGGCATCGGTGAGCTGCACTACCGGCTCGTGCACGCCACTTTCGCCGTCGAGGGTGCCGCCGAGGTCACGCTCGAGAGCGACGACGATCCGGAGAGCGACGTGCTCTCGCGCGCGCTGCCGGAAGGCGCTTACAGCGTGCAGCTGCTCGATGGTTGGCAGCTCGAGCGCGCGGGCGGCGCGGGCAGCGAGCCCGCCCCTGCAGAGCTGTCCTCGATGAACCCGCTGCCCTTCACCATCGCTGCCGGCGAGCTCACCACCGTGGTGTTCCAGTTTCGCACGCTCGGCACGGACGGCGGCGGTGACGGCGGCGAGGGAGAGGTGCGCATCGCGATCGAGGTCGACGGGGCGTCCGCACCGCGCGTGCTCTTCTCCGAGCTGATGAAGAACCCGGAGGTCTTGCCCGACGCGGACGGCGAGTGGTTCGAGCTCTACAACGGCGGCAGCGAGGCCGTCGATCTCGGCGGCTGCACGCTCGCGCGGGATGATCAGGAGCTCACACTGGACGGCTCGCTGGTGGTCGAGGCCGGCCGCCATCTGACGTTCTCGAACAGCGACGCGCCAGGCTTCGTACCCGACGTGCTCTATAGCGGCCTCACCCTGCCCAACACGGGCGGCTTCGCGCTGCGCCTCGCGTGCTCGGGCACTCTGCTCGACGAGGTCAGCGTCGACGCGGCGGTCCCCACGCAGCGCGCGGGCCGCAGCCTGAGCCTCTCGAGCGCGGCGCTGGACGAGCGCGCCAACGACGACCCCGCCCGCTGGTGCGAAGGCTCGGCCAGCTACAACGGCGACTACGGCACGCCCGGTGGCGACAACCCCGCGTGCGCGCCGTGAGCCGCGTCGCCCTTCGCGCGGCCCGGCTCGAGGGTGCTCGGCTCGAGGGTGCTCGGCTCGCCCTTCCCCTGAGCTCTGTCGCCCTGGCCGATCGCGCGGCGCACGTGTGCCAGCTCTGCCGTGTCGTCGAGCTCGACCCGATCGCCGTCACGCCGCACACCGAGGCGTCCGAAGAGCGCGTCGAGATCGACGTTCACGGGCGACGCGGAGTGCTCGTCGTACAGCTCCTCGAGGCTCGGCCGATCGAGCGCCGCGTCGCCGGTGGCGAGCGTCTGCTCGAGCGACCAGCGCGTCGAGGTGTCGCCGCCCGCGGTCAAGATCGCGCGCGCGGCCGTGTCGAGCGAGAGGCGGTTGTCGGTGCGGGCGCGGATCTCGACATCGAGCAGCAGGCAGAAGAGCGCGCCGCCCCAGTAGGTGCGGCCCCAGCGCATGCTGCCGTCGAGCCCGCCATCGGTCGGGTTTGGCAGGCCCTTGGGCATCCCGTCGAGCAGGCTGCTCCACAGCTGTCGCTCGTCGAGCAGCCCGGCGCGCGCGCGGGCGACGGGCCCCTGGTAGGTGGCGAGGCCTTCGGCCAGCCAGAGGTGGCGGCGGCCGAGCGTGGGGAAGCCGAGGTGCAACAGCTCGTGGGTCATCACCCAGTCGCGCGCGAGGTGCTCGTCGTCGATCTCGTCCCCGATGAAGAGCACGATCGAGGCGCCGCCGTTGCCGAGCTGCATGCCAAAAATATCGCCGCCCGGGCTGGGCAGCACGATGACGGTCACCTCCGAGACGGGAAAGCGCCCGTAATAGCTCGACACCGTAGCCGCAGCGCTCTCAACGGCAGCGCGCAAGCCGGCACGCGACACGCCGAGCCGGGGGCGGCGCGGCCCCGCCAGCGCCCGGGCGCCGGGCGCGCCCCCGTCAGCGGCGGGCGGCGTCGCCGGGTCGGCGGGCGCGATCGCGAGCTGGATGCTGCCATCGCGCAGCGCGATGCGCTCGCGCTCGAACACGCCGAAGGCCGAGTACGGCGCCTGAAACAGCACGCTCGCCGGAGCAGCAAACAACTCGGGGGCAGCGCCAGCCCGAGCGCGCGCCGGTGCATCGGCGCGCTCGGAGGTGCTCACGCCCAGCGCCGCGAAGGCTGCCGAGGCCTGCTCCGAGCGCGACGACGTTCGAGCGCGAAGCCCGCGCCCCGGCGGCGACGCGCGCGGCGTGTGGGGCTCGCGTTGGAGCGCCGCGGCGTGACCGTCGCCGCGCTCGGGTGGCCGCTGCACGCTGGCCGCCTCGCGCCAGACACCCGTCACGAAGCTCTCGCCCGCAGGCAGCTCCACGCCGAAGCGGTAAACGTCGCTGCCCTCGTAGTCTTGCGGCGCCAGCAAGAACGTCGAGGGCGGCGCCATCAGCGCGCCAGCGCGGTAGCCCGCGTAGGCGAAGCGATCGATTCGGCGCGCCGCCTCGGCGAGCCGGTACACATAACGCAAGCGACAACCGGTCTCGCGACAAGACGGCACGACCCAGCGCCGCCCCGTGCGCGCGACCGCTCGCCAGCCGTGCTCGGTCTGGACCTCGAGATCGCTCAAGAACGGGTGCGCGAAGGCGTCGAGGCCGAGCTCTTCGGGAACGCCCGCGGGCAGCTCGGCCTCGACCCGCAGCTCGCGCGCTCCCGCCGACGCTCGCACCCGGTACTCCCAGACGCGCGGCGCCGCTGGCGACGGAGCCTTCGCGACTGGGGCGTGGGGCTGTGCCGGGCCGCAGGCGCCGAGCGCGATGGCCGCGACTCCGAGCGCCAGCGCCGACCCGAACGTCGCCTGACGGGCCCGCGCTGCAGCCGTCCTCGCCCTCGTCTTCGAGAGCGGGGTTCGAGCGCACGACGACATGAACCCCCTGAGCGTAGCTTCTGTCAGCGCCACCTCACAACGCCTTCGCCTCGGGCCGGTGCGGCCGCCGACGAGCTCGACCGTCACCGCGCACGATCTCACACCGCGCGAGCGAAAGTTCGCGCATCGCTCCCCGACGCGCCGGCCAGCTGCGTGGCACCTTCTCCGCCTTTCTGCGGTGCCCCGGGCCGAGCAGCGCCTCGCTCCAGGTGGAGCTCCACATGAATTGTTTCGCTGCAACTCGACAGGCGCCGGGCGCTCGAGCCCGCACGTCCGACATCGGCACCAGGGAGTTGCCGCCGGCGCTCGCGTCTCCTGCGCACACGCTCCCCGCGAGCGACCCGGTGGCTCGCTGGCGACGATTGCGCCGGAGGATGCGCCGCCGGCGCGTGACCCTCGCGCGCTTCACTCGGCGCCTCGGCACCTTCCCCATCGGCGCGCAGCGCGCTGCGCGCGAGCACCGATCGGGGGAAGGTCGGCGCGCCTGCGCGACGGGTTGGGGCAACTCGTTTTTTCGTGGCGGCCGGCAGGGCGCTCGGTGTCGGGCTCGGGCCCTGCGTCGCCGAGCCTTCAGCTGGCGGCCGAGCGCGACTCGGCGGCGGTGTCGTGGGGCTCGAGGGCGATCGCATGAGCTCCGCTGGTCGTGGTGCGGGGAGCGGCGCTCCACGGGCCCGCGGCGTTCGTTTCTTCGCTGGCAGCACCGGCGGGCCAGATGTCGGGAAAAAGGAAGCGCAGGCTCGGCCAAGGCAGGCTGAAGCGCACGGGGGCGCGCGAGCTGTCGGAGACGAGCAGGCCGCAGTCGATGAGGCTGCTGAGCACGCGGCGCCCGGTACGGTGCTGGAGACCGAGCATGGCGATGAAGCGCGCGCGCTCGACGGGCCCGGTGATGGCGGCGTAGTGGAGCGCCTCGAGCGCGTCGGGTTTGATCACCGAGCGCTCGCTGCCGATGGCCCAGGGGCGAGCAGCGAGCCAGGCGAGCAGGTCGAGCAGGCGGGGCTCCAGGCGCTTGGGGTCGAGCCGTTCGCGAGCTGTCTGTGCCTCGGCGAGGCAGGCGTCGAGCAGCCAGGTGGTGTAGGCGCGGAGGGCCTCGCGGCGGGCGCTGTCGCGGTCCTTCTCCTCGACCGGGGCCGCAGCGAGGCGCAGGAGGTGGCGATAGCCGTCGCGGTCTCTAGCCATCGCGCGCAATGGGGACCACTGGCCCTGGGTCACGCCCAGCGCCGCGAGGGCGAGCTGGGTGTGGAGGCGCGTGGTCCGCCCGTTGCCGCGCTCGAAGGGGCGCGCGGCGAGCAAGCGCTGGCCTGCGCAGAGGGCCGCGACGAGGGCCTGCTCGGGGGGAAAGGGTTTGCTGTAGACGCCCTGCCAGTGATCGACGAGCTCGGGGATGTCGTCGGCTGGCGCGCCGCGCGCCGGGTCGACCGGCGAGCGGCGCCACGCCCCGGGGGTGTCGCCGAGGGCGCGCGTGCGGGGCGCCTCGGCGCTCGAGGCGGAGGCCATCGCGCTGCGCCCGCGCGAGGTCGAGCCCGCGGGGCTCGCCACCTCCAGGCCGGCGTCGGCTGCGCTGGCACTCGAGCTGGACGCTGACATGCGGTGCAGCTCCGCGTGGATACACTGCACGAACTCGGGCGCGTAGAGGCCAACGCTACGTTGTGGGAGCGCCGCCGACAGCGCCGTCTCGGCGGCGAGGTGCGCGCGGGCAGCCACGAGCGCCGCCTCTGTTCGATGATCAGCCCGAGGGTCGCGGTCGCCGGCTCCGCTCACGGCGCGCGTCGCCACCTCGCTCGGACACAGGGGGCGCCCGTCGAGCTCGCTCGCATGACAGGCGTTCACGCTCGCGAGCATGGGGCGCAGCACGACGGCCAGGGGCGCGTTGGCGGCCTCGAGGCGATGCCCTTCGGCGACGAGCGCGGCGGCTCGCTCGAGCAGCGCGCCGCACGCGCGCACGTCCGGGAAAAACGGCCCGAGCTCGAAGTTGCCCGGCTCTGTCCCATCCATGGACACCGCCATGGACACTCGAGACGGCCGGATCCGCGGCGTCCATTAGGTCTCGTGAAAGCATAATTTGGGTTAGATTACGAATATTTAGCAATTTGACCGGCAGCCTTCTGCGGTGTTTTGCGCGCGGAGTGCGGGCGGAGGCGTCTGGACAGCCTCGGCGGGCGCCGGAGCCTGCTCGGCGGGAGCCCGCCAGCGCGCCGAAGACTTCGACGGGCGCCGCTGCAGGTTCCTTCAGCGGCGGAGGGGGGGAGAGCTACCCCGCGCTCACCTCGAGCGCCTTGCGCAGCCGCTCGACGAGCCCCGTCGAGCGGCGCTCCTTGCGCTGCTCGTCGAGCGCGACGCGCAAGGCGCGCGGATCGGCGACGAGCACGCACAGGCGCTTGGCGCGCGTGACGGCGGTGTAGAGCAGGTTGCGCGAGAGCATGGGGAAGTGGGCGATCGAGAGCGGGATGACGACGGCCGGGTACTCGCTGCCCTGGCTCTTGTGGATGCTGGTGGCGTAGGCGAGGCGGAGGGCGTCGAGCTCTTTGCCGACGTAGCGCACGACACGGCCGTCGAACTCCACCGCCGCGCGCGCGCCGTCGACGTCGAGCTCGACGACGCGGCCGAGGTCGCCGTTGAACGCCTCTTTCTCGTAGTCGTTCTTGATCTGCATCACCTTGTCGCCGAGGCAGAGCTTCTCTTGTTTGTGCTCGAGGCCGTGCTGGCCAGGGTTGAGAGCCTGCTGCAGCATCTGGTTCAAGGCGAGCGTGCCGGTGGCGCCGCGGTGCATCGGGGTGAGCACCTGGATGTCGCGGCGCGGATCGAGGGCGAAGCGCTGGGGGATGCGCTCGAGCACGAGCTTCTTGATGGTGGCGGCGGCGTCGTCGGGGTCGCGCTTGGGGATGACGAAGAACTCGGGGTGGTCGGCCTCGGGAGGATCGCTCTGGGGCTCTTCGCCCTCGAGGATGGCGTGAGCGCTCTTGACGATGCTGCTGGCCTCGCTCTGGCGGAAGATGCGGTTGAGGCGCACGGTGGGCACGACCCGGCTCTCGATCACGTCGTGAAGGACGGCGCCAGGCCCCACCGAGGGGAGCTGGTCGACGTCACCGACGAGGATGAGGCGGCCGGCGTCGGGCAGCGCCGCGAGCAGCGCTCGGGCCAGCTCGATGTCGACCATGCTGGCCTCGTCGACGACGAGGGCGTGCGCGTCGAGGGGGCTCTCCGCCTTGCGCGCGAAGGCGTGCAGGTGGGGATCGTACTCGAGCAGGCGGTGGATGGTGACGGCGTTCTGGCGGGTGGACTCGCTGAGGCGCTTGGCGGCGCGCCCGGTGGGAGCAGCCAGCTTGACGTCGAGGCGCGAGGCCTGGAGCACCTGGAGGATGGCGCGCACGATGGTGGTCTTGCCGACTCCGGGCCCACCGGTGATGACGAGCACCTTCTCGCGCGCGACTCGCTCGACGCTCTCTCGTTGCTCGAGGGACAGCGGATAGCCGGCGCTCTTCTCGAAAGCGGCGATGGCGCGCTCCCAGCCACGGAGCTCGGGCGCCGGGGCCCGCACCAGCCGCGCGAGGTGCCGGGCGACCTCGCGCTCGGCGTGCTCGAGGTGGCTGAGGTAGGCGCTGTCGCCGGCCACGACCACGCGACCCGAGGCCCAGAGCGCGCCGATGGCAGACTCGGCGTGGGCAGGGTCGACCTCGAGCAGGCGCCCGCACTCGGCCGCGAGCTCGCTGCGCGGGGCGCGGACGTGGCCGGAGTCGGCGAGCATGCCGAGCACGTGCAAGACGCCCGCCTGCACGCGTTCGGGGTGGTCGCTGCTGAGGCCGAGGCTCTGCGCCAGGCGATCGGCCGTCTTGAAGCCGATGCCGACGACCTCTATCGCGAGCCGATAGGGGTGGTTCTCGAGCATGAACGCGGCGCGGTCGCCATATTTGTCGACGATGCGGTTGGCGAGGGCGAGGCTCGCGCCGTGCTTCTGCAGGATGAGGCGCACGTTGCCGAGCTCGCGCTGGTCGGCCCAGCCGCGGCGGATCGCCTCGAGGCGCTTGCCCTTGAGGCCCGGCACCTTGATGAGCTGCGAGGGCTCGCGATCGAGCACCTGGAGGGTCGCGGTGCCGAAGGTCTCCACGATCTTCCTGGCGAAGACGGGACCGAGGCCGGGGATGGCTCCCGAGCCGAGGTAGCGCTCGATGCCGTCGAGGGTCTGGGGGTCGACGACGAGCAGCGAGTCGACGCGAAACTGGCGCCCGTGCTTGGGGTCTTCGATGTAGTTGCCGGTGGCGCGGATCTGTGTGCCGGGACCGACGGCGCTGAAGACACCGACGACGACGATGGGCTCGCTGCGGGGATTTTCGAGCACCTTGACGACGCGGAAGCTGGTCCCCTCATTTTCGAAGGTGACGCGCTGGACCTCGCCGGCGAGCGTGGGCACCGCCGGACAATAACCCTCGCTCCGGCCGAGGAACAGCTATAGTTCCGGGATGCAAGGCTCGGATCACGGGAAGAATCGGGAGAACGCCTGGCAGGCAGCGGCGGCGCCGCATTCCAATGGGGTTTCGAGCGACAGCGCGCCGGCGTCGCGGCGGGTGCACGATCCGAGCAGCGAGGGGCCGCTCGGGCTCTCGCGCCGAGACGGGGCCCTCATCGTCACCATCGAGCGGGAAGAGCGGCGGAACGCGCTGAGCCAGGCGACGCTCGAGGCGTTCGGAGCGGTGTTCCGCCATCACCTCTCGCCCGACGATCGCGCGGTGATCATAACGGCCAGCGGCGCGCGTGCCTTCTGCGCGGGCGCCGATCTGAAGGAGCGGCGCGACATGAGCCTCGACGAGGTGCGCGCCCAGCTGATGCGCTACCGCACCGATCTGGCGTGGCTGTCGACCTGCCCGGTGCCGACGATCGCCGCCATCAACGGCGCGGCGCTCGGTGGCGGGCTCGAGCTGGCCTTGTTGTGTGACCTGCGGGTCGCGGCGCCGCACGCCTCGTTCGCGCTGCCGGAGACGAGCCTGGGAATCATCCCCGCCGCGGGCGGCACGCAGTACCTCCCGCGCATCGTCGGCGCGGCCAAGGCGCGCGAGATGATCTTGCTCGGCAGCCGCGTGAGCGCGGCCGAGGCGCTGCGCATCGGGCTGATCCATCGCGTCTGCGACGCCGCCGTGGCCGTGCTCGAAGACGCCCTCGGGTGGATCGCGCCCATCACGCGCGGCGCGCCGATCGCACAAAAAGCGGCGCTCCGTGCGCTGCGCGCGGCCGATCGTCTCGACATCGACGGGGGGCTCGAGTTCGAGCGCGCCTGCTACGAGGAGTGCCTCGCGAGCGAAGATCGAGTCGAGGCGCTGAACGCCTTCGCCGAGAAGCGCGAGCCGCTCTTCAGGGGGCGTTGAATCGTGTGCCTTCGGCACACGTGCATGAGTTGAGGCCCGTCCGGGGCTGATCGCCAATGCCCCATCGCGCTCAGCGCGCTAGCACCCACGAGCCCAAGGCGCCACTGAAGTAGTCCGTCACTGGGTTGACCATGACGGCGCCGGGAACGTCTTCCGAGGGAATGGTGAAGGGGGTGAGCGAGACGAAGCGCACGACGCCGGTGTAGACGTTGCAGCTTTCGGAGGCGTCGGTGGAGGGCACGTCCGAGCTGGTGCAGAACGGGCTGAGGGCGCCCGGTGGAGTCCAGCTCGTGTCGAAATCGAGGCGCCTCTCCGTATGGCCAGCGATGAGCCAGTCGCTCGGGACCTCGAGGCCCCCTTGCAGCTCGTCGAGCGGGAGTCCACCTTCCCCGATCCAGAGGGCGCGGATGTTGCCGTCGTAACCGATGGCGACGAGCTCGCTGGTGACGTCTTCGGCGAGCCGACCGTCTGCGGACTCCACCCGGAGCTCGACGGGGACCTCCCGGAAGGGCGCGCAATGGCCTTCTCCGCGTGGGGGGTCGTCGACCTCCGAGGTGTTGCCCGCAACGCGAGCCACGATGCTGAGCGTGGTCGTCGTGCCGTCGAGCCACGTGAGCGTTCCTGGCCCTTGCGCGTTGAAGATCGCGAGCATGTCGAGGGCCGAGAACCCTGTCCCGCGGGTATCGTCCAGCGGGGTGTCGACATGAAATTCGATGTCTATCGAGCAGGTATCCCCTTCCGCATCATTGAATGGTGGCGGCCCGCTCGCTGCTGGGAGCTCCTCTTCGCCCGCTGCTGGAGGCTCGCCTGTCGCTGGAGGCTCGCCTGTCGCTAGACGGTCGCCTTCACGCGGCGTGAGCGGCTCGCCCGGCGCCCGGGGCTCGTCCAGCGCTGGCTCTTCGCCAGGCTCGTCTCCGGGAACCGCGACGCCACCCCGACCGCCCGAGGCGCTGTCTCCCCCGCACGCGAGCTGAGCGACCAGGAGCCCCCCGCAGACCACCCGATAACCGCAATGTCCCATGATTCCTTCAGTCGTAGCCTGCCGCATCCGCGACGGCCGCGAGAAAGTACGCGAGGGGCTGACGATGCGGTGAGGCGGACTTTTCGTCCCGCAGTTTCGAGGAGTTGCATGGCGCGAAGCAGAAGGCCAGGATGGCCCTCACCGGCGCTCAGCACGCCCTGCGGGATCGCGTCGACGTGCTGAACGCCTTTGCCGAGGAGCGCGAGCCGCTCCTCGAGGGCCGCTGAGTCACGCCGCTGCACCGGGGCCGGTGAATCACGTCCGCCAGATCACGGGGGCCGAGCGCGCCGAGCATCGCCTGTCCGCAGCGGCGACCGAACTCGCGCTGCCCCGGCAGATCGGAATGGAAGGCGCCCAGATTGCTCGACTCAGCTCGGCCCGCTCAGCGCCGCGCTCGTCCCGCCGCGGGCGCCTCCAGAACCGGCACGGCACCGTTGGTCTCTTGCCGCTGCAGCTTGCGGTAGAGCGTCGTGCGATCGACGCCGAGCAGGCGCGCCGCCGACGCCTTGTTGCCGCCGACGGCCTCGAGCACGCGCGAGATGTACGAGAGCTCCATGTCTTGCAGGCTCTGCACCTGCAGGTGCGTGCCGCTCTCGTCGGTGGGCCCGCTCGCCCCGAGCGCGATGCAGGGGGGTAGGTCGCACACCTCGATGGTGGACTCGGCACACAGCGACGCCGCGTGCTGGATGGCGAGGCGCAGCTCCTCGACGTTACCGGGCCAACCGTAGGCGGTCAGGGCATCGAGCGCCGAGCCGGTGATGCGCAGCAAGGCATCGCCGCGATCGAGGCGCACCTGCTCGGCGACGTGCTCCGCCAGGATGACCACGTCGCGGCCTCGCTCGCGCAGCGGTGGCAGCGTCACCTTGCTGGAGCCGAGGCTGTCGAACAGTCGGCACAGCACACTGCCCTCCCAGCTCGCTGCCGTGGGCTGGCCGAGGCCGGCGATGATACGCAGGCGCGCCTCGTCAGAGCCCTCGCCGA
>Ga0247763_1000432_pt1 | contig 25016 bp, 28 predicted proteins | sample UWRJL141409B4_FD_179926 | JGI IMG/M metagenome (GOLD analysis project Ga0247763, IMG submission 179926) | Plant litter microbial communities from Arlington Agricultural Research Station in Wisconsin, United States - UWRJ-L141-409B-4 | ecosystem: Environmental > Terrestrial > Plant litter >...
CGAGCGGCTTCGCCATGCGGGTCATCCGCGAACGGGCATCGTTCGTCGAAGCGGCGGTGAGTCGTGGCGGCGAAGAGGTGTTGCTCCAGTGGGTTCGCGATAGTGCCTATCGCTTTTTCCCGCTGGTTCAGCACCCAGATCTCGGCCTGACTCTGCATCCCTTCGATCTCGCGACAAACAAGGTATTGGCGCTGGTAGGGCGGCTGGAGGTACGCGACTGGGTCGATACCATCGAATGTGGTGAACGACTACAGCCGCTCGGCTACCTCGCCTGGGCCGCTTGCGGCAAGGATCCTGGATTCAGCCCGCTCGCGCTCGTCGAACACGCGGCTCGCACAGCCCGCTATTCTGCGGACGAAGTGCAAATGCTCGCCTTCGCAGGATCGCCGCCCGATGCTGGCGATCTATCCCGCCGCTGGCACTCCCAGCTCGCGTCGGCGAGGGAGATCATCGCTGCGTTGCCCGCCGAGCAGGCAGGCAGGTGCGTGCTCGATCGCGCCGGCGGGCTCGTGCGTCACCCGGCCAGCGCTCTGACGGAGCCTTTCGTGAGCGACGAGCTCCGGTTTCACTCCGGGTCTATCCGAGGGGTGCTACCGCAAATCCTGGAACGCTGACCCACGAGCGGCGACACTGCGAGCATGCATCCCTGCCGCTCGCCCTGGTCACGGGCCGCCGTGTGTGCGCTCGCCGTGCGCGCGATCACCGTGGGTGGTCTTTCGCTGTCTGCTTGCGCCACCTCCGCCAGCATGCCCTCAGCGCAGCTGCCGAGCGCCGATCTACGCCGCGTCGAAGCGCCCACGGTGCCCTTCGAGCAGACCGCGCTGGCGGCGATGCCCGCCACGCGCACCGACGCCGTGGAGCTGGCGGTCGCCTTACCCGAGCGCTTCGACCCCGCGCAGGAGCACCCGATCCTCATCACGCAGGTCACGTCCAATCGTGGCCGCTCGAATACCGCCGAGCTGGAGGCGTATGCCTCGACGGCGCTCGGGCTGGGCTATGTGGTGCTGACCGCGCAGGCCATTCCGTGGCCATCGACCGAGCAGAGCGACACGCTCGCGCACCGCTACGCCAGCGTTCGGGCGGCGCTTCGCTGGCTTGCGGGCGAGGTGCCCGCGAGCGAGCGTTGGCCCATCGTGCTCGCGGGCTTCTCCGGCGGCGCCAAGATCAGCCAGGTGCTGGCGTTCAGCCTGTCGCTCGAGGGGCGGCGTGTGGCCGGCATGTACCTGGGCGGATGTAACGAAGACCACTCGCGGGTGCTGCTCGAGGAGTTCCCAACGGTGAAAGGTCAGCTCTCGCAGATGGCGGTCTTCCTCAGCGTCGGCGAGGAGGATCGCATCGCGCCTCCCGCGGCGGTGCGTGAGGTAGCTCACCATTTGCGCGGCTCGGGGGTGCAACAGGTCGAAGTATCGGTGCACCGCGGTGGGCATCGGCTCGACGTGCACGAGCTGACCAAGGCGCTGCGCTGGTTGCGGGGGCGGGAGAAGGGCGCGGTTCGTGAGTGAACGCAACGCCGCGCGCTCGCCCTCCGCAGGTCGATGACCGTGCTCACGCTGGCGATCATGCTCACCGCCTTCGTGTCTCCGTGCACTCTCGCGCGGGCGCAGCGGCAGCAGGTGAAACTAACACGGCATGACCGTGTGCTGGTCCTGCCCGAGCGCGGCGGGAGGAGCGGACTGCCGCGTCGCTAAAGAGACGCGGTGCTGCCCCCATCCGGCACGGTCGCACCCTCCCGGGCTCACGCGGGCGAGCTCGAACAGCGTCGTGTCCGGAAGCGCCGGCACCGCTGGAGCTAGGCGACCGCAGCCGGCAGGGGACCCAGCGTCGCCGTGGTCAGCTTTATTCGGTCACCCTTGACAGTGACGCACTCCGTATCTAACCTACGTGTTAGATAACAAGTTGGTTAGATGAATCTTCGACAAGACAGTCTGAGCACGACGTTCGCCGCGCTGGCCGATCCCACGCGGCGAGCCATCCTCGCGCGGCTCGCGAAGGGGCCCGCCACCGTGACGGAGCTCGCTGCACCTTTCGCGATCAGTGGCCCAGCCGTGAGCAGGCATCTGCGCGTCCTCGAACACGCGCGGCTGATCACTCGCGGCCGGGAAGCGCAGTGGCGGCCGTGCCAGCTGGAAGCGGGCCCCTTGCGCGAGGTAGCGGACTGGACCGCCGGCTACCGCCAATTTTGGGAGAAGAGCTTCGATCGTCTCGACGCGTATCTGGAAGAGCTGCAGCCGAAGCGCAAGGAAGCTAGCGGCAAGGATAGAAGGAATACCCGTGCAAAGAAGCGTCAATGATATCATCCCAGCGGACAGCGTGGCCGTGAGCCGCGTGTTCGCTGCACCGCGCGAACTCGTGTTCGAAGTCTGGACGAAAGCCGAGCACTTCACGCGCTGGTTCGGGCCCCACGGGGCAGAAGTCATCTCCTGCGAGATCGACGCTCGGCCCGGGGGAATCATCCGCTTCGGGCATCGCTTCGCCGAAGGGCTTACCCTCTACGTGAAGGGCACGTTCACCGAGGTGGTGCTGAACCAACACCTCGTCTTCAGCCTCGGGTTCGTCGATGAGCAGGGACGGCAGGTGCCGCACCCAATGTTCCCCGACTGGCCGCTCGAGGCATCGATCGAGACGATCGTCGTGCTCGAGGAGGTCAGCGAAGGAACACGCGTCAGCGTGGCGCACCGCGTGCTCCCCACCGATGCCGCTGCTCACCCGGCGACGAAGCGCTGGCTGCCGCTGGCAGGCGAAGGCGCGAAGCAAGTGCTCGATCGTCTCGGCGAGCACCTGTCCTTGGCCCAGGCACGAAAGGCACACACGACATGACGGCAAAGCTCATCTACTTTGTGACGCAGTCTCTCGACGGCTACATCGAGGACGAACAGGGCAGGATCGATTGGGCGCCACCCGACGACGAGCGGCAACGGTTCATCAACGACGCGCTGCGCCCCGTGGGTACGCATCTGTACGGCAGGCGCATGTACGAGACGATGCAGGTCTGGAGCCAGTTCGGCTCCTCCGAAGCTGATCCCCCGTGGGCGCGTGACTTTGCCAGCATCTGGCGGCCAGCGGACAAGGTCGTGTACTCGAAGACGCTGACACAGGTCTCGACGCCGAGCACGCGGCTCGAGCAGACGTTCGATGTCGAGCGCGTTCGCGAGCTGAAACGGCGAGCGACGCACGACCTGGTGATCAGCGGCCACGAGCTCGCGGCGCACGCTTTCCAGGCGCGCCTCGTCGACGAGCTCCAGCTCTTCATCGCGCCCATCGTCCTGGGCGGCAGCAAGAGGTCGCTGCCGGAGGGTGTGCGGCTGCCGCTGGAGCTGATCGATGAACGACGCTTCGACGGCGCCGGCGGCGTCGCATACGTTCGCTATCGCGTCCGATCCTGAGGCGTCGCCGGTGCCACGTGTCGCGTGCGCGGCGTACGATGTGGCGTGCAAGGCTCTGCTCAAAGATCTCGCGGATGTCGCGTCGGGTGAGGCGACGACGGGACTTCTCGGTCATGAGCTCCGACTCCGTCTCATGGGACTCCGGGGAGTCACGTTCGACTGAGGCGGAACGGGAGCACCTACTTGCTGTCGATTCGGCCGATCGTCAGTGAGCGCTGAGCGTCGGCCCACGCGCGACCGTCCGCATCGAGCACGCTGCGGAGATACGCTGCCGTCACGTCCTGCACGACCGCGACGCGCGCCGGATTCGCGTCATCGGTCTCGGCGAGATCGTAGCCGGCTACGCCGCCGAGGCCGTGCTTCGCGCCGAACAGCGTCAACAGTGTCTTCGGTGCGGGCGCGAGCACGAACGGATCGGCGTGCCACGCCGGCCCGGCGGTCGTGAGGTGCGGCGAGGCATCGGCGTCGCCGGTCACGACAAGCGCGGGCATTGCCATCGTCGAGAAGTCGATCGTGCGGAAGAATGGATAGTGCTCGGCCGCGTGCGCGCTGAGCGCATCTCCGCGGCCGACGCCGGCGAGGATGACGCCGGCCTTGATGCGCGGGTCGGCGAGACCTCCGAGCTCGGGATGGCGCGCGCCGAGCAGCACGCTCGCGGTGTGACCGCCCATCGAGTGCCCGACGACGGCGACGCGCGCACGGTCGAGCCGGCCCGCGATCATCGGCACGACGGCCTCGACCGCGTCCAGGCCGTCGAGGATGCGGTGCATGTCTTCGGCACGCGAGCGCGGGAAGAGCGGCGCGTCGGGATGATCGCTCTCGCGGAGCCCGAGCAGCTTCGCGTCGAGGTGCGTTGGCTGGATCACGGCGAAGCCACGCGCGGCGTACGCGTTCGCGAGCGGCGCGTAGCCATACAGTGACGACACGAAGTGCGATGGCCCGTGACCGTGTGAGAGCAGGATGATCGGCAGGTTCGAGCCGCTCGCGGGTGCGGTGACACGCAGCTCGAGATCGACCGCGCGGCCAGGTACGGCGAGCACGATGGGATGGACCGAAACGATGAGGCTTTGCATGCCGACCGGGTAACGCTCGCGCCGCTGCGGCGATTGGAAAGAACGGACATGTTCGCTGCCTTGACGCCCAGGCATGGGCGCGCCACGATCGGCCGTGCGCTTCATCGAGGCCGTCCAGGAGCTCGTGCCCGTCGAGGGGCGTCTCGATCATCGGTGGCTGCCCGACGGCCGCACGCGGTTGGTGCTTCGCGTCCACGCCGATGGCAGCGGAGATCTGTGCGTCGCGGGCCCGCGCACGCGCGCGATGTTCAAGCAGCCGCAGGTCGCACGCGCGGTGGTCGTCCAGCTCGGCGCGGGTCACGCTGCGCAGCTCGGCGTCGGTGCGCACGAGCTGACAGATCGCATCGTCGATCTCGAAGCTATGTGGGGCGCCACTGGCCGCGCGCTCTACGAGGCGCTCCACGCGCTCGATGCGCCGCGCATCGCCGCGGGCATCGCGGATGCCATCACGCAGCGCGCTGCCGACGAACCAGCATCGGCGCGGCTGGCGCGGCGTGCGGCGCAGCTGCTCGAGAATGCCGAGATGCGCGTCGAGCAAATCGCGGCGGAGCTCGGCGTCACCGCGCGCCACCTCCGCCGCGCGTTCCACGAGCACATCGGCGTCGGGCCGAAGGAGTTCGCGCGCGCGGCGCGCCTGCAGCGCGTGCTGCGGATTGCCGCGACGTCACGCGACTGGAGTCAGATCGCAGTCGCAGCAGGCTACTACGATCAGGCGCACCTGATCGCGGAGTTTCGCGCGCTCGTGGGCGTCACGCCCGTCGCGTTCATTGCGCGCCGGGACGCGTGATCCTTCGGAAGGCTGGCGATCGGCCCGACCGGGGGTTTGGTTCTCGGCTACCAACCGCAGCCAAGCATCCTTGGCCTTGCGATAGCAGGCGCCGCAGGTAAAGGCACGCCGGACGGAAGGCGGTTGGCTGGTGAGCTAGAACGGGAGCGTGGCGCCGAGCTGCATGCCGGCCACGCGCGGGGCCCGAGCCCGGGATGCCTCGGCGACCGGCACCAGCCACAGCTGCAGGCGCGTGGCGTCGTCTGGAGCGGGCAGGTCGGCGTTCTCGAGCACGTCGTAGATGGCGTAGCCGACGTAGCCGAGCGTGGCGCCCGTAGCGGCACCGATCAGGCTGATCGCCTCGACCTCGACGCCGCAGCCCTCGGCCTCGGTCTCCTGGCAGGTGGAGTTGGCGATCAGATAACCCAGGCCCCCGAACGCGGCGCCGCCGACCAGCGTCACACCGAGCATCGATCCGAACGAAATCAGCGCGCGCTCCGGCCCGGAGTAATAGAGATGCACCGCCGCGGGCAGCATGAACATCAGGCTGCCGGCCGCGATCGCGAAGTTGCGCCGCGTGTAGTAGTCGTCGTCGTCGGTGTTCGTGAGCTCGAAGAGCCCAGCGCCGGCGAGGCCAGCGAGCGCTGGCGCGAGCCCGTATCCCCCTCCGAGCGGCAGCCGGTACGACTCCGACGGCCCTGCGCCCATCGTGGGCTCTGGTGTGGCCTCGGCATGTGCGTCTGGGCTGATGCTCACCAGGAGCCAGAGCACGGCAGCCGCAGTGACGCTTCGACGACTCGCGGCCAGGATTGGAGATAACGAACGCATAATTGCCGTGGAATGCAACGGCCGGCCTGGGCAGCTGGGAAAGGATGCTCGGATCCCGGCGCGCTCGCTGGCGCTGACCATCGGTGCGCTGATGTCGACGCCGCGCGGTTGGGCCGTGTCAACCGTCAGCGCGGCTGCCACGTCTTCTTCGTGCACGAATGGATAGGGGGCATCAGGGGGTCCCGCGCCGACGACGCCGCACTGCGTGGGCGTTCCCACGTCCACGTGCTCAAAGCACCGAAGTAATGTCGTCTGTCGTGCCCGCTTGCTTGTCTGGGCCGAGCGAGAATACGAGTATCTGACCCTGATCACAGACGATCTGGTACTGCCCGCCCCACGGATCTATGCCGTTCGTCTCCTGCGCGAGCTCGCTCTTCCAGGGTTCCTTGTTCAACTCCAGTACCTGCTGCACCGTGGGGCAGCCGCTGAAGCCGTCGGCCAGCAATTGCAGCGTGGCCGCCCGCAGGATTAAAACGTTCGATTTGGGGCTCGACGCCCCCGCTTGCTTGAGATCGTTCCAGTAGTAGGTCAGCGCAGCAAGGACCACTATAACCATGCTCGCGGCAACGACGAGGGTCAGGCGAAGCGTCAGGCGCGCGATACGGAGCGACTTCGAGCGAGTGGGAGCCGGTCCACTCATCGAAACTCCTTGAAAGCTTCGTACTCGACCGTTGTTCCGCCGCGGACCCACTGGCCCAGCGTCGAGATCAGCGGATTCGCAGGGGTCAGCGTCGGCCACCAGTCGAACACGTAGTCCGAGCCGTCCTTCATCGCTACTCCGGTTCCCTTGTGCTCAAAGCCGTCCACCTTGCGCCTGCGGATGAGTGAGCTTTGCACTTTTGGCAGCTTGCCCTGCAAGATTGCCGACTGGATCACCAGTTGCGTTGCGACGGCAATTCCTATGCACGAATAACGTATGAACTCATCATCCTTCTTCCCTAGCTTCGCAACCATCATCGCAAAGTTGCGCACACCGCCGGCCACGCGCCAAAGCCCCATAATCTCCATCAAGACCTTCGAGCGCTGCGGCCCCTCGATCGTCGCGCGGCACGCGGCATCGGTCCTGACAGCGTTCACAATCCCATAAGCCGTGACCACATCTAACGCCACGATTACTCCATCTTCCCGAGCCCGAGGCTCTAGCGCTCCACAGCCTAGCCTGCTTGTCTTTCCGGAGGGCATCGGGTTCACGTAAAGCCGGTGGAATGATCGTGGGCGACCGGCCATATTTCACGGCAGGGAAAAAGTACCGCCGGGCGCATCTGATCTGAGGTGGGCTCAGCGCGGCTCTCAATGTCAGGTGACTCTTTCCGAAGCCGGCCAACCATGGCGGCGCAGGGGGGCGCGGGCGAGCACGTGGTCGAGCGAGAGGCCCTCCATGCGCCCTCCGTCGTCGAGCAGCCTGCGCGCGGCGAGGTTGGCGTAGACGGCGCGCGCGCCCGGGTCGAGCAGCAGCATCGCGACGGGCGTGTTCTGAACCATCGCCTGGCGTGGAGGAGGGGGGCGGGCCTCCACCCCGCGCGCAGCCCTTCCCGCGGGTCTCGCGCCGTCTCCAGAGGGCGCGACCCCGGCGGAACCCGAGCGCCGCCACTCCGTCACGTTTCTACGCTCGTTCGTGGCACGCGCCGCGCTGACGGGCTTTGGGCTGCAGGCGGGAGAGGCGGAGCGAACAACGCCGTCGCAGCCTGTCGCTCGAGGGGCGGCGCGACCTCTCGCGGGTGCTGCTGGCAGAGTCCCGACCGTGAAGGAGCGCCTGTCACAGATGGCGATCTGATCGTCGCCGAGGAGGATCGCATCGCGCCTCCCGCGGCGGTGCGCGAGGTGGCAGACCATCTGCGCGGCTCGGGGGTGCAACAAGTGCAGGTATCGGTGCACCGCAGTGGCCATCGGCTCGACGTGCACGAGCCGAGCGCTCTTGCTGCAGCGTCGCTCATCAACGGCGTCAACCGCCGCTCACCGGCCCGGTGGTGCCCTCATTCGCACACGCGCACGCTGCGCCAAAGCCGCATGCGACCGTCGCGGTCTGAAGAGAACATCAACTCCCGCTCGTCAGCGGACAACGACGGATCTTGATCGAGACCCGAGCTGTTCAGGTTCGCGAGGTTCGTGAGCACGGAGAAGGCATCTTCTCTGGTGCTGCGGGTCGCGAGCCACAGGTCGAGGCTGCCCATCCCACCGGGCCGCTCCGAGGTGAAGTACATCGTGAGCTCGTCGCGGCTGAGCACGGCGCGACCTTCGGTGGCTGCGTCGTTGACGCCGTTCAGCGGAGCGATGTTCGAGAAGCCGTCGCTCCGGAAAGCTCGGCGCGCAATCCAGATATCGAACCCGCCCACGCCACCCGGGCGGTTCGTCGCCCACAGCATCGTGAGCTCGTCGGGTGAGAGCCAGGGCAAGTGGTCGTCGTCGGGCCCGTTTACGCCTGCCACCAGAGTAGGCGTCGAGAAATCGACTCCCATGGCGGTCCTAGCCGCCCGCCAGACGTCTCGGCTCCCGAGACCGCCTTCCCGCGTCGAGAAGAAGTAGAGGCTCAGGCCGTCGCCGCTCAGCAGTGGCGTGCCATCTTGACCCTGCGAGTTGACTGAACTGACCGGGGCGGCGGGCGAAAAGGCCAAGCCCAGCTCCTGCCGCGTGGCGGTCGCGATCAGCTCGTCTCCGCCATTGACGCCAGCAGCGAAGAACAGCGTGAGCCCGTCCGGAGATAGAGACGGCGACCACAGAGCCAGCTGCGGATCGGGCTCGAGCCCCTGCTCCAGGCCGGTGATCAACTCGGGCGTCTGGAACGCGCCGAGCACACAGCCCGCACTCGTCGCGACGCCCGCATCCAGAACCGCCGCAGCAATACCCGCATCGGGTGGGCCTGTCGCGCCAGCGACTCCGATCGAGCTTGGGGGTGCTGCCGGCGCGCCTCCACCTCCAGCAGCCGAGCCGCCACCTCCAACAGCCGAAAGGGACGGAGCTGATTCCGCCGTGCCACCGACTCCAGAGGCGCCGACCTCCGCGGCTTCGCTGCTCGGGAACTCAGCCGACGACGCACAGCGTAGCGCCGACACGGCAACAAGCATCGCTCCCGCGAATTGCCACGGCGACGCCGGACCGTGGTTGCGAAGCTCGAACATCCGCAAACGAATAACACACGGGTTCGGCTTGGCTTTGCGGCAATTTACGACCGCAAACGTCCAGCCAGAGGGCGTACATTCCAACGCCCCGCAATGCGATAATGCGTCGATACAAATGTCAAAATGCGTCGCACCGCCGCAGTCGATGCGCTCGGCTCGAGTCGAGGGCGGTTGCGCTATCGGAGCAGGGACTCAACGTGTGGCACCGTTGCCCTCATGTCTGCGAGCAGGGGTGACGGCCTTGCTAGACGAGTTTGGCGGGCCGCCGCCGAGCCTCTAGCTCTCGCGAGGCTGACGGCGGCAAGCGCTGCAGGCGTGGTTGCCCGCCATGCTTGAAGCAGGCACGCCTGCATGACATAAGACGCCAGAACCTGGCGCTTCTCCGATCCGCAGCGCTGTCCGACAATGAGTAGAATTCCCGAGCAAAGGCGCCGTTTGGGCGCATCGCGGCGTCGTGTCGCTGCCAGCCCGGGCAGATGGGTCTTGCTCCTGCTCGGCGCATCAGCGTGTAATTCACTGCTCGGGATCCACGACGCCTCGCTGGACTGTGATGATCCGGGTTGCGCGAGCGGCGACCCGAGTTCGGGAGCGCCGAGCGGCACGGATGGGCCCGCCGCTGACGGTGTCGACCGCGTCGATGGCGGCATGGATCCGAACGGCGTCGCAGGTCCCTCGAGCGGCGCCGGTGTCGCGGGCGCTCCCACCAGCTCGGGCGCGAGCTCAGAGGCCGGTCCCGCCGCGCCGATCGCGCCACCGGAGGGCGCTGGCGGCGGCCCGGCGAACGGCTCGTCGGCGACGTCCAATGGCGGCTCCGCCGGTGGAGCAGACGCACCGCCGACGAGCGGAGGTGGGCGACGTCCGGGGCGGCCGCGGGCGGAGCCCCGGGGGGCGCGCTGTGCAACTCCGGAGATGCCTGTGGTGATTGCCTGTGCGAGTCGTGCGACGAACCGCTCGCGGCCTGCACCGACACGCCCGGCTGTCTCGAGATCCTCGCCTGCGCGCGCAATAGCGGCTGTGTTGGCTTCGCCTGCTATTGCGGATCGGTAGACTTGCTCACCTGCGCGACGAGTAACCTCGCCGATGGCCCCTGCGTCGCCACGATGCTCGCGGCGCAGGGCTCGCATCCGCCGACCGTATCAGAGCCGAACGCAGGCCCCGCCTCTCGAGCCGCGCTGGTGGTCGCCGACTGCCGCGGGCAACGCTGCACGGCGGCCTGCGGAGATTGAACGATCGCTCGCAAGCGATGGTTCTCGCGGCACGGCCCAGGCGACTGACAACCAGCCCCCGGTAGTCCTCTTCCTTCTGCAGGTCGGAGAGAATGAAGTGTACGTTCGCGTCTGGCTCGATGGCGAGAACGCGAGGCACGGCTCATGAAATCACTCCTCAGACGTCTGGTGGCTAGCTGTGTGCTCGCAGCCTCGAGCTCGTGCGGTCAAGCGGCTACCGATGGTGCGAAGAGCGCGGCTGCCGTCGCGGCAGATCCGCTCTATGAAAGGATGCTGGCGCTCGACACCGCGTTGTTCGATTCATTCAACCAGTGCAGCGACCCGGCGCAACTCGCCAAACACGCGGCGTTCTTCGACACGGATATCGAGTTCTATCACGACCTGGGGGGCCTCACGCAGGGGGTGGATGCACTGATGGCCAACACGCGCAAGAATGTTTGCGGAAAGTTCCAGCGCCAGCTCGACGTCGCCAGCTTTCGCGTTTATCCGATCCCCGGTTTCGGTGCGGTGTCGATGGGGACGCACCGCTTCTGCACCAAACCCGCCCGCTGCGAGGGGATTGGCGAGTTCACCACCGTGTGGAGAGATAAAGGTGGCGTTTGGCAAGTCACGCGCGTGTTGAGCTTCGCGCACCGCGCGCTCGACGCCGCGCCAACCGCGTCTTCCGGAAAGTAGGCGCTCGATCGCCACGCTGTCGGGCAGTCCCCGCACGCGCAGGCTCACCTCCGAGGGCGGCGGACCTGACTCATGCGCGTTGCGCAGCAGGTTGAGGAGGGCTTGCTCGAGCTGCGGGGGGGCGAAGCGAGCGGGGGACTCGGGCAGGCCACCGTCGAGCCCGAAGCGTGACTCTGGCCGGAGGCCGCCAACGAAGGCGGCGCAGGGGCTCGGGGGCGCGGCGAGCAGGTGGTCGAGCGGGAGGCCCTCCCTGCGCGCTTCTTCGTTGAGCAGCTTGCGCGCGGTGAGGTTGGCGTAGACGGCGCGCGCGCCCGGGTCGAGCAGCAGCATCGCGACGAGCGCGTTCTGACCATCGCCTGGCGTGGGAGGAGAGGGGCGGGCCTCGACCCCGCGCGCAGCCCCTCCCGGCGGGTCTCGCGCCGTCTCCAGAGGGCGCGACTCCGGTGGAACCCGAGCGCCGTCACTCCGTCACGTTTCTGCGCTCGTTCGTGGCACGCGCCGCGCTGACAGGCTTCGGCTGCAGGCAGGAGAGGCGGAGCGAACAACGCCGTCGCACGAGGGCGCCTGCGAGCCAGGTGTCGAGCGGGAGATCGCGCTGCACGAGGCCGATGCGCTACTCGCCGCAGGGTGTCGCCGAGGGCGTTGTGGGCGTAGCGCTCTTGGTACCGCTGAGCCTCTATGTGGCCCATCGCCTGCTCGCGCCGGTGCCTGCTATGTTTCGCGCGCTGGCGGGCACCGTGATGAGCTACCGCGACGGCGACTTCTCCTTCAGCCTGGCGTGGCGACGCTACGACGAGCTCGGCGAGCTCGTCGATCATGTGGTGCTGACGGCGCCGGCCATTCCGTGACTCACGACCGAGCCGAGCGACTCGCTCGCGCACCGTCATGCCAGCGTGAGGGCCAAGGTCAGCCAGGTGCTGGCGTTCAGCCTGTCGCTCTAGGGCCGGCGCGTGGCTGGCATTGGGCGGCTCGGAGCTGCGTTCCGTGCTGCCGGAAGAGCTGTCCGCGCGGCTCGATTGGGCGTCGCTCCAGCTGCAGCCCGCGAGCTTCGTCGAAGAGCGGCTCAGCGGGCGAGAAGCGGACCTGCTCATTGCTGGACGGCGGCACCGGACCTGTGCTCGCTGATCGAGCTCGACGTCAAGACACTCGCGCTGGGGGGCGCGCACGTGTCGCGGTTCCGTTTCTTGCTCGACGCTCTGTCCCGCGCCGACGACGCCGCGCTGCGTGGGCGCTCGCTCACGGTGGCCGCGGCGGCGGGGCTGATGCTGGTCAGCCGAGGGGCGCACTGCGCCGGATCTGGCGGATGAAATCCGGCGGCGGATGGACGTATCGGCCGGGTGAGCAGCCCCGAGCTGAATCGAAGCGCTGTCGGCCCTGGAGTACGCTTCCCGGGTCGGCGATGTCTTGCCGGAAAGGTTGCGCGAGCTGGCTCTCTAGATCGGCCCCGCCGCTCACGAGTCCTACATGACTGCAGCTCAGAGACTGACCGACGAGGCCGAAGCCAAAGGTCGTGCCGAGGGCGAAGCCAAGGGCAAAGCCGAATTGAGAGTCGTCGGAAACCCGATTTCTGCTGGTTCGGCAGAATCCGATAAGGTGATCACCGACAACAATCCAAGCCTGATGCACGAGGCCCCGTCCCCCAGCGTGCTTCCGCCTTCGTCAACGGTGCAAAAAGACGTACGCTTCCGTGCCGCCCAGACGAGCGTATGAAGTGCGGCCGGTGCCGCGAAAGTCGCCGGTCACGACCTGAAAAGGCGAAGGCTCACCGAATGCCCTCCCATTGTAGTTCTGAAACTCTCGCCTGAACGTGCCGTCGGCCCTGCCGTGATATAGCCAGGCCCCGGTGCTGCCGAGGCGAGCGTAGTCGCCCCTGCCATCGCCGTTGAAGTCGCCGGCAATGCTCTGCCAGGCGGAATTTTCACCGAAATCGAGCGGAGGTTCTTGGTCGACGTAGCTCTGGAAGCTGCGGTCAAAGGTGCCGTCGACGTCGCCAAAGAACACCCAAGCACCGGTGCCGCCAAGCCGAGCGTAGTCGGCGTTCCCATCGCCATTGAAGTCGCCGCCGATCGACTGCCACGTTGACGGCAGTCCGAAGTCGAGTGCAGGCGCCTGGTCCACATAGCTTTGGAATCCACGCGTGAAGCCGCGGCCTTCCTTGCCGAAGAAGAGCCAGGCGCCGGTGGCGCCGAGCCGGGCATAGTCGGTGGTGCCATCGCCATTGAAGTCGCCAACAGTGGTAGTCCATGCCGACGGCCAGCCGAAGTCGAGCGGCGGCGCTTGATCGACGTAACTCTGGAACCCTCGCGTGAAGGTGCCATCGCCATTGCTGTAGAAGAGCCAGGCACCAGTGCCGCCTAGGCGCGCGTAGTCGTCTCTGCCATCATTGTCGAAGTCGCCTGAGATGCTCTCCCATACCGACGGCAACCCGAAGTCGAGTGGCGGTGCCTGATCCACATAGCTTTGAAATCCACGCGTGAAGCCACGGCTTTCCTCGCCGAGGAAGAGCCAGGCGCCGGTTGCGCCGAGCCGGGCATGGTCCGTTGTCCCATCGCCGTCGAAGTCGCCGACGACGGTAGTCCACTCCGATGGCCAGCCGAAGTCGAGCGGCGGCGCCTGATCGACGTAGTTCTGGAAGCCCCGCGTGAAGGTGCCATCGCCATTGCTGTAGAAGAGCCAAGCGCCCGTGCCGCCCAAGCGGGCGTAGTCGCCTCTGCCATCATTGTCGAAGTCACCCTCGATGCTCTCCCACACCGACGGCAGTCCGAAGTCAAGGCTCGGGGACGGCGCGGTGTAGGTCTGCAGAATTGTGATGAACTGGTCCGCCGCGCCATTTGATCCGACAGACCAGGACAGCTCCTCGGACAGGGCAGTACTGACGGTGACGTAATCGGTTGGTGGCAGGTTCGTCGTATTCTCGGCGGCGCACCCGAAGGTTGGGAGGCCCCCTAGATAGATGGGAAGAAACAACAGTCTGAGGTTTTGCATAGCATCATCCTTTTCGATTTGATTAGAATGCCGAACTTTCAGCCGCTTCGCGGTGGCGGACATTTCGCCAAGCAGCCGGCACCGCCCGAAGGACCCGGCGACTCCTGGCCTGTCGCGAAACTCGATGGGCAGCTACGGCAGCTCGCTGCACCGTACGCAGCATGTCGCGAGCGCTACTGTATCCACCGCAGATGGCGCTCGCACACCCGTTCCCGCACTTGCTATTCACATGTCTGCGCAGAACGGGTCACAGACCAAGCTTGTCATGCCGATGCGAACAGCAACGATGCGGCTGATGGGTGTCGCCTTCGCTACCAACGCAAGCTGCCTGCCATTCCTTCTCGGCACGACACCGAGCAAGGTGTGCCAGCGTTCGGGGGGTTATTGTGCAAGCCCGGCCGCATTGTGCTGGCGCCCGTCATCGACGTGCGACCTCTTGGGGCACTGTCGTCAGCTCAAAGGACGCTGGCGACGAGGCAGACCTGGCCATTGGCTAGTAGCGAATGGTCTGAAGCACGGTTCCGGGAGTCATGTCACAGCAGATGCTGAGTGCGCCCTGATCAGGTACCGTGACATGCATCACAGCGTCGGCGGAGCTTCCGGACGCCGTGGCAAAACTCGCATCACCCGGCGGTGCGTTTGAGGCTCTGCTCGTAACGGCTTGCGAGAAACATTGGATTGCGTCGCCGCGGGGCACGCTCGCGAGCACGTGAATCGCGCGGGGTCCGCTCGTCACCGCGGGGTACACACACCACGATGAAACCTCATTGGAGACGTTTTGCACATGCCCCAGGTTGGATTCGAGCTGGAACCGTTCCTCGGCGGTACGAGGAAATGCGTGGCCCGAGCTGGGCGAAACAGTTTCCGCCAAAGCGGGGGCGGCTACAGCGATCGAGAGCAGAAGGGCGAGCGTTGCTTTCATGGTGCTTCCTTGGTTGGGTAAGCCGCTATCATTGCAGGCGGCATCTAGGCCTTCTTCGCCCGCCACGTGAACCTTACAAGCAAACGGCGCCGGTGGCGCAGTGCGGTTCGTCGATGCACCACGTCGATGGCGACATTGTTTGTCATTGTGGAAAAGCCTACTGGTTTTGCCTCGGGCGAAGTCGCAGGCAGTGACAGTTCCAAGCTAGCGTGCAGCAACGCGGGCCTCATGAGAGTGCTTGCGTGAGCGTGTCAACGCGTGGCGCCTTCGGCTTGCGAGGATGTTTGCACTTGTTGGGTTGAGGAGGTGGCTGAATGATTTGCTACACGATAGGGGCCCGCTGGCAGCATCACGAACCCGCTGCGCCAATCGTCACGGCACGCGGGCGAGGAGATGTTTGGCGCCCAGTGTGCGCCAATAGCCTACGCGGCGCTCGTCTGGCCACTGCTCCGCCCCTGCTGGGTAGAGGAAGAAGGGTTGTCTGCTCGGCGCTGTTCCCCACTCTGCGCGCAGCCAGTGCCCTGCTGAACGCCAGCATGTTTTGCGCTCGCGCGATGCGCGCGAATTTTGGTAAGGTTGCTAGACGTAGCCAGGAACACCAAGCATGGGGATCGGCGGGGTCGACGTGGAGACGTACTGCGACGCTTCTATGGTTGCGCCCCTGCAGCCATCAGAGCCATCCCAGACGCCCCAGACGCTGAAGGACTTGCTTTTTGTTCAAGCCGTCGTGGGTCGCGATGCCAGCGCTTGCAAGGAAGCGGTGCTCAGGTTCACGCCGATCATCCAACGCCGCGTCGCGCGACGATGCAATTACTACGGCTCCGTCCTCAGACTTCCGATGCATCGGAGCCGAATGCTGGACCTGGTGCAAGAGGTGCTGGTCGTGCTGTTCGAGCGCGACGCTCGTGTTCTGAACAGCTGGAACCCATCTCGAGGCCTATCGCTAAACAACTTCGTCGGACTCGTGGCAGAGCGCGAGGTATCGTCCGTCGCGAGTTCTGCTCGCCGCAGTGCATGGGCCGAATCGGTCGTTGACGATAACCTGCTCGAAGTTTCTGATTGCGTCGACTCGTTCGAGGGAGAGGTTAGTTCCAGAGACGAGTTCTTGAAGATCTGGCAGCGCCTCAAGCAGGAACTCAGTCCGCGCGCCCTGGCGATATTCGACGCGCTTCTCGTTCAGGAGCGTTCGATCGAAGAGGTCTGTGAGTCGTTCGATACCACCCCCAATGCGCTTTACGTCTTTCGCACCCGCATCCGTGAGCGTGTGAAGCACATACGTCAATCGCTCAATCGCCCAAGGAGTGGACCATGAAGCCACACTCGCGGAGCAATCTTGCTGTCCGGCATTCAAGCAGCAAGCTTTGGGTTAGGTCCCGTGCTGGGCTGACCTTTGAATACGACGTGGCCAACGAGGAAGCGTTTATGGAGCTTTGCCGAGAGATCCGCGCGGACGAGCTTGCGGTTTTGCCGCAACAGGCGGAAGGTGCCGGCGCGACACTCCGGCTATTGGAGCTTTTCATCGGCCCAATAGACGTCGAGGCGACACCTTCGCCGACGCCGTGCGGATGGCGCGACGGAGGGGATGCCGAGGGCTCCGCGTTGCTGCAGGGTGTGATCAAAGCGGCACGCGAAGAGAAGTTGGGCATCGGCCTTTGCGCTCGAACTATCGATTTACCTGCTCTTGATGAGCGAGAGGTCGCGGCTGTTTCGGCGGCGGTGCTTGCTAGAATCATGGGTAACGGGAGATCGGTCGCGCCGACGAGGAGGCTGCGCGGCTGTCTGCAGCTGATTATCCGAGAGGCGCGGAGTTTTGTGCTCCAGGTCGTTTTGTGTTTTGCGCTCGTCATCGTTATGCTGCTCTTGGTGGCGTACTTGGCTGAACTCCGTATCTAGTGATACGTTGCGCACTTTTCCCTGGTCTCAGGAAAGTTGTCGGCGTCAGCTAGTTGGATGACGAGCGTGAGGCCCACCGCGAAGGCCACGAGCCCAAAGCCCGTCAGGGCGGCGCGTGCCACGAACGAGCGTAGAACCATTCCGCGGCCCACGACCGAGCAGAGAGACTCGCTCGCGCAGCGTCATGCCAGCGTGAGGGCCAGATCAGCCAGGTGCTGGTGTTCAGCCTGTCGCTCGAGGGGCGGCGCGTGGCTGGCATGTATCTGGGCGGCTGTAATGAAGACCACTCGCGGGGGCTGCTGGCAGAGTTTCCGCGCGTGAAGGAGCGCCTATCACAGATGGCGATCTTTCTGAGCGTCGGCGAGGAGGCGCGCATTGCGCCTCCTGCGACGGCGCGCGAGGTGGCAGGCCATTTGCGCGGCTCGGGAGTGCAACACGTGGAGGTTTCGGTGCACCGCGGTGGGCATCGGTTCGGCGTGCACGAGCTGGGCAAGGTACTGCGCTGGTTGCGGGGGGAGGCGAGCGAGAAGGGCGCGGTTCTCGAGTGAACGACGGACGAGCGATCGTCAGCGGCGCAGCGGCGCGCCCATCGGGGACTGCACAGCGGGCAATAGAGAAGGGAATGGTGGACCCGCTGGGAGCGACATCGAGAGTGAGACGCGAATCTTGCCCGTGGGGCGCGACTGGATGGGCTTGCGGGCGTGGGGCACGACTGGATAGGTTGCGGTCGTGTCGACCCAGCCCGAGCTGGGTCGGCGCTGCGTGCCTGCTCGTCACGATCAGATGCGAAGATGGACGTATTCGGCCAGCTGCACAAGCTCCGAGCTGGATCGAGGCGCTGTCGGCCCCATTGGAGTATGCTTTCCGGGTCGGCGATGTCTTGCCGGAGAACTGGGCAGAGCGGGTCATCACGGCGCAGAGTCTCGAGGAAGTCCTCGGCTGACGAGCACGAGGCGGAGCTCTTTCATTACGGCCACCGAGTTCTCAGAGGCCGATGCCGGCGGCGGCGTTGTCGTCGAAAGAGCTCAGCGCCGCGGATGTTGCGAATTTCAGACACGCTGTCCCCCAACTCGAGAACGTACCATGCCGAACACCCGATCCACCGAGAGCGCCGAAGCATCGACCGACGGCGCCGCGAGCAAGGCTGCGGCTGCCCCGCGTAGATTCACGATCAGCCGCAGCGAAATCATCGAGATGACGTCGGAGGAGACGGGCCGCCACTACGAGATCATCGTGGCCGTCCCCGAGTCGTACGCCAAAGAGCCCGATCGTCGTTATCCGGTGGTGTATCTACTCGACGGGCAATGGGATTTCCCGCTGCTCCACACGATGGCGGGCGGGCTCCGTTACGACAAGGCAATCCCCGATCTCTTCATCGTCGGGATCACGTACGGCGGCGAAAATCCCGACTTCAACAAGCACCGAATCGAAGACTACACCCCGACCCGCTTCGAAGAGCCCTCGGCAGCCGAGCCGTGCGGCGGTGATGGCCCAAAGTTCCTGAGCTTCCTCGAGTACAAGGTGCTGCCCGCCATCGAAGGCAAGTACCGCATCGACAGCTCTCAGCGTGTGTTGACCGGATCGAGCGCGGGCGGGCTCTTCTCGATTTATGCGCTGCTCGAGCGGCCCGAGCTGTTTCAGTCCGTCTTGGCGCTCAGCCCAGCCACGGGTTGGGGCAACGAGTGGCTCTTCGCGCGCGAGAAAGAGTTCCACAAAGCCCACCTTGCCCTGAAGAACCGCGTCTGGCTCACCGTCGGCACCGACGAGGGGCCCGAGTTCGCTCAGAGCGCTCGCGACTTTTTCGAGCAGTTCAAAGCCAGTAACTACGAAGGCATCACGCTGCGCATCTACGAAGTGCCCGGCGAGCGGCACGCGGGGAACAAACCCGAGGCCTTCAATCGAGCGCTGCGCTTCGCTTTCGAGCCCTGGGCAGCAACCCAGAAGCCCGACTGAGGCCGCCATCGCCCCCCACATCACTGCGGCAAACTCAAACTCACCTGCACCCCACCCCCCTCACGGTTAGCCAGACTCACCCGCCCCCCATGCGCCTCGGCGATCTCGCGCACGAGCGCAAGCCCGAGCCCCGTCCCTCCGCGCTTCGTCGAGTAAAACGGCAATAGCGCCTGCGAAAGCACAGCCTCGCTCATACCCGGGCCGCGATCGCAAACATCGATCGCCACGCTGTCGGGCAGTCCCCGCACGCGCAGGCTCACGTCCGAGGGAGGCGAACCCGACTCGTGAGCGTTGCGCAAGAGATTGAGGAGCGCCTGCTCGAGCTGCGGGGCGTCGAAGCGCGCGGGGGACTCGGGCAGGGCACCGTCGAGCTCGAAGCGTGTCTCTTGCCGCAGCCGCTGGACAAAGGCAGCCCACTCGACGGGCTCTGGGCGGGGCGCGGGGAGCTTGGCGAAGTGGGCGTAACCTCGGATGAAGGTCTCGAGGTGGCGGGCTCGTTCGTCGATCGCGTCGAAGACGCGCTCGAGCTGGGTGTGCTCGCCGAGGCGGACGAGGTCGGCGCCGGACTGGGCGAGGGAGGCGATGGGGCCGAGGGAGTTGTTGAGCTCGTGGCTGATGACGCGGATGACTTTCTTCCAGGTGCGGACTTCCTGGCGGCGGAGCTCGGCGGTCAGGTGGCGGAGGACGAAGAGTTCGTGGGCGCGGCCGTTGAGGCGGAAGCCGCGCCGGGCGAGGTAGTAGATTTCCTCTTCGCCCTCGTGCTCGACGGCGAAGAGGCCGTCGCGGCCGCGCGCAACGGCCGCGCGCAGGGGGTCGGGGGCGCGCGCGAGCAGGTGGTCGAGCGAGAGGCCCTCCATGCGGCGGCCGTCGTTGAGCAGCTTGCGCGCCGCGAGGTTGGCGTAGACGGTTCGACCGCTGGGGTCGAAGAGCAGCATGGCGACCGGGGTGTTCTGGACCATGGTGTCGAGCAGGAGCTCGCGCTGCACCAGGCCGATGCGCTGCTCGCGCAGGGTGTCGCCGAGGGCGTTGTGGGCGTCGACGAGCTCGCGGAGCTCGTCGCGGCGTCGCCACGCGAGGCTGAAGGAGAAGTCGCCGTCGCGGTAGCTCATCACGGTGCCGGCCAGGGCGCGAAACATGGCGAGCACCGGCGCGAGCAGGCGATGGGCCACGTAGAGGCTCAGCGGCACGAAGAGCGCCAGCACGAGGGCCGCTGCGAGCCAGGGTCTCTCGAGCCACTGCACGAGCGCGATCGTGAGGCCCACCGCGACGGCCACGAGCCCGAAGCCCGTCAGCGCGGCGCGTGCCACGAACGAGCGTAGAAACGTGACGGAGTGGCGGCGCTCGGGCTGCGCGGGGGCCGCGCCCTCTGGAGGCGGCGCGAGACCCGCCGGGAGGGGCTGCGCGCGGGGTGGAGGCCCGCCCCCCTCCTCCACGCCAGGCGACGGCGTCGCTCGCTCGGCCTCTCCCGCCCGCGGAGTGGCGCCCTCCGGCGCCGGGGGGCCCGACGGCGCCCTGCCCAGCGCTTCACGCTCAGGGGCGCGCGATGCCAAGCTTCTCCATGCGGCGATACAGCGTCTGGCGGCTGAGGCCGAGCTCGGAGGCGGCCTGGGCGATCACGCCGTCGGCGCGCGCCAGAGCGGCCTCGATCGTCTCGCGGTCGAGCTGGTCGGGCGAGAGCGGCGCGGGCGGGCTCGGCAACCCCAGGTCGGCGGCGGTGAGCTCGTCGCCCTGGGCGAGCAGCAAGGCGCGCTTCACGGCGTTTCGTAGCTCGCGCACGTTGCCGGGCCAGGAATGGCGGCGCAGGGCCTCGCGAGCATCAGCCGACAGCCGGCGGGCGGCAGGGTTGCTGGCGGCAGGGTTGCTCGCCGCCTCCTTGCTCGCAGCCAGGAAGTGCTCGGCGAGCGGCAGGATATCGTCGACGCGCTCGGCGAGCGGCGGCACGCGGATCTCGATCGTGTTGAGGCGATAATACAAATCTTCCCGGAACGAGCCGGCGCGGATCATGGCGGGCAAGTCGGCGTTGGTCGCGCTCACGACGCGCACCGACACCTGGCGCTCGCGGTTCGAGCCGAGCGGCTCGAAGCGGCCCGTCTCCAGCACTCGAAGCAGCTTCATCTGCCCGTTCGGGGAGAGGTTGCCGATCTCGTCCAGGAAGAGCGTGCCGCCGTCGGCCGCCTCGAACTTGCCGGTGCGGGCGCGCGTCGCCCCGGTGTAGGCGCCCGCCTCGGCGCCGAACAGCTCGGCCTCGATCAGCTCGGACGGCAGCGCGCCGCAGTTGAGGGTGACGAACGGGCCCGCCTTGACGTGCGAGTTGGCCTGCACGATCTCGGCGATCTTCTCCTTGCCGGCGCCGTTGGGCCCCGCGATGAGCACCGGCACGTCGGCGCGCGCGACCTGGCAGGCCAGGGCCACGACGTGCTCCATTGCGGGATCCGAGAACACGAGGCCGCGCAGGTCGTAGCGCGCGCACAAGTCGCGCTTGCGGCGGCTCTCGCCGACGCGCCGCCGGGTGAGCTCGCGCCGCGTCTCCGCGAGCTCGAGCAGGTTGGTGGCGGTGGCGAGCAGCTTGCGGTTGTCCCAGGGCTTGGCGAGGTAGTCGGCGGCGCCGGCCTTCACCAGCTCGACCGCGGTCTCGAGCTGCGTCCACGCCGTCAGCAGGATGATGGGCAGCTCGGGCCAGCTGCGCCGGATGTCGCGGAACAATCGCGCGCCTTCCTCACCCGAGGTGGTGTCGGCGCTGAAGTTCATGTCTTGAATGACGAGATCGATGGGTTCGCGCTCGAGCAGTTCGAGCGCGGCCGCCGGAGTGTCGACCCCGATCGTGCGCAGCTTGCGGATGGAGAACAGCACCTCGAGCGCGGTGGCGACGGAGGGGTTGTCGTCGATGACGAGGATGGTGGGCATGGCGCTCGGGTCTCGCGGGGCCTTGCATGTTACACCGATCGCGTCGCCACGGCGGGCGGCACCGACGCCGCTCGCAGCGCCGGGCCGAGCACGGCGAGCTGGCCCGACAACCAAAGGCTGAGCGCGCCGACGGGCAAGTACTGCGCTGGCAGGCGCGCGAGCTCGTAGCGCTCCATCAAGAGCTGGTTGATGCCGTAGGCCAGCAGCATGCCGAGCGCGATGCCGATCGTGGCGAGCAGGAAATTCTCGAGCTGGAAATAGCGCACGATCTGGCCTCGGGTCGCCCCGAGGGCGCGGCGGATGCCGATCTGCCGGGTGCGCTGCTGCACCCAGAAGCTGGCGAGCCCGACGATGCCGAGCGCCGTGATGATGAGCAACGCCGCACATACGGCGACCAGCAGCGAGGCCATGGCGCGGTCGCCGCGGTAGTATTTGTTCTTCAGCTCTTCGAGCGTGTTCTGCCTCACGACGAGGCGGCCCGGTCGGCGCTCGATCGCGGCCGCTGCGGCGGCGAGCACCTCCTGGCGACGTTCGGGCTCGGTGCGGATCAGGTAGTTGTCGACCGGCTTGAGCTGCGGCCGAACGGGGAGCACCACCGACAGCTCGAAGTGGGTCGGCCCGCTCAGCTCGTCGGGGCGGACGAGCTGCTCGAGCACGCCGATCACCCGCACGCCGTAGTTGCCCATGTACAGGATCTGCCCGAGAGCGCTCTGACCGGGCCAGAGGCGCTCGGCGACCGCGCGCGTGATGATGAGGGAGCGCGTCGTGTTCGGGGTCGCCAGCGCGTCCGCTTCCTCGACGTATTCTTCGCGAGTGAAATCGCGGCCTGCCGCGAGCTTCAAGCCCAGGGTCTCGAACAGGTTCGGGCTGCCGAGGTACGTCGAGACGTTGACCCGGCTCTCCTGGGTCGGATCCTGAGAGAGCTTCACGGTGGTGTTCCATGAGCTGTCGCCGAACGGCACCTGTCGCGACGAGGCGACCTCGCGGACGCCCGGGATCGCGGACAGGACGGCCAGGTCTTCCTGGGTCTGCGCCTGTGCCTTGCTGGTCTTGTCGAAGCCGGTGACCTGGAGGACCAGGAGCTCGCTCTCGGCGACCCCGCTCGGGCGATTCATGCGGTTCAGGCGCTCGCTGACGAGGAAGAAGGCGTTGGAGACCATCGCGCAGGTGAAGGCGATCTCGAGGACGATCAGGGCCGCCGCGGTGCGGTGGCGATGGAGGGCGGAGAGGATGGGTCCGAAAGACATGGTCGACTCACTCCTTCACTGAGACTTGAGCTGCAGCGCGGGGGGCACGCGAGCGGCGCGCCAGGCGGGGAACAGACCGGCGATCGAGCTCGACGCGATGGCGAGCACGAAGTTGGTGGCGAGCATGGTCGCGTCGAGGTGGGCGAGCGAGGCGTATTGCTCGGGCTGCTGGCGCACCACCCACAGGCCCAGCCACGCCAGCCCCAGACCGAGCACGCCCCCGGCGAGGCCCACGCAGCCCGCCTCGACCAGGAACTGCGCGAAGATGGCCCGGCGCGAGGCGCCCAGCGCGCGGCGCACGCCGATCTCGCGCGAGCGACGCAGGAACTTGGCCAGGAGCAGGCCGACGGTGTTGAGCAGGCACACCGCCAGGAAGGCGAAGGCGAGCCAGGTCTGCAGCCGCACGTCGCTCGGCACCACCTGCCGGAAGTCGAGCCACTCGGTCACGTTGCGCAGCCGCACGTTGGGGGGCCGCTGGAAGCGCCCCGCGCGCTGCTGCTCCTCGGAGTAGCTGACCAGGAAGTCGCGGTAGGCGGCGGCCTCGTCTGGGCTGTCGAGCTGCGTCCAGAACTGGATCCAGACGCACGGCGCGTGGAGCCCGGTGGAGGCCGGGCCCGTCTCCGACCAGCAGTCGATGCTGCCCGAGCGCTCGAGCTCGAGCTCGCGCGACGTCGAGAACGGCAGGAAGACCTGCTCGACCTCGTCGTACGCGCCCGTGTGGAGGTCATAGAAATGCGGCGTCGGGCGCCAGCGCTCGAGCACGCCCACGATCACGAGGTCGTGCTGGTCGATGCGCACCGTGCGCCCCACCGCGTCGACGCCGTCGAACAGCTTCTCGGCGAGCTCCTTCGCGATCACCGCCACGCGCGCGCGGGCGTCGTCCTCGCGCTCGCTCCAGGGCCCGCCGCGCGCGAACGGCACGTCGAACATCGTGAAGAAGTCGGCCGAGGTGTAGCGCAGGTCGACACGGAACGAGCTCAGCTCGGCGCGCTGGGGGTCGGCCACGCCGTAGCCGCCCGTCATCAACGCCTGATGCTTCGCGCGGCGGGCGCGCCACAGCGTCTCCGCGTCGTAGCGGGTGAGCTGGAGGTGCGGCTCTTCGCCGGGGTGGTAGCCCTCCTTGCCCATCGGATCGAGCTGCACGTGATAGAGACGGTCGCTCTTGCCGGGCAGCGGATCGCTCGACAGGAGATACAGCACGGTCAGCGTCGTCATGCTGGTGCCGATGCCGAGCGCGATGGCCACGACCATCAGCGAGGTCAGCACCCGGTTGCGCGCGAAGCTGCGCCGGGCCAGGTCGAGGTAGTAGAGCATCGACATCGGCTCATCCCGCCAAGAGGGGACCGAGCGGTCTCTCCGAGCCCCGGATCAGCACGGGCGCCGTCGCGATGTCGGTCGCGATCCCGTCCACGATGTGCACGTTGCGCTGCGCGCGCGCGGCCAGCTCCGGGTCGTGCGTCACGATCACCACCGTCGCGCCCTGGGCGTTGAGCTGCTCCAGGATCTCCAGCACCTCGCGCGCCATCTGCGAGTCGAGGTTCCCCGTCGGCTCGTCGGCGAGCAAGAGCGGCGGCTCGCCCGCCACCGCGCGCGCGATGGCCGCCCGCTGCTGCTGGCCGCCGGAGAGCTCCGCCGGGTAGTGCTTCATGCGCGACGCGAGGCCCACGCGCTCGAGCGCGCTCTCGATGCGACGCTTGCGCTCGGCGCGCGGCAGGCCGCGGTAGCGCAGCGGCACGTCGACGTTGTCGAACAGGTTCAGGTCGGGGATCAGGTTGAAGCTCTGGAAGATGAAGCCGATCTTCTGGTTGCGCAGGCGCGAGCGCGCGTCGTCGGAGAGCCCGCGCACGTCGACGCCGTCGAGCCGATAATCGCCCGAGCTGAAGTCTTCGAGCAGGCCGGCGATGTTGAGCAGCGTCGTCTTGCCCGAGCCGGAGGGGCCGGTCACCGCGAGGAGCTCGCCAGCGCGGACGGTGAGGTCGAGCGCGCGGAGGGCGTGGGTTTGGACGAGCTCGGTGCGGTAGGTCTTCGTGATGCTTTTCATCGTC
>Ga0247763_1000433_pt1 | contig 25007 bp, 21 predicted proteins | sample UWRJL141409B4_FD_179926 | JGI IMG/M metagenome (GOLD analysis project Ga0247763, IMG submission 179926) | Plant litter microbial communities from Arlington Agricultural Research Station in Wisconsin, United States - UWRJ-L141-409B-4 | ecosystem: Environmental > Terrestrial > Plant litter >...
CTCCCGAGAAACGAGCGAGCAGCGCCCCGGCACGCAAACTTCTCGGATATTGCTCGATTTGGCCGAAACGATTGCCGCCAAGACGAGCCCCGGCGGCGCACCGTCCGTTACGCGACCCGAGCCCGTGGATCCCGGAAACACGGAGCCCGGAAACGCGGAGCCCAGGCATGAGCAACCCGGGGGCGCTGAAACGCTGCGTCGCGGCGAGGCCTGGCTCGCGGCGAGCCGGTGCACAACGCCCCGTCATCCGTCGAGCGCGCCTCGCGCCGAACAAACTCGCATGCGCCTCGCTCGCCTCCGGCCGTCGCTCGGCGACCGCGGAGCCGCGCGGGCTCGTCTTCGAGAAGCGCGGCCATGCCTCATCGATTACCCGCGCATGAAATTAAAGCGTACGAAATCTGACAGCAAGTGCGGCGGGTCGTCGTCGGTCTTTCCCTGCAGGCGGCGCCGCGCTCTCCAGGAGAGGTGCCCGACGGTCCACGCGAGGTCGGCCAGGCGCGCCTTCAGGGGGCCGTGGTTCTTCATGAAGTAGTGCCGGCGCGACTCGAACCAGTAACGCGGCAGGCGAGACGGCGCCGTGTTCTTGTCGCCGACGCCCGTGGATTGCCCCTCGAGGTGCACCACGCGGCTCGTCGGCACGTACCAGCAGCGGAAGCCGCAGCGCCTCGCCCGCAGGCAAAGATCCGTCTCCTCGTAATAGAGGAAGAAGGTGTCATCGAAGAGCCCTGCCCTCTCGAAGACTTGGCGCCGGATGAGCAGGCTGGACCCCGCCAGCCAGTCCGCGGGGGAGGCGTGTTCGGTCGGAGGTGGCGCCACCGCCGAGTCGGGGAACAACCTCTCGAGCAGCCCCAAGCGCGCCCCCAGGATGAGCTCGCTGCGCACGCCGGGGAAACGGAAGGCCGAGCGGTTGATGCTGCCATCGGGCTGCTCCTGGCGCGAGCCTGCCAACCCGACGTCGGGGCGTTGCTCCATGAAACGCAGCAACTCGCGCACGGCGCCGGGGTGCACATAGGCGTCGGGGTTGAGCAGGTAGAAGTACTCGGGGGGATCGTCGCTGGCGAGCGCCGCGGCGATGGCGTGGTTGTTGGCGTAGCCGTAGCCGCCGTTCTTATCGAGGCGGATGAGCTTCGCCCAGCTTCCGTAGCCGCGCGTGGCGATCGTGGCCGCGATCCGGTTGTCGGAGCCGTCACCGCTCGCGTCGGTCACCACGGCACTCGAGCCGCCCCCGATCGCGTGCAGCTCGGGCTCGAGCGACTCCAAACCCTTCTCCACCAGCTCCGGCCGGCGGTGATTCACGATGATCGCCAACAGCTTCACGCCACACCTCCGCGGGCACCCTAGCACCAAACATCATGACAGAGCCGCGGGCCACGCGTACAAAATCGCGAGCAAGACGCGCGACGTGTGCTGCGTCGAACCTCCCTGGTCTGTACGACACGGCGCGATCGCGACGAGTCTGCGCTCGTGTGACAGAGTGCCACCGCAAAAATGCCCACGCGCATCGAACAGCATACGCTCGCGTGCCCTCTGCATCGGGTCGGCGCATGCCTGTGCCCGCGACCGCGCGGCGTCAGCGCCCCCACAGCGCACTCGTGCGGCTCTGCGCGCCTGGAAATCGAGCTCGTCGGTGTTCCTCGGTGCAACGGTAGAGCGCAGCGCTCGATTTCGAGCCGAGCTCTGCGCTCTCTGCAGCGGTCAGGCGCGACGCGACCGCGCGGCGCCGCGTCGGATCAGCAGCGAGGCCGCGAGCGCCAGGAAGCCCCAGCTGGCGGCGGCAGAAGCGGGGCTCGCGAGGCGGCAACCGCAACCCGGACGCTCTTGCAGGTGGGCGGGAGGCGGCAGCGCCGATTGCTTCTCCTCGGCTTCCTTGGGCCCACCTGACCAGTACGCGGCGTCGTCGGGGGTGAGCTCCTTCTCTTCGGGCTGCGCGGCCTTGGCCGCGGCGTCCTTCTTGGGCTTCGGCTTGTCTTCGAACACCATGCTGCGCCGATCGATGACCTCATTCTCGCCATCGAGCGTCAGCGTCGTCTTGCCGCCGAACTCGCGATCGGAGCGAGCGTCGGTGACCACCACCTCGTAGCTGCCCGCCTCGAACCCGCGTTCGCGCGTGATGTGAAAGCTGAAACGGGTGCGCTTCGCGGTCTTTCCCGTGCCGGGATCGAGAAAGCCGACGTCGACGCTCTCGACGATCGGCTGCTGATTGCTGAGCGGAATCTCCCGCTTTACCGGGTCTTTCCGGCCGTCGACCAGGGCGCGCTCGAAGTACGAGATGGGAGTGAACGAGAATCGCACCGGCATGAGCGCGATGTCGGGGGCGCGATCCAGGTGCACCTCGATGGCCACCTTCCAGGATTTGTCCTGTTCCGCGATTTTTGTCTGCTTCCAGACGACGCGGTTCGCCGCCGCAGCGGGGGCACCGAACAGGCAGACCATGGCGAGGACGATTACGAACGAAAAAGCACCGCGCCAGCTTCCACCGGGGGCTTCAACTACACTGTGAGCATACGACATACATGAACCTCGGAGAGGAGCGCGCACGCTATCACCGGCCTCTGGCGCCGTGGAAGGCAATGTTGCCCGACGCTCCACCACGCTCCAGCACGCGGGGCAGAGAAGTGCCCCGCTCCCCATCGGCCCAAATCTGGTATCGCTACGCCGCATGGCGGCAGCACGAAAAGTGGTGATCACGGGCGGGGGCGGATTCATCGGATCGCACACGGCGATCGAGCTTCACGCGGCCGGCTACCTGCCGGTGGTGGTCGACAACTTCGGTGCCTCCGACCGGCGCATCATCGGGCGAGCCCAGGAGCTGGCCGGGGCGAAGTTCTCGGTCCACGAGGTCGACTGTCGCGACCACGCGGCCCTCACGCGGGTGTTTCAGAGCGAGGGGGAGTGTTTTGGCGTCATCCACTTCGCGGCTCACAAGGCGGTGGGCGCGTCGGGGCCCGAGGCGCTCGCGTACCATGATAACAACCTCGGGTCGCTGCTCACGCTGCTCCGGGTGATGTCGGAGGCGAACCAGCGCCGGCTGGTCTTCTCGTCCTCCGCGACCGTGTACGGCGAGGCCGACGATCTCCCCGTCACCGAGCGCAGCCCGACCAAGCCGGCGGAGTCGGTATATGGGCGCACCAAGCAAATCTGTGAGCAGATCATCGGCGACACCGCCGTCTCCAGGACGCCGCTCCAGTCGGTGGTGCTGCGGTATTTCAACCCGGTCGGCGCGCACCCGAGCGGGCGCATCGGTGAGCTGCCGATCGGGACGCCGGCTAACCTGGTGCCGTTCATCACCCAGACGGCGATCGGCCTGCGCAACGAGCTGACGGTGTTCGGCGGCGACTACGACACCGTGGATGGCACCTGCATGCGGGACTACCTGCACGTGGTCGATCTGGCCAAGGCGCACGTGGCGAGCCTCGACTACATCGGACGGCAGACGCGCGAGCGCTTCAACGAGATCTTCAACGTGGGCACCGGCCAGGCGACGAGCGTGCTGCAGGCCATCAGCGCGTTCGAGCAGGCATCGGGCACGAAGCTCCGCTACCGCGTCGGGCCGCGCCGCCCCGGCGACGTGGTGTCGAGCTACGCAAACGTCGACAAGGCACGCGCCGAGCTCGGCTGGCGCGCGGACCTCACGATCCTGGACGCCATGCGCGACGCCTGGAACTGGCAGGTGGCGCTGAAGAACGACCCGCTGTGAGCCGAGCATGACCGCGTCCCTCCCACTGCGGGCAGGCTTGCTCGAGCGACTGTCACACCGCGCCGAGCGCGCGAAGCAAGCGTTCCAGAGCGAGCTGGGCGGAGCGGCCGAGGGCGTCTGGGCGGCGCCGGGGCGCGTCAATCTGATCGGGGAGCACACCGACTACAACGATGGCCTGGCGCTGCCGATGGGCATCGAGCAGGCGGCGATCGTCGCGGTGCGGCGCCGATCCGACTCCAAGCTGCGGCTGGTTTCGTTGCAGGCGGATCGGCAGGAGCTCGAGCTCGGAGAGCTCGGGCCCGGGCGGATGTCGGGCTGGACGGCGTATGTGGGGGGCGCGGCCTGGGCGCTCATGGCTGACGGCGCGAACGGTACGGGGCTCGACCTGCTGCTCGACAGCGACGTGCCGATGGGCGCTGGCCTGTCGTCGAGTGCCGCGGTGGAGTGCGCGACCGTGCTCGCCCTCTCCGAGTCGTGGGGCCACGAGCGCTCCCGCGTCGAGCTGGCGCGGCTCGCGCAGCGCGCCGAGGTCGAGGTGGCGGGCGTGCCCTGTGGCCTGATGGATCAGCTGACGTCGATGTGTGCCCGCTCGGAGCACGCGCTCGCCGTCGACTTCCGATCGCTCTCCGTGGAGGCCGTGCCGCTGCCGCTGGCCGCGGCAGCCCTCTCGCTGCTCGTGATCGACACGCGCTCTCCGCACCAGCTGGCCGAGGGCGCCTACGCGGAACGCCGCCGCCAGTGTCGCGAGGCAGCGCAGGCGCTCGGCGTGCGCAGCCTGCGCGAAGCGGACCTAGATGCCCTCGTCAGGCTCGACGCTCGCCCGCTCGAGCAGCAGCGGGCACGCCACGTCATCAGTGAGAACCGCCGCGTCGAGCGCAGCCTTTCGATCTTGCGAGAGGCCTCGGCGAACGGGGGCGCGGCTCGGCTCGCCGAGCTCGGCCCGCTACTGTCGGCCTCGCATGCCTCGCTACGCGTCGACTTCGAGGTCACCGTAGCGCGGCTCGACGTCGCCGCGGAGACAGCCGAGCGCGCAGGTGCGCTCGGCGCGCGCATGGTGGGTGGTGGCTTCGGCGGCTCGGTGCTGGCGCTGGTGCCGGAGGCGGCGCGAGACCCGGTCGAACGCGCCGTGGCCGCGGCCTACGCTGCCCGGGGTTGGGAAGCGCCGCGCTGCTTCGCGGCGCAACCAGGCCCGGGTGCCGCACGCCTCGCCTGAGAACACCGCAAAAACGCGCACCGGGATCGAGCGGTCGGCCACTCGCCCTCACTCATCTTGGCGCGCTCGAGCGGGCGCGAGGCGAGTGACGGGGGAAGGCTTCGCGCCGCCGCGAGCGAGCGTGGCTTCTGATAGGCTCGTGCCCCGCGTTTCCTCGAGCGAAATGCGATAGGGAGGTGCCATGCCATCGTTCGACGTCGTCTCAAAACTGCAGTGGGACGAGGTAAACAACGCCCTCAACCAGGCCAAGCGCGAGATCTCTCAGCGCTTCGACTTCAAGGGCTCCGGCGCGACGCTGGAGCGCACTGACAAGGGCATCGCCTTCGAGGCCAGCACGGACGATCGCGTCAAAGCGGCCTACGAGGTGCTTCAGGAGAAGCTGGTGCGCCGCAAGGTGAGCCTGAAGCACTTCGAGGCGGAGGACCCGACGGCGGGCCCGCGCGGCACCGCCAAAATGACGGTAACGGTGACGGAAGGCATCAGCACCGAGAAGGCCAAGGAGCTCATCAAGCTGATCAAGGGCAGCAAGCTCAAGGTGCAGGCCGCGATCCAGGAAGATACCGTGCGCATCACGGGCAAGAAGCGCGATGATCTGCAGGCCGCGATCGCCGAGCTCAAGCAGGCCGATCTCGGCGTCGAGCTGCAGTTCGTGAACTTCCGCGAATGATCGAGGCGCCCGCGGGGAACGCGCAGCGGCGAGCGACTCGCACCTCTCGGTCCTTCCTCTACGTTGGGAGAAGCCCGGCGCGGCTCTTTCAGGTAGCGGCGGGTCTCTCCTGCTAGGCGGGCGCGGGGAGGCCCGCCCGCGGCGCCAGCGGCTCATCGCTGGCGATGAGGTGCGGCTCGCCCGCGCGCACCTCGAGAGCGGCTCCGAGCTCGACCTCGAGCGACCGCTCGCGCACGCTGCTCAGGAAATACCACTCGGCCCGGGTCCGTTCCGGGGTGACGTCGATCACCGCGTAGCCGTTGCGCGTCTGGTTCGTGAACTTCACGTGCGGGTGAGCGCGCAGGATTGACTCCACCGCCGCAACGGCGGCGGGGGGTGACGACACCGCCGGGGTCACGAACTCGACGAGCCGGCTGCCGCGCCCCGACGCGCGATCATAGGTGGCGGGCTCGAACGGGTCGCGCGGCACGTCGATGCCCCACGCAGAATGAGCGTCTCCCGTCAGCACGACGACATTGTCGATGCCGCCGCGATCGAGCGCGTCGAAGAGGCGCTCACGGCTCGCTGCATAGCCATCCCATTCATCCGAGCTCGACACGCAGCCGCGCGCCGAGCGCGCGAGCGGCGCGAACAGCACCTGTTGCCCGATGAAGCGCCAGCGGACGCCGCGCGCCTGCGACGCCTCGAGCGAGGCGCTCAGCCACGCCTCCTGCGCCGCTCCGAGCAGCTGCCGATCGCTCGACGCGAGCCCCTGGACGTCACAGTCGTTGACCTGCGCATCGCGCCCGATGATGCGCGTATCGAGCAGCAAGAGATCGAGCAGCGAGCCGCAGCTGAAGCTGCGGTAGATCTGATCGGGCTCGAGCGCGGCGCGCAGCGGCATCCACTCGCGATAGGCGCGCACGGCGCTTTCACGGCGCGTCGCATAGTCGCCCTCGCTCGAGGTCTGATGGTTGAACGCGCCGTCGCGGTAGGCATTGTCGGCGATCTCGTGATCATCCCAGATCACCACCCAGGGGTGCTGGCGGTGCAGCTCCTGCAAGTCTGGATCGGTCTTGTATTGCGCGTGGCGGCGGCGATAGTCGTCGAGCGCGACGATCTCGCCCGGAGGATCGGGCGCGCGCCCGATGGGAGTACCGTCACCGAAGGTGCCGTTGGCGTACTCGTACAGGTAGTCCCCGAGGTGCAGCACGAGGTCGAGATCGGTATGAGCGAGCTGAGCGTAGGCGTTGAAGAAGCCCGCGGGGTAGTTGGCGCAGGAGGTGACGGCGAGGCGCGCGCGAGCGACATCGCCCGCGGGCAGCGTCTTGGTGCGCCCCCGCGCCGAGGGCTGTCCAAGCGCCCGAAACTGGTAGTAATACGTGGTGCCCGAGCTGAGCCCTCGCACGTCGACGTGCAGCGTGTAGTCGTCGGTTGCCTCCGCGCGGGCGTGGCCCTGCTGCACCAGCTCGCGATGCTCGGGGTCGAGCGCGATGCGCCACTCGACGTCGATCGCCGGCGGCGCGTCGCTCGGCGGCGTGACGCGCGTCCACAAGACGACGCCGTCGGCGAGCGGGTCTCCGCTCGCCACACCGTGGAGGAACGGGGGCCGAGCGGCCGCCGGCGTGGGCCACGCCGGCCGCGACTCGGAACCTTCCTCCGCCTGCCAGCCCAGCGCCGGGGTGACGTGCGTGGTGTCGGCGTCGGCCCCGCCGCAGCCCAGGAGCGGACCGAGGGTCGCCGGCCCAAGCCCCCCCAGGAAGTGCCGGCGAGTGAGGGTCACGCCCCCTCGCCTCCGCTTTCGGGGTCGCCCACCGGATAGAGCTCGAGCGCGCGATTCACCGTGAAGCGCAAGCGCTTCGCGACGTCCGAGTCGCCCGCGTCGTCCGCGAGCGCGGCGATGTCCGTCAACGCGCTGCGGGCGCGCCGCAGCTCCGCGATCAGCCAGCGCAAGTCCTTCGCGACCGAGTCGTTGCTCGAGGCGTGGAGCCGCTCGATGTCGCGCGCACGCCACTCCACCGCGACGTGCGGGTGGGGCAAGATCCCAGAGCCGCCGCAGTCTGGGCAGTCCACAGGGCCGCTCTCCGTACCGACCTCACCCGTTCCCAAACAACTGTGGCAGCGCCGCTCGGCGGCCACCGTGCTGCTGATCGTCATAGCGTCTCGCATATATCACGCGCACGCGCCGTCACCAGCGGCGTGCGGCGTGGAGCGGCGCGACGAGTTGTCATCGATTGCGACGGCGCCGGAATGCTCGAGCGCCCCGCCCTCCGCGGCCAGATCGAGCGCGCCGGGGCGTTCGCCGGCAAAGCGAGCCGCCAGCACCGCGCGCATCTCTTCCGGCGTCGAGGCCCGCAGCGCCGTGCGCATCAGCTCCTCGCCCTCGGGGACCACGCGCGCGAGGTAGCGCACTTGCTCTTTCAGCATACCGAGCGGGCTCTTCGGGTGCGACGAGCGCAGCAACTCCTCGAGCTCGTCGTAGTGCGCGAGCACGTCGTCACCGCTCGGGGCCGGCGCTTCGCGCGCGTGCACCAGCGCGTCAACCTGAGCGAAGATCCAGGGGTTGCGCAGGGCGCCACGCCCGATCATCACGCCGTCGCAGCCCGTCTCCCGGCGCATGCGCAGCGCGTCGGCGGCGTACCAGACGTCGCCGTTGCCGACGACCGGGATGGCGACCGCCTGTTTGATGGCGCGAATGATGCGCCAGTCGGCGACGCCCTGGTAGAAATCCGCTCGGCGGCGCGGATGCACGACGATGAAGTCGGCGCCCGCGCCCTCGATCACCCGAGCTATCGATACAGCGCCTGCGCTGTCGTCGAACCCGGCGCGAATCTTCGCTGACAGACAGCCCCGCGTGCGCTCGCGCATGCAGGCGACGACCGAGCGCAGGAGCTCCGGGTCTTTCAGCATAGCGGAGCCCACGCCCTTGCGCACCACCCGAGGCGCGGGGCATCCGACGTTGAGATCCACGATGTCTGCGCCCGCCGAGGCCACGATGGCGGTGGCCTCGGCCATGTGCTCCAGGTGGTTGCCCATCACCTGAACGGAAAGCGCGGCCCCGGGGGCACGCACCACCTGCTCGCGGAGGTGCCGCTCGCCAAGCCCGGTGGAGGCGATCCGCACGAATTCGGTACACACCACCCCCACGCCCGGGCGGCGCGCGATCAGCGCGCGAAACGCCGGATGCGTGACCCCTTCCATTGGAGCGAGGAACGTCCGGGCGATTTCGGCGCCGGGCCAGGGAGCTGCAGCCACCGGGCGGGCTTCTAGCACCTCCCGGCCTGAAAATCCGGCTTCTCCGGCCGGCGCGGGGGTGCCATACGGGGCGCTGTGTTCGGTTCCCTCTCCCCGGGCCAGTTTCTGGAGCGCTGCTGGCAACGCGAGCCCGCGTGGTTCCCGGCCGCGATGCCTGGTTTCCGTTCGCCGATCACCCCGGACGAGCTGGCGGGGCTGGCCTGCGAGGAGGAAGTCGAGTCGCGCCTCGTGATCGGCAACGTTGCGACGCGCTTCCAGCTCGAGCACGGCCCGTTCGAAGAAGAACGCTTCGAACGCCTGCCCCGCCGCGACTGGACGCTGCTCGTGCAAGACGTCGACAAATACGTGCCCGACGTGGCCCGCCTGCTCGAGCCGTTTCGCTTCTTGCCCGACTGGCGCATCGACGACATCATGGTCAGCTTTGCCGCGCCGGGCGGCTCCGTCGGCCCGCACACGGATCAATACGACGTGTTCCTGCTGCAGGCGCAGGGTCGCCGGCGCTGGCAGCTCAGCGAGCAGTTCTCCCCCACCCTGCGCCAGGACTGCGACCTGAAGGTGCTGGAGCGCTTCGAGTCCGAGCGCGAGCTCATCGCCGAGCCCGGTGACATTCTGTATCTGCCGCCCAACGTGGCGCACTTCGGGCTCGCGCTCGACGAGGCGCTGACCTTTTCGATCGGTTTCCGCGCACCCGACCAGCGCGAGCTGGTGGGCGCGCTGGCGCGCGAGCTCACGCTCGACGCACGGCTCGGCGAGCGCTTCGCCGACGCGGGTCGAAGCATCGCGAAAGATCCGACACACCTCGCCGAGGCGGACCTCGCCCGGCTGCGCGAGCTGCTGCGCCGCGGTCTCGCGCCGAGCGACGCCGAGCTCGACGTCTTCATCGGCCGCTACCTCACACGTGCCAAGCACAACCTGGAGGTCACCGGCGAACCCACCAGCCCTGCCGAGGTGCAGCAGCGTCTCGAGCGCGGGGACCGTCTCTCGCGCCGCGACGGCTCGCGCTGGACGTGGTTCGAGCGCGGCGATGAGCTCTGGCTCTTCGCGGAGGGACACGAGCAGCGCCTGCACCAGCGGCAGCACGCCTGGATCGAGCCGCTGCTCGCGCACGTGCCGCTCGGCGTCGAGCAGCTCGGTTTGTCTGACGCGCCCCTCGCAGGCCTCGCCGCGTGGCTAGAGCGCGGGGCGCTCGAATGGCAGAGCGACGATGGCGATTGAGCTCGGCCGTACCAACCGCTTGAAGGCAGCGCGCCGGGCGCCGCCCGGGGTCTATCTGGAGAGCGAAGGCAGCGAAGTGTTGCTGCCCAACCGCTTCGTCCCGGAGGGCCTCATCCTCGGCAGCGAGCTCACCGTCTTCGTCTACACGGACTCGAGTGATCGTCCCGTGGCGACCACGCAGAAGCCGCTGGCCGAGGTGGGCCAATTTGCGTTCCTCCGCGTGGTCGACGTGAACCGTCACGGCGCGTTCTTCGACTGGGGGCTCGACAAGGACCTGTTCATCCCGCTCGCCGAGCAGGAGGCGCGGCTCTCACGCGGCGATGGCGCCGTGGTCGCCGTCTGCCTCGATCAGCACACCCAGCGCGTGATGGCGTCGAGTCGGATCGGGCAGTTTCTCGACAGCGACCTCGGTTCGCTCGCGGTGGGCACGGCCGTCGACCTCTTCGTCTACCGCTGCACCGAGCTCGGAGCGATGGTGATCGTGGACGACCGCTATTCCGGGCTCGTTTATCAGAGCGACCAGTTCACGCCGCTGCTGGTCGGGGAGCGCGCGCGGGGTTACGTGCAGCGCTTGCGCGACGACGGTAAGGTGGACGTCTCTCTTCGCGCCCCTGGCGCCGCCGGCCGTGACGGCGAGACGCAGCGGCTCCTGCGCGCGCTGGAGGGCAACGATGGCTTCCTGCCGTTGCACGACGACAGCCCCCCCGAGGAGATCGCGCGCTGGCTCAACATGAGCAAGAAGGCCTTCAAGCGCGCCGCGGGAAACCTGTACCGGCAGCGCCTCGTGCGGCTATCGCCGCAGGGCATCAGCGCGATCGACCGAAAGAAGTAGCCGGGCGGCGCGTGCGCGCGCCGAGCTCGACGGAAGACCGGGCGATCTCGAACGGTTGACTCCCGCCCAACCAGCGCAGCCCGGTCACGTCGACCGTACCTGAATCCACCGAGTAGCGCTGCACGAGCTCGCTGGCGAGCGTCGCGAGCGGCCCGCTCGGGTCGAGCGCCGCTCCCGCAGTGGCGCGATCGAAGCGAGCCAGCTCGGCTTCGAGTTGCTCGAGCGAGCGAGCGTCGAGCCGATCGATGACCGCGGTGAACAGTACGTCGTCTTCCTTCCGGATGTGCTCGCGCTTGTACTCCACGAACGCGAGCGCGACGTCGACGACCTGACGGCGTTGTTCGGGGCTGCCCGCCGAGTCTTTCGCTGCGGCCTGGCACAGCACGTCGATCAGGTGGCGCAGGTGGCCGTGCTCGTGGCGCAGCTCTGCGAGCAAGCCCGTGGACCACTCGAAGCCATTGCGCGCGAGCAGCGGCATCAGGATGCCCTCCTCCTTCTCGTGATGCCGATAATCGACGAGCTCGCGCAGGACCTCGGAGAAGCGACCCAGATCCATCGGATCGACGGTCGCACCGCTGCGCAAGCGCATGGCGTAAGTGTGCAACGCACCGAGCAGCCCGGAAATCGTTTGGTGCTCTTCCGTCAAAGACAACAGCGCCGACATTCGTTCGTCCTCCTCGAGATCTTCTATACCGCAGCTTGCTTCCGATGGGTTTCGTCCACCGGCGTGAAGCCTGCATGAGTGCAAAGCGCCACAGGCGAGGCGGTTCATCGCCGCGGCGTCGACTCCTACATCCCGATGGGGACGGCTCCGGTGAAGCTGACGCAACACCTTCGACGACACGCCGAGAGTCGCGATTGTTCCCAGCAATCGCTGGGGTGGATGCCATTCGTCGGCGCCCCGCATCGAGTCGCTCGCGCCGCGAGCTCTGGCGCGCCCGCGACACTGGGCCGCGGCGCCTTGGGCCCCACGGCCAAGCCGCGGGGCTGCCGATCGCCCCAGCGGCCCCGACGGGCTCACAGAGAACTTGGCCGCGCCCTCGGGATCTGCTTTTACCGGCGCGTCCGGCCGACCATCGCTCGGCTTCGTCGCTCGTCAAGCGCTCGGTTTCCTCCGACGACGCGAAGCGGGCCCAGCGATCGCGACGCGGACGGGGCGGCGCTGGCGTTCAGACGCCGCAGCCCCGCGAAAGACCAACTCTCACATCAGGAACATCATGAATCTCCAGCCCACCCATCGTCGCCAGGATTTGCCCGTGCGGCTCGGCAACCACGGCTATCGCTTCGACGGCGATTTTGCGGTCCTCGAGGCAGATCTACACATTCCGCCCCATTGCTCCGGGTCTGACTTTGGCCTCGAGCTGTGGGCGTGCTCGTCGCCGCATGCTGGCGGCAGCGTGCTCGGCACCAAGGTCGCGGAGGTGGCGCTCGAGCTGCCGACGCCCATCGCGCCGCACCTGCATCGGGTGGAGGCTCGAACCGCAGCCAGCATTCCCTCCGGAGACCGCGACCACGCGATGGTGCTGATGCTGGTGAGCGGCGGCGATGCTCGCCGCGTCCACGACTTCGCCAATTATGGGCGCCTGCAGCACTTCGCGAGCCCGTCGCTGGACGGAGCCGTGGGCTATGGCGTCGAGGGCGACCAGCTGGTGCTGCGCGCCGAGGCCGTCTCCAACCCGCGCTCCGAGGGCAACAGCAGCGGCACGCTGTGCCTCGAGCTGTGGGCGCTTGCCGAGCCTTACGCGGGCGGCGTGCCGAGCGGACACCGGCTCGGAGGCGCCGAGCTCGGCAGCGTGTGGGGCCAGCATCGTTTGCCCTCGATCGAGCGGCGCGCGCCGTTTACGCCCCCCGTCCCCGGGCGCTGGCACCTCGCGCTGCTCTTGCGCGAGTGGACGCTCGCGCAGGGCTATGTGACGCGCGACTACCGCAACTTCGACGTGGTGTACGATCAGGCGGATCCCGAGCGCGCTGCGGCCTCTGTCGCAGCCGCGGCCCCGGCCGTCGTGGCGCCTGCGGCGGGGCCCCGCCCCGTCGAGAAGCTGCGTCTGATCAAGCCCGCGCCGGAGGCAGCTGCTGCGGCCGTCGCGGAGCCGGCATCGAGCGAACCGCGAGCGTCCGTCGCCGAGTCGGCGGAGGTCGCCGTCGCGGCAGAGGTTCCCGTCGCCGTCGCGGCAGAGATTCCCGTCGCGGCACCGGCGCCGGCAGCTGGAAAGCCCGCGCCATTGTCGCTGCAGCGCGCCAGCATCGAGGAGCTCTCGAAGCTGCCGGGGGTGAGCCTGAAGGTCGCCAAGGAAATCGTCAAAGGCCGCCCCTATGCTTCGCTCGACGCCCTGCTCCAGGTGCGCGGCATCGGGGAGAAGACCCTGCGCCGCATCAAGAGCCTGCTGACGCTGTGACCTCGTCCGCCCGGTAAGCACGTATCGCGGGCCCTCCACGACGCTGACGAAGATGGGCGAGCCGCTCGCGAAGAGCCGGCTCGCCCCTTCGCTTTCATGGGCCGAGTACCTGCGTGAACTCGGCGCCGAGAGCACGCCCTGACGGCGCGATCATCACAGGTGGGACGAGCTCGTCACCAAGCGTGATGCACGCCGTAGACATCGCGCTGCGTGTCGAGCGCGAGATAGGTGTAGCGGCCATTGCTGCAGCTGCCGCTGTTCATGTACAGGCGCGCGCCGTGCTGAGTGCTCACCGGCACGTGCGTATGGCCCGTCACCACGATGTCGGCGGCGGCATTCGAAGCCACATCCATGGCCCAGGCCTGAAAGGTGCACCGCGCGGCGTCGAGTGAGACGGCAGAGCGCTTCTGATCGAGCTGGTCGAGCCTCTGATACAGGCGATGCCAGCCGGCGCGGCGGATCCAGCCGCCCAGGAACACGCCCAGCTCCACGATGTGGCGAGCCACACGGATCAAGCCGTCGTAGGGGTGCCCGTGCATGAACAGGAGCCGCTTGCCGTCGACGTCGAGCGACCACTGCTCGGGGGCCCCGTCCACCCTGGCCGCGACCAGATCGTGGTTGCCGTGGATGTAGGTGTAGCTCGGGCGCATGAAGCGGCGGGCGATCTCCGAGTGCCGTTCGCGCGCCTCCGCGAGGCCGCGCCGAGGGCTGAACGGGCAGCGCGGCGTCAGCGTCTCCCAGATGTCTCCGAGCAGCACGACGCGCTCGAAGTTGCTCTCCAGGAACGTCAGAAAGCGCAAAAATTCGCCGTCCACGTGCCCGAAGCTATCGACCCCATCTTCATTCCCGAGGTGCAAATCCGAGATGACCGCGATGTTCACGGAAGGCCAGTGTGCCGATGTCGGGTGACGACATGGCGGCAGCGGCGCGGCGCGGCCCCAACTTCTGCGCATCATCTCGATGCAGGGCCCGGCGCTGGGAGAGCACCGCGCCCCGCTTCACGGCGAGGACGAGCTGAGTTGCACCGTGGGTGAGGCAGCGTGACACGCGCGCGCTTCGACCCCGTATAGCTCGAAGAACGCCGAGGACGCCGCCGCGAGACGCCAGGGTCCCACGCCAGCGTCGAGCGGCTCCGGCAGCTCGCCGGCGCCGCCCCGAAGCGCTACGTCGTTCACGTATAGCTCACGGCTGCCGAGCGAGGGCGCCGAGAGCGTGTAGCGCAGCGCCTGCCCCGGAGCCTCGCGCAGCTCGAATTGCGCCGGCTCGCTGGGGTGCTCGTTGAGCACGAGCAGGCTCACCGCCGCGCCACTGGGGCTGCAGTGGGCGTAGGCGCGCAGGTAGGGGTTGCCGGCGGAGAGACGCACATCGAGCACGGTGGAGCCCATGAACCTGCGCCAGAGCAGGGAGTTGTAGTAGTCGGGACGCGGCGCGAGCGTGGCGGCGTCGAGCAGGCCGTAGTCGGACCCGACGAGCGTCTGCCGCACCACGACGGCCTGCCCGCCTCGCGCGGCTTGGCCGAGCTGATCGAGCCACCAGAGCCCGGAGGCGTACCGATCGGAGAGCCCCGGCTCGCCGCCGCACTGCGCGTGCCCCGTCTCCCCCAGCCAGAGCGTCGCACGCGGCGCGAAGCGATCGCGCAGCTCGCGCAGCATTGCCGCCCAGCGCTCGCCCTCGTCGAGCTCGGCCGGATCCAGCAGCTGCCCCGGATGCGCTCGCCGCGTGGCGACGGGACAGCGGCGCGACTGCTGCGGATAGTAGTGCCAGGTCAGCACGTCGAGCGCCCCGCCTCCCGCCTCGAGCGCCCGCGGCAGAAAGCCGAACCAGTCGAACGAGGGCTCGCCGAGCAGCGGGAAGAACGCGTTGGCGGGCCCCGCCATCACGACCCTGTCGAAGTGCCGTTCGAGGGCGCGGCGCAGCGTCCACAGGTCGCGCCCGTACTGCGGCCCCGACGGCTGGTGCGCCAGACCATGAATGAACCAGTGCCCGTTGACCTCGTTGCCGAGCTCCCACACCGCCACGGTGTGCCCGCGCGAGGCCGCGTACTCGAACAGGTGCTCGGCGTTGCCGGGGTGCCAGGCGCCCCCCTCGTCGCGGGCGCCAGGGCCCGCGTTGAGCGTGAACGCCAGCTCGAAACCGGCGCTGCGCGCGAAGGCCACGAGCGCGTCCCACGTCGGTTCATCCAGCTGCAGCTCGTAGGCGGGAGGCGGCTCGCTCCCGCGCGCGGCTCCCACGGCGTAGTACACGTGATCGGCCTCGGTGCCCCCCACGCGCAGATAAGCAGGGCCGAGCGCGCGCGCGAGCTCGAGCAGGCGAGGACGCCGCAGATCGAGCGCCTCCACCCGCTCGCTGCCGCGCCCGACCTCCACGCGCCCCGAGGGCGACCAGAAGTGGCCGCCGACCAGCTGCGAGGTATCGATCGCGATCGATAGAAAACGCGCGTCGACCCGTGCCAGCGCGCGCTGCAGATCGATCGAAATCAGCACGGGCTCGGCGTTGACGCTCGGCGCTGCGTCGGTCGTCGAGCGGCCAGAGCCCAGCGTCGAGCTGATCCAGCCATCGGCGACGCCGAGACGATCGACGACCCAGGCGGGACGCAGGTTCCAGAGCGCGAACACGGCCAGCAACGGCCCTAGCGAAAAGAAGAACGCGCTCCGCATGCAGACTCGACTCGTTGATGTAGAGTGAGCGCCACGCGAACGCCACCGAGTTCACGCAAACGTCACACGAGCTCTACATACCCGGCGCGTCGACTCGACGGCGGGAGACGCGCCGCGGGGTGCCGGCGCCCGAACGGCTCCGCCCGCGCCTGCAGGAGACGGAGCTCGCGGGGAGCGTTTTTTAGGCCAGCGCGCTCGGCCGCTTTCGAGCAGCGTGGCCGCCTGGGGCTAACGAGCGGGCGACGGGCTGCCGTGCAGAGCGTGGCCGACCGCGTGCGCCAGCAGGTCACCCGAGTAGATGGCGTTGGGCATCACCTCGCACTCCGCCCAACACCCCGTGCAAGCGTCGGCCCAAGCGCGCGCGCTCTGTGTGCCTCGCGCATGCCAGATCTCTTCCAGCGACTGCTCGAGCAAGTTTCCCACGCGCTCGGTGTTGAACTGGCACACGACGACGCCGCCGTCAGGCATCAGCCGCAGGTGGCTGCGCAGCGCCACGCACTTGGGCTTCGGGCTCGGCGCCTCGGCCCCCTCCAGGCGGGCGATCAAGCCCTCGAGGTAGTAGCGCTTGGCGAGCCTCAAGACGGGGCTCCGAATCTCGCCGAGGCGCAGGAGCTCCGCACGCGCGAATTCGAGTGACTCGGGCGCGTCGAGGTCGGGGTGGAGCGGGTAGCCGCGGGCGAGCACCAGGTCTTCCGAGCGCTGGCCGCGCCGCGGCTCTGCGTACATGCTCGACGCGGAGTAGGCGAGCACCCATTGGGTATCCACTCCGCGCTCGGCCATCAGCTCCGCCAGCGCGACGTGGTCGGCGAGCGACCGGCGCGAGATGATGGTGTGGTTGACGCTCACGCGCACGCCCAGATCACGCAGGGCGCACAGCTCATCGACGCTGCGCAGCGCGCGTTCGAACGTCACCTTGCGCCCCCGGCTCCCGTCATGCACCTCGCTCAGACCGTCGAACGAGACCATGAAGTGCAGGCGCCGCGGTCGCGAGAACGCGCGAGCGAACGCGGCGATGCGATCGGGGAACGAACCGTTGGTGGTGATATGGAGCACGCCCGGCGCAGACGCGGCCATCACCGCCTCGGACACATCGAGCAGGTCAGCGCGCAGGAACGGCTCTCCGCCGCTCAGGCGCACGGCGTCGAGCGAACCCACCTTGGAAAACACCTGGCTCACCTGCTCGGGGGTGAGCTCGACCCCGCGCGGCAAGCGCCAGGAGTCGCACATCCCGCAGCGAGCATTGCAGCGGTCGCACACGAGGTAGGTGCAGTACGACGGCTTAGGGACGAGCCCGAAGCGGTTCTGCAGAACCCGCAGCGGGTAGTAGTGCGGCCTCATACGGTCTGCGCCGCGACGAGGGGTGTGGGTCGGTTCGATTTCGACAGCTCCTGAACCCAGCGCTCGAGCCACTCCACGGCCTGAGCCTGGCCGTCGCTGGCGAGCTCCCGAGCGCGCTCGGCGTAGCCCTCGGCGCGCTCCAGGAAGCCGAGGATCGAGCGCCGATCGAGCCCTTCTGGCGAGATGCTCTCGCCGATGCCCATGCGCACGATCTCTCGCGCGTTCAGGCGCTGCTCGACGGTCGACTCCGGAACCACCAGCACCGGCTTCGCGAGCGCCATCGCCTCCCCCATCAGCTGGTTACCCGCCGTGCTCAACACCGCTCGGCAGCTCGCCAGGTCGCGCAAGAACCCGTCGCGCTTCGGCGCTCGATAAGTGATCGCGCCCTCTCGCGCGTCGCGCCCGAGCCCATACAAACGCACCTCGCTGCCCAGCGACCCGAGCGTGTCGAGCATGCGCGGCGACAGCTGCGACGTGCCCTGGTTGAAGTACACGAGCAGGTGGTCGCCCGCGCTCGGCTGGACATGGCGCAGATGCTCGCCGAGCAGCGGCCCCACCAGCTTCACGGCGGAGTGCCGCGGCGTGGCCGGGAAGAAGCTCGACACGAGGACGCGCTCGGGCCAACGCATGAGCCAGCGGTAGGCGCAGCGATCGAAGAAGCTCTCCAGCCAGTCGATGAACGGCAGCGCCACGTGACAGTGTACGAGCACCCCGAAGTGATCAAATCCGATGCGCGGCACGCCGAGCTGTTGCGCCGCGGCGTTCGTCCAGGGCTCGGCGTCACAGATCACGACGTCGGGCGCGAAGGCCCGCATTTCGGCGGCGACGGCCTCGACGCCGGGCCCGCGCCGCACCAGATCCAACAGCATCGGCAGGTTGCTCCGCAGCGTCAGCCAGCTGTCGCGCTTGCCGCCGCGATAGCGCAGGCCGAGGCACGGCACGCGCGTGACGGGTTGCCGCGTACCGAGCAGGTCGTGAGCATCACCGCCAGCGAACACCCGGATATCGTGGCGAGGGCCGAGGGCCTCGAGCGCGGCGAGCGCGCGTGTCGCGTGGCCTCGACCGTAACCATGGACACCGTACGCAATACGCATGTAGGCTCCGAAGCAGGAGCTGGGAGCGATCGACCCGCGTTTTCCCTGCTCGAGTGCTGAGCAGTCTAGTGCTCGTCACTCAGGCAGAGCGTGACAATGCCGGAACGATTGCGTGAAGGCGCCCGAGCTCGACGCAAGCTCGAGCTTTCGCTCGACGTCCCTCGAACGCAGCGCCGCGCGCGCGTCGCTCAGCGCACGCTCAAGCGCCGCTCTTCGACGATTTGCTGCCGTTCGCCTCGGCGAGTGCGTGGCTGATGGCGTCGGCGCGAGTCGTGAACAGGTTGGCACGATAGCCTTCCTTCATCGCCGCGACCGTGATGATCTGCCCGACGCCGTTGGGCTTGTGTACGTAGCGAGCGAGCCCTGAAGCAAAACGCTCGCTGTAGGCGCTGACGACGCGCCCGTAGAGCGCCGCGACGGTGGGGCGAATGTAGAGGCCGTCGACGCAGACGACGATCGGGAACTTGCCCTGCCGCTCCTGGAAGATGGCCTCGAGCTTGACGTGCAACTCGTCGCTCCAGCGCTGCACTTCATCGGCGCTGGTCAGCGAGAGCCCCGAGGGGTGCGACACCAGCGCCACGCCGAGCTTCGGTTCCCAGCGCACCTGGATGACCTCGACCCCCGCTCGCGGTGAGGCGAGGGTTCGGCGCGATTCAGGAGGTAAGGTCCGGTCGGACATGCACGCTCGGGCGCCCCCAGACGAGCCACGCCCCGCCCCAAGGCTGTTCCCTCTCTGAGCGACGCTCCCACCCGAGACTTGAGCCTGCCGGCGCTCATCGGGGTCGAACTCGTGTCATGCTGAAACGCCCGAGATGCCTTCGCCCAGCGCTCGCGCGAGGGCGACGGCTATTTGGTGCGCACGGTCTCGACGTCGATGCCAGCGGCCGCCGCGACGTAGCGCCGTACTGCCTCGGCGAGCCCGAGATACAGCGCGTCGGCCACCAGCGCGTGACCGATCGAGACCTCGAGGATCTCCGGCACCTCGCGCGCGAGCAGCGGCAGGTTCGCGAGGCTCAGATCGTGGCCGGCGTTCACCCCGAGCCCCGCGCCGCTCGCGGCCCGAGCCGAGTCGCGGACCCGCGCGAGCTCGGCACGCGCTCGTGGGGTGCCGAAAGCAGCGCCATAAGGCTCGGTGTAGATCTCGACGCGGTCGGCGCCAACCTGCGCCGCCTGCGCGATCTTCTCCGGATCCGGATCCATGAACAATGCGACGCGGATGCCCTCGGCCTGGACGGCGGCGACGATGGGCGAGAGCAGCTCGAGGTCGTCCGGCAGGCTCCAGCCGTGATCGCTCGTGACCTCGCCCGGTGTCACCGGCACCAGCGTGAACTGAGTGGGGCGGAGCTCGAGCGCAAGCGCCACGAGCTCGGGCCGCGGGTCTCCCTCGAGGTTGAACTCGACGCCGCGCTCCGCGCAGAGAGCGCGAATGCTGCGCACATCGTCTTCGCGGGCGTGGCGGCGATCGGCGCGCAGGTGCAGCGTGATGCCGGCAGCGCCCGCCGAGATGCACGCCTCTGCGGCGAAGGCCGGCCCCGGATTGTCGGCGCCGCGGCTGTTCCTGAGCAACGCGACCTTGTTCAAATTCACGGACAGCTGGATCAATGCAGGACTCCCGATTGCGGCACTTGGCGCTCGCTGCCGAGCGACGGCCCGAGCAGCTTCGCGAGAGCATCCGGTTCGAGCGTCTCGCGAGTCAAGAGGGCGTCGACCAGACTGTCGAGCTCGACTCGATGGTCCTGGACGCGACGCTCGGCCTCGCGCTGCGCGCTCACGATCAGCTGGCGCACCTCGTCCTCGATCTGCCGCACGGTCGCGTCGCTGGTCCCGCCGTCGGCAGCGAGCCGCTGGCCGAGGAACGGATGCTCCACCTTGTGCTCGTGGAACACCGGCCCGACCTTGTCGCTCATGCCGAAGTGCGCGACCATCTTGAAGGCGATCTCGGTCGCTTGCTTGAGATCGTTGGCGGCGCCCGACGACACGCTGCCGAGGACCGTTCGCTCCGCCGCAAACCCGCCGAGCAGCACCGCGAGCCGCGACTCGAGCTCGGGCTGCGTCTGGATGTGTCGATCCTCCGGCGGCGTCTGCTGGGTGACGCCGAGGGCCATGCCACGCGGCAGGATGCTGACGCGCCGGAGCGGCTCGGAGTAGGGACCGAAATGGGCGGCGATGGCGTGGCCGCTCTCGTGCACGGCGACACGCCGCTTCTCCTCTGGGTGCAGCTTACCCTCGCGCGGATCACCGAGCACGATCTTCTCGTAGGCGGAGTCGAAGTCGCGCTGGCCGATGAGCTCGGCGTCGCTGCGAGTGGCGGCCAGCGCTGCCTCGTTGACCAGGTTCGCCAGATCGGCGCCCGAGAAGCCGGGAGTGTCGCGCGCCAGCTGGTCGAGGTCGACCTCCGGCGCGAGCGGCTTGTCGCGCGTGTGCACGTCGAGGATCGCGCGGCGCGCGTCGAGCTCTGGACGATCCACCAGCACGCGCCGATCGAAGCGCCCCGGGCGCAGGAGCGCGGCGTCGAGCACATCGGGGCGGTTCGTGGCCGCCAGCACGACGGTGAGGTCGTTGCGATCGAAGCCGTCCATCTCGGAGAGCAGCTGGTTCAGGGTCTGCTCGCGTTCGTCGTTGCCGCCGCCCAGCGCGCCGCCGCGCGCGCGCCCGACCGCGTCAATCTCGTCGATAAACACGATGGCGGGCGCCGCCTTCTTGGCCTCGGCGAACAGCTCTCGAACCCGCGAGGCGCCAACGCCCACGAACATCTCGATGAACTCCGAGCCGCTGATCGAGAAGAAGGCCACGCCCGCTTCGCCCGCGACCGCGCGCGCGAGCAAGGTCTTGCCCGTTCCGGGCGGGCCCACCAGCAAGGCCCCGCGCGGCACCTTGCCGCCGAGCCGCCGGAATTTCTCGGGATGCTTCAGGAAGCTCACGACCTCCTTCAGGTCTTGCTTGGCTGCCTTGAGGCCAGCCACGTCCTTGAAGCTGAGGGAGACGCTCGTCTGCTTGTCGAAGCGACGGCTCTTGCCTTTCAGCACTCCCGCGAACGGCCCGCCGCCGCCCATCATCTGCTGCGCCCGCCGCGACAGCCACACCCAGACACCGATGATCAGCGCCCAGGGCAATAGCGTCGCGATCAGCTGGACCGCGAACGGCTGCTCTCGACTGCGCACTCGGATGTCGACGTCGGCCTTGCGCAGAGCGGGCAGCAGCTCAGGATCGGGGTCGGGGCGCAGAGTCTGGAAGTTCTGGAACGTGATCGCGCCGCGCGCCTCGGGTTGCTTCAGGTCGCCGATGAGCTTCTCGCCCTCCAGCGTGACGGCGCTGACCTTGCGTGCCTCGACCAGGCGGTAGAACTCGGAATAATCGAGGGAAGGATACGCGAGCTCCTGGTTCGCCAGCGATTGCCAGATCGCCATGCCGACGAGGAGGAGCCCGAGAACCACCCAAGCCTTCCAGGAAAACGGCTGACCAGGGGCGGGCTGCGGGGGCCGGGGGCCGGGTGGAGCCTCAGATGGACGGGCTGCTGGCCGGGTCGTTTGTGTCATTGAGGTAAAGAAACTTCTATCACGAGCAATGGCGGCGAAGTCGCGGTTGGCCCGCAGTCCATCCCAACGGCCAGAGGACCCAAATCCGAGCCCTCCCTCAGTCGCGCGGACTTCGGCGCTGCGCCTTTGCTTCGCCGCGAGCCCGCTTGTCCGCCACGCGGCGAGCCTTCGCCGAGCGCGTGGGCCGAGTGGCCACGCGTCGCCGCGGCGGCAGACGGATCGCGAGGAGCATGCCGGCGAGGCGCTCCTCTGCGTCGCGCTGGTTGCGCGGCTGCGATCGATAGCGGTCGGAGGTGAGGATAAAATCTCCCTCGCCGCTCACATGCGAGGGGTGTGCGGCCACCAGGCGCTGCTTCTGCCCCGGATTGAGCGCGCGCGTGGTCGCCAGCTTGAGGCGCAGTTCTACCTTGGTGGACACCTTGTTGACGTTCTGACCGCCGGGGCCGCTGCTGCGGACGTAGCGAAACTCGAGGTCAGCGGCCGGCACGACCCATCCCGGAGCCACTTCGAGCATGCCCGAGATCCTAGGTCAGTCCGCGCGCTCGAGCCACTTGGCGGCGAGAGCCGTCGACATTTCCCTACCGGTGCTACGCTGGTCGCCGAGCTCCCGATGATTCGAAACGCCTGCGCCGAGCCCCGCCCTGTCTTCCTCACGCCCGCTCGGGTCGAGGCGCATTCACGGCGCTTGCGAGGCGGGCGGCCCCGCTCGCTGGGCCGTCGCGTGCGTGCAGCGTGCGGAGCCGCGACCCTGGCGCTCGCGCTGGGCAGTGCCTGCGCCGATGACCCCGCGCCAGCGCCGCCCCTCGGTGTCGATGCGGGCCCCGACTGCGAGCTCGGTACTCGCAACTGCGATTGCGTCGGCGGCACGCGCTGCGGTCAGGGCTTGGTGTGCCTCGTCGGGCGCTGTTCGCTCAGCGCGGGCCAACCGGATAGGCCTCCCGAGGCTCCGCCGCGTCCTCGCCCGCCCAGCCCCGTGCTGCCCGAGCCCGACTCGGGCGTCACGCCGCCAGCGGATGCCGACACGCCCGACGCCAGCTCACCGGAGGGCGACACGCCCGACGCGAACGCCCCCGACGCACAGGCAACGGCAGCGGTGGGCGCGGGAGATTGATGGCTGGCGCTGGCGCGCGCTCAGCTCGCTGGCGGGCCGCTCACTCGATGGTGATGGCGCCATCCTGCCAGAGGAACGAGACGCTGAAGCGCCCGTCGCTGCCGATCTCGGTGCCCCACACGGTGCTGCTCGCCTGGTGCTCGGTGGGGCTGAAATTCAAGACCGTGCCGATGCCGATGTCGAGATTGACGACCCTGGTATCTAGCGTGCCCACGAACTCGTCCGTGTTGAGCCGAGGCCCGTTCAGCATCAGCGCTTCGGTGAACAGGCGCGTCACGACGTAGCCTTCGAGCGACGTGAAGGTGGGGCTGCCCGAGTCGAGCGCCCGGATGTCTTCGCGATAATCGACCACGCAGGGCGCTTGCGACTCGTAGTCTGGCACCACCTGTGTGACCATCACGTTGTCCGTGTAGCTACGGGGCTGGTTCGTGATCACGTCGACATAAGGCTCGTTCGCCACCAGTGCCTCGGCGAGCGAGTCGCTGCCGACGAACGACACGTTCATGAACAGCACGTCGAGGCGTGCGGCTCGGTTGACGTCGGCGTTGAGCCAGTCCTTCACGCCGCGGATGAAGCGCTCGCCCGGGCCGTACGTGTCGACCATGATGATCGCGACCTGCTCCTTGACTGTCGAGTTCTCCGGCGCGCGCGCCAGCACACCATCCAGGAAGGTGCTGGTCTGCGCCACGGCGGGCGGAACGGTCGAGAGCTCCTCGCGATTGTATCCGACGCGAGCGATAGCGTTCTCTTGCGGCAGCTGCCACACGTTGCTGTTGTAGGCAGCGACGACCCCGTTATAGCCAGCGTCACCGAAGCTGTCGTTCTGCGCGAACACCAGGATGCGCCGATAGTCTTCTTCGGGCCTGGTGATGACGGCGGGGATGCGCCCGCGATAGAGGTACTCCACCATCGCCGCCGTCTCGTCGAAATACCCCGCGCGGTAGTTGTAGACATAGGGCGACTTGGTCGAGTCGCGGAGGTATGTCTGCGCGCCGGTGAACGGCGCGAAGAACACGACCCGGTTCTTGGTGGCTACGGGCGCCGTCGCCAGCATGGTCGGCGTGCCGATGTTGCCCACCAGGGCGAAGACGCCACCATCGCCGCGTACGTCAGGGGTATCTTCCTCGGGGACGACCTGCTCGACGTCGAGCAGGTCGTACATCATCTCGACCGCCGTCTCCGGGTTGTAGTTGTCGTTGCGTTTCTCGAGCTCGACGCGCCGCCCGTAAGCGCCCCCCTCTGCGTTGAAACGCTTGAGCATGGCCTCGATGCCGCGGCTCATCTCCTTGCCGAGATCCTCGCTGGGACCTTCCATCGGCCCTATCATGCCGATCCGGATCGGCTCGACCTCGTTGGTCGGAACGCAGGCGAGCTCACCGTTCAGGCTCGAGCAGGTCTCTCCCGAACCGCAGTCCGCGTTGCTGCTGCAAGAAAAGTTCGTTCCGCTCAGATCGGGCGATGAGCACGCCGCGACCAGAAGAACCCCCCCGAGGCCAACGAGGTAAGAAAGCGAACGCATCATGTTCAGAAACTCCCTTGGACCAGCACGGACGTTCCGTCTCGCGATGGTGCAAGCGAAAAACCGAGAGCCGGGCCGGGCTGCGGCTCGGGCGAGCTCTCGTCGTCAGCACTGACGAGAAGCACGACGTACGTGGCCGCGAGGGCGCCAGCAAGCCCGAAACTGACGCCGCCGGCGAGCTTTTTGGTGTCACCGGAGCTGACGAGGTCGTCGGCTTCCCGGCGTGTCAGATCCGAAACAGAAGCAGGGTCACCGTATCCGCGCGCGTCTGTCACTTTCGCATGGTCGTTAGCACCCAGCAGGTACAGCGCCGTTCCAGCCACGGCGAACGCGGCGCTTCCCCCGAGAACCACCCACGGCAAAGCCGAGCTCGAACTCTCCTCGCGCGATGCGCTCGCAGGCGCGGCGGGCGGTGGCTGGGCGGGCGCGAGCGGCTTCGCCGCGTCTGCCGGCGGCTGGGCGCTCTGGGCCGGGCTGTTCCTCGAATCGCGCAAGGCC
>Ga0247763_1000434_pt1 | contig 24978 bp, 21 predicted proteins | sample UWRJL141409B4_FD_179926 | JGI IMG/M metagenome (GOLD analysis project Ga0247763, IMG submission 179926) | Plant litter microbial communities from Arlington Agricultural Research Station in Wisconsin, United States - UWRJ-L141-409B-4 | ecosystem: Environmental > Terrestrial > Plant litter >...
TGACGTCTGTTGGCCGCCGACACGTCGCCGAGGCCGTTTCGGTCTGTCCGTATCAGCAAGGCCCTTACACTTTCGGCATAGTACTGCTTCATGGTGACTTCATCGGCCCTGCCAAGGGCTACGGCGCTATCATTCCAAAGGCGAAGTGAAAGGGAAGTGCTGTTACAAACTAAGAACAGCGATAGCTCGGAAAGCTGCCGACCAACGCAACTATTGTTGTCGGGAAGCATTTACTTGCTCGAGGCCATGACCGCTGTCGGATTTTGGGAGTTGGCTGCAAGGAGAAGAGAAGGAAAACCTGTTCTCCATTTTACTGTTGGTGCAGGTTTATTTTTGTATCGTTGAGAATTAGACTTCCAAGCTTCGGTGGCATACAATAAGGTTTTGATTGTGTCATGAATCAGAGGCTAGGCCCCGCCTTGCCCATGACCTTATCACCACTGGCGGAACAAATACAGCGCGGTGGATCCAAAGGGTGACATGTATCAAGTCGCTGACACGGAGCTAGTTGGAGAGGGTTGGTTAGGTAAGCTTCGGCCGCTGAAACTTGCATCTCAAACGAGTCTGCGGCCGGAATTACTCACAGAAATGGATGACGTGGCTGCTAGAGATGACGCGTAAGAGTTGTGCGCCCCTTCCGTCAATAGTCTCGTGTTGGATGGACCCTCCCATTGGTGGGCCTACCTTTCTCCAGTCCCAGACGTGCATGCATGTGAGTTGCCTTTTCCTCCTCTCCACCACTACAACAGCAGCAGCCACACCCCATGGTACTGCAGATCACTCTAATGCCTCGGGATTAGGCAACGTTGAACCAAGGTCACCTCCTCTCCATCGACATGTCGGCCACCATCGACAGAGACGAAAACGGCAATCAGTGGATGCGAGGTCAGTGTATCAACGAATGGGTAGATCTCGAGCGAGGGGAACTCGGTATCCAGGTTCCGCTCCATTCAACGCAGGTGTGTCATTTGTCAAGTTTGTGTGCTGAGAGGTCCACTCCGCTCTACGCTGTCGCTAGCTGCAGTGTGGCGGCTAAGAGAAACCTGGCACTCGGTTGCATTGATCGTTCCTAACATTAGCATAATCCGGGGTTCGCCTAGCAACTACCGGGTCCGATCTCCATTGAGCTTAGTGATCCGCGGTCCCCGCTGCGGATCTTAAGGGAGAGGTGTATAGAATGCGCATGTAATTTATATTCAATGGTGCCGGGTAGCCAATCGTGAGGATCCCCCAAAGTGGGTGCATTTTATGAAACGACTCCCCTTGGTGCGCTTAAAGCCTGGAACATGAAGCCAGAATGTAAAATGTACAACCTTGCCGTAAATAGTCGTTCAGCATTCCATACCTACTTATAACATGCCCGACGGACGTCTCCTTCTCTAGCAAAATCAGGACTGGAGTGACCTGGCGCAGCATGCGAAACTACAAGATGCGTGATACTCTTGCATTTCTCCTCGCCGTCGCTGCCCCCCTCGCGGCAGCTCAGTGCAACAAAATCCAAATCTTCACGGCAGTCGGCCATGGCGAGACATATCCAGGAGTGCAGCGATCCATTACCACGGCCATCTGTCGGGGACTGTCCAGCTGCGGTGTCGCCAACATCCAATACCCGTCGACGGTGAGCGGCAAGGGCTGCCAAGCCGTGGAGGAGGGTATTGCGACGGGTCGGACGGTCATTACAGAATACGTGACGAAATGTCCGGACTCAAAAATTGTGGTCATGGGATGGTCCCAGGTGCGTACACCAAACCATGTAGTACCATTCTTGGCATGTTGGGAGACAGATTAGTAACCATATCTCATTCATTTATAGGGTGCCTCTGTTGTTGGCGATCTCCTCGCCGGTGGAGGGGGCCCAGGTAAAGGGGCAATGGCAGGCTGCACACAGGCGACAACTGGACCAATGGATCCCACAACCTCCCCTGGAAGTCACAGTTCGTATTCCCCCGGTTGCCTCTTACACTGAGATAATAACTAACCGCATCTAGTCGTTGCCGTGGCCTTGTACGGCAACCCTCGTCACAATGCCAATCAGAAGTTCAACGTCGGTACAGGATCAGCCACGGACGGGGTTAGATATCCCCGCCTTCCTTCCTGCGAGGAGCAGTTGTTTGCTGACCAGTCACTTCCGCTAAACAGGTCATGGCGCGTCCGGCCGATAATCTGGCAGTTTTGCAGACATGGGGGGACAGACTTCAAGATTATTGCGCAAGTGGGGATATTGCCTGCAACGCCGGCAATAATAGCGGCGCACACTCGAGCTATTTTTCCAATAGCTACGCTTCCGTCCCAGCGCAGTGGATTAGATCCAAGCTTGGAGTTTGAGGTCTTGCCGCTCTAATGGCCTGGGAATTCTGTGGCGGGGCCTAGTTCGGGATGGTGTAATCACCTATGGCAGTTCCTCAAAGGTCTATACACAAGGTCGCACTGTTTGGCAAGTCTCTCTCTTGGCACCCATTTCGATGGTCGGGCGGTCTTTTGACTTCCCGGGCTTCCAAGTACGTCTTCTACATACAGGTAGGTATACAAACGCTCACCCTCGAAACAGCGCGTGTATTTGGCCGCCATCGCGCCGCACATGGGTCCAACTACGCCCTAACAAAGCGCCGGGCAAGATGATACACATGTACCGATGTAGACCGCCGTGGTAACCCGAACTGGGTGTTATGTCTGCTCTCATGTCACGAGGATCACACGCATACAGCCTTACCCTGCCCACGGCAAACTTCTCAAGAGAGGAACGACGCTCTTTGCTTGTTACAATAGCTCTGCCCCTTAGTTCCAGCTCGTTATAAATGTCCGCTGCAGTGTCCAAGATGAACGAGGAAAAAAAAAAGGGGGCCCAAACCCAAGATTCATCTATCTGTGCGGGTAGGGCACTGGTCAAAGTACTGGCAATCCTGTTGCCAATATTCTTTCCCTTAAAAGCGCTCCAATTCCATCTTTAAGGACCCGTTACCCCTACATTGGCACCACCCTTGGGGTTCTAACACTGTCGGCAGCAGGTGGTACCGATACATATATCTTTTGCCTAGAAAACTGTTAACGACGGATTTTGATCACGAGATTCCTGACTCGAGGGAGAAAAACGAACATGAACGCAGAAAAACTTGGGACCCCCGCAGTATCCATTGACACACCAACCGGGTGGGCATTGCGCAAGGGCGACAGCCGCGACGCAAAGCGGTAAGATGACAGAAGTGAGATGCATATCGCTATTTGCAAAAGTCGTGACTTTTGTATTCGTTAATTGTGCTCTATGTGTGTGAGTGTGCGCGTGGATCTGATAGATCTCCTGCTTTCTAAGAGACGCAGAGAACACTCGTTTATATAATTGTATCTCCAAGGACCTCCGTTCAGTGGACACCGAGCCCAGAATAGGACTACGATATCTATATGCCAAGCGTGTAGTCCGCCTCACATGCCCTTTTGTGGAGGCTGAGCCATTATTGTATTGTACCAAGTGCCGTGGTTCCGCCCGTGCCGGCCTCTTGCATTCCTCGTTGGCCCTCAGCAACACTATTCGGCTATTGATGGACTTGTTGGTTCACTTTAGGACCCCCGCAAGACACTTTTGTGCCAATGGCTTTTCGGATCACCAATCACTTACAATCCACCTACAATAATGGGCGCAACTGTGCCACACGTGGATTGTTGGTACCATGGGCTAATCCCCATGCTACAATTACACCCTGCTTCTCAGGATTACCCTCTCCGTTCTGGCGAAATCCACGCGTGCATGGCGTGGAGCTGGGTTGGTCTTGGTGATGCTGTTGCGAGCTACTCTTGCGAGCTGGCTGGGTTTGACCGAGTCCCAAACCCACCATTCAATCACCCCCTTGCCGCAACGGAAAACGACAATGTCGGCGCGGGTAACTAGGATTCTTTTTTACGGTTAAGCCACTTCTACGCTTGCCCTCTGCTGGTGTCCTAACTAGCATTGTTATATCATTTTGAGTCGAAATGATTCAACGCTCATACTTTCAGGGTCCCACTTAAAAGACGGAGTGATAAATCTCCAGCGACCACCTGTGCCAGTGCCAGATACCTGGCCATTCGAAAAACAAGGTTTAGCACTTGAGAAAAGTTAAAATTTCAATGTCTCGCTGTAAGTCACGCACCTAACGCGGCCTCAATTGCGCGTAGTCCAACTGCGCCATCAGTCCAACTGAGCGATCAATCCGACCCCGCAACCAACCCAGCTTCCAAAACGAGTTCCAGTCCAGTTATTGGAAATCGGGGTCGCTGTCTGTGAAAGCTCCAAGATTCTTTCCCACCTTGCCGGTTTAACTCCGGGTACCCTGTGCACAGGTGCCAGTTCATGACCTTGTCTACCTATCTACCTATCCACTTCATCCCAAGCCCCAAGTGGTAGAGGTCTCTTTGGAGGACTGAGGCCCTCCAAAATGCCAGATATTGGGGCGGTTTCATATCCATCCTGTTCAATGACAGCATATGTCTACTTTTTAGTCCACATGTCCAACGTCCTGGAAATGCACGTAGTACTTGACGGGCAGAGAAAGGCCCTATCTAGGTAGGTAGGTGCGTAGCAACTAGAAAGGCCAAGAATTTTAGCAGAATTTCATTCCCTGATCACATTACGAGCCGGCGTCAATGTGTCGACAAGTAACAGGGGCTTGCCTAGACAGAAACATGAACAAAGAACAGAACCCTGTGTCAACTTCTAGTCTGGGTCTCGGGAGGGATAATGAGGAGAGAAACCCACAGGCAGTTGGGGCGGCTGGATTCATCCTCAGGGGTCGATGCATGAATGATAAGGGAGCTTTTGGTTTTAGTGCTGTTGCGTTACGGGGTTCAAGTGGGACCAGACATGCTACCTTTGGAACTGAGCCAGTCTATCGTTAACAAAGAATCTTTTGATCCCAAACAACAACTTAAAGGAAATTGATGAATAACACGGGAGAAAACCCGAAAGATAGACAAAGAAGCGTGGGAATTTTTACTGGACGCGAACGTCTAACATAAAAAAAGTCAAGATTGGTGGCACGGGATGCGTTGACACTAAGAGACTGTACCTTTGGCCACCTCCACAAGTCAATCGCTCCTTTAGCTTTTCCTGCAGGCCCTTGACTTTTTTTTGCTGAGACCAAACTGGTACATTCCAAGTAAGCGCCAAGGTCCCCTTTGCGGTGTAGATATGACAACAGCTAATAATTGCCAAGTTCGTATTCCCGGCGTCTACATGTATCCGCCGCTACGCGAGTCGACCAGTTCAATTTAAGCCGCCTGCCTCGTTCCAGTCAACCAACTGTACAATGCCACAGACTCGCTCAACCACGATGGAAGCCCGCAGAGCTGGCAACCTTGCTTGGGACCTGGAATACGAGGAGCTGCCCTCCACAGGCCGGCGCAGACGAAATGGACTTTACCCCGTAGCGTCTCTCACAGATTCCACCACTTCCACGGTCTCGTCGGGATTCATAACTTCGGTGTCCTCCAAGGAAGCGGCGCCGCGTATACGCTTCCCATTTCCCGAGCCGATGATAATTGGCATAGGGAACGATCATAAAAAAGTTGGAGAAGTTCGGGGCCGCCACCACGCTGATATAAAGTCTGCTATTGTGTTGCCTCGTCGTCGCGCCTCTTCTTCCTCGGCCAGGTCCCGGTCAAGAGGAGCCTCTCGTCGTCGCCGTCGTCATCGTCATCAACGACGGACTCTTTTCGTTGCTCTCGTCATGCTTGTGATCGTCAACAGCCTGGTCTTTTGTCTTCAAGATGGCCTTGACTACTTCCTCCCCCCGATCATCACCGTGCGCCACCTATCCGTCGAGCAAGTGGTGGGTCAACTTGCCGTGGATTCCGTCTCAGCTATCCTACCGCTCGAGGAACCTGGGTCCTGCGATCCGAAATGGGATATGCCCCAACTTCAAGATGACAGGGATTTTTCATCCGCTTGGACTCCCTCAGCTGTTCTCGCTCAACACAGTCACCGCATCGGCCAACTCTGCGAGTACGCGACCACGGACCACTTCAAGCGTCGGCCGGACCTGACGCGGCTTTGCCATGATTTTCGCCAAGGGGTACGTGCGGCTCGGGATTTTAAACTTGGAGATTGGGAGTCGCTGGGGGCCGCGCACGTCATGCTGCGGGGGGCCAATAGCATGTACAACGCGGAAGCCAATCTTGACGATGATGCCAATTTTTTTGGGGACAACGATAACCCAGACGGAATAAACCAAACGGCCATGGCCATTAGCGGCATCTACGTCGACCTCGTCGAGTACTGGCACGAGAATTTCCGATCCTTGGTCAAATCTATTGCCGAATATGACAATGCCATTGGTCTCATGGAGGCTAGTGAGGGTTATATCCTCGACGCTTTTGACATGTACGTCAACAAAGCCATATATTCACACCAACAACCGAAAAGACCGTGGCGGAAGCAGCAAACGCAGCAAAACCAAAACCAAAAGCCGTCGAAAAAGGAGCTGCAAAAGCGGAAACCTGCGTCCCTAGACCCGCGGATTTTGGAAATGGAAAAGATTCTCACGAGTATCCGCGCCAGTCCCGACCACTGCTTTGTCTCGCGAATGCGAGGGCTGTCTGCTAACGCCGTTACGGCAGCTACCTCGATGTATGAGAAAACCGGCTTGATCCTCCAGGACTTGACCATGCTTGGCGATTACAACTGGCGACTCGATTACCAGGCCAAACCCACCTTGCTTGACGACCAAAATTTCTGCCCCCCTTGTCCGCTTCCCGGATCGAAGTGGCGACATCGCCATTGCCTATGGGTCTTTGATGACTTACTGACTTTGCGATTGAGTTTGGAAAAGGCAGCCGAAAAAGTTACGGAACGGGTTCGCCGGGCGGTAAAGATTTCGGAGGCAGCGGCCGCGGCAGACGCGACAAGGACCGCTGAGAACCGTGTATGGTCCAAGTTGCGGAAGAGGTTCTGGCTATAATCTCCACGTCGAACATTGAATCATTTTAAGTCCAGTACATCGCAAAACATGATGTGATCACGAAGCCACTCTGTGACTTGTATCAAATTTCTGTAGTTAAAAGAGGAGGACAGCAATGCACCAGCATGCAAAGAAACTTCAAGATAACCTACAAAACTCCCGGTAGCCACACTCTTGATATCAACTCCTTGCCATCACTCTTGTGCCCTAGGAAAATAACACAGACTGTCCAACACGTCCTCAAGGAGCCGGGACTTTGCCACCAAGCATGTAGTCCATTACCTCATCCCCGGTCCATTTCCTGGACGGAACCCAGGCTCCAGTTTCATCTTTGATGCATCCACCCACGATTACACCCGTCATCCAATAGCCACACCAATAGGCAGCACCAGAACAGCCCGTGAAGGTCGGCGTCGGTCCCATACTGCGATTGGGGCACCATGTCGCGGGGTCCTCTGGTGGTTCGCTGTGGTTCACCACGTCGACAGGAAGCGCGTATGCGGTTTGCTGAAGGGCGGCCACGAGGAGAAGCCTGGACACTTGTTTGTAAAGCATATTTGATGAGATATATTTGTGAAAAGACTGTGTCTTGTATTTCAGGGACCGGAGTGAATCGGGATAAGTTTAGAAGACACGACTGTCCCGTGCAGCTGGAACACAAAAGATATATGTCGAGATTCACCAGCACGACCAACCTTACCGAGCTTTGAACCTATAGTTCAAACTTGGAACCACAAATGAGTGAACCAATAGGAGTTTTGAAAATATCCACATCCATTTGGGTATAGCAGACTGTGCGGGTTGTTCGGGAGTCTCGGTTAACTTTAGATTGAAGGTTCCACTTTTAAATGCCGAACCGGGTTGCCGATCGAGGTCGCGCATCCAGCAATTGGACGCAGTAGTTCAGGCATCATTTATAGGGCAAGCCCATCCCCTGTCAAGCTAGATTCAGTTTAAGGGTATAAAGTCGTCAAAATGTCCTGCAGCAGCGACTTGTGTGCGTTGGAGAATGAACCTCTCCGCGGGGCCGAGATGAGTGAGAGCACCTATACCAGTCTTATGCTAAAGACGCATAGAAACAATGGTCTCAATGGGAAATACCATAATGCTAACGCACTACCAGACCTAGATCAAACGTCTGGTTTATTAATAGCGATTATATTTAACTTTATGCGAAAGCCTTACATAAGAGGTATATATGATACTATCGTACAATGGCTTCCAATAATATCTTCGTACGATAAAACTGCTTTAGTCCTTGCGGTATAGTGGAAACGGTAATAGTATATTACTGTAACGACCTGTATGGCCGTCACCCAGAGCCGGGGCGGCCTGATGATACCCGTAGCTGGGACCGTAGGGAAGACAGTGCGTGGACTACGTACTGGGCTAGAGGTGCAGCTAGCACCAAACAATTACAATGTGCTTGGTGGTATAGTGTGCGATTAGACGTTTGGACCCCATAGTTATTGTTAGAAACGGTGCACTATTGTTGTGATTACTACTAAAGCGATTAGCAAGATGAGGATTGTAATTGCTTCTGTTCTCTGGCTCTCTGGCGAAGCCAGAGGGCCATATTTTGTGTTTCTACGTGTATGAACTAGATCGCAGGGTTGCGGCTGATCGAACGGATTGATCGCTACGCTTCCCAGGTCGGGGCTACGATCCACTCCCCAGACCGTACCCTCCTTTTTGACAGTGACAAACCGTGGCTCCAGCCAGCTGAGTTGACGTAATTAGTTTAGCTTCCCTGAGCTCCATTCAGCTCCATTCGTTATACTTCCTTTCCGGCCTCTAGCCAGAACCCTTCCTTTCTGGCAGTTCCACGTGATGATATGCTTTATATGATGACATGCCCACATGATGACATCCTCCACTTGATGATATGCTTTATTTGATAATATATTCCACTGGATGCCATGCTAGAAAAAAGAAAGGGTGTGAAAATAGCGGCATATCATAAGGTAAAGAGTGATGCAGAGCTTATAAGGGCCAGTTACCGCATTAGATGCCGCCGCCTAACCCGGCGGCATCTAATATGACAATTGACCCCTGTAAGCTCCGCATTACCATTTACTTATGATGTGCGGCTATTTTCACACCCTTTCTTTACCTACCATGTCATCAAGTCAAGCATGTCATCAAGTGGAGCATGTCATTAAGCAGCCCATTGGTTAGGCGGTCAGCGGTAGAGCCAACGTCGACAGCGTGATTAGAAGCGTTTACGAGGCAGCCTGGAGATGAAGCGCGGAACAAGCCGAATGATGAAGGCAATTGGTGATGTAGAGGCAGCTATCATTAGATCTGGGCTCGTCGCCGACCCGAAAAGTCAGATGTAGAGTAAAAGGCGAAATGGGTGTCACAGATATTTAGTTAACTTTTTGAGAGAAGGTTACGAGCATGACCGCGATTACTTTGTCAACCTCTACTGGCACGACATCCACTCGGACCAGGTCTTGCAGCGTCTCAACGTTTCCCTGTCCATCGGTCTCTCTTCCAACACTGCAGCCACCGTCTCGCTCGCGATGGCTCCAACACCCTTCCCACCGCCCGCACTGACTACGTGCGCAAGCTCCTTTCGTACATTTTCGGTAGTTTCTGCTCGTTCCCCGGCTGTCCACTTTCAAGTGCACAATATCGCCTGCCATAACGCCTGCAGTAAGCATTCCCGTCAGCGCGCCTTCGTGGAGGACAAGTGTCTCGGCCGGTAGCAGATCAAGAATTGGCTTCATAGTCCGGCTGGTCGACTACTCCTGGAATGCTGAGAAGTCAGCCTGTAAGGCGATGATGACGATTACAAAGAATGGCGAGGGCAAGATTCGTGACCGAGTCAGCGGTCACCAGCAAGGGAAAAAAATGATGACATTTACCCAGAAGACCAGCTGACCTTCGCTGGTCAGTCACTCCGATAATATGCGATTCCACCGCACACTCTTGGCGGGCAAATCCGATGATGTCGAAGCTGCGGTGATGGTAACCGAGGCCAATTTCCTCGAATCGCGGAATACCGCACTCACGGGCAGTATGGTCGTCAACGGCAATGGTGTTAGCGTTGTTATTTTGACTGAACCATGGTCGGCTATGGGACGGGTGTCGCCGGCATCACCACAGGGTGGGGAAAGAGCGATATTGATCCAACGCGGAATCTAGCCGTTTGTGAGGATCATCGTCTGCTTGACGGTCTGTCTCGCCTTATTGATCATGTTAACCTGCGTCGGTTGGTTGAGATTGCAACATCCAGGATTCATGCACGTCGTGGCCGTGCTCAGAAACGCCATAGGGTGCGTTATGTCGTTCATTTCTGAGGGTATGCCGGCCGCGGTTGCGTTGACGCTGATGATGGCGGCCGGGAAGATGAAGGCTGGAAAGCGAAAACACATTTCTGTTATAAAGATATAGTTTCTTGAGAGGTGCAACAAACTGTCTTTTCTATGTAGCTTACGAGCTTAAATAGTTGCTGTAATTGGCGGTTATTTTTCGAAAAGGTTGGGAGGATGGCGCTTAGGGAAATTAATACGTGTGAGGCGCGGCTAATTTCTCGATGGCCCACGCAGCTGCCAAAAACAGCTCATGCGCCCACCCACAATTTCTTCCCCTCTGAAGGCTGGCCTTGGGAATTTCTGTGCTTTTTCCCCCAAGCTATATCTGACTCCTGGCTCTATGGGCCCCTGTTTTCGGCTCTGCCGCTTCACGAATCCCGGATTTCGGCCACGCTGGACCCTTGGATCCGGGGGCTCCCGTTTTGGCCATGCCTTACTCCTGGCTCCAGGGTGCCCCAGTTTTGGCCATACCTTACTCCTAGCTTCACGGGTCCCTGTTTTCGGGTCTGCCGCTCCACGAATCCCGGATTTCGGCCACGCTGGAGCCCTGGATCCGCGGGCCCCAGTTTTGGTCATGCCTTACTCCTGGCGCCGCGGGTCCCAGTTTTGGCTCATAGACAGTTTCTAGCTGTACAGATTTCGGTTCGATGACGGAAACCGTTTTGATGACGGAAACCGTTTCACGTTATAATCTGTAATTGAAATTGGACTTACAAACGGATTACCCTCGTGTTATTTATTTAATATAAGAACCAGCCATTCTTTTTGCTCTGCATTTAACATTATTGGAGCTAAACTTTTCTCTTAATATTTTACGAGTTGACGTAGCTCAACTCCGATACGATACCATACATCTTTACCGACTCTTTGCTCTAGCCATAAGCTTAGACTTACTTCTTGAGCCAAAGCCTAAATATTGCGCTTCCGTCCCAGGATCTTCGACTACAGTCATGGCAGAAAGTCTTCCGGTGCTATCCAGTACTAAGGAACTAGAGTATGTTCCTAGCCTATCTCAGAGAGATACAAAGGAGGCTGCGAAGAAACTGCAAATCACTGGATTAAGTCAAGTTTATCCAGACCCTGGTAATATTTCCGAAGCTACAAAGATCCTAGAGTAGGTAAATAATCTCTGTAATGCGTCTCAGACAACTGACGGCAATCAGCGTTATTATTCTGCACGGCTTAAGTACTCGATCGTCGGAGACGTTTATTGCGTATAAAGTTGATGGCGATAGTGATTCCGGAGATGTCAATTGGTTAACGGATAGCAGCATGCTACCAGCCGTCATGCCTGAGGCACGCATCTTAACATATGACTGGAATGCCAGCTATGATAGTTTTGCTTCCAGCGACATATTTCATGGTCATGCCCGGACTCTGCTGGACCGAGTGTATGTGAATCGAAAAAGAGCGGTAATTATTGTCTCAGAGAAACATCGTAGGATTTTGGGTTTCTTTGGCAGCTAACAGAATAATTAGGGGAGATCGAAATATCCTATTATATTCGTCGCCTCTTGCTTCGGTGGTTTACTTCTAGCCAAGGTATGGTCATTCCCCATCCTCCATCAAAATGCCACTCCTCTACGAGATGGCATACCCCATCGTCAGCTAACCTTAAATCCTACAAGGCTCTTGTACTAGCTTCATTCCGGCATTCACCCCGGGGTGACAAATATGTTGAAATTCTCCATCATACCGTCGGTGCGGCATTTCTCGGTACGCCTTTTCGGGGAAGCTGGCCTACAGGATATAGCGTTGCTCAACTGCGCATTGCCGTTGCTAAGAGCGCAAGCGACGAAGATGGCATCGAATATTCTCGGGAACTTCCCGAATTCTTACGCAGGGGAACTGTAGATGATCCTAGCCCCTTGGATGAGCTTGTCACCACATTCACGGAATTGATCCATTCCGATGATTCTAAGTTTCCAGTCGTATGCGTATACGAGACTCGCCACACTAAGTTCTCTGCTGCCATTCGTACCCTTCCTAGAGGCTTTGTCCAGAACAAAATCAATGTAAATGGACACGGAATCGTAAGTATGCCATTGTTTCAATTTCCAGAGTACATATGTTAATATGTGAAGGTTGTTGGAAGGTATTCCGCATGCCTTCCGGGGGTGGACTCAATCGCACTAGATTGCAGACACAACATGTTGCAGAAGTTTAACTCCCCTGATAATGATGGCTTTGTGCGACTAACGGATAGACTTGTGGATTACGCGGAGGCAGCTGAAGAGACGCTGAGGAAGAAACGTAGGTTTTAAGTTTCTCCAGAGCTTTCGGGTAATTTTTCTCTGTTGGAAGAATATGCTCACCGAGAAATGCCTTAAATGAGTTGAAATGTGCTAACCTAAAGGCTTCGCTGGTGTTTCTTGTCCTTTTTTTGGAATTTTCGCATAGATTTAGTTTAAACTACAAATATCGAGGCTGGACCTTTTTACCTATATCTCATAGTGTTAGATTATACTAATTCGGTGATCGGGGTTTTAGCCTTTGAACAGTACAGTGCATGCGCGTTTGCAACATCAGGCTCCAGATCACTATGCTGTATTTACGCTAGTTAGGGAATCAAGGTTGTCGTAAGGCCCTGATGAAGCGATTATATAACGACCTCAGCGTAACCCGAACCCTAGACAGAGTTCCTGACTGTGTAAGGTAGGTAAGCAGTATCGAAGACACACACAAGGGATGTGCAAACGAGTTGAACACGTTGGACTATGGACCCGAGGACCTGAGGCCGGGTCCTCGCACAGCTGGGTCCTTTTTGATTGGCTGTTCCTGGGATCCACCTTTATGGATGCCTCAGGTTGGAGGTGTCTTTTTTCATGGGTCGTGACAGATTACTGTCACTAAAGTTGCTCACCAATCTTAGCGGTAATCACTGGGAGCAATTGCCCTACTCAACAGTCTTGCCAGTGAGCACAGTAAGAAGCTGCCCTCCTTACCAGCTTTGATTGCTCACTGAGTGAACGCTTGGGGTGGTAAGCACAGCACATCCTTATTGGTCCCTCGGAACTTAGCCTCTCCCTGGTGGTACACTCTTAGCTGATTGGTTCTGAGCGTTTGCAGCTGCCACTTCGGCTGTGACTCGGTTGCATCCACAATGGCCAAGACCAAATGCCTGCATGGTCGACGGCCTGACCGAACAGGAGACAAAGCCCGCAGCAAATATCTTAGCCGGCGTATCGCCCAGTTTTATTTTAGCCGCGAATGTTGCCTTGTGGGAGTTATTGTTATAGAGAATTAACTTAAATCGCACCAAGTCTGACATTAAGGATATTTCTCTGTAGCTATCTTTCTTGCGTCACACATCTCTACTTTTCATGGTTTTACGTTTCGGTTCCATCGTGTCACAGCACCAAACAACCTTGGGTCGCGTCGGGTCGCCACCGACCCGGCACCCACCCGTGATCCACCAGACACCGAGTATATAGCCACCCGGGACAGCACTGCTCCCTCTTCCTCTCTTCGTGCAATATCAAGTCCTTTTCCCAAGTTCAAGGTCGGCACCGTGACACATCGCCACTACGAGCTTCGAGGTGCCCCTCAAAATGGAGCGCCATCCGACTGGCTTATACGATTCAATAAGTCACGATCATATCCGCCTCCTACGCATCAATTCAGATGCATCGGCTCTCAACGTTGGAAACCTCGAGGTGGTAGCGGTTGAGCGCGCACCTCCGTACTACGCTCTAAGCCACTGCTGGAGTTCTGAAGGCCTAAGGTCAGCGGTTAGGATCGACAATCACAATTTTCCCTTATGTGCCAGACTGGCCGCTGGTATTAGAAGGTTTCAAGATCTGTCTACCGAGGGATCGGGAATGAGTCCGCCAATAAAACACATTTGGATCGACCAAATCTGCATCAATCAAGCCGACACTTCCGAACGTTCATCACAAGTTCGCCTCATGAAGAAGATATACTCGCAAGCAATCAGAACCCTTATTTGGCTAGGCCCCGAACTGGGTTCATCTTCAACAGCCTGGGAATTTGTCGATCATATTTACAACGTCTTCAGAACTCAAAACCCAGATATAGCAACTTCATCTGATATACCTCCTGGGATATACTCGAACGATAGCCATACTTCCTTGGGGTTGCCGGAATGGAACGATGTCCGGTGGACCTACCTAAGAGACCTAGTTGGGCTGGATTGGTTCTCGAGAATTTGGGTTATCCAAGAGGTGGTATTGTCACCGAAAGATCCAATTATCCTTCATGGGAAAGTTTCGTATCGGTGGCACCGTCTTGCATGGGTTGCTGCCTGGATGCGCCGGAGCGGCTATACAAGACTCGCCGATATTCCCCAGGACCTTTTAAACGTGGATACAATCTCCAATTTGCGTCACCCAAATCGAAGGTGGCCGCTGGACGCGCTGCTGTCCTATACTCAAAACAAATTTCATGCTACGGACCAAAGAGACAAGATCTACGGCTTGCTTGGGCTAGCAGCCGAATCTCAGGAGCCCTCGCAACTCCCCGATCCGCTGCGCCCCGATTACGAGAGTGATGTAAGGGAGGTCTACCTTCGAGTCGCCCGATTTCTTACCGAGAAAAGCGGTTCACTCAGCCTATGGAGCCGCGCATATGGGGCGAGGCGGAGTTCACTCCACTTGAAATTGCCTTCTTGGTGTCCCGATTGGAGCGATCTGTCAGTTTCCAACAGCGAACTGGAGAAGAGTCTTTCTTGGGTTCATTTTCAGGACACCACCAGGCCAGCGTACCTTGGGTTTCCCGAGCATTATTTGGCATCAGCCGGACTCAAGCTGAAACACCATAAAGTGGCAGACAACTCTAAATTCCGGCTTAGTGGCATGGTGGTGGATAGAGTTATCCGTGTGGCACCCTTCAACGCTGATAACTCATCCAGGCAGAAATTTGATGAAATATTTGAGTCGCAGCTGATAAGAGTGCTAGAGGAAGCAATGACGCTACTAAAAGAGAAGGAAATAACAAGTTGGGCAAATTCTTTCGTCAAAACCACGTCCGCTGAACATTACAATCTTGGTGGGAGAACCTGGGACCAGTGCTTCAAAGACGGTCTGTCTTTTTTATACGATTTCTTATTGCGAAACGAAGCCCTGATGTCACTCTTTTTGTCTCAATGCGGCAACGAGAGGGCTTCGGATCTCCTATTTACTCAATCAAGGGGCGGAATACCGGAGAAGTACGCGGCTTTGGCACGGAACTTTTGCTTTGGAAGATCTTTCATAATAACTTCTAGGGGTAAAATGGGTATTGGGCCATTAAAAACACTCGCAAACGACACAGTGTCCATAATTCCTGGCGGGAATGTACCTTATATCCTAAGGCGGCAAGGGTCGGGTTGGAAATTTGTGGGAGAATCATACATTGCGGCGCTGATAAATGGCGATGCTATCAGATCTTGTCAGTATTCGGAGGAGATATTAGAGTTATGGTAACTCTTAGGCACGAAGCGGATTCCAGTCATCAGTAATGTGTTAGCCACAAGCAAATAACTAGTACCTCGACTACACTCACCATGTTTGACACGACAACGACCGAAGACGGCACCGTCACAGAGACGACTACGGTGACGGTCCCGCGCGCGACCTCTACCGTGGTCTCCACGCAGCCGAGTCGACCAGCCTCACCACCAGCTGCCCGAGAGCACCACCGAGGTCACGTCAACGCCGCTTACCATCACGTCCATGGTGTACAGCTCGCTCCCCACGCAGACGACCACGGTTGAGACCGAGACGTCGGTCACAGTGACCACCTGCACCTCCACCACCAACATCACCGCCACCACCTTTGACACGACAACGAACATCTTCGTCTCCACTTCGACGGATATGCCAATTCTTTCACTAACTGCGCTGCCATCTATGGCAGCTGCGTAAGCTGCAACCTGTTCTCCTACAATGTGATATCAGGCAACTGCTATGTTACCGCAGGCGCGGTCGTCAGCGAAGATATCTCGGCCAATCCGGACTACGATTTGCGTGCAATCTTAGTAGGGTTACCTGGATCTGACTTTCAGGTGGCAAAGGTCGGCGTTGCAGACGTACAGCTAAAGACCCACCGATATTACTCTAATCGAGAGGCTACATGAGACTATCGGGCGTACTAGCACCAGCGGTGTCTTTCCTGGCAGTCAATGTGCGGCGAAAAGGCCAGAGCCGACCAAAACATCAAGGTAAGATCATTGCCAAATGGTAGATACCCAGGCAGCAAGACGTTGGGGACTTTCTAGGCCCGACGCTACTTGGTGGGTGGTAAACGTAACGGTAACATTGCTGGCAGCTCAGCTGGCGTTTGGTTCCTGTGGCACTGCCGATCCGCACCACGTTAGGCTCGTCAGCCAGCCCGGATCCTTGGCACCATTCCGAAGCTATCGCCAGCGGGCGGAAAGTTGCAAGCACCGGTAACGGCGCAAGCGAGCAGAGAGGAAAGTGTGGAGGGGTTATGAATTGGTTATAGAGAGATTATATTATAGTACGTTTAGCCGGCCTGCTGTGTTGCTTGCTGACCAGCTGAAAGCAGTGTTCCCGGCGACGTGTGGCTGGCTGGACCCTGCAGATCACTGCTGAAACGGGCGATCCCGCATGGCGAGTGACACTCAAGTCCAGCAGCGAGAAGGGAGCGGGCATGAAAGACAGCAGAATCTCAACTTCCCACGTCAGTGGCATCTCTTCACGCTACTATAGGATAGAAGAAGCAGTTTCGGTCTAGGACCGTCTGAGGTTCAGCTGGAAAATAAAAAGTACGCCACATCAAGTTGCGCTTGTGAGGACTAAGCCGTGCTAAAGTCTATATAAAGACACGGAAATTCCCCCCTCTCTGACACCAGATCACAGAGTTTACCAGTCCAAGAGACACCAGAGCTCTTCTTACCCTCATCCACTCGCAGTTTTCAACTTGCCCAGACAGCAGCAACTAACTCCAAGATGTCGCCTCCACCGATCATCCAAGAGCTCATCAATGCCGCAGGCATGGATGGGCTGAACCAGGCCGTCGCCGCGGCTATCCAAGCTGCGCCCGATTTCATGAAACAGAACGACTCAGGCGAGCCCTCTATCACCAACGGCCAAGACTTTGTCAACCTCGCAACCAGCCTCCTCCAGTGGGTCCCGACCGAGGACACGAATGCAACAAAAGTCCTAGACACGATCTGCCTCTTCTACTTCGTCCTTGACCAGCAGCCTCTGTTGGGACTGCAGACCCAGATAGGCCCCGGCTCTGTCGGCCAGCCTCTCACCTCGTTTTCGCAGTGGATCGTGAAATACGCCGTCCAGATCGGCAACTTCATGAACGCACCGCCATCCCTGACCCCGGCGTCGTTCCAGACCTTTGCTAAATCCCCAGCGTATCGAGTCAGCGAGTGCATAGATCCCACGGGAGCCTCATTCCACTGCTTCAACGACTTCTTTTCACGCCGGCTCGCCCAGCCACGGACTATCAGCAGCCCAAATAGTAATCTCACGGTCGTTTATCCTGCCGACAGCCGCTTCGACGATGCCTGGACTATCGATGCGCAGGGCAATACCACGCCCACCGATGACCCCCACGAGATCTCGTCCAAGGGCCTCACCTATACCATCGCCGAGCTGCTGGGCAACAGCCAGTTTGCCAGCAGCTTCAATAGCGGCGTCTGGGCGCACTCGTTCCTGGATACTTTCAACTACCACCGCATGCACTCCCCCGTTTCCGGCACCGTCGTCGAGGCCCGCGTCATCCAGGCTGCTGCCTACCTCGACGTCACTGTGAACTCGAAGACGGGCCAGCTCCAGGGGCGCCGCAAGATCGGCAACCCGAACATCACGGATCGCCCCAAAGGCGGCAACCCGACCTTGAGGGACCCGAACGTCACGCCGACAGCCGATGACTACTCCGACTACCAGTTCTTGCAGACCCGTGGTCTCATCGTGATCGACACCAGCACCTCGGGGCAGGGTAACATCGGCTATGTCGCAGGTACGTGCGACAATTTTTCCCCTTCCATCCCCTCTCTCCGTCCTGGCCGCTTTCTACTGCAGCTGGCAGAAAAGAAGCATAAACGGACTAGCTAATCTTTCTTTGTACTCAGTCCTACCCATGGGCATGGCCCAGGTGTCGTCGGTGAATCTCGAAGTATCCGAAGGCCAAGTCATCCAGAAGGGTGATCCCATCGCTTTCTTCTTATTTGGCGGGTCCGACATCGTCACCGTCTTCAGTCCCCAGGCGAACGTGTCGCCCACCGACTTCCAGCAGTATGTGAACGATCCGTACAACTTCTACGGCTCGACGTTCGTAGTCTGCCCAACCACGCCGCTTGCCAAGAAGAAGAACTAGCCAATCGGTGGAAAAAGACACCAAGTACGCACACGGCTGCCTCAGGGGCACATCACGGGTATGCTCATGGACGCCAGTAGCAGATTCAGCCAAGCTAGCGCGTCCTTTTTCATGGCAATCTTTCCACGTACTAGCATTAGCTGGAATTGACAGTTTCCAAGTCACTATCTATCCACATTGCCCCTGTTATCTAGTACCACGTCTCTCCATCCTAGGAGTGAACGAGGCATTTCAAGTCTACCAGTAACGGACTGTTGGGATCTCTGCCCATGAGATTTTACCGCGTCCTCCATACCGTCAGATTGAGTCTAACGGTCGTACTTCGGACTCGACTGAGAAATTAAGTCCTCTCTCCTTTACAAAATCGGAGAATTACTAAGACGGCCTATAAATCCATAATAATTAAAAAGTAACTTATAAACTAAATAAAAGCATAGATGAGTGACATTACCACTATCGTTGGTGACTCTATCCATACCTATTCTTTTATTATATAGTATAATAATAGCGATTCCACCACTCTAAATCGACGTCACGAATCCCCTTTTCCTTCTTAGAAACTGAGAAGTTACTGCCTTAGGCTGAGCTAGACTAAGCGAGGGGGTTACTGTTTTAGGGCTGCCTTGGCTATAGTTGCTACGGTGTAAAACTGGCCGCGGAGGTGCAAGGACCTAAAACTGGGTCCTCGCATTACTACTATAACTATTACTACTACTATACCTAGAAACCAGATACTAGATGTAGTAGAAATAGATGGGGTTGCGATTACTTAATTATATTGCTCGTGTTCGCACTCTGGCTTTGCTGGAGTGCTTATTCTTATCGCTTGTGAATGGTGGTAAAAGCTACTTGCTTAGTTGCTACTATTGTCCTGATCAAAGGTAGCCTCTTTTGCCCAAAACCTGTGCAAGACGATTACCCCCTTTTTTCCGGCGGGTTATTTGCTTGACTAAGACCCACTATCCCAAATCTAGAAAGGCGCTATCCGACAAAGTCGCAGGCAGCCGACCCCGCCATTGCTTCCTGACAACTGGCTCCGGACGGCGCATTTTCAACATTCAACACAAGTCGCGCCAGCCCCCAACGCTGCCTCAACATGGGCTCATCAGTTTCGAAGCATCCAATCCATTCCCTATTGGGTAGCAGCAAAGCGGAAGACTCACTATGTACTGTATGCCGTGGAATCTTGTCGCGCGGCATTCCGCTCCCCCTCGGGGTACCGGTTGTTCCTTCCCATGGAATTGGAGGGACACTTGTGGACTCTTCACTCGGCACTCGGCGGAAAATATCTTCTCGCGGCTGCCAACTTTGTTCCTCGATCCTTGACTTGGTTGACATCTTCGGGAGCCCCGAGGCGAAAGCTGATGAGCCATTGGAGCTGCGTGCCTTCCCATTCAGCATCTCGTGGCCCATCTACGCCAGCGCGTTTGCACAGCATCAAATTGCGAAAGGACATCTCCCTGACGCCTGCCTCTTTGTTTGTCGCAAAGGAGCCCCGCCAACCAATTACGATATTCGCAAAGCCCTGGAATCGCGAATCGTGGTTGGACGACTTGCGGTGCTCACGAGCTCGCTGACTCCTGGAGAAGCCCCTGCGCCGCTGCGGCCGCAGTCATTCTCCGCCGGCAAAGTAAAGTCCTGGATCCACAAATGCCTGAGCGAACACGGAACGCTTTGCGGCGAAGACGACGTCTTGCCAAAAACTGCAGTTCGGGGGATGAAGGTGATTGATTGTGAAACCCTCGAGATCAAACACGCAACAGCAAAAACCAAATGGGTTGCTCTGAGCTATGTATGGCGTCTTGCTGTCGACAACACGCCGTCCAGCAGTATAATCAGCAAACCGGCGGCTGCTCAAGACCCCACCGGCCTGAGGTTGCCAGCCACCATTCCATCGCTTATCGCGGACGCAATCAAGGTCGTCAGGGAACTTGGATACAACTACCTCTGGATCGACAGATACTGCATCGATCAGAATGACAAGGCCGAGGTCAGGGAGCAAATCGCCCAGATGGATCGCATTTACCGTGGCGCTGAGTTGACCATTATCGCTGCCGGTAATAACAACGGACTTGAGGGAGTAGGGGACAGTGTCCAGCGGCCCATCTTGAGAGCAACGAGCTTCGGTCAGACCGCGAGCCTATACGAGACAGATACAAACCCCATCACCGAGATTCGTCGGTCACCATGGTTTTCCCGCGGGTGGACATTCCAGGAAGCTATTCTCTCCCGAAGGCGTCTCTTCTTCACGCCGAGTCAGACCTTGTTCGAATGCGCGACAAGCACATGTTGCGAAATGGGCGACCTTGGAGGTAATACGCTGAAAACTGCAGCTCACCTCACCTCCTTTTCTCTCGAGGCGCTGGTTTATCCCGAGATTCCTCGAGTAAATCGCTGACGGCGGAGAGCGATAGCCTTGATGCGTTTGCGGGTGTTCTCAAGGTCTTGGAGGAGACACCCTACGAACTCTGTCACCTCCAAGGCGTTCCTTATCCTCGACGATATACTGACCAAAGTGTCGATATTATGTCTCTCCAGCAAAGAGTAATTGCTCTGGGACTCACTTGGTACGGGCAAGGTCCTCGTCGCCTAACGTTTCCATCGTGGAGCTGGGCTGGCTGGGAGACACATCGACCCGCTGGGTTGTTACCTGTTGGAAAGCAACTAGGACGCTTTGAGGGAAATTTCAACTCCTTCATACAAGTTCACTCTGTCAGGTGCAAGTGTGGTCAAGTACGGGCTCCTCTTCACGAGATGGCAACATATGCGGATCATGTCCCGCAGGTTTTGGAGTTGGAAGGGAACACTATTCCCCTTGACATGCTTACCTTGAAGGAGCATGGAAACGGAACAATGTATCTGGAAGCGAGGGGGCCCAAGGATCTTGTGTATGACATGGAAAATCGCTTCACGACCAACATGGATGCTGAAGAGCTGCTGGCTGGGCTCACGGACGGTACGCTATCAGCATTCGCCCTGGGCGAGGAAGGGACGCCAACAACACGGAGTCTCTACGTCCTTGTTATCAGCATCAGAACCGACGTGGGCGCAGAGATTGTGGGAGAGCGAAAGGAGCTAATGTTGCTGACGAGGATGAAGGACTTTACTAAGGAAGATCCCTTTTTCGACGAGACACCAGGGCTGCAAGCAACGAAACTTCTTTTATATTAAATCATACAGAGCTACAAGCGAGCTCTTTTTTTTTCTTTTCTTTTTTTTTTTTTTAACATATCCTCACGAGCTAAATCTGAGATACGAGACACAACCGCTCGCACCAAGCAGCCGATTAGTATCTGCGCGATCCATGCCCAGGAAGCTCAGCGACGCCCCGACGTTGGCTCCCCATAGTAACTAGACCCAGGGAGCTCCGCGATATTTCCTCGGTAGTTTGAAGCGGGAAGTTCGACCACATTACCCCGTGCATTCTGTGCTTAAGGCTGTTCACTATGGTCGTAGGAGCACTTTGGACCTTTGGTGCACGCACTTCCTTGAAAGCAGGCTCGCCTGGCCGGATGATACAGTGGACAACTTCCATCGTACCCAAGAGGACACCCGAATTTTCTTGGGGCCAGGCATCACCGCGGCGCCGCCACGCAGTGCTATTATTGCCATTACATGGAACGGCGCAGCTGTGAATGGGAGTTGGGGTTTTTTTTTTTGCGCACTCCCAACTCTTGATTTCTATGCCGTCGGCGCCTGGAAGCGGCATGTTGGGGACCGATCAAGTGTTGTTGGATTTAGCTTATCTTATCGGTTTCGGCTGCCCACCTAATGGCGCGCCGACACGCCGACACGCGCCATGATGCGGGGCTCAGGCAATGTCAACCTGACCACGAACTGTGCACACCCAACACCTGATGGAACCTGACATCGTCGCAGCATGGATCTCAGATATCGAGATTATCCACGCGTTGGACGGTCCGTCCCAACAGCTGCAGTCTGAATGCGCTGCGAAAGAGAAGCGGCGAAAATATCGCAGCTCACCAACCACGACATGGAGCAGTAGGTCGCGATGAAACCAACAAAACAATACTCCCACAAACCGATGCTGACATTATCATGTCGCAGCTAGCGCCTCATATCCAAGACCTTCACATAAGCGCGTGCGATCGTCAGAGCCTGAATCAACGCGTCGACTTGTGCTGGGTTCGTTGAATGCAAATGCGAGGTGGGCTACCGCCGAAGGTGCGATGGCCTCAAATGCACCAGAATCCAAGAAAAATGCGCACGGCAAGGACGGAAGTCGTGCGCCTGGAAAAGCGGATCTGTCAGAAATCCCAGGCATAGCTCGGCGAACTCGGAACATGATGGCCGCCCACCAAAGTTTGGACGACGCGAGTGCCGTCTCGGAGGGGGCTGCAGAGACGACGGACACCTCGAGGCTGTCAGCGTATTCACGCCTGCTTCAAAGCCGCGACGTCCCCTCTCTCCCTCCGCCATCACGCGCATCGCGCGCTCCCTCAACGCACACCACATCGACCAAGCGATCGTCAAGTCCGGTTAAAAGCCCACTCGACCTTCTCACCAGTCTGGGCAAGCCGGTGCAATACGACCTCGTCGAGGAATCCGTCATATTGAAGAAGCTAAAGAAAGATGCCATCGCTCCTGTGTACCGCCGTATCCGAGCGCTCTGTCACGCGCAGTACATTCCCTCGCCGATGCGTGACTCCCTGGAGCAGGGGGATCATGACAGCATGGTTGAGGACGACCAAGACGGCGGGGGCCATGATAATTGTGATGATGCTGGCAAGTCTGACGATGGGCAGGATTCTTCTGGAGTTATTGACCTTTGTCTCCCCGACTCAGACTACGGTCTCCCGCTCGTTGGACCACATCGCGTGGCGTTGCATCCCGTCCTGGCCGCGGCTCTGCCTCCTCAAGCCGACCGTGTGTTATTTCAACTCAAACAGGAATTCATCATTCTCCAGGAAATCGTCTCGACAACCCGAGAGTACATCCGTATCAATCATAGCGAAGCCGCTTGGAACAGCGCCATCCACTACCCGCTCCTCCGCCTGGCAACGGCGCACATGGACAGTGTCACGGTTCAGGATATCACCCGGGCCAGTATCTCATCCAAATGCAGCCCGGACGGGAAAGAATTCGGTGACAGCAACGGGAGTAAACTCGCGCTCCCTCCTAGTACGAAAATGGTCGACTACGCCCTAACCCTGTCCGCCCCTTCTTCGCTGCCCAAGACATCAGGTCCCAGGGGCCCCGTTCACCCCTGGATGGATTTTGTCGGGCGTCAGAGTGTCATCAACCCGAGCATGCCATCATCCTTCAATCACACGGAATATTCACCTCTGCGATACTCCCCAGCAGATCTATTTGTTGAGACAAAAGTCGACACGGGGTCACAGATTGAGGGACGCACCCAGCTGGGCGTGTGGGTGGCGGCTTGGTTCAAACGCGTCAACGCCTTTCGACTCTCCAAGCCGGTGCCACCACCGGTATTACCGGTACTGTTAGTCCACAACGAATCTTGGGACTTGTATTTTGCCGTGGACCGTGACTCATGGATCGTACGTTGTTTTCTTTTTTTCCGCTGTCACCTGCGAAGATGGATATGACTAACCGACTGACTGACTGGACAGGAAATCTTGGGCAAAACCACCATTGGTCAAACCGACTCATTGCCGGGTATTTACAAGCTGCTTGCCACGCTCCGAGAGCTCGCTGGATGGATGACTGGCCCGTTTCAGGATTGGGTTGATAGGATTGTCAAGGTTGGCTTAGATGTCACTTGATTAGAAGATTCACAGGTAGAGAATTCCCAATGTGGCTATATCGTCACATACCGTTCAAGGTCTCATGTCTGTCGCAAAAGAATCACCACGTACGCCCGAGTCAGATGCGAGCATACCCCACCACATACAGCCGTGACACTTGTAACATGTGCACAACTAATGCAAGCACTTCTGTGAGACAATAATTGGCTACTTGCTCGAACCAAGCTCACCGACCATGCACCGTACCGCCTTAAATCGCCGGGTGGTATATAGGAGGGACTCGACACAACTCGTGACTGAATTCGAATCATGGATACAAGATTTTATGTAAAGTTATAAATATTATCTGACATGATACATGCTTCCGAGTGTTCCACTATTGCCTTCAACAGTAGAGGGTATAACCATCCCAAATGAAAAGATGTTGGAGAAATGAAATGGCAGGCTCTGATAAAAATTGTCTGAGCACCGCAAGAGCAAAATTGATCTCACATCGCTCAACCCCACCCCCCTCCCCGGTAGCGTACCTCAAAGTACCGTTTCTCCTTTTCCTCTCCTCATCTCTATGCGAACCAAGCCCCCATTGTTGTAATGACCCTTGAACCCCTCGCGCTTTTTATGAACCCTTGTTGGTATATATCCCTGTCTCCACTGTTATCGTCTGACCCAGCGTGGGGCCGGATGGATGGTTGTCGTGTGCTCGTC